>Ga0208507_1000006_pt1 | contig 337597 bp, 300 predicted proteins | sample CryBogCBH12Aug01_FD_184626 | JGI IMG/M metagenome (GOLD analysis project Ga0208507, IMG submission 184626) | Freshwater microbial communities from Crystal Bog, Wisconsin, USA - CBH12Aug09.1 (SPAdes) (version 2) | ecosystem: Environmental > Aquatic > Freshwater > Lake | place: Crystal Bog...
TCGAGAGGGTTTAGGAGCTTCGAAAGCTACCGGATAAAAATCCTTTTTTACTGTGGAAAGCTGGAAATGCACATCTAACCGGTGAAGTAAAATGAAGTTTAGTTTCCATTAACTTCCGCGAAATGCCTCAAGCCATAAGTCAGCCAATAACAATATTATTGCGATAGTACCAATTCCTGAATACTCACTCTGGGCGGTTGTTTCGGGGATTGCCTCAAGCCGCCTATGGCTCTGAAAATCGGCAATTTAGATGGCTCCATAAGGCTGAGTTCCTCAATCAAAAGAACTCAGCTGAAAGAGTTCAATTTTTAGATTGACGCATCATTTAATATACGAGTTTCTCCTTCCTCATGTCTGCGATACAAGCTTTGAATTGTCGATTGAGAAGGTAGCGTCTTGGATAGCAGGTGTATACATCGACATCCAGCAAATTCCAGACTTGCCCACCAATGAAGTCCAACTTTATCTGCTAAAGCACGAAGCCCGCCTTCAGACAAAAAGGTGATGTGCTGGCCAAAATCTTGAGCAAGATAAGGCCAAATGGATGGGTCGGGATAACGGTTGGCATCATAAAGTTCAGCGGTGATAAGTAGAATACCACCTGTCGCGAGACGAATAGCAAGTCTTTTTATAAAGTCTGCTGTATCAACTGTGTGCTCAATTACTTCTGTTGTGGTGATCAGCTTGAAGTTACCTTCCCGCAACTCAGATAAAATATAGGGCTCTATAAAAAACAGGACTTGTATAGAGGTCATGTCCCCATGCCTCTCCTCCTTCGTCTCTTAATAGACGGACTAACAGTCCTAATCCGCCACCCTCATCAAGAGATTGTAATTGTTTAGGTAAAAGATTCAGTGCACGAAGACGTCTAATTACCCGGTAAACAACTTGCGAACGCATTAAACAACCAGTATCAGGGTCTGGGCGTCCCTTGTGGTCGCCCGCCGTGGGTGCGAAGCAAATACTGAATGATTTCAGAAAAATTCTGCAGAGTTACTTCTTGCAGATGGTTTATCAATCGGCTGTAAATGGGGAAGACGGTGCAAGCTCTGATCGTCCGTTTTAATCATCATTCTTAGACAGCACTGCGCTGTTTATACTTTTTTCAGTCAAACTTTTGTATTTTTTTTATGAGGCGGAGGTGTTTTTTGTTATAGTATAACGGTAATTTCCGGTTTCCCATTATATTATAACACTATAGGTAACAAATAGAAAGCTATTTTTTTTTATTATAAATCGCGTTACTTGACTTTATAAAACGCCATCCTTTTCTTTGCTACTTGAAATTAATTATGAAGATATTCATTAACGTCAGGAATAATCACAATCAATGGGGTGGTGATATAGCAGTTATCAACGCATTACATGATGGACTTCAACGCATAGGAATACCTGCCGAAACTCATCCAGATATAAGTAAAGCTAACAGCTTCGACCATACAATTATAACTAATTCATGCACAGATCTTCGCAAGACAGCTGAATATTTGATAGAAAACAGAATTGCCTACTCTGTTTTGCCCTTTCATGAAGACTTTCTGTTGTACTACCCAACCTGCATAGGATTCTACAAATTAGTAGATGGAATGCTCAATCAGAAAAAGCTGGAGGGTGTATCGATAGATTTAAAAATGATTTATGATAATCCATATTTATCGAATTATTTAGGTCCACAACCCCTACCAACGGGATTCATAAACGCAAATGTTTTTAAACAAGCCCAAGCGGTACTTCCTACCAGTGAATTTGAGGCCAAAACCGTTACAAGAGATTCCCCAAATGCAAAGATTAATGTATGCCAATGTCCTAACATTATATCAAATAAATTTACTGGGAAAAGCAATGACTCTTTCTTGAAATTAACAAATATTAATGAAGGCTATATTTTACAAGTAGGGAGATTGGAAACTCGTAAAAACCAGTTGGCATCCATATTAGCATGTTACGATATACCAAAAACACTTGTTTTTATTGCAACTAAAGGCTATCAACCCCAATACACAAAAAGCGTTATTACAGCAATCAAGCAAGTAAGAAAATATCCGACAATCATAGTATCGGAAGAAATTCCTTCCATACAAGATGGAATGCTAAAAGTCATCGCAATGCCTGACGGGAAAAAACTGGATTACTCAATCTTAGAATCAGCTTATCAACATGCAGCAGTAAATTGTCATCCGGCATTCTATGAATTACCCGGATTAACGTATCTGGAGAGTATGTACTGCAAAATTCCCACTATAGTGAGTGAATGGACTTCTGCACAAGAATTTATTTCAGGCATTGAAGGTCAAGACTATTGGATGGTTAAGCCCTTTGATTTAAAATCCATACGAAAAGCAGTTATTGCCGCTCTATACAAAAATAACGAACTGCCCTTTACGGGAAAAGTCACTTGGCAAAGCATCGATGAATATGCGAAATCGGTCATTTCAAGCGTGCTAAGCAGTTACTGAGCATTATTTGATGAATATTATTATTTCTCTGCATGAGTTTCTTTCCTATAAGCGTTCCTCTCTTGAGTTTATTGTAGCGTTGTGTCGCAACCGGGGTAATCATACGATTATCCTTGCTCTTGACGGCCTATTTGCTTATACGGTTGATAAAATCCGTAGCGCTTTTGAGGGGATTATACCGCCAGAAAACATACGCCTATGGTATTCGCCTGCTGGATTGGCACCCTTTTGCCATGAGCATGTTGCCTGGCGATCCCGTGTTTGCAAGATGTTGCTGGATGGTTTTGTAAAGAGCATGCAACCAGATGTGGTCCTGAACTCAGAAGTGATTGAGGGCGGTCTTCTCGGTCTCATGGGGCCTATGGGATCTTTATACATTTCCGGCATCGACCTTGAGGAGCAAGCGAGGCTTGCACTTGGAACCCTTGAGATGTGGTATCAACAACAGCAGGCAGATGCAGCATCCTCCAACGCTCAGATTCCAAAGCTCCGACCTAAGTTGGCGTATCTGTCGCCCCTTCCTCCAGAGCACTCAGGTGTCAGCGACTACAGTGCAGAGCTTTTAGTTGAGTTATCCCGTTTTTATGAAATTGATGTGGTGGTGGAGCAAAAAACGGTATCTGACCAATGGGTCAGTGATAACTGCGCTCTTCGCACCGTTACCTGGTTCAGGAATCATGCCGGCCGGTTTGACCGCATACTCTATCATATTGGCAACTCCGCGTTTCACCTCCACATGTTTGACCTGATCAGTGAGTTCCCGGGTGTGGTGGTTCTCCATGATTTTTATCTTTCAAATGTTCTTGCGGAACGCGATTATTCGGGGATTGCACCAGGCAGTTTTGCTGCAGCGCTTTACCGTTCGCACGGGTATGCAGCACTGCTTCAGCTGCTTGCTGCTCCGAACAGCCGCCGCGATATTGTTGCAGCCTATCCTTGCAGCTTCTCTGTGTTGCAGCATGCTACAGGGGTGATTATCCATTCAGAATATGCTCAATCGCTTGCCAAAAGGTACTACGGCGACAACATAGTAAAACGTATGGCATTGATTCCCCTTTTGCGTGCTCCTGTTCAAACCATTGACCGTGATGAAGCTCGTCGGGCTTTAGGATTTAAGGCTGATGATGTGGTGGTGTGCAGTTTTGGTGGCCCGGAATACATAAAGCTGAATCACTTGCTGATTGAGGCGTGGCAGGCTTCAAGCCTGAGTAAGGATGAGCGTTGTATACTTATTTTTGTTGGTGAACTCAATCAAAGCGACTATTGCAAGGCACTGTGGCAATACAGTAAGCAATGTGGCAGCAGAATCCTTATGTCGGGGTGGCTGCCTAAGGAGAAGTACCGGCAATACCTTTCGGCGGCTGATATCGGGGTGCAGCTACGCACTGTGTCGAGAGGTGAAAGTTCGGCTTCGGTGCTGGACTTTATGAATTATGGTGTAGCTACCATTCTTAACGCCAATGGGAGCATGGCTGAACTGCCGGAGGAGTGCGTGATGATGCTGCCTGATAAGGTATCGGTTCATGAGCTGAAAGATGCGCTGGAAACTCTTCGTGCTGATTCCTTATTGCGCCGGCAGCTTGGCGATAATGCCCGTAAGTATATTACTGCTAAGCGCTCACCAGCCCTTCTTGCTGAACGGTATGCAGCGGCCATTGAGCGGTTTTCAGAGGGCCCGGAAGCTATTCGCAGTTCCATTCTGCAGAAGATTGCCCAGGACAAAACCATTCCGAATAATGAAGCTACGCTTTTTTCCGTTACTGAGGCAATTGCTGATACCTTTCAGCGTCCTTTGCAGCGGCAGTTGTTAGTTGATATCTCTGCTCTTGTTCTGGTTGATGAAAAAACCGGTATACAAAGGGTTGTTCGCAGTATTGTGAAAACTCTTATTGATAATCCTCCTCCCGGGTTCCGCGTTGAGCCAGTCTACGCGGCGCCTGACACGCCATACCGTTATGCCCGCCGCTTTACCCTGAAATCATTCGGGTTCCCTGAAAATATGCTTGCTGATGACGTTGTTGAAATACAGCCAAAAGATATTTTCTTTGTGCCTGATCTACAGCTTCAAGCGGTGCAATGCCAAAGGGATTATTTTTTGAGAATCCGGAATATGGGAGCCTCGGTATTTTTTCTGGTTCATGATATTTTGCCGATACGCCGTCCTGATTTTGTCTCAGAAGGTTACTTGCATGACTTTCGGCGGTGGCTTTTTGTGGTAGCCCAGAGTGACGGGGCTATTTGTATATCAAAAACCGTTGCTGATGATCTTTTCTGCTATTTGAACCAGGTAAAGCCTGAACGTATAAGCTCTTTTTTAATAGGGTGGAACCACCATGGCGCCGATATTGCAGCAAGCATTCCGTCCAAAGGCCTGCCTGTCGGGTTTGAAGAAACCTTGCTGAAACTTGCCAAGGCACCCCTCATCTTGATGGTTGGGACGGTAGAGCCGCGAAAAGGTTATGAACAGGTCGTTAAGGCTTTTGAACTACTTTGGAGAGTAAATCATGAGATACAACTTGTTATTGTAGGTAAAAAAGGGTGGATGTTTGAGAAGCTTGCGGAATGCTTGCAGGGTCACAAAGAACTCAATAAGCGACTTTTTTGGTTGGAAAACCTTAGTGATGAAGGGCTTGAGAAACTTTATGCCGCGGCCGATGGTGTTGTAATGGCGTCAGAGGGAGAGGGATTTGGGTTGCCGCTCATCGAGGCGGCTCAGTATGGATGCCCTATCCTTGTACGCGATTTACCTGTGTTCCGTGAGGTTGCCGGAAACCATGCTACCTATTTTTCCGGAAACTCTCCAACTCAACTTGCAGATAAACTTAAGGTTTGGATTGCAAACCTTAAGAATGGTTCAGCTATCCAATCAACAGGGATGCCATGGTGTACCTGGAAAGAAAGTGTTACACAGATTGTTGGACTTTTGACACAATGTCATCACAAAAACTGGCTCTATCGACTGGAGCCAATAAATCATGACTCTCCATTTTTAGGGGTTTCATCACTTGAAAAACCATATAAAAAAACATTTCTCCACATTGGGTGCGGTCCAAAGCATAAAAATCAAACCACACGAGGCTTCAACACTTTTGAATGGAATGAAGTTCGGTTAGATATAGATGAAAGTGTGGTTCCTGATATAATAGGAAGCATGGCAAATATGTCTGCAGTGGAGAATTCTTCAGTTGACGCCATATTCTCAAGCCATAATATTCAACAACTTTATCCTTTTGAGGTGCCGGTTGCATTTGCAGAATTCAGACGAGTGCTTAAACCAGATGGCTTTGTCGTCATTACCTGCCCGGATTTGCAATCGGTGGCCGCTCTTATAGCAGCGGATAAACTGATGGACCCTGCATATACTTCACCAGCAGGGCCTATTGTCCCATTGGATATTCTTTATGGTCATCGAAGTTCGATTGCCAACGGAAACCTCCATATGGCACATCGATGCGGCTTCACACAGAAAGTACTGAATGGAACCCTTCAGGCATGTGGATTAAAGCCGCTTATCAGTAACCGACGTACTTACCCGTTTTATGACCTTTGGACTGTTGCCTCAGTCTCTTACAGATCTCATGCCGCAATGCGTGCCTTGGCAGCAGAGCATTTTCCTTAATAAAGATTTGGTATGGCTATACTTCCAGTGGTATTAACACATACACGCTTCCAATTAATACTGTCACCCAAATGTGATTTGTAAATCGCTTTGTTTTGATAGTGCATATTGTAGTTATTTTGGTGGGCACCTAATGAACCAAGACCTGCTCCAGTCTTAATATTAACAGCACAGACCTCTCCATTAGGCAATATGTAAGCATACGAGTGGGTTTTAGGATTTTTATTTATTTTCAAAACATCCCCGGTAACAAACTCATGCATTTCCATTAGTTGGGCAATTGTTCTGCCAAATAAATTCGGGCCTGTGGGGCACAAGGCATTATACCCATAGTAATTTTTTTGTGAGTGTTCAATAATCTTTCTTATGATAGATTCAAACAGTGCCAATTTTGGCAGTGCAAAAATCAATGAGTTAGAGACAATCCAAGGTGCTTGGCTGAAGCCATCTCGAAATATCAATATTTTCCTTGAATTAAGGATGTTATCATTAATGCCGTTATAAAAATATGATGAAATATCGCTATATAAACCTCCGTACTCATACAAAAGACAGTACCGTCCGAGGTCTGCCTTGTATGCCAGTGGGATCAAATTATCGTAGGCTGCTAGCGTTTCATTGTCGAATTTATGGAGTATAAATTCCCGAAGATTTTCATCTGAATATAATTCGTGATGAAAATTCGGATGACTATTTTTAAAAGAATTTATATTATATAAAATCCTCCATGGGACATCAAGCGACTGGCTTGATAAGTTTCCTGTCAGGTATATCGAATGAGCTCTTGGCATATATTAGACAATATTGTTGATAAATCTTGACATATGAGTCTCCCAGAGCTTCATGTCATTGTTTTTCGGCTTAACTTATTCTAAATCGGTATATGGTCCGAAATCTGCACGATGCCCTATACCATTGGCGAAGTGATCAGCGATCAACCAATATCGTGCAGGGTTATACAGGTTTTCAGGTGATGCATTCTTCTCAAATTTATTTTCAACTAAATCTGAGCGAACAAAGAAAGCATTGGCCCCAGTTATATTTGTTGCTACAAGAACATAGCCCTTACTGACTGCAACATCGTTAATTGCGACAAGACTTGAACCCATATAGTCAGTGCCCCGCCAAATATTATTTGGATTATAAACTGGTTTCTTTGATAAGGGAGGGGGGAACTTGGCATTATACTCTATACAGATAACTTTAGGGGAGAATTGTAATGCTTCTAATAAGTAGATGTCATTTCCATCAATATCTATCGATAGAAAGTCTAAATCATCAGTCTCAATATTTAAGGGGTGTAAAGCTTTTGTTATTGCATCATTAATATTCTCTTTTGTAATGTAACCAATTCCTAATACGAGCCGTTTGTTGTTGCCGTTTAAAATAGAGCCAAATTTATTTTCTATTACTGGTCGTTGATTCATATTTCCCTCAATCCATGAGCCACGCCAGCCATTATGAATTAAATATAAAGTATTGCATTCCAAGCCATTTTCAATACCAATTTCACAAAACGATCCATTGATTATATTAAGTCGTTTAAAAATTTCAAATAATATACCATCTTCATCGCCTTGGCTGTATACTTTAAATCCATATTGTTCAAGCCGATTTGGCATTGATTTAAACGATTCAAGAATTTTTTCTATTTCAGTGCGAGCAAGGTAGCCGGAATTTCTGGTCAATCTAGAGATTAAATTCAATGCAATAGCTTGAATATCGTTATCCATTGGGCTTAACATATTTATAATTAACAGTGTGAAAAACCGAGTTTGATTAATTTCTACATCCGCACTAACGGAAGGATCATATTTATATCATACAGTTGTTGCTCTTATCGGTCTGCTGCTTCTTCCTCCTTCTACCCTGAGCACTTTTTTGTAGTTCCTATTTTATAAGTCATAGCCTCCAGCGTTATACCAGATCGCTTATGAACCAAAAACAGTTGCCTGATGGCGGCATACTTGAATTTTAAAAGCTTCATGCTCCGTGCGTCATTCCTTATCTTTTCGTAGCTTATGCAGTCTGCTTCATAGTTGTATTTTTGTTTCTTACATAGTACGATTATCCATGGTTACCTTACTGGCGTGAAAAGTCATCATGAGTTTCTGCTTCATAAAACAAAAGATACTTCGCGAAGAGCCATTCAAAAGGGGTTTTAATATTCTATATTGGATGAAACAGAAAAAGAAATTGATAATGTAATGTATAAACGACGGTTTTCCCTAACAAATGAAATAAAAAGCTTATAATTTACGATATCTAGCACCGGCTTTCTTATTGATGCTTGCTCAGTCAAGTTGAAAGCGGCGCTTGGTTTACGCCTGCAAGATCAATTAAACGAGCCACACCAGGAGCAGGACAGGTTTGGAAAGCATTATATTATTTTTAACCAGAATATAAGTAAAAAGAAGCATGTTAATTAACCAGGAAATGCGATACTTGAGTATGCAATTATGCGGTTATAAAGCGCTGATTGACTTGGTTAGAATCTTCAAAAAAAACCCATTGGAGGGTTAATTATTTCAGTGCGTTCTACAATTCTACACTGTATCCAATGTTACTTTAGATCGACAGCAAACAACCCGGTGGGCAGAGAGCGCGTTCAAACTCCTGAGAGGCTGTTTGCGGCAGACTTCAAATTGGTGAGTTCAACTATTGTGATGCACTATAAATAAGTCAGGGGGCTCATGCACTCAAGGTGTAACAGAAGCAAGAAAACTGAATTTGAGCTTATGCTATAATGGGATAAAATTTCATCCTCTATTATTTTGCCTTGATAATTGAAGTAATCTCGTTCATTTACTTCCAATGATATTGGAAGTAAAAATATATTTGCAATGAGAACACCTTTTGTTGGTGTAGCAGGCCTACCAAGAGCCGGTTCAACACTTCTCTGCCAACTACTCGGAGAGCATCCGCAGATTGCATGCGAGGGTCACAGTTCACCGCTCTGTAATGCGCTTTTGTCCATACGCCGTTTCATCAGCGACGACCAGTTTTTTCTCTCCCAGCTTGATGTGCAGTACGATGCAACATATCATCATCTCCGCAACGCGATGCAGGGATTTCTTCATGGTTGGTATGGCAATTACGGTAAGCTTTTGATTGTCGATAAAAACCGGGCATGGCTTCATTACATTGAGCTGCTGCTTCATATTGAACCTGAAGCCCGCCTTTTAATAGCGATTCGTGATCTGACCCAGATCTATGCCTCTATTGAAGCACAGCACCAAAAGACGATTCTGGTGGATTTTATAGATCATCTGGCAGACTATGACCGACTAAGCAGGGCCGGCCAGCTTTTTGCTCAGGATAAGTGCATCGGTGCCCCGCTCGCTTCAATTAAGGCTGTTGAAGAACTGCCGCAGGCGGTAAAAGCTCATCTGTACATTGTAAAATATGAGGACCTTGTTCTCTATCCAGTTGCGACTATGAATGCTATCTATGCCTGGCTTAAACTATCTCCTCATACAATTGATCCAAATAAACTCACAGTGCGTCCACATGAAAGTGACAGTCATTATCGATATAAATATCTTCATTGTCAACATACAAGCATCTCTCCTCCGAAATATCACGTTGTTCCCCCCAGAATCGAGCAGTTTATCGGCAAAAATTTCCGTTGGTATAATGAAGCCTTCTATCCGAAAGTATTGAATAACGATTAAGAGATGATATTTATATCGTAAAATGCTGTTCTAATATTGGTGATTAATTGATGAATAAAGTGTATAAAGTGTTTAATTTATTGTGCTATGTTACATTTCATAACTCTATGGTGAGGAATACAAAAATAATTAAGGTCTGAGTTGGCAAGTGTCTTATAAACAAAATTTATTTCAGCAAAACTGAAGAATGATCTCTCCTGCCCTCTTACTGAAACCAGAAAGAATTGTTGATCCAACAGGTTGGGTTGGTCATATTCCGTTCGCATTTTGGGTCGTAGAGGTAATGAACCCTGCCGTTTTTGTGGAACTCGGGACTCATTCCGGGAATTCATACTTTGCCTTTTGCCAGAGCGTTAAGCGTAATCGGTTACGGACTTGTTGTTATGCTGTTGATACATGGTTGGGTGATGAACATGCGGGTTTTTACGATACTTCCATTTTTGAATCAGTCTCGTCCTATAATGAAGAGTACTACTCAGCTTTTTCATCGTTACTCCGGATGACTTTTGATGAGGCTCTGTCTCATTTCAGCAACAATGTAATCGATCTACTGCATATCGACGGGTTGCACACCTATGATGCCGTTAAGCACGATTTTGAAGCATGGCTTCCAAAGCTCTCTGACAAGGGTGTGGTGCTATTTCATGATATTTTCGTTAAAGAGCATAATTTCGGAGTCTGGGAATTCTGGGAAGAAATATCAACCCAATATCCCCATATCGCATTCGAGCACTCTCATGGACTCGGGGTTCTTTTTGTAGGAAACGAGCAACCCCATATAATCGAAGAGATTGCGAATCAATTTTATTCTGTATCCGGTCTTTTTATAAAAGAATTGTTTTCCAGGCTTGGGTTGAGGGTTGAGCTGGAATATCAGAGAAAAAAGCGTGCAGGTGCTGCCAGAGAACATGAAGCCAGAGAACGACTTTTTCATAGAATAGCTGAGAACGAAAAGAGAATTTATGAAATTTCAGGATCAATGGCTCAACCCAATGACTCTAAAGCGTTATTTTCTCGTTCAGTAATTGACGTTGCTCGGTCATTGGACATTGACTTAAGCATATCTGTACCCCTTCCCTTTGATGAAACACCAAATGTTGCTGGCGAAAATGTTGCAGCCATTATTCATCTTTATTACGAAGAACTCGCCGTTGAATTCCTTTCTTATCTGTACAATGTACCTGTTGATCTCGATCTCTATATTTCAACAACAGACAACTTCAAAGCGAATGCGATTCAATGCGTGTTTGCAGGTTGGAAAAAAGGCTCTGTCGATGTTCGGGTGGTAGAGAACCGTGGCCGTGATATTGCTCCAAAACTGGTGACATTCAGTGACGTTTATTCAAGATACGACTATGTAGTCTGCCTGCATGGAAAACGGTCCATCCATACAGATGTATTTTCTTCATGGCGGCACTTTCTCCTTGAGAACCTCCTTGGGTCACCGCAAGTAGTGACAAGCATTCTTTATGTATTCAAGCAATACAAAAATCTTGGGATGATTGCCGCTCAACATTTTGCACCAATTCGCCAGCACGTGAACTGGGGTGTTAATTTTTTGAATGCGCAAAAAGTTGCAAATAAAATGGGCATTACGCTCAAAGAGCAGGATCCGTTGGATTTTCCCTCGGGCTCAATGTTCTGGGCTCGAACTGAAGCCATAAAACCGCTGCTTGATATTGGCTTGAAAATCGATGATTTTGATGCTGAATCGAAACAAACTGATGGAACACTCGCACATGCTATGGAAAGAATATTTTTCCATAGTTGTAAGCATGCTGGATTTGACTGGATCAAAATTGCTCGACCTGAGCTGTATGCTTCTACGCCAAAGATTTTTGACCCTTCCGGTCTGAAGCCACGTACCCTGACGCTGGCTCCTGTCAACAAACCAGCACTCCAGCTTTATAGCCATATCAGATGCCATGCATTGGGGTTACATCTTCCAATCATGCCCGACACTCGAGTGGCGATCGGTCTTGTGGGGTATAATAATACCGATACCGAGCTTTACAGTGCGATTGATGCTGCAGAAATTTCTCTACTATCTGCCGGACTCAGTACAGCGGGTTCGCTTTTGTTTATAGACAACAGCACAGATACTCAAAGCCGGGTTCCTGAAAAAAGCTTTCTTACCTGCTTTAAGAGTAGAGGCAATCTTGGTTTCGGACGCGCTCACAATATCCTCATGCGTTATGCTTTTGAATCGGGTTATGGAATATACATTACTATTCATCCTGATGGATTGCTTCACCCTGATGCAGTGGGTGCTTTGGTTAAAGCCATCCAGGCTGCACATGGGAAGGCGCTTGTCGAAGCATTGCATTTTCCGGTTGAAAATCCTAAGCCATACAACACTGAAACACTTGACACACCTTGGGTATCGGGTGCATGTGTCGCGATTTCAAGAGAAGCTTTTGATGATTTTGGCGGATTCGATGAGGAATTCTTTATGTATTGCGAAGATGTCGATCTTTCGTGGCGCGCACGAGCTCATGGGTATGCATTGAAGACCTGTCCACGTGCGCTCTTTCTGCATGACGCGACAAAGAGGAGCATGACCGAGGCAACCTTGCAAATGATCTTTGAATCAGGCATCATTCTGGCTCGGAAATGGGGAGCTCCCGAATTTGAACGCTGGCTGAAGGAGGAGTTAACTTTACGGGGCATAACAATCCCATCACAATATCCTGTGATTGTTCCTGAAGAGTGGCGACACATTCCAGACTTTTCGCATAAATTCAGTTTTGCAGAATCACGATGGTGAATCATGATAAAAAATCAAGTTGACTGTGTCGTCCGCTTCCATGACCCCAGTCGTATTAATGAGTTGAAACGATGTGTCTTTTCATTGGTGGGACAAAAACACAGGCCATTGCATATTATCCTCGTGGTCCAGCGCTTTAATGACGAACAGATAACTAATACGAGGGAGGCATTAAGGCTCATGCTTAGCCTCTCTAACGCACCGGCACTCACTATTATAAACTGGGAAAGCGCCAGCCCGTTGGACGCGCGTACTGCTTTGCTTAATATGGGATTAGAAGCTTCTTCGGGACAGTATATTGGTTTTTTGGATTATGATGATGTTCTTTATCCGGAAGCTTATAGTTTCCTTACTCACCGGCTCAATTCGACAGGGAAGGCAATTGCTTTCGGAACCGTCCGCGTTGTTTATGCGAATGTATTTAATGAGTTCATACACGTTTCAGGACAAAAAAAAGGGAACTGTGAGGACAAGTATCTGAAAGATTTATTTCGGTTCAAATGTTGCCCAATCAACTCGTTTCTGATCGACCGCTTCATTGTTTCGAAAAACATATTGTCGTTCGACAACAATCTTACCTTGTATGAGTATTACGATCTTTTGTCGAAAATTTGTGCGACCTACTCTGCCGATTTTGCCGGGTTGAAAATGATTATAGGCGAATATTACTACAAAAACGATGGCAGCAACCTCATTCCGGTAGATGGAAGATTAAGTGACAAGTATATATACGAACTTCGGAAAGTTTTTAGATTTATAGAAAATCGAACAATAATCGCCTCATTCGACCCGGCACTACAAAAAAAACCACGTATTTTGTGGGCAAATCTGCATTGCCTTCTGGATATTTCGAGTGAAGCCTCGATCTCTTGTCTTGAAATGCTTAAGCAATTGGCAGGCATGGGTTATGAGGTTGCAATTGTTGGTGCCACAATATTTGACAACCCAACCGGTATCTTGAGACTACGCGAATATTGGGTGGATGTACAGAAAAAAATTGGCCAACTTATCACATTGCATGATGGTTTTTTGAAACATTCATTGGTAGTTACTAAAAGTACTTACCGCTATGAGATGACCTCAAAAGAGGAGACGATCTGGCACAAACTCTATACGGAGGTGTTAGATAGTTTCAAACCTGATATGGTTTTTTTCTTCGGAGATCAGGCTATGGACTTTTTGGTAGCTGCTGGAGCGAAGCATCGTGGTATTCCTGTGGTTGCCTATCTGGCGACATCGAAATACACTGGTAATAGATGGTGCCGAGATGTAGATGTAATCATTACTGATTCTCATGCTACCGCAGATAGGTATTTTGAAGAGGAGTCTTACAAGCTAATACCTGTAGGTAAGTTTATTGATACAGCTTTGGTTGTTGCTGCAGAGAACACTCGAGAACGTCTGTTGTTTATCAATCCTTCACTGGAAAAAGGTGCTGGACTTGTTATACTTCTTGCTTATCTCTTAGAAAAAAGGCGTCCGGATATTCAGTTTGAAGTTATAGATTCCAGTGGTAAATGGCACGAACTTGTTAAGGCTGTGACTTACTTGTTGGGTGATAAAAGAGAATTGCTTTCAAATGTGATTGTTACTTCCGATACGGTTGATCGACGCACCGCATACGGTAAAACGAGAGTATTGCTTGCTCCTGGTTTTTGCTGGGAAACTAGTGACGGATGGCTATTGGCTGAGGCGATGCTCAATGGTATTCCGGCTGTAATTAATGGTCATGGTGAAGCTTTTGAAATGGTGCAAAAAGGAGGGGTTGTCTTAAAATTACAACCTGAATGCTATGTGAAACCTTTCACAAAATTACCCAAGATTGAGACTTTGGAGCCCTTTGTTGATTTTTTGATTCGTGTATATGAGGATCAGCCATATTATAATAATCTGGTGTCGAAGGCTTACTATGTGGGACGGACGATGCACAATATATCCACGAGTACCAATCGTCTTATTAAGGCCATTGAGCCTGTTATAAAGAAAAAGTGGTCTGCGTACAATGGGGGGGGAGAGACAAATTCGTTGCCGCCGGGACCGGTGATTATCTGCCCCTATCTTAAGTCTGAGGATAATAAACGGGTTCGTGAGGCATTTGGTCTTGATGAGCCGCGTGGAAAGAGGTTGCCTTTCTTTTTTTGGCATGACGTTACAATGATTGGCGCCGAAGCAGCATTTCAACATTGCTGGTCGCAATTTCAAAATCAGGATGTGATTATCATCCATCCAGATATGTCGCCAATGCCGGAAGATCGTGAAAACCTATGGTATGAAAAACTTCTTGCATACGTTGATAGACTTCCGGATGCTGGTGCGATTGCTTGTGACCTCCTTTTTTCGCATAAAACGAAAAACAATTATTATGCGACACAGTGTGCAGGAGGAATATTTACGGATGGAGGAAAAATAAAACATCAGGGTGGGGAAGAACATGATTATGATGAGCGATACAAGAGCGTTCGTATTGCGGAATGGGTAACCTTTGGTGGTGTATATCTCAGACGGCAAGCACTTGATATGTGTAAAGATTTCGATACCCGATATCAGTGGTCTTATGTCATGGATGTTGATTACTGCATGGAGATGCGATTAAGAGGATGGCATCTTTATCAGGTGCCGGTGAATCTTATTCATGAAGAGCAGGGCAGCACCCGTCCTTTTCTTGAAAAACTGGAATATCAGGCAAAAGTAAAACATAATTATGACCTTTTTTACCAAAAGTGGTCAGCCATCCTCCCAAGCCTCCCTTAATAGTTATCGATAAATTTTGGTCCACTTTAGTTATATTAATTTTTTTGGCTGCCAACAGATTCTTTATCGATGAAAAGACGGTTTTCGCCATGTATCGCTCTTCAAAGGAAAAGAAACAATCAAAAACACCTCACTCGCCCTCAAAAAAGGGTATTCACCATGATGCTTACTCGACCAAGCTGAAAAAAGCGCTTGGTTTACACCGCCAAGGTCAATTAGACAAGGCTGAAGTTCTCTATAGGCAGATATTGAAATTGAAGCCTCATCATTTTGATGCTCTGCAGCTTTTGGCTGCCATCGTTTTGCAGCGGGATGAGTATCGTGAGGCTCTCAAGTTGTTTGGCCGGGCATTCAAAATAAATGCTCAACATCCGAGTTTACTCAACAACTATGGTTTGGCGCTCATGGGGTTACAGAGGTACCGTGAAGCGCTTGAACATTACGATAAGGCGCTTGCCCTGAACCCGGCATACCCTGAAGCTATCGCTAATCGATCGCTGGCGTTGCAAGAGCTGAAGCGGCTTGAGGTGTCCAAAACAGTGCCGGTACCACCTTCTGCCCCCAAGGTGCTGCTTGTTGCATTTCAATGGACCACTCTTATTGAGCTGCCTTATATGATTAAACAGGCAGGGTGCCATGTTGATCTGTTATGCCCTAAAGAGAACTACTGGCTGAGGGTTAACAGTTTTTACGATAACTGGATCAATGCCGGCGCAACATTGGATTCGCTGATAGCGGTGCTGTTGCAATTACATAAGGGCAAGAGCTACCAATACATCATCATTGGAGATGACCCGATTCTCTGGAAGATATATCGTGAAAAAATAAGAGATCTCTGGGATGTATTGCCGTTCCGGAATAAGTCTGTAGTATCGATTATGAGTAAAATAGGGTTCTCGGAGTATTGCCGTGATTACTTGATTAAGAGCCCTGAATTTAAACCGGTTGATGCCATGTGTACCGCATCTGATGCGTTGCACTCTCTCGGGTTGCCTATTGTCGTCAAAGTGAATTACTCTGCTGGAGGAGAAGGTGTCAGAATTTTTCAAGATGAGCCCTCATACTATGGATTTATGGAGGCCTATGATTTTAAGGAGCCACTCCTGGTCCAGCGGTTCATACCCGGAGAGCAGGTATGCGTTGAGGCTTTATTCAACAACGGGAAATTGCTGCAGTATGTCTGTGCGATGGTAATTGACAGGACAACAGGACCTGGCACTAAAAGGCGATACTTTCCTAATGAAGCAGCAATAGGGGATCTTATTACTCTCTTGGGCCAGGGAGCTCTTATGCACGGCTTTGTGAATATATCCCTTATCCGTGATTCCGTTACAGAGCATTACTTTTTGTTCGAAGCTGATCAACGACCGAATAAATGGGTTCCATACGCCAGATGGTTCGGTTGCGACTTTGCCCGGGGGTTTAAAACTCTTATGACAGACAGGCCAGACATTGAGGACGAACTGTGCAGCACCTTAAATGCCCCCGAAAATACCCGCAACATTCCTTGCTGGGAGGCAGAGTATTTCCCCGATCACGCTTTCAAACTCTTCAATTCCGGCAGAACAAATGAAGCAATCCGGCATTTAATGGATTATGATAGAAATCTCAGGTATACCCTATACGACCCGGTTCTCCTGGAAGCTAAAATGAACCACCTCCAACAAAGATTCCTAAAAGCCATCAACAAACCACAACCCTGAATTGACGATAAAAAAATAACGTTTTGAAGTAAATTATGTTACTTCAAAATTAAGCATCATCTCATCAAGCCTCCTTGGCATTCCGTATTGGCAAACCCTGCAAAAGCGTTATTCGTCACCTTAGCCACTTTTTTTGCCGGTTCATGTTGGGTCATCCCACCATCCGGGTGTTTAGGGTCAACTGTACGATATGAATGTCGTCCCCTATTTCACTATTTCAGGCGGTATAGGCTTCGTAGATGATTCCGTGTGTTAGAATTCCGGTGAGATTGGCTTTGTTTTCGGCTGATTCTGAGAATTGGCCCAGTACATTTGCCTGGGTGTCGAGGTGGGTGCTTAAAATATTTAACCAGTAGTCGTAGCCTCCCTGGTCGTAGGCGCGGCCTAAAACGTGGTTGTAGAGGAGCGTAAGAAAGGTTGAGTCTGTAGGGTTGCTTCCGTAAATATCGGTAAACTCTTTGCTATGGGTAAAGTCGCTGGCAACGCTGTTCAATGTGGCGCCGTTGTTCATAGCGTTATACCAGAATCCCAAGCCTCCGTAATCCGGTGAGCGGTTAAATGCTGCCTTATAGATGCGGTACGACTCCAAAAGGGTTTCGTTTGGAGTTGCAGCAATGGTAAGTGTATGATCAGTGAAGTGAAGCTGTTCAATATTGACAACAGTGTTCTTTCCATCTGTGCCGATACTATCGGTTATAGAAAATCCGGATGCGGCAGGAGCGATTACGTAGTTGGCCTCTTTTCCGTTAAAAATAACGATATCTACACCAGCCCCACCATCAATGGCATTGTTGCCGGCACCAACATGGAAGGTGTCGTTGCCTGCGGTGCCGGTTAAAATGGCTATCGGTAGAGTAACTGTTGTGAAGTCGTAACTCGAGGTGCCGGCATATTTGTTTCCTGCAAGGTCGGTAATGCTGCCGGTATCGAGCGTTACGTAGTAGTGGGTACTGTTTTGTAGATCATGAGTGGGGTTGATGGTCAGCGTACTGCCTGAGATGGTGATGTTGCCGCTTGTTGCTGCATCATAGCTCGCTGCCACCGGGCCTGTTGGGGAATCAGTATGCAGAGCGATCGTTCCTGCTCCTTTTTGGATACCTTCACTGAAGGTGAGCACAATGTTACTGTTGATCGGTACATCGGAGGCCGCATCAGACGGGCTGAACGTGGTAACTGCCGGTGGAGTTATGTCGAATGTGTAGATAGTATCTGCAAACTGAATTTTTTCAACATTGATCTCAGTGAGCGTGCCATAAGAACCAGTGTTATCCTTAATGGTAAAACCTGATCCTGACAGGGTAATCAGGTAGTTGGCTTGTTTGCCGGTAAAAACTATGGTATCGGTTCCGGCGCCGCCATCAATGGTGTCGTTGCCTCCACCGCCGATGAAGGTGTCGTTGCCAAATCCTCCATATATATTATTGTTTGCACTGTTGCCTGTGATGTAATCATTGCCGGAACCTCCGGTGGCATTTTCGATGATGGTGCCAAATGCAATACCAAGATTATTGGAGCCGTTGTAGAGGTTTGTTCCTGTTCCCTGATTGTTGTATCGGATTGATGAGTAGTGGCCGGGTGTCAGGTCGATAGTACAGTCGGTAGTGAAGTTCGACAGGTTGACGGTGTCATTGCCGCCGGCATCCCAAATGGACTTATAAAATGGATGAGACGGATCAAATGTGTAGGTATCATTTCCTGTTCGGTAGGCAGTATTCGCTCCGTAAAGATATTGAATGGCTGCAATGTCGTAGACCATTGGTGTTTCGGGTACAACCTGTATATATTTATGCAGCGTTGTATCCCAGAACTGGGAGTTCAGGTCGTTGTACGACATGATGCTGTATGTCCTGAAATCCAGAGTCGACGGGAGATATGGGCCGGGAGTCGTGCCGCCGCCCGCATTATAGCTGCCAGGGTGTTTGAGCCCCAGTCCATGGCCGATTTCATGAATAAGCGACATGTAATTGTATGATCCGTTACCCCAATCACTGTTGGTGGAAGAGGATGGATTCAGCCAGATATCAGCGGCAGATGCCCGGTGGCTATTAGGATAGCTCGAATATCCCCAGATAGAGGAGCCAACAGCGGATGAAAATGCGAGGCGGAAGTCGCCAACGTTACTCGCGGTGTCGGCAACCTGGGTAAAGGTTATAGCGGCGACATTTGCCCAGGATTGAAATGCGGTTATTACAGCAGCAATTTGCGTGGTATTCAAGCAGAAATGCTGTGCTGCCTGAGGCTCTAAATTCGAACTGTAATCAGGCTGCCAAAAAGCGGAAGCTCCGTTAATCCATGGAAAGCTGTAGGTAAGCGATACGGTGGAGCCGGAAATGGTGCTCCATTTTTGATAATCGGAATTAAGCAAGGGGTCAAGTGTGCTTACTCCACTCAGCGAAAAAGTGGTTGTTCCGGATGAGGTTGAAGGAGTTGGCATTACAATGTTATGCTTAATAGAGGATAGAATAGATCACACCTGCTACGTAATATAAGTTCTGATGGAGTTATCAGTGAAGCAGATGCTGTTTTTTATTTGCATTTAATTCCGCTAATTACTTATGATTCTTTTTGTAAACACAGCAACAGGCTTGTTGAAATACTGTCATAAATATATCGGGTTAAAGTTTAAGGGTAACATTCAAAACATAGGGTAAGAATGAGAGTATTTCTTGTTCCTGAAGATGTTGTTGTGGCATCGACTCGATACAGTCGACATTACCGTGGCAAATCCGGGAGTTCAGGAGTGCCGGTTGATATGTTGTTTATTGATACTGGCGGTGAGTTGGATGTGGTGAATAAAGCACTTGCAGAACAGCGAAAAAATAAGTTGCCTGCTGATGAAAAGCTGGAGCTGCCCGATGATAAGAGCAGTATAGAAGAGTATGGTAAGGTGACAGTGGTCGGTGAACCGGATCTGTTGAACTGGCCTGATTTTCCTCCAAGATTAGGGAGGGTCAGTACTCGTTTTTTCGGGCCTGGCATGTACAGTCATGAAGAACTTGCTCCATTGGAGATTCAATTGACAGCACTAAAAGCTATGTTGCCTCATAAGCAGCATTTCCGGATTGCTGCTGTAGCATCGTTTGGTACAAACCTTGGCGATTCGTTGATGGGAATGACGGCGATGCGAGTTGTTGTTGAGACTCTTCGTCGACATCTGCCAAGTTTTATTGTTGATATGCTGTTATGTACATCAGGTAATCCTGCAAATATCGAAATTGTAGGCTATGAGCCCTGGATAGGGGAACTCCATGCCAAAGGGCCTTCTGTTACCGACTTTGCCCGTTATGATGCATATTTTGATTTTACAGGCCTTATCGGGCTTCCGCGCATTACGGAAATGCCGATGGTGGACTGGTTTATCTGGTGGAGTGGCCTTAATCCTTCGACTGTTCCTGCTGATCGTAAGCGTAACGTCCTTAATATTCCATGGGTTGCCTGGGGGCAGGTATCTCCATTGCTGCAGGGTATAGCTGGCAAGCGAATTCTTTTTAACCCTAAGGCAAGTGTATCGCTTCGGAGTTTCCCGGAAAAAACCGCAATAGCATTTGCGAAAAAGCTGCTGAAACTGGATAAGGATCTGCAGCTTATTATCGACAAACCACTGAATTTTGAGCATCCAAGGCTTGTGGATCTATCAAAACAGATAGACTCACCACAAAAATTTGAGGCATTGATTGCTCAAATGGATGGGGTGATCACTGTTGATACTTTTGGTATTCATGTAGCTGATGCAGCCAATGTTCCAACGGTTGGATTGTTTGCATCGATACCACCTGATGCTTATCCTTTCTATCCTCTTCATCATGGCATGCTTATTCCTGGAGCTGAGGAGCTGCCTGCATACAGGAAATTCAAGGTTAATGATGATAAGGAGTGGGAACAGGTCAAGGATCTGTATACTCAGGCATGGGCAAATCTTGATGCAGCTGAGGTCTTGAATGGACTTAAAGAAACGATGGATCATCGGCAACATACTGCTTTGCACCAGGGGCTGCGATTTGTGCACGGAGTGCATAAACCTGTTCGTTATTGTGAAACGTCGAATGGACGGAAGCTGCCATTTGAAAGCCGGCAGCACGTATGGGATCGTTCTGTTATTTTTCAGAAAAATATGGCTTGTTCAGTACTCAAGCCGGGGGGGACGGTTGTAGTCATAGCGCCCGGGCAGAGTGATTTTTCAATTGCGCTGGCTGAGAAGTTAGGGCAGGACGGTACCTTGCATCTTTTTGAACCTCGCCAGCTTCGTCGAACTCTTATCGGGATGGATCTGTTCGATCAGGCAGGTCTTAGTGGAATACACTGGCATGATGCATTGCCTGTTAAGAGCAAACAAATGTCGATTCCAGATGAGGATGCTCTCTGTGAGACGAATCCCCTGCATTGGGGCAGCCTCAAAAAGCAGCGTAAGATAGAGGCGCAGGCCGTTGATGCACTGGAACTGCCAGTGTTTTCCGGTCTGTTTAGTTTTGCGCCAGCTCCGCATCTCCTCGTTCTCGAGTCCGCAATTGAAACGTTAAAGCGAACCAAAGCGCCGGTTGTCTGCTCGCCTGTTGCAAGCGAGGAAGATGTGCGGAAGATTGCTGTTTTTCTTATTCCACTGGGGTATCAATGCTGGATTGAATATATAGAGCAGCGTGAAGGCAGCCCTATAATGCTGATGGCAATTGCTGACCATATCAAGGTAGGCGGTCACAGCATGAAACGGGTCGTGTTGAGTTGAAACAAATGTTTTTTTTGTAATAACAGGGGGACGGGACTATGCACAACGACTGGCCGACAATGCCTTTGCTGCCTGTATCTTGGGGTGAGGTGTTCGATAAGCTGACCATTTTGCGGATCAAGGCTGAAAAGCTTGCTGATTCAGCGAAGCTTGTCAACATTGAGCTTGAGAAAAAGGAGATAAAAAAGGTCGTAGGCAATATGAGTCGTTTTCCTGCAGAACTGTTGCCGTTGGTTGATGCGCTGCAGCAGAGTAACGAACGGTTATGGGATGTGGAAGATAGAAAGCGCAATTGTGAACGTCGGCAATGCTTTGATGAGGGTTTTGTTCAACTGGCCCGGGAGGTCTATTTCGGCAACGACCAGCGGGCTGCAATAAAACGACAAATCAATGAGTTGCTTGGCAGTGCCATTGTCGAAGAAAAATCCTATCAGGCTTACTGAATTGCCTTATAAAGCAATAACAGTTTTTTTTGATCGAAGATTAGGGGAGAAAAAATGAAGATTATCGTTGATAAAGAAACCGATACGCTCTATTTCAGGCTGGATGAAAAAAAAATAGTTGAATCTGAGGAAGTCAGGTCTGGTGTTATTCTTGATTTTGACGAAAACGAAAGTATTGTAGGAGTGGAATTTCTGAATATCTCAACAAGAGCCACTCAAGAGGAGCTGTCGAATATGCAGTTCCAATCAGCTTGATTACAAAATCATGCGGTATATTCCTGATAGATGATGCCGTTGGTGATGATGCCGGTAACGGCAGCTTTGTTTTCGGCAGATTCGGAGAAATAGGTAAGCTCCTGTGCTCGACTTATAGTGTGCAGGCTGTTGATCCAGAAGTCGTAACCGCTTTGATCGGGAGTGCGGCCAAGGACGTGCTGGTAGAGGAGTGTGACGAAGGTATTGTCTGAGGGGTTATCGCCATACATAGTTTTAAACTCGGAGCTGTTGATGAAATTTGCGGCTACTTGAGGCAGCGATTCACCGTTATTCAAAGCGTTGTACCAGAATCCTAATCCGCTATAATCCGGGGAGCGGTCAAATGCGGCCTTGTACATGCGGTATGCTTCAGCGAGGGTTGCACTTGGTGTTGCTGCAACGGTGAGTATTTTGTCGGTGAATTGAAACTTTTCAACATTGATTTCCGTAATATTGCCATTTGTGCCGAAACTATCTGTAATGGAAAAACCTGTTCCTGACTGAGTAATGGCGTATTGGCTTTGATTGCCGGAGAATACTATAGTATCAATGCCCTGGCCGCCATCAATGGAATCGTTGCCACCACCACCGATGATCGTGTCATTGCCGTTGCCCCCGATTAATGTATTTCCTGCCGTATTACCTATTATATTGTCGTTGCCAGAGCCTCCTGTTGCATTTTCGATGGTGACACCAAAGGCAATCCCAAGATTATTAGTGCCGTCATAGATTGCTGAATCAGCTCCCAGGGTAGGGTAGTGGATTGATGAATAGTGGCCGGGTCTCAAGTCAATAGTAGAATCGATGGTGAAGTTCGATATGTCGATGGTGTCGTTACCGCCTGCGTCCCAGATGGTTTTGTAAAATGGGACGGTGGGATCAAAGAGGTATGTATCATTTCCGGTCTTATAATTATTATTTGCTCCATAGAGGTATTGGATAGCTTCAATATCATATACCATAGGAGTTTCCGGGTATACATTGATGAATCTTGATTGTGTTGTATCCCAATAAAGGTATTTATAGTTATTGTAGGACATGATGGAATAATTCCTGAAATCCAAATCGGTCGAGAGGTAGGGGCCGGGAGTGCTGCCGCCTCCTGCATTATAATTTCCGGGGTGTTTCAGTCCGAGGCCATGACCTATTTCATGCATAAGGGAAAAGTAATTATACGACTTATTACTCCAGTCAACCTGGGCCGCTGATGCTGGATTGAGCCAGATATCAGCAGCAGATGCTGAATCGCTGTTGGGATAATTCGTGTATCCCCAGCTATTACCTGCAACAGAGGATGAAAATGCGAAGCGGAAGTCTCCTACGTTACTGGCGGTGTCGGCAACTTTGGTGAAGGTGATGGAGGCCACGTTGGCCCATGCCTGCAGAGCGTTACCTGCAGCGGTTATTTCGGTAGTATTAAACGCTATATGGACAGATGCCTGCGGTTCTGAATTTTGGCTGTAATTGTTTTGCCAATAAGCAGCTGTTCCATTAAGCCAGGGGAAACTATAGGTCAGGTCAACCTCTGAAGGGGAGGTGAAACTCCATTTTTGATGATCAGGGTTCAGCAGCGAATCAATAGTGTTGATGCCGCTTTCTGTGAAAGTTGTAGTGGCAGAAGAGGTATATGGACTTGGCATTTTTGTTTTTTTTTACATGTTTAATAAGTTATAAGCACATTAGCTCGTTCTTGTTATTGCCATTAAAATTTATGAAGAGTTTGCACAATGGGAAATATAGAAGCAGAACTTGCGAAAGAAAAGTCGGTTCTGAGTAATTTAACCGCTATTCTTGATGGAAAAGAGCGCAGTTTTGAGGAACTTAAGCGCACTATGGAGCAGTTTCAGCAGCGTTATTCAAAAGAAGTTGCTCAAAAGCAGGCTGAACTCGACAGGCTTAATGCTGAGCTTGATGAGTTATTGGTCAAAAGAGTTCCTTATGTTCATGATCAAAAACATAAAAGTCCGGTCATTGAACCACCCTCAGGAAGGTTTACCGGGTCAGCCGGAGCGTTCAATAGTGAGGGAGGATTTCGGCCTGAATTTCATACTGCTGCAGATTTAAAGGAGGCAAAGAGGTTGTATAGAAAGATTGCCTCAATCATACATCCTGATAAAGCAAAGGATGCGAGGTCGCGACCTTTGCGCACAAAATTGATGGCTGAATTGAATGAAGCTTATGTGTTAAAAGACATCCACGGTATGAAGCATATTTTAGGCCAGTGGTATGAAAGTCCTGAAGCCGTTGCGGGAGAAGATGCTGCCGCTGAACTGGTAAGAACAGAGCGGGCAATAGTACACATTAAAAAACGGATATCGGAAATTGAGGCAGGTACTTCAAAGATAATGAGTTCTGAGTTGTATGTGATGATGGTGAACGTACAGGAGGCAGAGAGAGCCGGCAGAGACATCCTTGCTGAAATGACAACTTCCATTGATGCAAAGATAAAAGATGCCAAGAACCGGCTTGTGTTAAGGATGTATGCGTAGATTTTTGTAGTGTAAGTGGGCGGCAGAATGTTTTATTGGCTGCCGGCAACTGTACGATATGAATGTCGTCCCCTAAAATAAAAAATGATATGGTGCTGCTTACTAAGGTTACTTGTATGTATAGCGAGGTTGAGGATCGTATTCGGATGTCGGCTATGGTGAAGGAGGGGGAGCCTGTTGTGTTTTGGCTGACCCGGCGTCTTTCGTGTTTGCTGGTTCAGGCTCTGACGGGGTATCTTGAGCGGTCGGTTTCACCATCGGCTCTGGTTGATACGGGATTGCTGCTTTCATGCCGGCAGCGTGATGCCGAGTGGCGGCATGAGCCTTCTGTGCCAGTGAGCTGCAGGGATGACTCGCTTGGGATTTTGCCGGAGAGGGTTGATTTATCGTGTTCGGCTGAGAGTGCTGTTTTGCTGTTTCCATTGGGGAATGGAGAGGAGGCCCAGCTGCAGATGAGTTTGCAGGAGTTGCGTCAGTGGCTGGCGATTGTGTATCGGCAGTTTAACCATGCGGGGTGGTCGATGGATGTGTGGCCGGAGTGGTTTTTGCAGTCTGAGCCTGGCCGGAATTAGGGGGCGTGATGCGAATTCTTTTTGTTCATCAGAATTTTCCCGGGCAGTTCAAGTTTCTTGCTCCTGCGTTGGTGCGGGAGGGGCATGATGTGACGGCGTTTACCATGCAGAAGTCGTCTCCGGCATGGTGGCAGGGGGTAAGGATGAGGGTTTATGGTGTGGATCGTGGCTCGACGCCGGGGGTACACCCCTGGATCAGTGATTTTGAGACGAAAACGATAAGGGCTGAGGCGTGTTTCCGGGCGGCGTTGCATCTGAAGACGGAAGGGTATGTGCCTGAGGTGATTATTGCTCATCCAGGCTGGGGTGAGAGCTTGTTTTTGAAGGAGGTTTGGCCTTTGGCCAGGCTGGGGATTTATTGTGAATTTTTTTACAATTCTGAAGGTGCGGATGTTGGCTTTGATCCTGAGTTTCCGTCAATGGATGAGGGGGATGTCTGTCGGTTGAGGCTGAAAAATCTTAATAATCTGTTGCATTTTGACCTGGCTGACGCGGGGATTTCGCCGACGGAATGGCAGGCGAGTACTTTTCCTGAAGCTTTCCGCCCCAGAATTACGGTTGTGCATGACGGTATAGATACTGAAGCTGTTGTGCCAAATTTCAAGGTTAGACTTGCGATAAATGGTAATCTGGTTTTAACAAGAAAGGATGAAGTGGTCACTTTTGTTAATCGCAATCTGGAGCCGTATAGGGGGTACCACATTTTTATGCGGGCGCTTCCTGAGCTTTTGCGGCTGAGGCCGAAGGCGCGTATTGTGATAGTTGGCAGCGACGCTGTGAGCTATGGTGCCAAACCCGAAGGTGAAAGCTCGTGGAAAGAGATTTTTATCAGGGAGGTACGTCGGGATATCAGTGATACGGATTGGGCCAGGGTGTTTTTTTTTGGTACTATACCCTATCAGCATTTTATTTCGCTTTTACAGCTGTCAACGGTACATGTTTATCTTACTTATCCTTTTGTGCTTTCATGGAGTTTGCTGGAGGCGATGAGCGCAGGGTGTGCCATTGTTGCAAGTTATACAAGGCCGGTTCAAGAGGCTATTGTGCACAATGATACCGGTCGATTGGTGAGTTTTTTCGATGTGCCGGGACTGGTTGCTGAAGTATGCAGCCTTTTGGATGACCCGGAGGAAAGAGCCCGGCTGGGTGCTTGTGCAAGAGCGTTTGCACAGGCACACTATGATCTTAAGAGTGTTTGCCTGCCTCGTCAGCTGGCGTGGGTTGAGGGGCTTGGGGGAGAGGTCGGTTAAAATAACCCTATGATCCTGATGTATTTTAGTGTTGCAAAAAGAAGGAATTATGGGGCTTTCTGCTTTGATTATTGACATAGGGATTGTAAATTTGCCGGGGTTCTCAGTTGAAAATGAGTGGTTAATAATAAAATGAATGACGGAGGAGTGTTCGCATGGCAAAATTAAAAAAAGAAGAGCCTGCTGTAACGGTTAACGGTAAGAAGTTTCTTGTTGCTGATTTTACAGAAGAGGCGAAAACCCAGTTTGTGAATATACAGGCGGCTGAAGCCGAGATTAATCGGCTGCAGGTTCAGATGGCGCTTGCGCAGACTGCACGAAATGCGTATCAGCAGGCTTTGGTTATAGCGCTGTCAGCATAGTATTGCTCTTGAAAAGAGACTTGCCTCTATGATTAAAATGTTGTGTTCCCATGAATTTCAGTTTGATTATTTGTGAAAAGCGCTAAAGAAAAATCTCCTTTGCGTGAAGCACTTGCTGCATTGGTTCCCTCACTGAAGCAGGCGTTTTTGTTTAGTGTGTTTGTCAATGTGCTGGTGCTGGCACCGAGCGCCTATATGATGCAGGTTTATGACCGTGTCGTCAATAGCCGCAGCCACATGACACTACTGATGCTTACGCTTATGGTTGTTGGCGTTTATGCTCTTCTGGAGGCTTTAGAGTGGGTGCGGCGTCAGGTGATGCATGATGCTGGTATGGAGTTTGACAAAGGGTTGAGGTCGCGCGTTTTTGGTGCGGTTTATTCGGCCCGGCTTTTGAACCTCCCCGTTGGAGGTGCGCAGGCTTTGAAAGATCTGAAGTCCATTCGTGAGTTTCTTCCTTCCCCGGCTATGCTGGCGGTTGTGGATGCTCCTCTCGCACTTCTTGTGCTGGTGCTTATTTTTTTGATGGCGCCGGATCTTGGTTGGTTTGCTGTGGCCGGTGCTCTTGCGCAGTTTGCTATCGGCGTGGTTAACGAACGCCGTATCCGCCAGCCGCTGATGGCTGCCAACAGAAGTGCTATAGGTGCACAGGGTTATGCTGACGGCGTTATACGCAATGCTCAGGTTATTGAATCGATGGGCATGCTGGGCGACATTCACAAGCGATGGATGGGTCGTCAGCACGATTTTCTTGTTCAGCAGGCTGTTGCTTCGGATCATGCGGGGACAAATTCGGCACTCTCCAAACTGGTACAGAGTCTGCTGAGTTCACTGTTGCTTGGTATGGGGTGCTGGTTGACACTGAAGGGCGAGTTGCATGGATCAGGGATGATTGTGGCCTCTATTCTTGGTGGCAGGGTGCTTGCTCCGCTTGTGCAGATTATCGGCAGCTGGCGCCAGGTTGAGGGTGCTCTTGAGTCGTTTACCCGTCTTGATGCTCTTCTCAAAGAGTTTCCCGTACCGGAAAAAAGTATGGCACTGCCAGCACCTCAAGGTTTTCTTTCTGTTGAGGGTCTTATAGCCGGTGCTCCGAGAAGCCCGATCCAGATTCTTAAAGGAGTAAGTTTCAGGGTGGCCCCTGGCGGGTCGCTGGCCATTGTGGGGCCTTCTGCTTCAGGTAAAACCACACTCGCCAGGCTGCTGGTCGGTATATGGCCTTCGATGCAGGGTAAGGTGCGACTTGATGGCAATGATGTGTACCAGTGGAACAAAGAGGAGCTTGGCCAGTATATAGGATATTTGCCGCAAACGGTGGAGTTGTTTGAGGGTACTATTGCTGAAAATGTTTCCCGCTTCGGGGAGCCTGATGCCGAAAAGGTGAGCGCTGCCTGCCGTATGGTGGGTCTTGATGGATTTATTGAGCAGCTGCCAAAGGGGTATGACACTCAGGTTGGTGACGATGGTTCGTTTCTTTCCGGCGGGGAACGGCAGCGTGTTGCTCTTGCCAGGGCGATTTATGGAATGCCGAAGTTTGTGGTGCTTGATGAACCGAATGCAAGCCTTGACGAGGCGGGTGACGCTGCTCTGCTTAATGCCGTAAAACAGTTGAGGGCGCAGGGCACGACGGTGATTGTGATGACGCATCGTCTGAATATTCTGGGGGCTATAGAGCATATGCTTGTGCTGGTTGACGGGCAGGTCCAGCGGTTTGGTACCTGTCAGGAAGTGATGGCTGCTTTGCAGGCACCGCCTCCTGCCCCACAGCCTTCTAACCAGCAGCCACAGAGCTAACTCTTATCCGGAAGAAGATTTTTCATGAAACCTGATTTTTTTAATCGCAGTGCGTTGTCCCGACAGCTCTGGACCTTTCGTAAAGAGTTTGTATGGGTAGGTATTTTCAGTCTTATTGCCAATGTGCTGATGCTGACGCCGACCATTTATATGCTGCAGGTTTATGGTCGTGTTATGAAGAGCGGCAGTGAGTTGACCCTGCTTATGGTGACGTTGTTTCTGTTGCTGTTCTTTGGGGTCATGGCTTTTGCAGAGTGGCTCCGTTCACGCCTGCTGGTCAGGGTTGGGGTAAGGCTTGATGAGGCATTGAACTCTCTTGTGTTTAACGCAAGTTTCGAGGCCTATTTGAACCGTACCCGTAAAAATGTTGTTGAGGCGTTCTCGGATTTGACCAATATTCGTCAGTTTTTGACGGCTAATGGTATGATAGCATTTTTTGATCTTCCCTGGACTCCGGTTTATATCGCTGTCATTTTTTTATTGAGTCCTTTCTTGGGATGGCTTTCTATTGTATTTGCTGTTATTCAGCTTGCCTTGACCTGGCAGAGCCATCGGTTGAGCACAAAGGAAATTGAGCGCGCGGCTGAAGCCGGTAACGACAGTTACCAGTTTGTGCAGAACAAACTTCGTAACATTGAGCCGGTCCATGCTATGGGTATGGCTGGAAATTTTAGAGAACGTTGGTTCAAGTTGCACGATGCTTCACTTGCTAAAGCTGATTTTTCTCTTGAAAGGCAGCATCGCCAGCAGGCGTTTGCAAAATTTGTTCGATATAGCCTGCAGTCGCTTACGCTTGGTGCTGGCGCTTTAATGGTTATTGAGGGCAAGATGTCTGCAGGTTCAATGATTGCGGCCAACGTGTTGATGTCGAAAGCTCTTCAGCCGCTTGACCTGGTGATGGCTACCTGGAAGCCGTTTGTTCAGTGTCGTACTGCATTTATTCGGCTTGAAAAACTTCTTGAGGAGTTTCCGGAGCGTCAGCCGGGTGCAAAGCATCAGGATCCTCTGGGTGAGATCAGGCTTGAGGGACTTTCTGCAACCGCTCCTGGACGGGAGGCTCCTATTTTGCGCGATATCAATGTTGTTTTGCCTGCCGGAAGGGTAGCTGTAGTAATCGGGCCTTCGGGATCAGGTAAGTCAACTCTTGCCCGTTGTATTGTAGGTGTATGGCCTGAGAGAAAGGGGCGTGTCCTCATTGACGGAGAGGCAATAGAGAGTTGGGACAGGATTGAGCTTGGACCGCATATTGGGTATCTTCCTCAGGATATTGAGCTTTTTGATGGCTCTATTGCTGAAAATATTGCGCGTTTTGCCGATGTGGATTCGTCAAAAGTCATTGAGGCGGCAAAGCGTACCGGTATTCATGATATGATTTTACGGTTTCCGCGGGGTTATGATACCCAGATAGGTGAGGCTGGAGGCATGCTTTCGGGAGGGCAGAAGCAGCGGCTCGGGCTTGCAAGGGCAATGTATGGTAATCCTGCAATTATTGTGCTTGATGAGCCTAATGCCAATCTTGATGATGCCGGGGAACGGTCATTACATCAGGCGATCGTTGATTTGAGATCGGCAGGTAAAACCGTTATTCTTATTACGCATCGTCCCAGTGCGGTTGGTGTGGCCGATCTTCTGGTGGTAATGCAGGATGGTCAGATTATTCGTTGCGGGCCGCGGGATGAGGTGTTGAAGGCTTTGAATCCTCCGAATGCGCAGCCGGCTCTTTCGTAAGCCTGAGTCAATTATTTTTGAGAAATGTTTAATGGATAGCAATGAGTATCAGTGATATCGTTTCAATGAAAAAGCCTGTTCCTGTTAATGGAAACGGCAATGAGTATCGAGATACACGCAGTACGATCCGGCTTGGTATATGGGTATTGCTTGTAGGTTTTGGCGGCTTTCTGCTTTGGGCGGCTTTTGCTCCCCTTGATGAGGGTGTCCCTTCTCAGGGTATGGTGAGTATTGCAACCAAGCGCAAGGTGGTGGAAAATCTTCGTGGTGGACGAATTGAGAAGGTTTTTGTAAAAGAGGGGCAGATGGTGCATGAGGGGGATGTTTTAATGAAGCTGGACTCACAGACGGCTAAAGCCCGCTATGATGAGGTTCATCAGCACTATCTGGGTACCAGGGCGATGGTGGATCGCCTGCTTGCCGAGATGAATGGTGCATCGGCGATCACCTTTCATAAAGACTTGCTGATTGATCATGATAAGGCGTTGTCTGAACTCAATATGCAGAATCAACAGCGGCTTTTTCTGTCGCGCAAGACGACGCTGAAGATTTTTAAAGATCAGCTTGCCGATATTACCTCACTGGTGCAGGAGGGGTATGCTCCGAAGAGTCAGCAGCGTGATCTGGAGTTGAAGATTGCGGATTTCAGGACAAATACGGCTTCACAGCTTGCGCAGGTTCAGCTCGAAGTGGGGGCTGATGCTGAAAAGACGAGAGCTCTTGCCGAGGAACTGGCCGATACAGAGGTGAAAGCTCCTGCATCAGGGCAGGTTGTCGGATTACAGGTACAATCGGTGGGAGCTGTCATTCAGCCTGGCCAGAAGATTATGGATATTGTGCCGCTTCACGAAGGTCTTCTTATTGATGCAAAAATATCACCGCATTTGATTGACAGTATCCATAAGGGACTTCCGGTTGATGTGAGCTTTTTTTCGTTTGCCCACTCTCCCCAGCTTGTTGTCAAGGGTGTGGTTGAATCGCTCTCGAAAGATATTGTGACTGATCCGGGGGTTAACCCTTTGACGCCGAATGCATCGTATTACCTTGCGCGCATTGTAGTGACTCCTGAGGGTATGAAAACACTGGGAAAACGTGAGATGCAGCCGGGTATGCCTGTTCAGGTTGTTATCAAGACCGGTGAGCGCTCAATGTTGACCTATCTTATTGATCCGCTGGTCAAGCGGATTTCGGTTTCAATGAAAGAGGATTAGGTGTTTAAAATGTTACGTGTGAGTTTGATATGAAGCTATTGGCGCGTTTGATAGTTGTTGCAGGTTTTTTTGCTGCTTTGCCGGCCTATGCCGAGCCTGTCAGTTTATTGTCGGCTTATCAGAAGGCTTTGGATTACGATGCCCAGTTACGTACAGCAAAGGCCGATAATCTGGCTACGAAGGAGGAGATTGCCAAGGCGAGAGCTCAATTTCGTCCAAGATTGAACCTGAGCGGTACGGGGGGGAGAAATGAAACAAACAGTACGGTTCCTACGATGTATGGCCCTTACCAGCAGGATCAGTTTTACAGTTCCCGAACCTACGATATTTCAGTTCGTCAGTCCCTTTTCAACTGGTCGAATTTTGCTAGTTATAAGCAGTCGAAAGCTGTTGTGGCAAAAAGCGATTTCCAGCTTCAGAAAGAAGAGTTGGGTTTGATTATCAGGCTGACTGAGGCTTATTGTAATGCCCTGTATTCGGAGGATAACCTTGAGTTCAGCCATGCCCATGTTAAGGCTTGTCTTGAACAGCTTCAACAGACAAAAAAAAGGTATGAAAAAGGGTTTGGTACCATTACTGAAATTAATGAGGCGCAGTCTGAATATGAGATAGCGCTTGCTGAAGGGGTTGATATTGTTAATAATCTGGATTTCAGCCGAAGGGAGCTGGGGCGTCTTACCGGTGTTTATTCGGAGGATCTGTCCAAACTTGTGCCGGAGAAAATGGTGCTGGCCCGGCCGGACCCGCCGACTGTTGATGCCTGGATAGAACTTGCTCATGCAAATAACCGGGAAGTGAATGCTGCCCGTCAGGAAATTCAGATTGCAAAAAAAGAGGTTGAAAAACAGCGGGCTTCACGCTATCCGACAGTGGACCTGGTCGTTGCAAGAGATTATTCCAAAAGCGGGAATAATTATACCATCGACCAGACCTATGGAACGAATTCAGTCAGTTTGCAGATGAATCTTCCAATTTACAGTGGCGGTTATGTGAGCGCTGCGGTACGCCAGGCTCAGGCCAGCCGCCTGAAGTCGCAGGAACAGCTCAGTTGGCAGGAGCGTGGGGTGGAAGCTGATGTCCGAAGGTTTTACAATGGAGTGGTTACCACCGTTGCACAGATTAAAGCGTACGAACAGGCCGTAAGGTCGAATGAAATTGCCGTTACAGGAACAAAAAAAGGGTTTGAGGTGGGGCAGCGCAGTAATGTGGATGTTCTTAACGCCCAACAGAAATTGTATGATAGCAAACGCAATCTGGCGAAAGCCCGTTATCAGTATATGCTGAATATTATGCAGCTTAAGGATAGTGCGGGTAAGCTGTCCGTCAGTGATGTGGAAGAGGTCAATGGCTGGCTTGGGGTTGCAAATTGATCAGTGAATTATATAAAAAACACTATTCTCTTGACCCTGCTTTTGTTAACTTCAGTTTTGAGGAAGGAATTGCTTTTTTGGATTAAAATAAAAGCAAAAATATTTCAGCGTAATGCTGGAATTATGAAAAAGGGAGATCCTTGTCTCAAGTTGTATTCGAAGTCCGTGCAGTTAATCTACAAAGAGCTTATTATCGCGCGTTTGCAGGCAATAAATAAGATTAAGAGCAGGAAAGAAAAAAAAATATATGAGGATTGTCCTTGACCTGCAAAAGGTTCAACGTACCCTATGTTCTGGCTGTATTGACAGTTATTCCTTATCGTTTACTCAAGCTCTTGTTCGTAATCGCGACAATCATGAAATAATAATTGCTTTAAGTGCACTGTTTCCTGACTCTATTGAACTTATCCGTTCTCTGTTTGATAAGTCTTTGTCACAGAATAATATCCGCGTCTGGTATACCCCATCTCCTGTCAACGAGAATCCTTGCAATACCTGGCACCGCGAGACTGCAGAATTGATCCGTGAGGCCTTTTTAGCCAGCATTAAACCTGATATTTTGCATACATTCAGCCTTTTTGAAGGCTATCTGGAAAATTCTGTATCCAGTATTGGGATTTTTGACAAAGTATCTTGTCATAGCGTTTTGCTTCCTGAGTATGCGTCACTGATTTCTAACGGTTCTGTCTTAAAATCCGATCAGCGGTACAGCCAATATTATCTTCGAGAGTATAGTTATCTGAGACGTGCCTCACTTTATTTTGCTATCTCGGAATCATCCCGTCAGGATTGGATCATTCATGGAACTCTGCCGGCGGATAACGTTATCTGTATTCCCGATACTCCTGACGAATCTCAACAAGTTTTATGGGATAGCAACGCTCAGATTGCTATTTCTGCTTTTGAAGAGTTCTATAAGCGGAAAATAAAATCAGAAGTACCAGAAAATTCTGATTCCTCTGTCGAGCGCCACAATCTTATTACAGCTATAGCTGAGCTTGATAATAGTACATGCGAAGAGCACTTGTTGATTGGTGTTGCTGAAGCGATAGCAAAAAATATTCCGAATCAAAACAGCAAAAAGCAACTTCTTGTTGACATCTCTGAACTTGTTCAACGCGATGCCAGGACCGGTATTCAGCGAGTTGTACGAAGTATCCTTAAGGAGCTGCTTGAACAACCTCCTGAAAACTTCCGAGTTGAACCTATCTATGCGACAAAAGAAAATTCTTACAGATATGCGCGTCGATTCACGGCAAAATTTATGAACGTGCCTCAGTCGAAAATAAGTGATGAAATAGTAGAGGTATTTTCTGGTGATATATTTTTCGGGCTTGACTATCAGGCAGATATAATTCCAATATGGGCAGATTTCTTTAGAGATTTAAGGCATAGAGGAATTAAAACAATCTTTCTTGTTTACGATTTACTTCCATATCGAAATCCTGAGTGGTTTAGTAAATCCAGTAAACCGGCTTTTGTTCGTTGGCTTCATACCATAGTTCAAGCCGATGGGGTCGTGTGTATTTCGAAAACCATAGCATTTGATTTAATTACATGGCTTGATACTTACCTTCCTTTAAGAGGCCGTCCTCTCAAAATTGGCTGGTCTCATATTGGTGCAGATATACCAAATCACCAATCCTCTGCAGGGTTTTCTGAAAAATGTAACCGTCAACTTGTTAAAATATGTATTGCTCAATCTATTCTCATGGTAGGGACCATTGAGCCCCGAAAAGGGCATGCACAAACTTTGGAAGCTTTTGAGCTTTTGTGGAAGCAGGGAATTGATATAAATCTTGTGATTGTTGGCAAGGAGGGTTGGAAGGTGGACAAACTGTCAAAAAAAATAAAGAAGCATGAAGAACTCAATAAAAGACTGTTCTGGCTTCAAGGTATAAGTGATGATGCCCTTCTTACCCTGTATGAAGCCGTTAAAGGTGTACTTATGGCTTCGGAAGGTGAGGGATTCGGGTTGCCGCTCATTGAAGCAGCACAATATGCCCGCCCCATTCTTGCTCGTGATCTTAATGTTTTTCGTGAAGTTGCTGGTGGTTTCGCAACCTATTTTTCAGGCAGTACCCCTGAAGAATTGGCATATGCAATCCAGAATTGGTTAGAACTGCTTAATGGTGGGAATGCTCCAAATTCTAAGGGTATGCCATGGCTGACATGGAAACAATGCACAGAGCAAATGCTCGCTCTCATCACCGACCCTGATCATCCGAATTGGCTGTGTAACTGGTTGCCTGGTAATCAGAATAAAGGTTCAATCATGAGTGATGAACGGTTGAATATAGAACCGCAATATTCAGTGGTACATTAATGAATAGATTTTTTAAGAATTTATTAAAAAATAAGTTACATCATTATATCTCTATTCCGTTAGGTGATATAGTTGTGAAATTTCATACAAAAGCTCTCAAGGATCCAAGGGGAGTGGGACGGGTTTCCCGTGAACTACTCAAGCAGTTGCAGCTTCTGACGGTTCATAATTCTTATAAACCAGGAAAACGTTATTCTAAAACTGTTTATTTTTATTCTGCGATCCAGTGGTGTCCTGAAAAGCTGAAGCATCCGACATGTATTCTTATTCATGATGTCATACCGTTATTGTATCCAGATAAATTTGGTGAAATAGCTGAGGATTTTGAAAAACGGCTTAAGGGAATTGCCCGGCAGGCTGATAAGGTTGTGACCATAAGTCACTCCAGCGCTCATGATATAGCAAGGTTATTGGATATACCCATCGATAAAATCACGGTTATTTATAATGGCGTTACAAAACTTCCTTTTGCTGAGAAAAAGTCTATTCCGTTACCAAAAGGGAAATTCATTGTCTATTTAGGATCCTTTGACCGTCATAAAAATCTTGAAGTTGTGTTTAGGGCTTTGCTTGATCCGTCGGTTAGTGATATCAACCTTGTCATGATTGGTGGAAACAAAAGAGCTCGGCCGCTCGTAGAGGATTTTCATATAGAACATAGGGTTCACTTCTTGGGGAGCCTTAAAGATGATGGTGCTGGATTTGTTGTCAGTAAAGCTCTCGCATTGGTATTTCCAAGCATTTATGAAGGGTTTGGTCTTCCTCCACTCGAGGCGGCTTTGCTTGGTATACCTTCAATTTGCAGTTCACGGCCGGCTATGACCGAGGTGATGGATGGCGTTGCGGTTTTTGCGTCGCCTGATAAACCTGAAGAGTGGGCGCAGGCAATCAGACATTTGCGTGATGATGTTCCGTTTCGAAATCGGCTTGGATTGCTTGCCAAAGAGAGGGCCGAATGTTTTTCATGGAAAACATGTGCTGAGAGTCTTGAAAAAATTTTGCACGTGTAATGGTTTTCGGTATGAAACGGTCTGGTCTCAAATCTAGGTATTGATGTTATTTTTTTATCGTGAATCCATCGACAAAGGCCAGCCACTCTCCTGACTGGTTCTGATGAAGATCGACGGTGTGCATGCCGTCTTTATTCCACCATTCACTTCCTGGCTGCAGGACAGGCGCATCTGACGCCGGCTCCTCGTTATAGGCGTGCTCAGTCAGTTCGGTAATCCGGAATGCCCATACTTTTGTGCCGTAGTTCGGGATTTCATCCTGGGCGTATCGGTACATGCTATTCTCCTTAGCGATTATTCGTCCGCCAGGTCGTGCAAAGTGGGGACTATTCGTCACTATCGGGCTTTTGGGGTGCTCATGCCATGGGCCCGTAAGGGCGGCTGCAGTATAGAGGTGGAGGTTTTTGCTTTTTTGGGCGTAGCTGAACAGGTACCAGCGGTTCTGGTAATAAATAATGGATGGGTCAACCAGTGCTGAGTATCGGCCGGTGCTGTTGATGAGGGTTTTTATGTGTTGCCACTCCTCAGGAAATTTTTTGGCCTCGTAGAGCTGGATGCCACCGGAGTCATTGCATTCCGGAATCATGTAGCAGCGGTTTTCCGAGAAAAACACATAGGGGTAAGAGAGGTGGAAGCGCTCTTTGAGAACGACCTTGCCATAGTGCCATTGCTTCATGTCTTTACTGTAGGCATAGGCAATTTCGCCGATATTTCTTTTGTCGTTAAGGACTTCAAAGAAGAGAAAGTTACCGTTCTGGTTTTGGATCGCAAATGGGTCGGCAACGAAGCGGGCTTTGATGTCTGTGACGTCTTTTGCGCTGAGTATGGGGTTGCTGATACCATCGGGGGGAAAGAGTGTGATGGGTGAAGTGCCTTTATAGATGCCGATTGCCCAGGTTTCCTTGTTTCGGCGCTCTCTCTTTTTTTTGAGATGCTTTCTGTAGCGGGCAATGAAGAGTAGAGCCGCTACAGAAAACAGTATATAAAGGATGGTGGTTATAAGCATGACTTCCGGGGTTGCTGGTCATGCAGCCGTGAGCGTTTCGGAAGAGGCGGGTTTAACGGCAAACTGTATGTCATAGAGCATTTTATAGACGCCGTTATTTTCAACAAGCTGCTCATGATTGCCGGCTTCCATAACGTTTCCTCGTTCCAGAACAATGATTTTGTCGGCGTTTTTGATGGTGGAGAGGCGGTGAGCGACCACCAAGGCTGTTCTGTTTTCCATGGCGTTGTCAATTGCCTGCTGGACTATTTTTTCTGATTCGTTGTCCAGAGCGCTGGTTGCTTCATCAAAAATAAGCAGTTCAGGGTTTTTTACCATGGCACGGGCAATTGCAATACGCTGCCTTTGACCTCCTGAAAGCTGGAGTCCGCGGTCGCCGATGAGGGTCTGGTATTGCTGCGGTTTCTCCTGAATAAATTCGTGTGCATTTGCTAGTCTGGCTGCCTGCTCTATTCTGGCATGGTTGATTTCGTCGTGAACTCCATAGGCAATATTCTGTTCGATGGTGTCGTTGAACAGAATCACTTCCTGGCTCACTATGCCGATCATCTGGCGGAGCTGTTTATAGTCAAATTCACGGATGTCAATTCCGTCAATGGTGATGCGTCCTGAATCGACATCATAAAAGCGCAGAAGGAGGTCGACAGCGGTGGACTTTCCAGAGCCGGACTGGCCGATAAGGGCGACCATTTCGCCTTTTTTTATTTCGAACGAGACGTGGTTGAGGACATTGGGAGCGTCTGGCTCTTTGTTGTATTTGAAACAGACATCTTCGAAGGTGATATTGTTGGAAAAGGTGTTGATCGCACGGGTTCCGTTGGTCACATTGGTGTTTGTATCGAGCACTTCGAAAAGGCGTTCAACAGAGATCATTCCCATTTGAATCGATAAATTGGCATCGCCAAGCATCTTGATCGGCCCCATGGTGGAGTAGAGGGTAAAGGCAAAGACGAGCAGTTCGTTTGCGGTCATCGAACCCTCGAACACCTGGAGACCTCCGAACCAGAGTACCATGGCAATGGCGGCTATCAGCAGTGTTTCGTTGAGCGGGCTGATAATATTACGAATTCTTGACATCTTTATGCTCAACTGCCTGAAGTCGTTGGTGAACGTCATGAACTTTGCGAGTTCAATCCCTTCAAAGGCGGTTGATTTGATAACTTTGATGCCGTTGAACTTTTCCTGCAGAACGGAGTTCATGTCGCCCATTTTGGTCTGGAAACTCTGGGCAAGGCCTTTGATGTTGCGGCCCATGAAATTGATAACGTAAAATATCGACAGAGAGGTGACCGTTGCAAACGCCGTCAGTTTCCAGCTGAGCGCCAGAAGTACGCCGATATAGACAAAGATTGAAAAGGGGTTCTGCAGGAAATTGACAAATGTTGAACTGATGCTGTTGTTAACGTTTTCAACGTCGTTGTTGACGTAGTTCATCAGATTTCCAACCCGATTTTTATTGAAATAATCGAGATGCATTTCGATAATGCTGTGAAAGACTTCGTCTCTTAGCTTTTTCGCTGTTTTGGTCTGTATCCGGAAAATAATCTGTCCATTGAGGTAGATGAACACATTTTTCAGGGCAAATGCAAGAATCAGAAAGAAGCAGATTTTCAGGAGCGCCAACTGTTTTGTGGGTGCTTCGAACATCCGTTGAAATTCCATCAATGCCCAGGTTTTTAACTTTTCGGCACTGGTGGCATTCTTTGAGACCTGCAGCGGTTGTTGAACGGGAGCGGATGATTTTGCATCCGTACTTTGCAGGGTATTCCGGTTGCGTTCCTGTACCTGAGGTGCTGAAGCGGTTTGCGGCGCTGCAGGTGCGGATGAAAAAACCGCATTCAGCAGGGGAAGTATGGAATAAATCGATACAACACTGAAGAGTGAGGTTAGCACGCTGACTATCACGACCAAAACGATTTTTCCCTTTGACGGAGCCATGTAACGCAGTATTCTCATCAATATTCCAACCTTCATAAGCACCCTGATCATGTTTTGTTTAAAGTGGACTCCAATATAAGGTATAATTTAGAATATTCACCGTTATCCCCGATTAGGGGAGATCCATTCACACACTTAGGCACACTTAGGGGACGACATTCATAACGTGCAGTTCTCCAACAAACTTACAACCAGGAAGTTGACAGTTAGCAGTTGGCAGTGGGCTCTTAGCCTTCAGCGAACCCGGAGCCTGATAGACAACTGTACGTTATGAATGTCGTCCCCTATTGGGTCTGTTGGAGAACTGCACGTTATGAATGTCGTCCCCTAATTGGGGGCACTCTTTTTTTTAAACTCGTCACTTGAATTTCAGCAGCACTTTTTTGAGAGCGGCGGTTACGTCGGCGGGGTCGATGTCTATGACGTCGGGGGTTGAGGATATGATTATTTCTTGCAGGGTGCTTAGTGGGGCGAATTGGGTTCTATCGGCGAAGCGTTTGCGGTAGAGGGCGATGATGGGGGTGTCGAAACATGATGCGATGTGGACGAGGGAGGTGTCGGGGGTGATGAGGAGTTTGAGACGTTTGACTATTTCTCCTACTTCGTAGAGGTTGCGTGTTGAGGGGGATTGCAGGACGTTGTCGAGAGATTGTTCAAGCTCACGTTTTTCCTGCAGATCCTGTGGTGCTGAGAGAATAATGAAGGTTTCGTTCGGGAATTCGTTGATGAGTTCTGACCATTGCCGGGTGGTGCGGCGTCCTCCGCTATGGCCAGCACTGAGGTTTATGCCTATGTATTTGCCGGAGGGCAGCGTTTTGAGGAATGCGGCGGTTTCGGCGCAAACGGGCATGGGGGGCAGGTATGGTTTGCAGGGTTGCTTGAGGGCGGTTTCGTTGATAATACTGAGGAGTGAGAGATTTCTTTCGGATTCGTGTTTATTGGGGCCGAGAGTAATAAGGTGATCGAAGAGCCCTTCGTGGAAGGGGCTGAAGTGTCCTACTTTATGGCGGGCGTTGATGAGCATTGACTGGATGAGAAAGTGGGTCGACGGGTGATCTTTGGGGTTGAAGAGGATATCGAATTTTTTTGAAAGTATCTCTTTGCAGTACCGTTTCATGTTTCGTTTGGCGTGGTAGACTGCGGTAACATTGGTGTCGGCACTGAAAAAGTTGAAGATAATCTGGCTGAAGGCGATAACGTATATGGAGAGCTCGGGATACTCTCTGCGCAGGGTGCCGATGAGGGGAGTAAGCATAATGCAGTCGCCGTAGCACTCTCTTGCTAGAATGACGATGCTTTCGGGTGCTTTTTCAGGGCGGGGCGTCGATTGGCGATGCTTTGCGAAGAATTGCAGGGTTTTGGCCAGGCGTTCGCGGAATGCGGTATGGTCTTTTTTTTCGTGTTTCATATCCTTATGGTGAGAAAAGAATTATTTTGCTACTTGTTTAACCAGCAGCTCGTATCTGGTAACGACTTTTTGGAGTGCGAACTTTTCTTCTACAATTTTTCTGGCTTCTTTTCCGGCTTGTTTGTAATCCGATTGTAATAGCGTTACAACACCTTGAGCAAGTTCGGTGCTGTTGTCGGGGCTGACTATCATGCCTGAACGGTTATTGACTATTATGTCGGCGAGTCCGCTGCCGGAGGTTGCGACTACCGGTCTGGCTGATGCCATGGATTCCAGTGCGCTCATGGACATGCCTTCCTGAGGTGAGGGCATTATGGTTATAGCAACGTCTGAGAGTATTTCAGGGATATCTTTTCTGAAACCGGTAAAGCGTACGTTATCTGATAGATTGAGTTTTTTTGTCAGCTCTTTGAGTTGTTGTTCTATACGGCCTGTCCCGACAATCAAAAAATGGATCGGGCTGATTTTTTGGATTATTTTTGGGATTGCATTGATAAAACATTCCAGGCCCTTGTTTTCGTCGAGTCGGCTTATGACCGCAACTGTATATTGTTTTGGTTTTTCGTCGCTGTCGTTTGTTCCTGGCTCGGGGAACTGGAGGAGATCTATTCCATCATAAATAACCGTGATTTTATGGTCAGGAATGTTAAAATCTTCTATGAGTTCACGTTTAATTTTATCAGAAATGGCAATAATTCTGTCAACAAGTTTATCGTAGAGGATTTTATTGATCTGTTTTTTAATTCCGGTTTTCCGGTAAGGGACGTTCCGGGTCAAAATAACGGTTCTTTTGGATAACCTCGCGGCCAGTGATGCGGTCCAATAAAATTTTGGTGAACAGATCTCTATAACATCAATGTTGTTTTTTTTTATAAGCTGGATGAGTTTCGGAATGATAAAGAGGTTGAGATCTGATTTCGGGTCGATGGTGCAGACAGGAATCTCTTCTTCTGGAAGACGGCTTGAAAGGCCACTGCCGGGTAGACAGCAGACCGTTATGTTGTGACCACGTTTTTTTAGCTCTTTGCTGTATAGCAGGATTCTGTTTGCTCCGCCGGACCAGCGGGGTGTGGCATCAAATATCAGGATATTCATTAAAGGGAACCTGAATTTTTTGAGGTTTAAAACGATAAAGTATCATATTCTCTGAGATTCATCGTAACAGATATATAATCAATGCAGACATTTTCTTTTTCTGATGCTTTTGAGGTCAGGCGACTTTCCTTTTTTGCCAATACTTTTTTTTTAATCGGCATTATGGTGCTTTACCCGATTGCCGGTGCCCTGCTTTTTTTTCTTGTTAACGGTAACTGGGGCTTTTCTTTATTGCATATCGAAAGCAGGATGCTGCCTTCGATGCGCTTTATTCAGGCTTGCGGGCAGATTGTTGTGCTTGCGTTGCCGGTTCTCCTGCTGGCGGCGCGGCATACGCGTCGAAAAAATCCGTTTTGCACCGAGAGTCTTGCTTTTTTGGGGATTGGAAGGAATTTCAATGTTGCTGCTGCCGGGTTGGCGGCAGGCGGCGTTTTTCTTTTGCAGCCGCTGTTGTATACCATCAGTGCTGTTCAGGATCTCTATCTCTGGCCTGCTCTTGGTAATGCGGGGGCGGAGGTTGTCCGCCAGCGCGATGTGATGGAGGCGTTTATCCGGCAGCTTGCCCTGGTTCGTTCCGGTCCGGAGTTTTTTGCGGTAGCTGCTGTTTTTGCCGTGATTCCTGCGGTTTGTGAGGAGTTGCTGTTCAGGGGTTATATACAGGAGAATTACAGCCGATCAATGTCGAGAGGGAGTGCTGTGCTTTTAACCGGCTTTGTTTTTGCTTTTTTTCATTTGAGTGCGGCAAATCTTTTTCCTCTGACTTTGCTGGGCTGGTATATTGGCTATATTTATAGTGAAACAGGGGAGCTGGCGTTATCGTTTTTTGTTCATCTTGTGAATAATTCTGCGGCTCTCATTCTGTTGATGTTGGCCGAAACCAGTGATTTGGCAGCTCTTGTTCAACCGGAATGTTTGCTTAGGGCAGTGTGGTGGTGGCCGGTGGTGGGGGGGAGTCTGCTGCTGTTTGTGATGGTGATGCGGCGGTTTTCTGTGGCGATAAAAAAGGTTGGCGATCTGGGATGAACTGCGTTTTAATAAGGGGCCTATGGGTAAGCTTTTAAGTGTTAATTTATTGCAGAGGGTTCTGGTGGCTTTTGCGGGTATACCACTTCTGCTCTGGTTGATCAAGCTCGGCGGGGTTTGGTTTTTTTGTTTTTTTTCTCTGCTGGCTCTTTTAGCTGTTTTTGAGTTTCATCGTCTTGCGGCGCATAAGGCTCATCCTCCGGCGCTTTGGATTGTTCTGGGGATAACACTGCTTTTACAGATTAATTTTTACAGGCCGTTTGCAGAGGTGTGGGAGCTGCTGCTTGTAGTTGTGCTGGCTCTTCTGGTGATGGAGCTGTTTATGAAAGAGGGTTCTCCGCTGCTGAATCTGGGGGCAATTTTTCCCGGTCTGCTTTATGTCAATCTTTCTTTTGGCTGTTTGTTGAGGCTGCGACTTGGAGCAGCTGACGGAAAAGGGGAGATTCTGGTTTTTCTGATGTTCTTCTGTGTCTGGTCGGCTGATATTTTTGCGTATTTCGGAGGAAGTATTTTGGGCGGGAGGTTTATTCACCGGAAATTGTTTGAACGGTTAAGCCCGCATAAAACATGGGAGGGCTTTTTGTGCGGGCTGGCTGGAAGTGTGGCGGCATCGGTGAGTTACGCGAGTTTTGTGCCGCAGCTGCCGTTAACGACGGCGTTGCTCGTTGGAGTGTTGATCGGGTTGGCAAGTCCTGCGGGTGACTTGATAGAGTCGATGTTTAAAAGGGATGCTCATGTAAAAGATTCTTCAGGGTTGATTCCTGGTCATGGTGGTGTGCTTGACCGGTTTGATACGATTATTTTTGTCTCACCGTTTATCTATTTCCTGACATTTCATCTTTGAACTGCAAGTTCACTGCCAACTGCCCACTCCCCCTCTTATGAGGGAAGGATAAATGTTTTTTTATATTATCCGTTTAAATAGGGTGGGGGTCTTTTTCCCGAGGTTGTGAGTTTTAATCCTGAAGAGGTATTAACTGATGAAAATTGAAGGTATTCTTTCTGAAAAATATATCGCTTTGAATCTTGAGCTGGCTCAGAAAAGTCAGGTTATTGAAAATATGCTTTCCCTTGTTTCCGATCATGCCGGGGTGAAAGATATCGGTAAGCTTCGCGATGATGTGGTTAAACGTGAGCGTGAGATGTCGACTGGTATTGGCAAAAGCATTGCTTTGCCTCATGCAAAGACGGATGGAGTCACAGAGCCGGTCATTGCTTTTGCTACGTTGCGCAATGAGCTTGATTTTGATTCTATTGATAATGAGCCTGTTCGTCTTGTGTTTCTTCTTGCGACACCGGAAGACATGCTTGCAGAACATTTGAAGCTTCTTGGCCGTATTACCAAGCTGGCCGGTCGTGAAGATTTTCGTCAGAGTCTTCTTCTTTCAACTTCGGCGGCAGAGGTTATTGAGCTTTTCAGGGAATGGGAAAAGGGTTTTTCCCATATATAATATTTACCGCTAAGGGACCGTTATTGTTATGCCACAGTACCAGGCTGTCAAGGGCACAAGGGATATTTTTCCGGAAGAGGCTGCCCAATGGAAGTATGTTGAAGGTGTCGTGGACTCGCTTGCATCCCTCTACGGGTTCAGTGAGGTACGTACGCCGGTTTTTGAGTATACGGAGCTTTTTCAGAGAGGCATAGGTGCAACAACGGACATTGTCGGCAAGGAGATGTTTACGTTTCAGCCCGATCCGAAAGGGCGTTTTCTGACCTTGCGTCCTGAGATGACTGCGGGGGTTATGCGGGCGGTGCTTCAGAATAATCTGCTTTCGTCGGCGCCTGTGCACAAGCTTTATTATATCAGTGAGTTGTTTCGCAAGGAGAGGCCTCAGGCAGGCAGGCAACGTCAGTTTTCCCAGTTCGGAGCTGAGCTGATCGGGGTCTCTTCGCCGGCAGCGGTGGCTGAGGTTATGACGTTGATGATGCAGGTTTTTGAGTCGCTCGGGCTGCATGGGTTGAAGCTGAGGGTGAATACTCTTGGTGATACTCAGGACCGGCTTCGTTACAGAGAGGCGTTGCAGGGTTATTTTGCGCCCTATCATGATGTGCTTGATGAGGCTTCTAAAGAGAGGCTTGAAAAAAACCCGCTGCGGATTCTTGATTCCAAAAATCCTGCGGTTCAGGATATCGTTGCAGGTGCTCCGAAGTTGTATGACTATCTCAATGAAGCCGCTGTTCAGGATTTCGAGAAAGTGCTTTTTTACCTTGGTGAGCGCGATATTGCTTATGAAATAGATCACAGGCTTGTTCGGGGGCTTGATTATTACTGCCATACGGCTTTTGAAGTGACGAGTTCAGAGCTTGGTGCACAGGATGCGATTGGCGGCGGCGGGCGTTATGACGGTTTGGCAAGGGAGCTTGGCAGCTCTTCGGATGTGCCGGCTTCAGGCTTTGCTGTGGGTATGGAGCGGTTGTTGATGACAATGGAAAAACAGGGTCTTTTTGCTGCGCTTAATCCTCGAGGCCCTCTTGTTTACGTTGTCGTTCAGAGCCGGGAACTTGGAGATCATGGTCTGCAGATTGCGTATCGCTTACGCAAGGCTGGAGTTATGACCGAAATTGATTTGGCTGCAAGGAGTATGAAGGCTCAGATGAGGGAGGCAAACCGGGTACGGGCCTCCTATGCGCTTTTTGTCGGTACAGCTGAAGTTGAGGCGGGGTTGTATTCATTGAAAAACCTTGTTACCTCTGAACAGACGACGCTTTCTCTTGATGCTGTGCTTGAAATTCTGCGTGAACCGGCTGCGAAGGAGCTCTTGAAATCATGACTATCACGCGACATACCGTGACGCTTTATGGTAAAGCTGAGTGCTGCTTGTGTGATGAGGCGATGGAGGTGCTGCGGAAGGTTGATGCAGTTGTGCCGTTCGATCTTGAAAAGATTGATATTGCCAACAACCCGGAACTGCTTGAAAAGTTCGGGCTTAAAATTCCTGTCATTTTTGTTGATGGTGTGCAGGCGTTCAAATATAGGGTGAATGAAGGCCGACTTCTTGCTTTACTCAATGATAAGTGAAAATAGTGGGCAGTGTTTCTTGCTGAGTAGTGAGAAGCTTTTGGGTGTTTGTTGAGCAACTGTACGATATGAATGTCGTCCCCTAATTGAAAAATGTGATGGTGCGATTTATTTTAGTTCTTGTGTTTATTTTTTTGGTTGTGCGCATGGTTGTGCGTTTTTTTGTTATGGGCAGTTCTAAGCGTCAGGAGAGGTCAGGGGGGGCGTTTTCTTCGGGGAAGAATATTGAGGAGGCTGATTATGAGGTTATTGAGAGCAGTCTCAATGATGGTGAGCCGGGGGTGCATAAATAAGGTTGTTTTGCTGTTGGAATGTTTTTTTGTACATTGTTTCACTTGATTTGACGACGGGGGGCATTATCTTATCGGAGAGTGGGGGTTCCCCACTTTTTTGTTTTCTAAAAAAAGTTTGTGCGGGGTTTTCATGCAAGAGCGCATCAGAAATTGTGTTCTCCGAATTATTGAAGAGTCGGTTGGTACGCGCGGTGAAGGTGCTTATTTTGTTGATGTTACGGTGAAAGGCAGTGAGCGGCACCGGAAAATAGAGATACTGGTTGATGCTGATGATGGTATTCGAATTCATCAGTGTGCCTATCTGAGCAGAAGGGTTCGGGAGCGAATTGAGGGTGATGATGAGCTTTTTGAGCTGATTGGTGAAAATTTTGATCTTGTTGTCTCTTCTCCCGGTCTTGGGGTGCCGATTGTACTGCCCCGGCAGTATTTGAGGCACGTGGGGAAATTTATGAGGGTTGTGTATAGAGATGAAAGCGGCAGTGAGGTCGAGCTGAATGGCCATTTGAAGGATGTGTCGCTGTTGGATGATGGAAGGTCGTGGATTGTCATTATGCCTGAATCAAATAAAAAGAAGGGGCATCAGCCGAAGGTTGAGGAAATTAAACTGTATCTCGATCAGGTAGTTCGTGCGGTTCCTGATGCGGAGATATAGAACAGGGTTATACGGGGCAGTGGAAATTTTCTTTTAAACATGCACAATTAAGAAAGAGATGGCCAAAAAGAAGATAAAGGACGAGGGACAGGACAGAAGGGTGCAGATTGCCAGCGCTTTTGGTGAAATAGAGCAGTCCAAGATCTTTCTGGATAAACGCACTGAAAGTGTGGCGGTAAAAATGGATATTGCCGACCTGCTTAAGGATATTATTCAGAAGCAGCTGAGAAAGGATTATGATCCTGAAGTTGAATCTAACATTTTCATCAACCCTGAACGTGGTGATTTTGAGGTCTATATTCTGAAAAAGATTGTCAAGGAGGTCGATATTGAAAGCATCGAAATCAGTCTGGATGAGGTGCGAAAAATTGATGACTCTCTTGAAATCGGTGATTATTATGAAGAGGGACCGATCAGGCTTGAAGATTATCTGAGCCGGAAATCCATACAGATTGTCAAGCAGTCTGTGCAGAAAAAAGTTCGCGACCTTGAGCGACTTGTTGTGTATGAAGAGTGCCTTGAAAAGGTCGGGGAAGTTGTAGCCGGTGAGGTTTACCAGATTCGTGCAAATGAGGTTATTTTTACCTATAACACCTCTAAGGATCATCGTGTTGAACTTGTTCTGCCGAAGGCTGAAATGATGAAAAAGGATAATCCCCGTCGTACGCCGAGGATGAAGCTCTATGTCAAGCGTATCGAACGTGAAAAAGCAAAAGTCAAGCTTGATGATGGCAGCATGATTGAGCGTGAAAAGGCTGATGGGGGCATGAAGGTTATTGTGTCGAGAGTTGATGACAGGTTTTTGTATAAACTTTTTGAACATGAGGTTCCGGAAATTCTTGATGGTCTTATTGTGATCAAGGCTATTGCAAGGGTGCCGGGTGAACGGGCAAAGGTTGCGGTGGAATCAACCAGTGCAAGGATTGATCCGGTTGGGGCGACTGTCGGATATCGGGGCAAGCGCATCCAGAGTATTGTCAAGGAGCTGAATAACGAAAATATTGACGTTATTTATTATGCTGACGAGCCGGAGATTTATATTTCGAGGGCGATGCAGCCGGCAAAAATTGATCCTTTGACGGTTCATGCGGATGTTAAAACCAGAAAAGCACGGGTGATGCTCAAGCCTGACCAGATCAAGTATGCGATCGGAAAGAATGGTAATAATATTCACCTGGCGGAAAAGCTGACTGGTTATGAGATTGATGTCTACCGTGATGTGATTGACAAGTCGCAGGAAGATCCTACGGATATTGATATTATCGAGTTCCGTGAAGAGTTTGGTGATGATATGATTTACCAGCTTTTGGACAGTGGTTTTGATACGGCTAAAAAGGTTTTGAAAGCCGGGGTTGATGAGGTTGAGCTGGCACTTCTTGGGCCTGCCAAGCCGGAAGAACAGACTATTTTTGGTAAAACGTATAAGACCGGCGTGAAACCGAGGGAACGAAAAGTGACCGAGGAAGAGAAGCGTTATTGGAAGAAGATTGCAGAGAATATCTATAAAACCGTAAAGGAGCAGTTTACCGAATCGGATTTGCAGGGTCTTTTTGACGATGATGCCGAGCTGGAGCAGGATGATGTGGCGGTCGATGAATCATGAACACCGTCATAGACGGAGCATTGGATAAAGAGTAAAGAGTTTTTAAATCCAGAGGAGGATGTAATGGCCCTTGAGGACATGGGAAAGAAGTATCGAATAAGTGATATAGCAAAAGATCTGCAGGTGAGTCCGCAGGAAATATTACTTTTGGTCAAAAAGGAAGGGGGCAAGGTGGCCTCTACATCCTCTATGGTAAGCGAGGAGATGCATACCAGAATTTTTGGTCATTTCAGCGTTGAAAAGAAAATGGTCGATGAGACCAAAAAAATAAGAGAGGAAAAAGAGAAACGCTTGTCGAGGCTTGAGGAGCAGTCGCGAAAAACCTATGAAAAGGAGAAGCATCTCAGCGAGACTTTGAGTCCTCCGCCGGCTCCTGTTGTGGCTGCTGTTGAAGCGAAAAAAGAGCAATTACAGGATGTGGCCCAGACTCCTGCGCCGGAGTCTGCGCCGGAACAGGGACTCCCTTTCGTTGAAGCTTCTGTGGTCAGTGCTCTTGAAGAACTTCCCGAGCCTGAGCCTCAAATCGATGAGCCATCGGTGAACGAGCATCTTGTTTCTTTTGACATTCCTCAGATGATGGGAGGTCTGACCGTCCTGGGTACTCTTGATATGCATGCCGGAAGGAATAAGAAAAACCGTAAAAAGAATTTCAAAGAGCAGGCCGATGCCTTGAAAGATGAGTTTGAGCCGAAAGCAGCGGAGGTTGTTCATGATGAAGAGAAAGTGGCCGCTGTAAAGAAGCCTGACAAGGTTGCCGCTGATGTGAAGCCTAAGACGGAGGTGGTGGCCGGGGATAGTTCCGCCATCAAAAAGAAAAAAGGCAAAAAGAAAAAGAAGCTTGAGGTTGATGACAAGGTTATCTCGGCTAATATTCAGAAAACGATCAGTGGTATTGAGGATCGGAGCAGTACTGGTTCGCGTCAGAAGTTTCGCAAGATGCGAAAAACAGAGCGTGAGCGTGAGCATGAAGAGGATGAGGCGTTTCGTGAGTCGCAGCGGATGATTGTCCGCGTTACTGAATATGCTTCGCCGCATGAACTGGCTGAGCTTATGGGTATTACGGCTAAGGAGATTATTCAAAAGTGTTTTGCTCTTGGAAAGTTTGTTACGATCAATCAGCGGCTCGATAAGGAATCGATTGAGCTGATAGCGCTTGAGTTTGGGTTTGAGGCTGAATTTATTTCAGAGGTTGAAGCTACTGCTGTTGTTATAGAAGAGGATGCTGATGCTGATTTGCAGACCCGTCCTCCCGTTGTTACTATTATGGGACATGTTGATCACGGAAAAACTTCGCTGCTTGATTATATCCGCAGCAGCAAAGTTGTCGCCGGTGAATCCGGAGGTATTACCCAGCATATCGGCGCTTATGAAGTGTCGGTGGAAGGCGGCAGGAAAATCACTTTTCTTGATACACCAGGTCATGAAGCCTTTACGGCTATGCGCGCAAGGGGCGCACAGGTAACTGATATTGTTATTCTTGTTGTTGCGGCTGACGACAGTGTTATGCCTCAGACTATTGAGGCAATCAATCATGCCAAGGCGGCCGGAGTACCTATTGTTGTAGCTCTTAATAAAATTGACAAGGTTGAAGCTAATCCTGAGAAGATCAAGACCCAGCTTTCTGAAGCAGGCGTGCTTGTTGAAGAGTGGGGCGGAACCTATCAGTGTCAGGAAATTTCGGCGAAGAAAGGTATCGGTATAGCTGAGCTTCTGGAAAAAGTGTTGACTGAGGCTGAAATGCGGGAGCTTAAGGGTAACTATTCCAAAGAGATTAATGCCAGCGGCATTATTGTTGAATCTGAACTCGATAAGGGTAAGGGTGTTATTTCTACAGTGCTTGTGCAACGTGGCATATTGAAGGTTGGTGATCCCTTTGTTGCTGGCAATACCATGGGTAAGGTCCGCGCTCTTATGGATGAACGGGGCAAGAGAATTCTTTTTGCAAGCCCTTCGCAGCCTGTCAGGGTTCTTGGGTTTGAGGATCTTCCGCAGTCAGGTGATGCGCTGACGGTTATGACGACAGATCGAGAGGCTCGTGATCTGGCGCAGAAGCGGCAGGTCATACGTCGTGAGCACGATTTCCGTCGCAGTACGCGTGTCAAGCTCGACAGTATTGCCCGCCAGATCAAGGAAGGGTTGATGAAAGAGCTGAGTGTCATTATCAAGGCCGATACCGATGGTTCCATTCAGGCATTGGCTGACGGCTTGATGAAAATACAGAACGAAGAGGTCAAGGTACAGATTATTCACCAGGGCGTAGGGCAGATCACTGAAACTGACGTGCTGCTTGCTGCGGCTTCTGATGCCATTATTATAGGCTTCAGGGTACGGCCGAATGTCAATGCCAAGAAACTGGCTGAAAAAGAAGATCTTGATGTCCGCTTCTACAGTGTTATCTACCATGTGCTTGAAGATGTCGAGAAGGCGCTTGAAGGTATGCTCTCTCCGGAACTCCATGAGGAGAGTCTTGGTTCTCTTGAGGTTCGGCAGGTATTCAAGGTGCCGAAGATTGGCAATGTCGGTGGATGCTATGTGCTTGAAGGCAAGGTGTTTCGTGATTCGAAGGTTCGTCTTCTTCGTGACGGAGTCCAGATTTATGAAGGACAGCTTGCGGCGCTCAGGCGTTTCAAGGATGATGTCAAGGAGGTTGACGCTGGTTATGAGTGCGGTATGAGCCTTAAGAACTATGATGATATCAAGGTCGGTGACGTTGTCGAGGCCTACAGAATTGTCGAGAAAAAACGGAAACTTTGAACCTGTTATTGTTGATTTATGTCGATACGTACGGATAGAGTAGCATCGCTGCTGCAGCAGGAGCTCGGGGCAATCCTTCAAAAGGAGCTGCCTCGCTCCGGGGCGATTGTTACCATTGTTGATGTGAAGGTTACCGCGGACTTAAGTATTGCGAGGGTCTATGTTTCAATTATCGGTAAGGGTGAGCAGCCGGAAAGCGTGATGGCATTTTTGCGGGATGAAACAAAGAGTATCAGAATGATTCTTTCGTCGAAAATCAGGCATCAATTCCGCCGTATTCCTGAACTTGAGTTTCATGAAGATCACCTTTATGAACGGGCAAACAGGATTGAACAGCTTTTGAATCAGGTGAGAAAGGGCAGTGTTGAACAATAAGTGATTGAAACTTTTTTTGTAAACTGTGTGCATGGATGAACAGCATAAGTGATACTATCATTCATGATGATGGTGATTTTCTCCTGATTGACAAGCCTTTTGACTGGACTTCGTTTGATGTGGTGGCAAAAATCCGCAATACCTTCAAGAGCTGTGGCCTGAAGCGAAAAGTGGGTCACTCGGGTACTCTGGATCCAAAAGCAACGGGCCTGCTTGTTCTTGCAACCGGCAGGAAAACAAAAGAAATTGCCGGTCTTGAAGTGCTTGACAAGGTTTATGATGGCGCAATAAAGCTGGGCGTCATGACGGAAAGTCATGATGTTGAGACTTCTGAATATGGTCATTGCAGCATTGATCATCTGACGGAGCAGCAGATCATATCTCTGGCGTCAGGATTTGTCGGGACACACTTGCAGCAGCCGCCAATGCATTCGGCGGCCTGGCACAATGGAAAACGCCTCTATGATCATGCCCGGAAGGGGGTGGTTATCAAGGAACGAAAAGCTAAAGAGATTGTTATTTACCGCTTTGAGGTTACCCGCGTAGAGCTCCCGCTTGTGTATTTTGTGCTTCATGTCTCCAAGGGGGCTTATATCAGGGTCATTGCCCATGAGTTCGGTGCTGCACTTGGCGTCGGAGGCTATCTGGCTTCTCTCAGGAGGGTTTCTGTCGGCAGCTATCAACTGAGTTCTTCGAAAAGCGTGTCAGAGACCATTGAGGCAATTCTTCAGCAGGCATCAACCATCCCTCAGGGTGAAGGGAAATAAATTTTTGGTATGCGTATTGTTGAGTATAACAATGGCCTTGTTTACAGTTATGGTTCCCTGACCCCGATTGAGCTGTCGGCAGCTGCTTCTGTTGTTACCGCAGGTTCTTTCGACGGAGTGCATAAAGGTCACCGGCAGATTATTGCCCGTATGGCCGATATCGCTCAATCACGCTGTCTCAGAAGTGTGGTTGTGACGTTTGAGCCACATCCGAGAAGGGTACTCAAGGAGAGAGTTTCAGGGCCGCTCGGGCTTCTTACTACTCTTGAAGAAAAGATAGATCTTCTGGCAGGGAAAAATATTGATCTTCTTTTTGTTATCCGCTTTACTCAGGATTTCGCATCACGCAGCTCCGATGATTTTATCCGGAATGTTCTGGTCGGGCAGCTCGGTGCAAAATCCATTATCATTGGCTATGATCATGCTTTTGGCCGTGACAGAAGCGGGAGCGTTATGACGCTGGAACATTTGGGGTCTGAGCTTGGTTTTGAAGTGGAGGTTGTGGATGAAGTGCTCATTGGCAATGAGCATTTTTCAAGTACAAGGATAAGGCGATTGCTTGAAGCCGGAAAGATTGAGGAGGCCAATGATTTTCTCGGTTCTCCTTATATGATCAGCGGCAGTGTGGTTGAGGGTGACAGGCGCGGACGCGAAATAGGGTTTCCAACGGTCAATTTGAGGCTTTCTGACCCTGACAAGCTGCTGCCCCGTTCGGGAGTGTACCTGGCTCAGACAAAGCTTAACGGTAAACTTTTTAACGCGATGATGAATGTAGGAGTTCGTCCTACGGTTTCTTCAGAAGGGATCAAGACAGTGGAGGTCAACATTCTGGGATATAGCGGTGACCTTTACGGGGCCGACATGATGTTTACACTGCACAGATTTATCAGGGAGGAGAAGAAATTTTCTTCACTGGAAGAGCTTAAAAAGCAGCTTGAAAAAGATAAAAAAACGGTAGAGTTGTATTGTTAATAATATTATATTGCGGGTCAATCGATTTAAAATAACAAACGAAGAGATATGAGTCTGACAAAAGAATTTAAAGCAGAAGTCATTACACAGTTTGGCGCTTCTGAGAAGAATACAGGAAAATCTGAGGTTCAGGTTGCCTTATACACCCGCAGGATTACCGATCTTACCGGTCATCTTCAGCTGCATCCAAAGGATAAGCATTCCCGTCGCGGGCTGCTCATGCTTGTTGCCAAGCGCAAGAAAATGCTGAATTATCTGAAAAATGTTGATATCGATCGTTATCGTAAAGTGATTGGCGAACTTGATCTTCGCAAATAACAGAGGTCAATGAGAGCGGTATCTTTTTAACAAACCGAAGCAGCGAGGGATACAATGTTGGAAAGCATGACCGGATATGGCAGCGCGGAGTCGGTTGAAAGTGGTGTAAAGACTCTTGTTGAGTTGCGCTCAGTCAACAACAGGTTTGCTGAGATCAGTGTCAAGCTTCCTCGTCAGCTTCTCTCTTTTGAACTTGAAGTCCGTGAAATGATACGGGCCAATTTTCAGAGGGGCAAGATATCTGCTTTTATTCAGATTCAACTTGATGAGGAGCAGCCTATCTCTGTGGGTATCAATGCTGCAAAGGTAAAAGCGTATAAAGGGCTGCTTGATACGCTTAAAACAGAAGCCGATCTTGATACTCCCATTCTTCTTGAGCATCTGCTCCGGTTTCCTGAAATATTCGATAACGGGGCTACGTCGCTTGATTGTGCCGAGAAGCTTTGGCCGTTTATCAAGACCCTTGTGCAGGAAGCAATTGACCGCCTTAAGGCGATGCGGCGCAGGGAAGGCGAAGAGCTCTCAATAGACTTTAGTGGAAGAATTGCCGGGATTGAAAAAACTCTCGTCATAGTTTCAGCTCTTGCTGCCGATAATCTGGAAGCTGTACGGAAAAGACTTGCGGCAAAAGTAGAGGCAATTGCCGGAAAGGATTTGACCTACAGTCGGGACCGGCTTGAAATGGAGCTGGTACTGGCGGCTGACAAACTCGATATTACTGAAGAGCTGACCCGCTTTGCCAGCCATAACAAGTTTTTTATTGAAGAGCTGAAAAACGATGAAAGCGGTACTGGCAGGAAACTGAATTTTCTTCTTCAGGAGCAGTTGCGCGAAGCCAATACCATTGCTTCAAAATCACAGAATGCGGAAATATCCCAGAATATAGTGCAGATCAAGGAAGATCTTGAGAAGATCAGGGAGCAGCTGCAAAATATAGAGTAATATTACAATGGCTGCAGAGCGGAAACAGCAGGGGAAACTGATTGTCTTTTCAGCTCCGTCGGGTACCGGTAAATCTACAATAGCTAAACGGGTGCTTGAGCGTATACCGGACATAAGATTTTCGGTATCAGCCACAACAAGGCAGAAAAGGGATGGTGAGGTTAATGGCCTCAATTATTTTTTTCTGAGTAAAGAAGAATTTGAAGAAAAAATTCGCACCGGGGGTTTTATAGAGCATGAGTTCTTTTTTGGAAACCATTACGGGACCTTGCTTGACAAAACGCATGAAGTGATTGATTCAGGCATGAGTATGCTGCTTGATCTTGATGTGAAGGGTGCATTGAATCTCAAAAAGATTTTTCCTGATAATTCATTATTGTTGTTTATAAAGCCCCCTGGCATGGAGGTTTTAAAACAGAGACTTCAAGGGCGGCAAAGTGAAGATGAAGAGAGTCTGAATGCACGTCTGGAGAGGGCAAGGCTGGAGTTGGAATACGCAGACTGTTTTGATGAGGTCGTCGTTAATGATGATCTTGAGACGGCGGTTGAGAGGATTACTACTCTAATCACTACATTTCTTTCAAACACAAAAAAATAAAGTGCAATGTCGGTTAAACCTGTTGACCTGAATAAGTTGAGAAGTGCGCACTCGAATTTGTATGAGACGGTGGTCGCCATTTCCAAAAAAGCAAAAAAATTGCATGATGAAGAGCGTGCTGAACTTGAAGACAAGCTTCTTCCATACAAGGAGATGATTCGTAATCCCACAAGCGAATCTGAATCTGACAAGATATTTCCTGAACAGATAGCTATAAGTCTTGAATTTGAAAGCCGTGAAAAGTCATCGCATAAGGCTGTTGCCGAGTACTTTGAGCATAAATACGATTATACCATAGAGAAGCCTGTTGAGAAAAGGGTTGTCCCAATTGATGAAGATGATGAAACTGACGGGGATTAATCAGATAACCCTTCGTGTCAATGACTTGCTTCTTGCTGAAGAATTCTATGGTGGTATTCTTGGTCTTAAGCTTGATCACAGGGTTGGTGCCAACATTTCCTATTTCCGAATTAACTCGGATATGCTTGTGCTTGTGAAAGCGGAAACCCCCGGCTCTCTTCAGGCTCGCGATATAAGGGTTGATCATTTCGGGTTTCGGCTTGCAACAGACGCCGAAGTGGATGAAGCTGCTCGCTACATGGATGAAAGAGGGGTTCATATTGTTACCCGTCCTGCTCACCGAAGAGAAGGACGGGCATTTTTTGTGATGGACCCCGATGGCAATCTTGTTGAGTTTTATTCCATGCATGAAGGCGGCATACAGAAAGACAGTCCGGATATTGATCTCTCCTCTCCAAATTCTCACGCTATCCCGACCCGGCAGAAAATGGTTGAAGAGATGGCGCAAAAAAAACCTCGTCGTTCCAGGAAATAACTTACAACTGCTCCATCATCAGCCGTTCAGCTTCCTTGAGCTGTTCCGGGGTGTTGATGCCGATAATTTCGTTTGGATTATCTGTTTTGAAGGCGCATACCCGTTTGCCGCTCTGGAAGCAGATACTGAAAACATCGGTTAAATAGTATTCATTCTGAGCATTGTTTGTCGTGATCCCGGTTAGAGCTTCGAAAAGGATACGTGCATCGAAGAGGTAAATACCGGAATTTATTTCCCTGACGGGGAGTTCTTTCGGGGAGGCATCTTTTTGTTCTACAATTTTCTGGACGCTGTCACTGCCGTTCTGCCGGATAACCCTTCCGTATCCTGTTGGATCAGCCATATCTGCAGTCAGGACGGTTGCTGATGCATTATTTTCATGGTGAAATGCTATGAGCTTTTTGAGGGTTTTGGTATTGACTAACGGGGCATCTCCGGAGAGGATGAGTACCTCTCCTTCAAAATCGCTGAGTTGAGCTTCGGCCTGCATGACTGCATGGCCGGTTCCCAGCTGCGGCTCCTGAACTGCTGTTTTCACCCCGTACCTGGCGGTCGCGGATTTTACCAGTTCGGACTGGTGTCCGATAATAAGGACAACTCTGTCGGGATGCAGGCAGTATGCTGTGTCAAGAACATAGTCTATAAGGGGACGCCGGTTTGCCTGATGCAGTACCTTCGGGAGGTCTGAATTCATTCGTGTGCCTTTTCCGGCGGCCATGACGATTATTGCAAGTGCCATTATGAGTGTTGGAGAGTTTTTAGGATAACTGTTCGCCTTGCTCACCTACGTGATGTCGACTTTTCGGGTTGTTTTTTTTGTCGACAATGAGAACCATCGGTTTATGGCTGCGTGCTTCTGCGGGGTCCATGGTGGCAAAGGTCATGATAATTATTTCATCGCCGACCAGGGCGCATCGGGCGGCGGCTCCATTGAGCTGGATTTCCCGGGAGCCATGTTCACCTTTGATAATGTAGGTTTCAAACCGTTCGCCATTATTGTTGTTGACTACAAGGACTTTTTCGTTTGGAATCATATCTACCATTTCAAGAAGCTCATTGTCAATGGTGATGCTTCCTTCATATTCGAGATCTCCGCTGGTAACGATAGCGTTGTGGATTTTTGATTTTAAAACATGTAATTTCATGAACAGACAGACTTCAAATTTATTTTATGAATGCGTTTCCGCTTCCCCGGAAAATCCGGTATTTTTTTAAGGCTTGATCACTTTCAAAGCCTTGGCCAGTGATGGTTTCTTCTGGCTTGATAATAGTAACAAGCTTGTTTGAACGGATCATTCTGTCGTTGGCGGTCCGTTTAACATACTCTGTTTTTATGACCGTTGGGCCGCTGGATGCAATAATGACATTTCCCTGAGCCTCTATATCCTGATTGTCGTGAATAACCGCCTTTTCGGCAGTTATTGTTGTTTCAGGTTTACCAGTGATGTCAAAGAAAGTAACGTTGATCCCGTTATCAAGATGATGTTCAGTTCCGATGTTTGTTTTGTATTCCGCCTGGTGTCCGGCTTCTATGACTCCACGTTTTACCCCGGATTCAGTAAGAATAAGGCTGACTGTCCAGCTTTCCTGCAGGGGATGATTGATACCTATAAAACCTGTTTCAGGAGAACGGCGAGCCTTATAGGGATCGCCGCATCCTGATGCCATGATAACAAAAACATGCAGAAAAAGAACAATAACTTTTTTCAAATCAGGAGATAATTACTTGATATTCAGTTCGTTCATCACTTTGAAGGTGAGATCATGGTCCTGTGTTACATAAACTGATGCGCTTTTCTCGATGACCAGGGTAATTCCTTCTTTTTTTGCAATCGACTCAATAGATGACAATACTTTCTGGCGAATAGGTATCAAGAGCTCCTGCTGTTTCTTTTCAATAATACCTCCGCGGCCGAACTTCTCCTGCTGGTATTTTTCAAGTGCCTGCCCCTTCTGGCTCAGCTCTTTTTCTTTCTGGTCTCTTGCTGCTTTTGTCAGGGAAGCGGCTTGCTGGCGATAGGCAGCAACAGACTTCTGGTAGTCCTGGTTCAGGCGGTCAAGCTCTTTCTGTAAAGGTGCAGCGGTCGATTGTAAGGTGGCTTCAGCCTGTTTTGTTTCAGGGAGCTGTTGCAGAATCTTACCGGAATCTACAACGCCTACTTTTCCACTGTCCTGTGCAGCAAAGGAGCGTGGAGCAGCCAGCACCAGGCTGAGGGCAACCGCCATAATGATACGGCGAGACAGTGTCATAAATCTTGTTGAATGCGTCATCAATTTCAAGGTTAAGGTTATCATGTTAGTATGTCTATACCGTATAATGCTCAAATTGGTCACAATTATACATTAAAAGGTAAGAATTCTCTGTTAAAAAACTATAAAAAGCTGAAAAGCCTTTATGAATGAAGGCCCGGAAGGAGTAAATGCTGTTTAACGTCAGGGGGTTGTCAGTTTATATGATGATTTATTTGAAAGAGTTGACCGGGTTGTTGAGTGACTGCTCTTTTCAGTTCAAGTTCAAAAAGATGTACCAGAAGTGATGAGACATCAATGGCTGTTTCAGATGCAAGTGCATCAATATGAACGGGTTCTGTGCCCATTGCGTGCAGGATGGCCTGTTCCTGCGCGGACAGGCGGGCGAGAGTGGGATTGGCGCGTTCATCCTGTTTTGTACTGTAACTTGTTATGAATTGAGTGCCAAGTTCGGATATGATATCGGCACCATTCATGACTGCTTTTGCACGCCCTTGCTGGATAAGAGTGTTTGTGCCCCTTGATGTTCTTGAAAAAATGCTTCCTGGTACTGCAAAAACTTCACGATTCTGCTCAAGGGCGTTTGCAGCTGTGATGAGCGATCCACCTTTCAGGTCGGATTCTATGACAATGGTTCCGGCTGTTATTCCTGATATAATACGGTTTCGTTTAGGGAATTTTCCGGGTGAGAGTTCTGAGCCAAGCCATTCTTCTGAAATGAGGGCGCCTTGTTCAATGATTTTCGGCCATAGTTTACCTTTTGGATCTGTATAGATGCTATCAATGCCGCTTGCAAGTACAGCAACGGTCAGTCCCGAATGTTCCAGAGCTGCGGCATGTGCCGCCATATCGATGCCGTAAGCCATTCCGCTGTAGATAGTGATTCCGTAATTGACCAGCTCCCGGCAAAGCATTGCTGTACATTGTTTGCCGTATTGTGAGGCCTGTCGGGTACCCACTATTGCGAGGCCTGCAGAGTTTTTTGGTGGAAGTGTTCCCCGAACAAAGAGGCAGGGGGGTGGATCATATATTTCCTTTAAAAGAGCCGGGTAATCAGGGTCAAGAATCGTTACTAATGTTGCGTTGTAGCGATGAAGTCCGGAAATCTGTTCTTCGGCGCTCTTCTCTGCTGCCTGGCGGGTTGGGGGGTGGTGAAGAAAATTGTATATCTGCCGTGCAAGAGGTTCCCCGATTCCCGGCACTTGCATAAGGTCTGTCACATCGGCCAGCAAAACATTCGCCGGCCTGTTATGCAGATGCTCTATGATCGCTTTTATTCTTGCGGGCCCTATACCCGGTATAAGAGTCAGGACAAGCAGAAGAGTGTTGTTTTCCATGAACAATTGGGGTGAGATAATGCATGGAGTTAAAAGTCTCTTTTCATGAGCATATTGGCAAAACCTTTCAGGTACTCTCTTCCTTCGGCATGAGGGAGTTTATCAATTGCCTGCAGTGCATCTTCGGTATCACGGTTTATCAAGGCCGCAGTTTCTTTCAGGACTCCGCATCGTCCGTAGATTTCTTTGATGTCTGATACACGATCGGTACTGATGCCTTTATTGATGATGACGGAGCGCAGAAGATCATGATCAACGCCTGAAGTCAGTTCGAGAGATCGAAGGAGGAGGTAGGTTTTTTTGCCGTTGATGATGTCGCCACCGGCCATTTTGCCTGATTTTCCGTTTTCGGCCATAATGTCGAGATAATCATCCTGTATCTGGAATGCCCGTCCGATTTTTTCGCCGAAAAAAACCAGATTTTGAAGTTGTTCATTCGTTGCATTGCCGGCAACACCGCCTGCTTCGAGTGCTGCTGAAATAAGACGGCCGGTTTTTTTTGAAATCATGTCGAGATAGTCGGCAATTGTGGCATCTTGTTTCTCTTCAAGTTCCATATCGAGTGCCTGTCCTTCACAAATCGTTATGTTGGCATGATTTAAAATATGTATCAGTTCAGCATGGCGGTTGCTTTTGGCTTGTAGGGCAAGTTCATAGGCATAGGCAATCATCATGTCTCCAGTCAGTATGGCGGCATTGACGTTCCATTGCTTGTGAACGGTAGGCCTGCTGTGGCGGAGTTCTGCCTGATCCATAATATCGTCGTGTATCAGGGTGAAGTTATGGAGAATTTCAACGGCAAGCGCAACATTGAGAGCGTTTTCTGAAGAACCGCTTACTGATTCTGAGGCCAGCAGTGTAAGAAACGGGCGTATTCTTTTGCCTTTTCCTTCAAGAATATACCGGGCCGGTGCATAAAGTGTTACCGGGAGCTCCTGGTGGAAACAGGCTCCGAGAGCATCATTGATACGTGCGTGGTAGAGATGATACTTTTTTTCGACAAGCTCCTGTGTGATTGGCATATGTAGTATGAAATTGGTCATTGTTTAATGATAAGGCTTTTGTTTCGAAGCTGTTCTGTGTTGGCGGAACCGGTAAGGAACATGACAGCCCGAAGATCGTTCAGCCAGGTTTCTATAGTATTTTCAAGAGTTCCCTGGTGAAGGGCTTTGAGGATATATCTGGCTGAAGCCGCAAGACGGGCTCCAAGTGCTAATGATTTGGCGATATCGGTGCCGCTTTGGATTCCTCCGGAGGCAATTATCTCAATTTCTGTGAGCCTTGGCGACTCTTTTTTGAGTGCCTTTATGTCAATTAGGCATTGTGCTGTAGGAATTCCCCAGTTCAGCAGCTCTTCAAGAGCAGGCATGCTGAAACGGGTTTCCTGTCCGAACTGTCTGGTGTAGCGGATCTCTTCAACTTTCTGCCAGCTGATGCCTCCTGCACCGGCAACGTCAATAACTTTTACACCGGCCTCAATGAGCAGGCGTGCAGCAGGTGCTGAGATGCCGCATCCGACCTCTTTTACAATGACAGGGAGCTTGATTTTGGCGGTAATGATCGAAAGTTGTTCAAGAACATGTTTGAAATCAGTATTTCCTTCAGGCTGGAAAAGTTCCTGGGCTGCATTCAGGTGTACGATCAGTCCGTCTGCCTCCAGCAGATCAAGCATCATGCTGATTTCTTTGTCAGTAAGGCCTTTTGCGATTTCCGGAGCTCCGATGTTGGCAAAAATCTGTACAGTCGGGGCGTATTTTCTTGTAATCGCAAAACTTTCACGGTATGAACTGTTTTCGAGCGCCTGTCGCATGCTGCCAACGCCAAGGGGAATCTGGAAATGTTCAGCCGCTTCTGCAAGGTGCCGGTTTACTGTTGCCGCTTCGCTGTATCCTCCGGTCATGGAGGAGATCATTAACGGGGCACCGATTTTTTTGCCGAGAAAGGTTGTGGAGAGATCAATATCGGAGAATGAAATTTCAGGTATCGCGTTATGTTCAAAATCCAACCGCTCAAAACCTGTCGTTTTGCGGTTGAAGGCAATATCGCCGTGCAGGCATATCTCGACATGGCTGTGCTTGCGTTCGATTGTTCTATTGCTGTGTGTTTCGCTCATTCTTTTAATTGTGCGGAAAGAATACCTTCCTTGCAGTATTTGCAATACTTTATATTAAAAGTATAACTTAATAAAAATATACCATAACCTGTTATCGTATCTCTTTATGGGGTTGTCATGCTGAAAACATTGCTGGCTATTGCCATGCGTCATCTTCTCGGGCGTCGCCGGCAGACATTGGCTACGATTTTCGGAGTGGCAATCAGTACGATGGTACTTATTACTACTAATTCCCTTACCCGCGGGCTGCTTGATTCTTTTATTGAGACCATTGTGAATGTTGCGGCGCATATAACGGTGAAAGGTGAAAAAATGCACCCGATGCCGGTTAACATTCTTGCCGTTCAGAGGGCGTCAGGTGTCGCATTTGTTGAGAATAATATTCAGAAGCAGGAGCCTGAAGAGGTGCGGAATTATCGTCAGATTCTCGGCGTTTTCAGTTTGCCGCAGTATAAAAAACATGTGCTTGCAGCCTCACCTTATGTGGAGTCGCAAGTTATGGCTGTTAAAGGAAATCGCAATCAGCCGCTTACCCTGAAAGGCGTTTTGATCGATAAGGAAGATGCCATCAGCGGTATCCGGAAAAAACTTCTCAGTGGAGATATTGCGATGTTTGAAAAAACCAGTAATGCGATTCTTGTGGGACGTACTGTTGCCAGGGATATGAATCTCAAGTTGAATGATGATGTGATTATTATTCCAGCTTCAGGAAAGAGCAGGCAGTGTAAGGTGGCGGGTATTTTTTTTTCAGGTGTTAATGCTGTCGATAACAGTGTTCTGGCCTCTCTCAAGCTTGGTCAGATTATTGATGGATTGGCGGCAAACAAGGTTTCAGGCATCGCGTTGAAAGTTGACAATCCTCTTGATAATGCTTTGCTGGCAAGAGATCTTGAAAAAATTACCGGATATCGGTGCCTGACCTGGCAGGAGGAAAATGCAAGTGTGCTCTCTCTTTTCGCCCGTATTGGCTATATCGTTTTTTCACTTGTGGCTTTTGTCGGAATCGTTTCAGGGTTTAGTGTGGCAAATATTCTGGTTACTACAGTGTTTGAAAAGAGCAGGGACATTGCCATTATGAAGTCGTTAGGGTTTTCAGCCCTGCAGCTGGTCGGCATGTTCATTCTTGAGGGGTTTATGGTCGGGTTGGCCGGAGCTCTTGCCGGTGGAGTGCTTGCCATAGGTTCGATCAATCTTTTTGCCAGTCTTCCTCTTGAAAGTTCACAGGGGCCACTGACCAGAACAGGGTTCAGTATGTCCTATAATCCGGTTTATTTTTTACTGGTGATCGGTGTGACCGTTTTAATAAGCACTCTTGCCGCTATTCTGCCGTCAGCAAGGGCGGCGAAACTTGAGCCTGTCAGCGTGCTGAGGGATAGCAGTTTATAGATGTCACTTTTCCCGGGAGATGGTCTGTTCGGGGTGTTGAAGCAGGTAGAGTTTGTAGTAGAGACCTCTTTTTGCGAGCAGTTCCTGGTGGTTGCCGGTTTCCCTGATAATGCCTTTGTGGAGCACTATGATTCTGTCGGCTTTTTGAACGGTGGAAAGCCGGTGCGCAATGATGATAGAGGTGCGGTTACGCATGAGATTGGCCGTTGCTGAATCTATAAGGGTTTCTGTTTCAGTGTCGACTGAGCTGGTGGCTTCATCAAGGACAAGAATTTCAGGATTGTAGAGAAGAGCCCGCACGAAAGCTATCAGTTGTTTCTGTCCGGAGGAAAGTCCTGTTCCGTTTTCAAGAACCTTGTAGTCGTACTTTCCTGGAAGCTGTTCAATAAACCGGTCGGCACCGACAATTATGGCCGCTTTCCTGATAGTCTCGTCAGAAACTTCCGGATTGCCGAATGCCAGGTTTTCTTTTATAGTCCCGGAAAACAGAAAAACATCCTGCATGACAACACCGACGAGTTTTCTCAGAGAGTGTTCGTCTATGTTCTGCAGGTCAGCACCGTCAATGGTTATTGAGCCTTTCCGGAAAGGATAGAGTTTCGAGAGGATATTAATAAGAGTGGTTTTTCCGCTTCCGGTTGCACCTACAATTGCAACCTTTTCACCATGCCTGATTTCAAATGAGATGTCTTTGAGTACCCAGTTTTCCTGGTCATAGGCAAACCAGACATGGTTGAATATGATGCTTTCTCTGAATGTTGCAAGAGGGTGCAGCCCTGCCGGGCTTTCTATTCCTTCCTGTTCATCGAGCAGTCTGATAATGCGGTCTGAGCTTGCAATGGCGTTCTGAATAACGTTGAATCTGTCTGACAGATGCTGCAGCGGTCGGAAAAACAGCCAGATATACTGAACAAATGAGATAACCACTCCAATGGTAAGATCGGCCTTGAGCAGACGGATGCCGCTGTACCAGAGTACCAGGCCGGCGGCTGCAGCGCTCAGAAACTCAATCAGAGGGTAGTAGATGGAGAAATAAAAGACAGTTCGAATATTTGCATCCCTGTGGTCGGCATTGATAGCTTCATATTTCCTGAATTCACGTTCTTCACGGTTAAACAATTGAACGATTGTAACCCCGGTAATATGTTCCTGAAAAAACGTGTTAAGGCGGGCCAGATGGGTGAGGACATCCTGAAATGCCGCCCTGACTTTGTTCTTGAATGTTATGGTTGCATAGACCATAAAGGGAAGAATGGCAAGGACGATAAGGGTCAGCTGCCAGTCTATCCATACCATGAGGACAACAATGAAAAAGAGCTGCAGGACGTCGCCGAGAATTGTGATTATTCCGCTGGAAAGCATTTCGTTCAGCGATTCAACATCATTGGTCGATCGTGTTATCAGCCGTCCAATAGGGTTTCGGTCATAGAACCGTGCCGGCAGTTTCTGCAGGTGGGTGAAAATATCCATCCTGATGTCGAATACGGCTTTTTGTCCTATAATCTGTGTCCACCAGGTTGTGATATATTGTTTTATACCGTCAAGAAGAATCGCCCCTGCAAGAAATATGCTGATTGTCGTCAACCCCTTGAGGTCGCCTTTGGCGATATACTCATCAATGGCGATCTTTGTAAGATAAGGCCTTAAGGGTCCGAGAAAGGAGCCTGCGATTGTTACCGCTATAGCTGCGCTGATTAGCGTTTTATAGGGCTTTAAATAGGTTAAAAGGCGGGAGGCGATGTAGCGGTCCACCGAACCTTTTCTCTTTTTTTGAAGCGTTTCATCCTGTTGGGGCTTGAAACTGTTTTTAGTTGAGTCGTTACTCATGAGATTTTACGGGACATCATACCTTTATCGGGCCGACTCAATGTTTGTGCGTTCGTTTTTCTATCTCATGCTTCAGTTCGCTGGCAAGTTCTTCGGCCTGTTCCTTTGAGGGTGCCTCGGAATAGATTCTTACAATGGGTTCTGTATTTGAAGGCCGTAAATGAACCCAGCTATCTGCAAAATCAAGTTTCAGCCCGTCAAGAGTGTCTGCTGTGGCGGTGTGGTAGTGTCGGGCGATATCGGTAAATATTCTATCCAGAGAGCTTCTGTCTGACGAGGTAAGCGTAATTTTCTGTTTTGACATGACGTAGTCGGGGAAATGCTTTCTGAATTGAGAGAGTGACCCGCCGTTGTTTTTTGTGCGCCAGAGGGTGAATGCCTGGACTATCAGTGCTATACCGGCTAAAGCATCCCGTCCGTAATGAAGCTCGGGAAGAATGACTCCTCCGTTTCCTTCTCCTCCAATGACTGCATCCATTTGTTTCATGACCTCAATGACATTAGCTTCGCCGACTTTTGCACTGTAGCATTTTACGCCGTGCTTTTCTGCGATATCGCGCAGCGCCCGACTGCTTGAAAGGTTGTTTGCGACGGGGCCGCTTTTCTGGTTCAGGTAAAAATCAGCGCAGGCGACAAGCGTGTACTCTTCTCCGAAAAGGGATCCGTCTTCACAGATGAGAGCGAGCCGGTCAACATCCGGATCAACGACGAGGGCAAAATCGCATGAGCTCTCTTTAAGTGCAGCGATGGTCGTGGAGAGATTTTCCTCTATTGGTTCGGGATTCCGGGGAAAAAGTCCGCTGCCGCCGCATGCAAACGGGACAATGCTCTCTATTTGAAGTTTTTTGCAGAGTTTTGGAACAATCGAATAGCCTGCACCTTCGACACCGTCTACGAGTACCCGGAAGTGCTGTGCTGCAATAGAGGCCGGATCAATACACGGCAGCTGAAGGACTTTTTCAATATGAAGCTCATCATACAGGTTATTTCGGGAAATCGAGCCGATTGTGTCCCAGTGCGCATAAACAAAGAGCTCTTTTTCAGCAATTTCCAGGAGTTCCTCCACCTCTTTGCCATTTAAAAACTCACCTTGGTGATTGAGCATTTTAAGCGCATTCCAGGCGACAGGGTTGTGAGATGCCGTAATGATAAGTCCTCCATCTGCGCCTTCGGCAGAAACGGCAATTTCAACAGTTGGCGTTGTTGCTATACCGATATCGATGACATCGCAGCCGCAAAGCAGAAGAGTATTGCTGATGAGCTCTCCGATTGCTTTGCCTGTGGGCCTGGTATCCCTGCCGATAACAATTCGTGGTTTTTTTTCTGTCGGAGTGTGTTTTTTGTCTGTTTTTTTGCGCAGAATCCACGAAGCAAAGGCCAAGGCAAAGGTTGTGAGGTTTTTTGGGGTCAGGCTTTCACCAACAATTCCTCTTATCCCGGAGACGCTGATCATCAGGCTCATAATACTTGTTATTATTATGATGAAAATTTGGCGCAATATAAGAAAAAGAAGGGATGTCTTTCCTACTGGATTGTTCTCTTTGGTCTTAAGGCAGGGTTCTTTCGATTTCCCTCTGTTACCTTTTGCTTTGTTACTTGATTATTTTATATTGCAGACCGTTTATTATTCAAAATTTATTTTATCCTAACAGCAACGCTATATGCCTTTACACAAATCGGCTGAAAAAAGACTACGGCAGTCAGAAAGAAGAAATGCCAGGAACAGATCAAGGAAAAAAGAGCTGAAAGTTCTTGTGAAAACCATGCAGAAACTGATTGATACCAGTGCAGACAAAGCTGTAGTTGAAGTTGCCTACCGCTCAGCTGTCCAGAAGCTTGATAGACTCGGGGTAAAAAATTACATTCATGCCAATAAGGCATCCCGTAAGAAGTCTCAGTTGACCCGTCTCTTGAACAGTTACGTGAAGGCCGAGTAAGAAGAATATCAGTTTTCAGGCTTGGTTTCCATTAAATCGCGTTCATGTTTGCATATTTTCGCGGTACACTGACTTTGCTTTTGCCAGAAGAAGCTGTGCTGGAAGTTTCTGGGATTGCATACAGGTTCTTGATTTCCGCAAGTACATACCGTCAGCTGCCCGAGCAGGGCAGCGAGGTTCTTTTGTTTTCCCATCTTTCTGTCAAAGAGGATTCTCTACAGCTTTATGGCTTTATAAAGGAAGAGGAGCGGCAGTTGTTCCGTTTGCTCCTGCTTACCTCAGGCGTAGGGCCTAAACTTGCCTTGGCAGTTCTTTCAGGATTACCCGTCCAGGAGGTTCATGAAGCTATACTTGCCAATGCCCCTGAACGGCTTTATGGTATTACTGGTGTTGGGAAAAAAACCGCCGCAAGAATTATTCTTGAGTTGAGAGATAAAATTTTGAAACTTCCTGTTGCAGGCAGTTTATCCGCAGCGCCTGTGCTTCAAACAACCCGATTGCGTGAAGATGCGGTCAATGCCCTTGTGACCTTAGGGTTTTCAAGACTCCCTGTTCAGAAAGCAGTCGCCGGTATTCTTGAGCAAAGCCCTGAGCTCAGTGTCGAAGAGCTGGTCAAATCAGCTCTTGTTTCAATTCATAACAGTTAGCCGTTAACAGTGACCTATCAGGAAGCTCTTGATTTTCTCTATCCTCTCCATCGATTCGGAATAAAGCCTGGTCTTGATCGTGTTCATGCGTTGCTGGATTCTCTTGGCTCACCGCATAAGCGATTGGGTTTAGTGGTGCATATTGCCGGTACGAATGGAAAAGGGACTGTTGCGGCTGCACTTGCTTCGATATTTCAGGCCGGCGGCAAGAAGACCGCACTCTATACCTCTCCTCATCTGGTTGATTTTACCGAAAGAATCCGAATTAACGGGAAGCAGATATCGCAAGAGAGGGTTGCTCACTATTGCTCACTTTTCAAGAAAGCGGTTATTGAAAACCATTCAACATTTTTTGAAGCTACAACTGCTCTTGCATTTGCCTGGTTCGCCGATGAAGGAGTAGATGTTTCCATCGTTGAAACCGGTATGGGTGGGCGACTGGATGCGACCAATGTTGTTGACTGCGATTATGCAGTGATTACAAGTATTGGAATGGATCATACGGCTTGGCTGGGAGAGACTCTTTCCCTGATTGCTGCTGAAAAAGCTGCCATTATTAAGCCGTGTTGCAAGGTGTATACCGCTGTTGCCGAACAGGAAGCTTTTCTGCCGATACAGAATCAGGCTCAGTTGTGCGATGTTCCGCTGTCGGTCGTGGGAAAGGATCTGGTTAACAGGGTCTCTTCGTCTGAACCGGGAGTGCTGGAGCTTGATGTTATGAGTGTTTTACGGCATTACCCCGGGCTTAAAGCTCCGCTTACCGGATCATTTCATGCCTCCAATGTCTCTCTTGCTGTTATGGTTGCCGAAGATGCAGGTGTTGCGGCAAAAGATATTTATTCAGGGCTTGAACGGCTCTTGCAGACCGGATACAGGGCAAGGCTTGAACGGCTCGATACGCATCCTGCAATACTTCTCGATGTATCACACAATCAGGACGGTATGCGCCAAACCGTTAATACGCTCTTGTCATTCAGGGATGCGTATCAGCGAATGTTTGTCATTTTCGGTCTTGCTTCGGATAAGGATGCCAGGGCTGTTATCCGTGAACTTCTTCGTCTCGACTGTTCATTTGTTCCGGTTACTATTCCTTCCGAACGAAGTGTTCCTGGTCAGGAATTGGGCGCTCTCTGTGTCAGCGAGGGCGGTGAGGCAACGGTATTCAGCACAGGACATGAGGCGCTTGACTATCTGCGGGGGAAAGCATGCGAGGATGATCTGATATTGGTGACGGGTTCGTTTTATCTTGCAGGCGATATTATTACTTCCTGTTTATGATAAAGCATTGGAATGAAAAGTATTTTTTATTGAAAAAATTTTATATTTACCTCTAACTACCAAAATTCTTCATGCATGTAAAAGCATACCTCTTGCCATAATTTCTTGTAGTGATTATCCCGTTATTTTTATTATACATTTCCCCTTTCATCTTCTTTTTCCTGCTTTCATGTTACATGGTAAAGCGTTAAAGGTAATCCCCATTAATGATGTCATTGTATCGGCTGTCCATTGGATTTGCCGGACAGGAGTGACGGGCTCTGTAAGGGTCTCAGCCATTTTTTTTACAAATAATAAGCGTTGAATACAAATACAATGTCAAACAATTCTGCTTTTAAAGGTCTGGACATCAATATGCTCCAGAAAAAGAAGGTTTTTGAGTTGCATGCTTTAGCCAAAGAGATTGGTGTGATGGCTGCCGGTTTACGCAAGGAAGAGCTGATTTTCAAAATTATTGAGGCGCAGTCACAGAAGAATACTGATTCTGAAAGTGGCAATGTCATGGTTAACACCGGTGTTCTGCAGGTCATACCGGAAGGTTACGGCTTTTTACGCTCCGCAAATTATAACTACCTCTCTTCTCCAGACGATATTTATGTATCTCCTTCTCAGATCAAGCGGTTTAACATGCGCACCGGAGATACAGTATCAGGTCAGGTCAGGGCACCAAAGGAGGGAGAACGGTTTTTTGCTTTGCTGAAAATCAACACTATTGATGGTAATGATCCGGAAATTACCAGAGAACGGCCTTATTTTGAAAACCTGACCCCTCTATTTCCTCGTGAACGCCTCAAGCTTGAAACAAAGCAGTCTGAAGCCTGCGGAAGGATTATGGATATTTTTACTCCTATCGGTAAAGGGCAGAGAGGGTTAATCGTTGCGCAGCCGAAAACCGGAAAAACCATGCTTTTGCAGATGATTGCCAATGCAATCATAAAAAATCATCCTGAGGTTTATCTTATTGTGCTGCTTATTGATGAGCGTCCTGAAGAGGTGACTGACATGGCAAGAAGTGTCCCTGCTGAAGTTGTGAGCTCTACGTTTGATGAGGATCCTGAACGTCATGTTCTTGTTGCAGACATGGTCCTTGAAAAGGCAAAGCGGCTTGTTGAGGTTGGCAGAGATGTTGTGGTTTTGCTTGATTCTATTACCCGGCTCGCAAGGGCTCATAATACCATTATTCCTCACTCTGGAAAGATTTTGTCGGGTGGTATTGATGCCAATGCGCTTACCAAGCCGAAACGTTTTTTTGGCGCTGCCCGTAATATTGAAGAAGGTGGCAGTCTCACCATTATCGCAACGGCGCTTGTTGATACCGGTTCGCGTATGGATGATGTTATTTTTGAAGAGTTTAAAGGAACCGGCAATATGGAGCTTCTGCTCGATCGCCGGCTTTCTGAGCGCAGGATATTTCCATCCATCGATATTCTTCGTTCCGGCACTCGAAAAGAAGAGCTGCTTTTTTCACAGGAAGAGCTCTCCAGAACATGGCTTCTCAGAAAGTATCTTGCCGACAAGAATCCGATTGAATGTATGGAGTTTATGCGCGAAAAAATGGCTGATACCAAAGACAATAAGGAATTTTTCAAATATATGAACGCCTGAAGTACGCCTTTGGTGCTGCATGCCGGACAGTTGAATAGCGTTGCAGGGTTATTGGCTTTCGCTGGCTGCCGGTGCCTTTTTTACGGCTTTGATTGTTTCGCAATCGGTGGTCACGGATATGCCTCCGGCGGTGCAAAACGGGTGGCTTGATAAATATGATTAATTTGTATTCGGTGGTGAAATAAGGTTTGCGGTTTTAAAAAAACTTTCTATATTATCAGCCTTTAAAACAAGAGGAAAGACACTTACTATATGCCCTGCGGAAAAAAGAGAAAACGTCATAAAATGGCGGTACATAAGCGGAAGAAAATGCGCCGTAAGAACAGGCACAAGAAGCGCCAGAGATACCAGAATAAGTAAGTTCCGGTACTCGCGTGTACCTTTATTATAGGTTGAGAATATAGCTCAGTCGGTAGAGCATCTGCCTTTTAAGCAGAGGGTCGAAGGTTCGAGTCCTTCTATTCTCACTGGAATGTATTTATTTCAGGATATAGACAAGCCCGAGTGGTGAAATTGGTAGACACACTATCTTGAGGGGGTAGCGCCGAAAGGTGTAGGAGTTCGAATCTCCTCTCGGGCACTTGTTATTTTAAGAAAGCCGCTTTTAAGCGGCTTTTTAAATTTCCGCTGTTTTTTTACTCTATGCGTTCTCAATGATTGTCTTGCCGGTTTAGATATATTATTTTTTCAAGGTGAGGATAGTCGGTTGTTACAGCATTGCCTTTTCTGATAATCAGAATATAAGTTTCAATGAATATTGCTGTATGCGTCTGTCAGGTACCCGATACTGCTTCAGTGATTGGATATGTTGACGGAGCAATGGATTGTTCAAGAGTTAATGAGGTCATGAATCCCTATGATGAGTATGCTCTTGAGGAGGCTGTGCTTTTCAGGGAACGGTTTCAGGGAACCTCTGTAACTGTTTTTAGCGTTGCTTCTGATTCTGCAAAAGAGGTGCTTCGCAAAGCGCTTGCCATGGGAGCAGACAGTGCTGTTTTGGTGAGCTGCCGAGAAGAGGTGACAGACCCGATGCAAACAGCTCAGGAGTTGAGCAGGGCAATTTCCGGTTTTTATTCAGGTGTTTTGCCTGACCTTGTTTTTTGCGGGAAGCAGTCTACTGATTTTCAAAGTGCACAGGTTCCTTCCATGCTTGCTGAGATGCTGGGCATGGCTTTTGTTTATGGTGTTACCTCTCTGAACTGCTCCGGCGACTTACTGAGGATAGAGCGTGAAATTGAAGGGGGAGTTGAATACATCGACGTTATGTGTCCTGCAGTGCTCAGTGCCGAAAAAGGCTTGAATACCCCTCGCCATACCAGTATAAGGGCGGTTATGGAAGCGAGAAAAAAACCTTTCAGTATTTTGCCGTTCAGCCTTCATGAGAAACCTTTTGTTGTTATGACTGGCATTGAGCCTGTTGCGAGAAAAAAAAAATGTTGTATCGTGCCGGATGAAAAAGAGTTGATACGGATTCTCAGTCAAGCATGCAATGTTTTGTGAAGGGAGCGGTATAAAAGATGATAACTGCAGTGAAAAACAAATTTCTGGTATTTCTGGAACAGAGAGAGGGTGTTGTTAAAAAAGCTTCTATTTCTGCCTGGAACAGGGCTCAGGAGCTTGCTGCCTTACGAGGAAACTCTGTTGTTTCTGGAGTTCTTGCCGGTCCGGCTGATACCCGGCAGCTTGAAGGGATCATGGCTGGTGACGGGGTGATTTATCATGCAAAAGAGGAGAGGTTGAGGTTTTACAGTCAGGAGTATTATGCAAGACTTGTTGAGGATATCTTGAAACGTGAAGCATGTACGGCCTTGTTTTTTGCCGATACGGTCATGAGCAGGGAGTTGGCGCCAAAACTTTCCGTGCGTCTTCAGGCTTCATTACTTTCCGGGTGTCCAGTGCTTAACAGTGATGAAGATGGCGGTTGTTTTCGACCGGTCTATTCAGGATCGTTTCTGGCTTCGTTTGCGGCCGCACGTCATCAGCAGATCTATATTCTGCCGTCACGCGCACCGGCGCCTGCCTGTTTTTCCGGAGGGGAGATCAATGTTATTGATTGTGAGCCTCAAGGCTTTGCAACAGATGAGGTTTTTCCTGTTGTTCGTCAGATTGTCATGCATGCCGGGCGGCCTGATGTGGCTGAAGCCGGCATTATAGTTGCGGGTGGCAGAGGTATGGGTAGTGCTGAGGGTTTTGTTCTGCTCGAGCAGCTCGCGTCGCTTCTTGGGGGTTCCGTCGGAGCCAGCCGAGCGGCAGTTGATGAAGGGTGGCGTCCTCATGCAGAACAGATCGGGCAGACTGGAAAAACGGTGGCTCCTGCTCTCTATGTTGCCTGTGGAATATCGGGCGCTGTTCAGCACCTTGCCGGCATCGGGTCTGCCGGTATTGTTGTAGCTATTAACAGTGACCGGCATGCTCCGATTTTTGACGTTGCTGATTATGGTCTTGTTGGCGATGTGCACATTGTGCTGCCGAAACTGCTTGATTTGTTAAAGGAATTTTTGAAGAAGCAATGATTAAGGGTACTTTACTGTTTAGGAAAATAGGTCGTATACGATAGACCAGTGGAACGTAAATATTATTCAGCCAATGCATAAACTTCAGGTGGATATTCTTGGGCTTTCGACAAGCCCTCATACGAACGGAGCCTATGCTCTTATTCTTTATGAATTAGAGGGAAAGCGGAAGCTTCCTATTATTATTGGTGGTTTTGAAGCGCAGGCAATTGCTCTGAAGCTTGAAAATATTAAACCGCCGAGACCGTTTACCCATGACCTTTTTAAGAATATTGCAGATGTTTTTCATCTGCAAGTCAAGGAAATAGTTATCGATGAATTGCATAATGAGACCTTTTATGCCAAGGTCGTCTGTGAAGTCAATGGTGAAGTGCATGAAATAGATGCCCGTCCCAGCGATGCTATCGCCATTGCCGTGAGGTTTAATGCTCCGTTGTTTGTTACCGAGGAGATCATGAGCGAGGCCGGCATCAAGGAAGAGCAGAAAGAGGATGGGGAGGAGGAGAGTGAGGCTGAGGCGCTGCAGGCCCAGGAGCTCCCTTCGCCTGTTCCTTTCAGTCCGAATATGCGGCTTGAAGAGCTGCAGGCGGCACTCAATGAAGCGATAAGTAATGAAAACTATGAAGAAGCGGCCAAATTGCGCGATGAAATTACACGATTGAAAAGCAGTTCCTGAATAAGGTACCCTGTCCTGTAACAGGAGGCCTCAGCCTCCTGTTTCATTGATCCCTCCAAAGGTGAAGGTAAAGCTGAATCCCTGCTGTTTTTTGTTTGGTACACTTTCAATTGCATCAAACCCGTAACCGTAGTCAAGACCGATCTGGCCGATAATGGGCAGATAGAGTCGCAGGCCTATTCCGGCTGATTTTTTCAAGTCGCTATAATTTACCGATGATGCGTTTTGCCAGACATTGCCGGCTTCAGCGAAGGCCAGAGCGTATATAGTCACTGATTGTGACATGGTCAGCGGGTAACGCAGCTCTGAGGTAAATTTTGAATAGATTTTGCCGCCATATAGTGTCGATGACGGGTCGTTGGGATATAAATTAGAGCCTAGACTCCTGTCGCCATACCCTCTCAGAGGAATAGTGGGCAGTGTGGACATGCCGCTGCCGCCCATGTAAAAGAACTCGGTGTAGGGAATGTAATCTTTGTCGGTAAACGTCCCGAGATAGCCCTGCTGGGTTGAAATGTTCCAGACCAGGTTTTTTCCGAGCGGCAAAAACCAGCTTGAAACTCCTGTTATTTTATAGAAATCAACCGTACCCGGCAGGGGTCCTCCGGCAAGCTCTCCCGAAATAGAGTTTTTGCTCCCTTTGCGTGGATAGATAGGGCTGTCAATGCTGTTGCGGACAATGGTCTGCGTTATTGAATACTCGTCGGCCTGGGTGGGAGCATCGGCTGATGATGCATAGAGACTCAAAAGGCCACCGTTCGTGTGAAGGTATTTCAGCCTCAAGTTGATGGAGAAGTAGTCGTCCGGCCAGGTCAGGCGTCTTCCGATGGAAAGGGTTGTGCCGTATTGATCTGAGACTGTCGGGTTATCTATATTATCGTTGGTATAGTCATAGGAAGTATGGGTTTTATACACTGAAAATCCGACAGCTGTCGGGGTGCCGAATGCCCATGGTTCTGTATAAGAGAGGCTGAGCGTATTGTAGTTGTCGCTGCCGAACTGCCATTGGAAGCCAAGTTTCTGGCCGTCGCCGTGTGGCAGGGGCTGGTAGGCTGAACGATCGAAGATGTCCTGGAGCGAGAAGTTGTTGAAGGTAAGGCCGAGTGAGCCGACAAATCCTGTGCTGCTGTATCCGACTGATGTATTGAAGGTATCGGTCTGTTTTTCGGTGACATTGTAGGTCAGGTCAACCGTGTTGTTTGCCGGGTTCGGTTGAATATCGGGTGTAATCTGTTCAGGGTCGAAGTAGTTGAGCATGCTCAGTTCTCTGATGCTGCGCACAACATTCTGGCGGCTGAACATATCTCCCGGAACCGTATAGAGCTCTCTGCGGATGACTTGGTCTTTTGTTTTGGTATTGCCTTTGATATTGACGGTGTTCAGCTGGAATGGTTCACCTTCAGTCATAGAGACATTAAGATCAACCGAATCGGGCTTGATGACTTTTTCCTCGAGTTTTGCCTTGAAGGAGAGGTAGCCGCGATCGAGATAAATTGAGCTGACATCGCTATTGTCCTGAGAGAAATTCAGCTTTTCCTGAATGAGTTTTGCATTGTAGGTATCACCTTTTTTGATTTTGAAGGTGGTATTGAGAATGTCGGTGGTTGCAAAATCCTTGGTATTGCCGGTCCAGGTTATATTCCCGATATAATATTTCTGGCCTTCATCAACATAAATGTCGAGGATAAGACCTTTTTTGTCATCAATGTAGCTGATCGAATCGCTTAAAACCCTGGCATCACGGTATCCGTTATTTCTGTAGAACTCAACCAGCAGGTTTTTATCGTCGCTGAATTTATCGGTATCAAGTTTTGGCGACCCGAAAATTTTGCGCCACCATGAGTTCTGATGGGTTTCATTGAATACCCCTCTCAGCTTTTTCTGACTGAAGGCATTGTTGCCGTGAAAGGTAATTTTTTCAATAGAGACCTTTGTTCCCTCAGTGATTGAAAAAAGTGCATTGACATGATTTTTGCCGTTTTCCTGAAGGTGGAACTCCGCACCGGCTGTCAGATAGCCCTTTGAGGCATAGAGCTTTTCGATTTTATTGACGACGGTCAAGAGATCCTGCTGGCTGATTCGTTTTCCGATGACAAGGGAGGCTTTCCGGCGCAGCTCATCAGTGTCGATTTTTTTGTTGCCTTCAAAGGTCACCTTGTCAAGGACGGGCAGTTCTTTAACCGTGAATTTCAGGGTGATGTTTTTTTTGTCAAGATCGGTTTGCTGGACGCTGATATCACTGAACAGCTGGAGCTGCCAGAGATATTGCATAACGCCGGGGAGTTCAGGTCCGGGGATGGCGATACGATCGCCCGCTTTAAGCGGCAGACTGGCAGTTATTTCCTTTTCGTTCAGGGTTTCAAGGCCGCTGAAGGAGATGGCGGTGACGGCGTAAACATCCTTGTTTGTATCGGTGGCCGGTGCATGATCTGCAGTCGCAGTTTTCTTGCTCTGTCTGGTTTTTGCCTCAACGGTGTTTGCTGTAGTATTCAGGGCAAGAGCAAGCAGTACAAAGGTTATCAGTGTCCGCGTTTTTTTCATGGAATTTCAGTAAGTAAACAGGTTAAAGCTTGCTGGCTGGTAGAGTATTGTTCTGAATCTGTTCACTTGTCAGTCCAAACCTCCGTTCCCTTCTTTGAAATTCCAGAATAGCATCATAGAGTTCTGGACGTCGGAAATCAGGCCAGTAAGTGTTTGTATAGTATATTTCGGAATACGCGCTTTGCCAGAGCATAAAGTTGCTGATCCGGAACTCTCCGCTTGTCCGGATCAAAAGCTCGGGATCAGGCATTGCGGCGGTAGAAAGATAAGACGAAAAAAGCTGTTCATTGACAGATTCGGGTTTGAGGCGTCCCCGCTGGACATCAAAGGCAATCGCCTTGCAAGCCTGTGCAATATCCCATTGACCGCTGTAACTTAGAGCGATAGTCAGAACAAGTTTGCTGTTGTTTTTGGTAAGTTCCATGGTTTGCGTCATTGTGGAACGAACTTTATCCGGCAGAATATCGATTTCGCCGATGACATTAAGGCGGATATTGTTTTCATGGAGTTTACGAGCTTCTCTGCCGATAACGTTGACAATAAGCCGCATAAGAGCTGAAACTTCGTTTTTCGGGCGTTTCCAGTTTTCGGTTGAAAAGGTAAAAAGAGTGAGATAGTTTATGCCCAGTTCTGTGCATGCTTCAACAATATCCCTGACTGAATCGACTCCGGCAGAATGGCCTTCCATTCGGGTTTTGTTCTTCGACTTTGCCCATCTTCCGTTGCCATCCATAATAACGGCAATATGACAAGGGAGCGTGCAGGAGGATTTAAGCTCAGCTTGTATTTTTTTGTCAACAGAGGTATTGTCTGTGGAAAACCAGTAAGTATTAAGGGTTGATAAGCGGTTTGTTTTTTTTGTGAGTGCCATAAATTCTTTTTGCTCTTTATCGCTGACTGGCAGTCATGAACATACCATACCATACAATGATCTTGTGGGGCCTATAGTTGCTTGAATTGAATAATATGCAGTTATTTACTATTATACAAACTTTACACATAATGAAAACCGGTAATATTTGCAGGCATTATTCCGTCGAATGTAAGAAGTGTCAGGTAGAGACTTTATTTCTGTTAAAATAATTCACAATAGACGTGCAATTAAGTAGTTACGAGGATTTACGCTTCAAGTTAATCTCTAAAAAGATAACCTGTGAAGAGGTCGTGCGTTTTTATCTGGAACGTATTGACCGTCATCAAGATGATAATATTTATATCACCGTTTTTCATGAGCAGGCGCTGGAACGGGCCAGAAGCCTTGACAGGAAACTTGGTAACGGTGAGAGTATTGGAAAACTTTTCGGAATGCCGATGGCAATAAAGGATAATATTGCCATGAAAGGTGCCCGGCTTACCTGTGCCTCGAAAATTCTTGGGAATTATGAGAGCATCTATGATGCAACGGCGCTGCTCAGACTTCAGGAGGAAGACGCTGTTTTTCTCGGAAAAACCAATATGGATGAGTTTGCCATGGGCAGCTCGAATGAAAATTCGGCATTTGGTACTGTTCCCAATCCGTTTGATAAAACAAGAGTGCCTGGCGGAAGTTCGGGCGGTTCAGCTGCAGCAGTTGCCAATGGTCTTGCCATGGTGGCGCTTGGCTCGGATACCGGCGGATCGGTTCGTCAGCCTGCAGGGTTCTGTAATATAGTGGGTTTGAAACCGACGTACGGCAGGATTTCCCGTTTCGGACTTGTGGCATTTGCGTCCTCATTTGATCAGATAGGGGTGCTTGCCGCAAACTGCGACGATGCTGCGCTTGTGCTTGAGGTAATGGCCGGGAAGGATGGTCATGATGCCACTTCTTCTTATCATGCGGTTGGTGATTACTCTTCCGAAATGAGCGCTGTGTCGGTTGAGGGACTTAAAATAGGTGTGCCAAAAGAGTATTTCCCCGACTCTCTTAATTCTGATGTAGCCCGTATTGTAAAGGGAAAGCTTTATGAACTTCGCGATCAGGGGGCTGAACTTGTTGATATTCACCTGCCGGATAGTGAATATGCCATAGCGGCATATTATATTCTTGTTACTGCTGAGGCATCTTCAAACCTTGCCCGTTTTGATGGTGCACGGTATGGCTATCGTTCTGAAGATTCCGCAGATCTTTCTGCCATGTATGTCAATTCGAGAACTGAAGGGTTCGGCAGAGAGGTTAAGCGCAGGATCATGCTTGGTACTTATGTGCTTTCTGCCGGATATTATGATACTTACTATAAAAAAGCGCAGCAGGTTAGACGGGTATTTCAGGACAGGTATCGTGAAGCTCTTGAGGGTGTTGATGTCATAGCCGGTCCGACATCGCCGTTTCCTCCGTTCGGTATCGGTGACAAAACAGGAAATCCGCTTGAGATGTATCTTGCCGACGTGTTTACCGTTCCGGCAAGTATAGTCGGCATGCCGGCTGTCAGTGTGCCGCTTGGGTTTGACAGCATGAACCTTCCAGTAGGCATGCACCTTATTTGCAATTTTTTTGAGGAGGGAAAGCTGCTTGGTATTGCAAAACATATGCAGCCGTCTCAGTGATATCAGGACGAGTACATAGTAACCATTAACCATAATATTTAAAGTAGCATGAGTGTATTAGTAAACAAGGATACCCGTCTGCTTGTGCAGGGGATAACCGGAGCGGAAGGGACCTTTCATACCTCCCAGATTCTTGAATATGGCACCAATGTAGTCGCCGGAGTAACTCCGGGGAAAGGTGATGTCCTGTATCATGGCAATGAAAAGGATAAGTTCTGCCGGCCTGTGCCGGTGTTTAATACCGTACGGGAGGCTGTGGAAAAAACCGAAGCAAATGCTACTGTGATTTTTGTTCCGGCCTTTTTTGCCGCTGATGCTATTATGGAGGCTGCTGATGCGGGGTTGAAAGTCATTATCTGCATTACTGAAGGTATTCCAGTTAACGATATGATGAGGGCTTATACCTTTATCAAGGAAAAGGGAGCTGTTCTTGTTGGTCCGAACTGCCCGGGTGTTATTACTCCTGGTGAAGCTAAAGTCGGCATTATGCCGGGCTTTATTCATAAAAAAGGTTCAATCGGTGTTGTTTCCCGAAGCGGCACCCTGACCTATGAAGCCGTACATCAGCTGACCCAGGTCGGTCTTGGTCAGTCCACCTGCATCGGTATTGGAGGGGATCCGATTATCGGCACACGGTTTATCGACGCTATCAAGCTTTTTGCTGAGGATGATGAAACCGAAGGGCTTATTATGATCGGTGAAATAGGTGGAAGCGCAGAGGAAGAGGCTGCAGAGTATATTCAGAAATATTTCAAAAAACCTGTTGTCGGATTTATTGCCGGTCGTACCGCTCCTCCCGGTCGCAGGATGGGTCATGCCGGAGCAATTGTATCCGGAGGCAAAGGCACTGCTGATGACAAGATAAAAGCAATGGAAGCCGCTGGCATTCATGTTGTTGACAGCCCTGCTGATTTGGGTGAAGCCATGATCAAGGCGCTGGGCAGGTAATACAAACTGCCTGATTATTTGTTATTGACTGTTAAAGGCGCATTTTATGCGCCTTTAACGTTTCCCCGACTTTTGTCTTTTACCCTGAAAAAACGATCTTACAGATTGGCTGTGTGAATTATTTCCTTGATCAAGGAGTTTGTACCTGTATGATGCTTTTATCTGCCATTCATACAACAGGCTCACTTTACAACAGGAACCATCATGTCACAGCTGTTTTCGAAAGCAACTTTAGGACTGCTTACGCTCCAGAACCATTTGGTCATGGCACCGATGACCCGCAATCGGGCAACAGGGAATGTTCCGAATGAACTTATGGCTGAGTACTACACTCAGCGTGCTTCTGCCGGGCTGATCATTACCGAAGGAACATCTCCTTCTCCCAATGGTTTAGGGTATCCCCGTATACCCGGCATTTTTTCAAGGGAGCAGGTTGAGAAATGGAAGATTGTCACTGATGCCGTTCATTGTAAAGGTGCTAAGATTTTTATCCAGTTAATGCATGGCGGGCGGATAGGTCATCCGCTCAATCTTCCGGCGGGCGCCCGTCTGCTGGGACCATCTGCGGTTGCTGCAACCGGTGAGATATATACTGATGCTGAGGGATTGCAACAGTTTGTTGTGCCTGAGGCGATGAACGACGCTGATATCAATAGTACTGTCGAAGAATTTGCTCAAGCGGCGAAGAATGCAATCGAGGCGGGGTTCGATGGTGTCGAGCTGCACAGCGCAAATGGTTATTTGCTTGAACAGTTTATACGCCCTCGTTCAAATCAGCGTACAGATCGCTATGGGGGTCCTATTGAGAACCGGGCCCGCTTTGTCGTGGAGGTTGTCGACGCAGTTATCAGTGCTGCTGGAAAAGAGAAGGTTGGCATACGTCTGTCACCGTATGGTGTTTTCAACGACATGCCGCTTTACCCGGAGATGGAAGCGGATTACACCTACCTTGTCACTCAGCTTAATGCTCAAGGGTTGCTTTATATTCACCTGGTAGATCACTCATCTATGGGTTCGCCGGAAGTGCCGGCTTCAATTAAAGCAATGTTTCGCAAGGAGTTTAAGGGGAAGCTGATTCTCTCTGGCGACTACGATGCCACGCATGCCGAGAACGATCTGGCTGCAGGAAAATGTGATTTGGTGGCCGTGGGACGGCCGTTTCTTGCCAATCCGGATCTCGTTGCCCGATGGCAGTCAGGTGCAGCGCTCAATGAGCTTGATATGAATACTTTTTATACACCAGGAGCTAAAGGCTATACCGATTACCCTGTGTTGAGCTGCTATCCATAGCAGGCTTCTGCGACTTTTCAGGTTCAAACTACGGTTAATCGAGTCTGCCGGACTTTGCTTGACGTTTGAGATCATCATTAGCGTAGATCACAACTTCAACGCGTCGGTTCTGCTTGCGACCCCATTCGGTATTGTTTGTCTCAATCGGTTTGGTATCGCCATAACCTACCGGTGATAACCGTTGACGTGATACACCGTATGTTTTAAGAAGATTAGCTACCGAATCTGCCCTTTTTTCAGAGAGTATCTGGTTTGAACTTCTGTAACCGGTATTGTCGGTATGACCCTCAATAACAAGAGTCGTGTCATGGTAGTGATTGAGAATACGTGCAAGTTTCTCAATCTCATACCGGCTTGTTGAGGTTAAGGTTGCAGAGCCGGTTGAAAAGAGGATACCGGAATCAAAGATAACCCTTATCCCTTCACCTTCACGTACTACTTTTGCTCCTTTGATATCGTGACCGATTTCAGCGGCCTGCTTGTCCATATAATTACCAATAAGCGCTCCTCCCGCACCGCCTATTACAGCACCGATAAGGGCACCCTCAACGAAATTGCCGTGTGTACTGCCGATAATTCCTCCGATAATGCCACCTCCGGCAGCACCGATGCCTGCACCCCGTCCAGCATTGGATGATGACTCGCAGCCCGAGATAAACGTAGTCATGGCAAGAATGAGCAGGAAGACAAGCGGCCTGGTAAGTTTTTGCATCTGTGTCATAGCTGAGAAATCTTGTGAATTAAATAAGAGTGAAATCATCAGTGCAGTGCTTTCATTCTGTTATTGTACGGCAATGCAGCAGTACTTATTATTTTTAAAATAGTATAGTAAAAACATTACAGCAAAAGATACGGTCAATTTACTATTCTATGAGCCTTTTTTTACCGGGTGCAATGCCGCTCAGCGTTTTGTTGCAGCTTACCCGGAAAGCGATCTTTCAGAGACCAAGGGTGATCAGGTCATGAATATGGACCATCCCGACGGGACGCTGCTCAGTGTCGCAGACCAGGAGTTGTGTTATGCGGTAGGTTTCAAGGATATCAAGACACTCTTTGGCCATTGTACTGGTTGACACTGTTTTCGGGTTTGCCGTCATGACTGAGCCTGCGGTGAGGGAGAGGAACTCTTTGCCGCTTTGTACAAGGCGCCGGAGGTCTCCGTCGGTGAATATGCCAGTCAGACTTCCTGCATCATTGACCACCGCGCTTACACCATATCGTTTCGATGTCATTTCAAGGATAAGATCGGTGACTGAGGCATTTTCCGGGACGAGGGGTACGGCGCTGTCTTTTGCCATGATGTCTGTGACTTTTACGGTAAGTCGTCGTCCAAGTGATCCTTTCGGGTGGGTAAGTGCAAAATCTCTCTGCGTGAAATTCTTTTGCTGCATCAGGGATATGGCGAGGGCATCTCCCATGGCGAGCATGGCAGTCGTTGACGTTGTCGGCGCAAGATCGTAGGGACAGGCTTCTTTTTCTATATCGGTATCAAGTGTAATGTGGGAGTTCTGGGCAAGAAAAGATCTCTTGTTGCCGGTCATGGCAATGATTGTGGCACCGATCTGTTTGAGAGCAGGGATAATAAAATTCAGTTCTTCCGTGGTGCCGCTTTTTGAAAGGCAGATAACGATATCATCCTGGCTGACAATACCAAGATCCCCATGGGCAGCATCGGCCGGGTGAAGAAACAGTGATGTTGAACCGGTCGATGACATGGTCGCGGCTATTTTTTGGCCGATAATACCGGATTTACCCATACCGGAGATAATGATTTTTCCCTTGCATGCTGCCAGGAGCAGGACTGCATCTGAAAAACTGTCATCGAGTCGTTCGGCTATCTGTTGAATGGCTCGAGCTTCCTGTTCCAGAATTGTTTTTCCGGTTTGTATAATCTGCCGGCCGAGGGATGTTGTGTTCATGGTATCGTATAGAATAGAGCTTCAAGAAAGAAAAGAAAATCAGTTACTCTTTTTATAAACTGTAATATCGGCTAAATTGGGTAATTACCATTTGGTTTACTAATCATAATGCTGTTGCTATGAATTTTGATTCAATGAGCTGGGTTATTGTTATGGCGTTATCGCTTTCTGTGTTTTCACTGTTTATTTTTTTGTTCTCCAAGTTTATAGGGTATATGAAAAAAGAGCAGAATCTTCAAATAGAGTCACTCAAAGATACGCTGATTGATAAGGACAATCCGGTAGGCCTGCACGGGGATGAACTTGAAAAACTCAAGGAGCAGCAAGCTGAAGCCCAGCGACATCTCAAGGAGGTTATATCAAGAATTCCTGTTATTCAAAAAGATGGCAGGTTTCAGATTGATGAAGAGGCGATACGGAAGCAGAAGGCAGAGGCTAATGGTTCAGGAATGTCCGGAACGGCTGCTAATGGTAATTGTTAAGGTTTTCTGATTTTATTTTCTGCATGCTTTCAAAGTTAAAACTTCTTTTTAAAGATACCGTTATCTACGGTTCGAGTTCCATACTGGCTCGCAGTCTCAATTATCTGCTGGTTCCTCTTTACGCCAATAAGCTTTCAACGTTTGATAATGGTGTACAAACCATTATTTACGCTAACATAGCTTTGGCAAATGTGTTGTTTTCGTATGGGCTTGAGACCTCATACCTCAAAGTGGTTTCAGATTCGGCACATCGGGACAGGGATGAAACGCAGCTTTTTTCTACGGCCTTTCTCACTCTTTTTGTTACTTCAACGCTTTTTGCGATCGCCATCGTCTTTTTTGCTCCATTTATAGCTCAAGTAATCGGGTTGGCAGCCTCAGATTTTACTTTTGTCCGTTATGCCGCTCTGATTTTATGGATTGATACGCTTCTGGTCATTCCCTTTGCAGAACTTCGACTTAAAAGAAAAGCAGTGCAGTTTGCTGTTGCAAGAGTGGTCGGGGTGATCGCTGTTGTTGTCAGTGCAGTTATTCTTATTGTCCCTCTTCATGCCGGTTTGTCGGGGGTTTTTATTGCCGAAGCATTTGGATCTCTGGTCAGTCTGCTGCTGGTTATTCCTGTTTTCAGTCAGTTCAGAATCTTTTTTTCAGTTGCCCAGTTGCGTGAAATGCTTCGCATAGGGCTGCCTTATGTGCCTACAGGGATTGCCGGACTATTGATTCACCTGATTGACCGGAATATTTTAATTCGCATTCCACCTTCACAGATAGAAGCCATTTACGGGAAAGGCTATCAGGCATCTGATATTGTCGGTATTTACGGCAGGATTGCCGCTTTTGGGGTTGTGCTGCAGCTCTTTATCCAGGTCTTCCGTTTTGCATGGCAGCCGTTTTTTCTGCAGCATGCAAAAGACCCCGAGGCGAAAAGGCTTTTCCAGCATGTGTTGAGTATTTCAACATTTTTCACCATGTTTCTGGCTCTTGCGGCTACCTATTTTGTTCCTGATCTTGTCCGCTATCATTATGCAGGAAGGTTTTACCTGCTTCCTCCCCGTTACTGGATCGGGCTGTCCATTCTGCCATGGATTTTTTTGAGTTATGTTTTTGACATGATTTCGACCAATCTTTCTGCTGGCATTCTTATTACCGGCAATACAAGATATCTGCCGGTTGTTACGTTTGCCGGTGCCGCCGTTACGGCTCTCTTCTGCTGGTGGCTTGTGCCGGTGAGCGGTATGGATGGTGCCGTGTACGCTATTGTTGCCGGGACGGTTGTCATGTGCGCTGTTATGGCCTGGTACTCCCTCAAAGTTTTTCCTGTCAATTATGACTGGCTTAAACTTTTTCTGTTGTTTGTGGCGGGTATCGGGTTGGGATGTTTTCAGTTCGTTGTCAGGCCGGAACTGTTTCAAGCCGGAGCTGTTTATGCCATTAAATCAGCCTTGCTGGTTCTTTATCTTGCGCTTGCCATGGTCATTTTTCGCGATGAAGCCATCCGTTTTACCGTTAAGGTGGGGAATAAATTCAGGCGGAGGTAATTATCTGTGCCTGCTTTTATCTATGCGGTTCATCACCTGCAGGCGGACGATTGCACTCGCCTCTGAAAGCTGGAGTCGAGTGCAATCGTCCATTGCCACCATGCATTCGGCGGGTCGCCATGTTTTCAAGCACCTCTTTTAACCGGACTTTCTGTTCGGGTGTACAAAGCTTGGCAAGTTGATGAAAATGAAGAACCAGTTCACGCTCTATTGCTGCCTGATGGAAACCTATTGCTGCAATGATTGAATCTGTTCTTTTAGTATCCGGGTTATCTTTAAGCGATTCCTCAACCAGTTGTTTTTTCAGCGGAGCAATGGCCTCCATTTCAGGTCTGACTTTGAGAAAATGTTCCTGTCGCAGTTTTTCGAAACTGGCGGTTTGTGATGCATTGAGGGCAAGCTCCCTCTCAAAAAAGTTCTCATGATTGAACAGACGGCCTCCCAGGAGAGACTCCGGTCTACGCGAGTTCTGAAGCCAAAGAGCTCCAAGTAACGTAATATTCAGCACTACAAGAAGAGCGAATGCTGTGGCAATTAAACGTTTTGAAGTAAAAAAGTTCATAAAATTTATTTTCTCATTATAATCGTTGATGTGATCCGTTTCAAGACATGGTCATCCTGTGTCAAGGTGCCTGGGTTTCATGGGAGCCGGTATCCGATGTATAGGCTGCTGATTTGTCGTAGTAGGCAAATTCATGACCCGTATAGTCATCACTCAGCTTGTCAAGCATCTCACTTATGCCTGATGTTGTTCTCCGGTTATTTTGCTGAACTGACAGTACAGCTGCACCTATATTGATAATAATAAGCAGTGTGAAAAACGCAAGACGCAATGTGAAGCGATTTTCTGCAAAAGAATCAGAATGTTTTGAGTCTGGACCGAACTCTTTCTCTACTCTCTGCATAAGCCGGACTCTGAAAAAATGGTTAACCTTAAGAGGTTTCATTTCATCAAGCAGTTCCATTGTTTTGGCAACCTGTGCCTCTATGTTGTCGTTATGCGGTTTCATAATAAATTCCTGTTTCATTACATCTGACGACAGACAGGTGAAAAACTTGTGGTTTGCGGAAAAAAATCATTGTTGTTTATAGTATGCATAAAGCTTGTCGTGAAGGTTTTTTTTTGCCCTGTGAACAAGAGATTCAACTGCTGAGACTGATGTTTTGAGAATATCAGCAATTTCCTGATTACTGAATCCCTCTTGTTTGCTGAGCAGAAACGCTGTTTTCTGGCTGTCGGGGAGAGTGCCGAGAGCTTCCTGCAGGATTGTGGCCTGCTCGTTTCCTACTAATGCCTCTGCAGGGTTATCCTGTGGTGATGCAATGTCTGCGGATGGATCTTCAATGCCGATTATTCTTTTTAACGAGCTGAACCTTTTTTTTCGTTTCAACCGGCGCAGGTGGTCAAGGGATTTAGTAACGGCAATTCTGTATATCCAGGTTGATAGTTTTGCTTCTTCCCTGAACTGTTCAAGAGAGCGGTATACTTCGATAAAGACATCTTGCGCAAGATCTTCCGCATCTTCGAGGTTAAACACAAAGCGGTAGCAGGTATTGATGACCATTTCCTGGTGTTCAGCAACAAGGTTCCTGAACGACTCTTCTTTTGATGTCATACCTGATGCTGGCAATGAACTGTTTTTCAATGCGGTGACTATTGCTGCCTTTTCCGCATTGGCCGTAACTTCATACAATTTGCCTTGTCTCCGTAGGATGCATCTGTTAAAATAATGCTTTACAGTAAGACGGCGAAAAAACGGAATTCATGCGGTAGTTTTCTATAAAAAATTATTCGACTAAAAGCGAAATGACGATCTCCCTTGATTTACAGTTGGGGAAATCGTCATTACTTGTTTTATTTTCAATGGGTTATCATGCAAGCTTTGCGGCAAAGGCGAGAACTTTGTCAACCTTTTCCTGTGAGTCCGCTTCGCAATAAAGGCGCAGTATCGGCTCAGTTCCTGATGGTCGGATAAGCATCCATCCACCTTCAAAGTGATATTTATAGCCGTCGAGATTGTTGAATTTCAGGGTTTTGTATCCAGCGATGTTTTCAAGGTCTCCTGTTGAGGCACGGTCAATAATGGCTTGTTTTTTAGCATCGCTCACACGAAGGTCAAGCCGGTTATAACAGAAAAAGCCATATTCATCGTAGAGTTCCTGGACCAGCTCTGAAAGTTTTTTGTTTCTGCGGGTCATCATGTCAAGGATCAGAAGGCCGATATAGACGCCATCGCGTTCAGGCAGGAATGAGGTGATGCCTATACCGCCGGACTCTTCTCCTCCGATGAGGATGTTGTTGGTAGTCATGAGCTTACTGACATGCTTGAAGCCAACCGGAAGCTCATGCATTACAAGATTATATTTTCGGCAGATTTTGTCGATGACATCGGTCAGCGCAAATGTTTTTGCAACTTCGCCGGTTTGATGCTTCTCTTCTACAAGATCTTTGAGGATAATGGCAAAGAGTTTGTGTGAGTCAACAAACGCACCGTTTTCATCAAGCATGCCTATCCTGTCGGCATCTCCGTCATTGATTATGGCGACATCAGATCCAACCTCTTTAAAGAACTCGATAAACTCTCCGATATACTGTGGTATCGGTTCTGGATTAATGCCTCCGAAACTCGGGTTAATGCTGCAGTGGTAACAGCTGAGAATTGATTCATCAAACAGTTTAGTGATAAGATCCTGACCGGCGCCGAACATGGCGTTATGGGCTATTTTAATTCTTGATTCGCGAATCTGAGGCAGGTCAATGCTGTTTTTCAGATGGGCTACATAAAAACCCTTCATATCAGTCAGCTCAATCAGTTTGTTATCGGCTGCAATCTCGGTTTGCGGGTCAACCAGCGGAAGATAATTTTCGATTTCAGCAATAACGTCCGGATGAGCGGGACCGCCATAGGACGCTTTGACCTTGAAGCCGTTATATATAGCAGGATTGTGTGACGCGGTAATGACAATTCCGCCTGCGAGCTGCTTGGCTTTTGTAAAGAGAGATACTGCGGGGGTTGAAACAAAACTGTCTGACAGAAAGACCTTCAGACCCTGTGATGAAAACACTTCGGCGGTATATTCAGCGAACTCTTTTGACATGAAACGGGTGTCGTATCCGACGCAAACACCCTTTGCTCTGTTTGGGTGCAGAAGAAAGTAGCGGGCAGAAGCCAGTGCTGCAAGTTTCAGGTTATCATAGGTGTAATCCTTTGCTATAATCGCGCGCCATCCGTCAGTACCGAATTTAACTTGCATTCTTTATTGATTTTGATATAATGGGAATTAAAACTTTGTAAGTAAAAGTTATGACATATAAGTCGGAAAATACAGTTTCCATGTCGTTCATCCAATTATCTCTCATTTTTGATGGCAAAGAAGCTTTTTGTTTTAGCAGGTGAGGTTTCGGGAGATATGCATGCGGCCGGAGTAATTGCTGAACTGTTGAAAGCAAGGCCTGATGTTTCAGTGTTCGGTATCGGTGGCCAGAAACTTCGGGCTCTTGGTGCTGATCTGATTTATGATGCCTCACAGACGAGCATCATGGGGTTTCTTGATGTACTGAAACATACAGGATTTCTTCGCAGGGTTATTCGTGATCTCAAGGAAGCAGTCCGCAGGGAAAAGCCTTCGGCTGCTTTTCTTGTTGATTATCCGGGGATGAACCTGTTGATGGCCCGATTTTTTCATGAGCTCGGCATTCCGGTAATCTATTATATATCACCTCAGGTCTGGGCATGGAAAGAGGGGCGTGTGAAGGCTATCAGGCGTGATATAGACCGACTGCTTGTTATTTTCAATTTTGAAGTTGAATTTTATCACCGCCATGGCATTACTGCGGAATTTGTCGGTCATCCTGTTATTGAACAGCTTGCCGAGCTCTCTTTTCCTTCCAGGGAGACGTTCTTAAAGAAGCATAATCTTCCGTCTGACATAAGGCTTATCGGGCTTCTTCCCGGGAGTCGCCCGCAGGAGATTGCTCATATTCTGCCGGAAATGCTTCATGCAGCCCGTCTGATAAGCCGGGAGTACCGTGCAGTATTTCTGTTCGGTCGTGCGCCCCATCTTGATGACTCTTCGTATGATGTTCTGTCTCAGTACAGGGATCTTTCCATTATTGCCTGTTCTGCCTATGAGGTTATGCAGTTCAGCGATCTTGCTTTGGTGACCTCTGGAACAGCAACTCTTGAATCGCTTTGTTTTGGCGTACCGATGATTGTTGTCTATAAAACGGGTATGCTTAACTACCTTATAGGTCGTCTCGTTGTAAAGCTGAACAATATATCACTGGCCAATATAGTTGCTAAGGGCCTTGGGAGCAGAGAGAGGGTAGTGCCTGAACTTATCCAGCATGAGGCTGACGGAGCGGAGATATACCGGCGTGCCGGAATGATTCTTGATAACCCTGAACTTGCTGCTGCTATGCGCCGGGATTTGCTTGCTGCACGCGATAAGCTTGCAAGTGCTTCTCCTTCTGAAAAAGTTGCTGGGATCCTACAGGAATATCTCTAAACAAAAAGCAGGGAAACTATGGAAAAAGCTGTTGACTATCTGGTTGGTCATCCTGTGCTGTTTGTTATTGCTGTCATCGTTGCAATCATGATCCTCTTTTCTTTTTTAAGAAGGATCCTGCGGTTATTGCTTGTGGTGGCCGCCGTTCTGGTGCTCTATGCGGCCTATCTTCAACTCACAGGAGGCTCAACGCATGAAGCTTTTCAGCATATCGGGCTCTGGTTCAATAACGCATTCCATTCTCTATCCACTCAGTTTGGTCATCTGTTTGACTTCCTGAAATTCCCGACAAAATAGCTCGTCATTTTATTTTTCCGGCTGACGAGATTGCTCCAGTAGGGCAGCCTTCGGCCATGAGGGTACTGTCTACAATCAGATCGTTTTCAAGCTGTTCAAGCATACGGACACAGATTCCACAGTCTACGCACTTTTCCCTTTCCATGCTTATATCGACGGCTTCTGCTTTATAAAAGCCTTTATGGTCATGATTTTCTGCTCTATAAAAGGGAGTAAAGCGATTGGCAAGTTCCCTCAAACGGCAATCGATCAAAGCGTTGCAACGGCACTGCAGGCATCTCAGGGATTCCTGACGGGCAAACTTTTCGGTATAGCCCAAGGCAACTTCCATGAAACCCTTTGAGCGACTCTCAAGGGACAACTCAGGCACAGGGACTCTTATTGCTGGAGACGTTCTTTCGTAGAAAGCCTGGGGCGCTTCATCTTTTGGTCCGAAGGAGGAGTTGAAAGATGTTTGCCCGGCAACAGGGATTGTCCCGTTTAAAAAGAGGTCGATGGTGTCTGCGGCTCGCTTTCCCTGTGCAACTGCACGGATCGCAATGTCAGTGCCGGTTACACAGTCTCCTCCTGCAAAAATCCATGGTGTTGCGGACTGAAGTGTCTCAGGATCTACCTGCAGTTCTCCTCCCTGCCTGATACCTATTCCTGCGGCATTTCCTGCAGCAGGGTCAATCTGCTGTCCGATGGCCGATATGATGGTGTCGGCCGTCAGCGTGAACTCTGAACCTACTGCAGGTACCGGCTTTCTCCGTCCGGATTTGTCAGGTTCGCCGGGCTTCATGCGTATGGCCGTGATTTCGAGTGCACCGTCTACTGTCCTGATTGCTATGGGAGCAGCGTGTTCCGCGATAACGACGCCTTCTGCAAGAGCGTCCTCAATTTCAGATGTGTTTGCAGGCATCTCATGTTTTGAACGTCGATAAAGGATAGTTACTGTTGACGCACCAAGACGAATCGCCGTTCTTGCTGCATCAATAGCTGTATCTCCTCCTCCTGTTACTATGACATGTTTTCCGGGATGCTGCTGCTCACCGCAGGCTGCTTTACGAAGAAATTCAATACCGCTTACCACTCCGGGTTCAAGCTCCCCGGGAATGTTCATGCTCGAAGAGAGTTGTGCGCCAACAGCAAGAAACAGGGCGTCGTATTCCTTTTTCAGGGTGTCAGGAGTGATCTCTTTGCCGAATGCTGTATTGAAGCGGAACTCAACACCTATATCTCGTAGCGTTGCAATATCACTCTCGATAACAGCGTCTGGAAGCCTGAAGCGGGGGATTCCGTATCGCATCATACCTCCGGCATCAGCGCCGGACTCGAAAATTGTGACCGCATGTCCCTTGCGCAAAAGGAAGTAGGCTGCGCTAAGTCCGGCTGGTCCGGATCCTATAACAGCTACTTTTTTTCCTGTTTTTGGGGGAATTTCAGGGATAAACCGATCAGATTGCTCACTGTCTCTGTCGGCTGCATACCGTTTCAGTGCACAGATTGAGACGGGAGTGTCGATGCCGTGTCTTCTGCATTCATCTTCACAGGGGGCTGGACAGATTCTTCCGAGAATTCCCGGGATGGGAATAGTCTCCTTGATTATTTGTATGGCCTCTCTGTCATTCTGTCTTGAAATTGCCGCAACAAAATCAGGAATATCGCAACCTGCAGGGCATGACAGCTCACAAGGTCCCATGCAATCTCCCTGGTGCTCTTCGATGATTTTTTCAAGGCTCTGACGCCGCATCGAGTTCAGCATTTCATTGTCAGTTTCAATCACCATGCCTTCCGATACGAGGGTGTGGCATGCGGGAACAAAACGGTTTTTCCCCCTGATCTCCACTATGCACATCCAGCATGAACCTGTTTCATGAAGGGAATCATGAAAACAAAGAGTCGGAATCTCAATGCCTGCGGTTGCTGCAGCTTGAAGAATCGACCGGTCAGGTGAAGCCGTAACCTGTTGCCCGTTGATGGTAAGAGAGAGTTGATTCATGGGGTTGTTCCGAAGTTGTGTTCAATATATCGGGCCACTTTTTCAAGAAGCCACATCGGTGTGGAGGTGGCACCGCATACGCCGATATTTTCAACTGTATTTCCCTCACTGTCCATCAACCACGTCTCCTTGATTTCTTCACTATCTTCAATAAAATAGCTGTTGGGGTTTGCTGCTTTACAGATATTGAAAAGCACCTGCCCGTTTGAGCTTTTTTTTCCCGCCACAAAGATAACCGTGTCATTGGCAAGGGAGAAGTTATGCAGTTTCTGGTTTCTGCTTGAAACCTGGCGGCAAATGGTGTCTTTATAAACATGCCGGGGCATCGCAAAGACGTGGGTCATATCCGCTGTAATATCAATATCACGTATTGCCATCCATTGAGGCTGTGTGGCGGAACCGTCTTTTGCGAAATAGTGTTCAAGATTTTCTTTCAGCTCATAAAATCCCGGAATATCCATTGTGGTCTGGGAAATAAGCGCTGTTTTTTTAGAAGGGTCAAGTGTTTTTATCTCTTCGGGGTCACTAAGGTCGGGATGTTTGATAATGACTGCGCTATTATTGCACTGTCCGTTGATGCCTATAACTTCGGGGTGGGTATGTTTGCCGTATATAATGATCTGGTAGCCCAGCTTATAGAGCATTCTGGTTGTGCGCTGCAGTCTGGAAACTACAGGGCATGTCGTATCTGTAAGAGTCAGATTGTTTTCTTTGGCAATCCTGTAGGTCGAAGGAGGTTCCCCGTGTGCCCGGATAAGTACCTGGGCGTTTTTAAGCTCCTTAAAGGCTGTTTCGTCAATAGTGATAAGGCCGAGAGCCTCCAGCCGTTTCACTTCAACCTCATTATGGACAACATCGCCGAAAGAGTACAATTTTCCTTCAGTCTGAAGCTTTTCTTCAGCGACATAGATGGTTCCCTGCACTCCGATGCAGAATCCTGACGAAGTTCGGTCGAGGTTTACATTCACGCTGTAGGATTTAATGTCAAATGTGAAAAGTCAGAAGTCAAAAGTAACAAGTATGGATACAAAAGGCAAAAGCGAAAAGAAGAGCATTGATTTTCAGGAGAGAACGGCTGAGCGTGTTATACTTCAACGAGTTCAACATCCGGCAGTTCTGAGCCCATGAAGAGCTGATAGAGCGTGCTGAATTTTTGAGGAAGATCACTGACCAGCAGGTGCGGAGGGTATGCTTTCCGGTCAGGATTAAGCAGTTCCGACTCCGTCAGAAGTTGTTTCGTTCTGAGGGCGACAGCTTCGGCTGAGTCGATAATACGGATACCCTGGCCGATTGTTTCTTCAATGACATGACGAAGAATAGGGTAGTGTGTACAGCCGAGCACCAGTGTATCAATCTCCTTTTTTCTGAATGTCGTAAGATATTCTTTTGCAATAAGTTTTGTTGCGGGATGATCAATAAAGCCCTCTTCGGCGAGAGGGACAAAAAGAGGGCAGGCTTGCGATATGACTTCAATCTCCGCATTGAGCTCGTTAATTGCGCAGGCATAGGCATTTGAACAGACCGTTGCCTGTGTGCCGATGACGCCGATACGGTTATGTATTGTTGCTTTCACAGCCAGCTCGGCACCGGCTTTTAATACTCCAATAACCGGAATGGTGCCGCATGTTTTTTCAACTATATCGAGAGCAAGTGCTGAAACGGTATTGCAGGCGACAATGATCATTTTCGGCTGATACCGCATGAGAATGCGGGTGTCGTCAGAAGCATACTTCCTGATGGTAACCTGCGACTTCGGCCCGTAGGGCACCCTCGCAGTATCACCAAAATAGATGATCCTCTCAGAGGGCAGGGCTGCCTGTACCGCTTTGACGACAGTCAGACCTCCGATACCGGAGTCAAAAATACCAATAGGACTTTCACAGGTGACGTTATGAATCATTGCCGGTCGGAATATTGGACAGCTGTCAACGGTTAAAAAACTAAACGCTATACATTAAATCGGAAAACAATGACATCGCCGTCTTTGACAATGTACTCCCGGCCTTCTGAACGAAGTTTTCCGGCTACTTTGACTTTCTGCTCTGAGCCCAGCTCAATAAGATCAAGGTATGACATTACTTCGGCCCTTATAAATCCTTTTTCAAAATCAGAATGAATTGCTCCGGCAGCCTCAGGTGCCGCAGCGCCTTTGCGTATTGTCCAGGCATGAACCTCTTTTTCTCCTGCTGTAAAATAGGTCTGAAGTCCGAGAAGATCATACGCTGTTTTAATCAGCCGGTCAAGGCCAGACATGCTCAGCCCTATGCTTTCGAGAAATTCCGGACGTTCTTCCTCAGGCAGTTCGGCAATATCGGCTTCGGTCTGAGCGCTGATAATCAGCATTTTTGCGCCGGATGCCGCCGCTATTTCCGCAACCTTTCTGGTATAGTCGTTTCCATCGGGGAGGTCCGATTCTGCTACATTGGCGGCAAAAAGGATGGGTTTTGTCGATAAAAGAAAGAACTGCCGGGCCATTGATTGCTCTTCAGCGGTTTCAATAATGTTTCGGGCAGGAATGCCTTCACTGAGTCCACGTATTATTTTTTCCGCAAGATCAACCTGCAGCAGAAGTTCTTTTTCTTTTTTTGCATTTTTTCGAAGCCGTTCAATACGCCGTTCCATACTGTCAAGGTCGGCCAGCATCAGCTCTGTTTCAATAGTGACAATGTCGTCTGCCGGGTCTATTCTTCCTTCGACATGAATGATGTTGTCATCATCAAAACATCGAACGACATGAACAATTGCATCGACCTCCCTGATGTGTGACAGGAACTGGTTGCCAAGACCTTCTCCCTTGCTTGCCCCTTTTACAAGGCCTGCAATATCAACGATTTCAAGAGTTGCAGGGACAAGAGTCGGTGTATGAACGACATCGGCAATCTGCTGCATCCGCTCGTCAGGGACGAGGACTGTTCCGACATTTGGCTCTATGGTGCAGAATGGGTAATTGGCAGCTTCAGCCTGTTTTGCAGTGATTGCATTGAAGAGCGTAGACTTCCCGACATTTGGCAATCCGACGATGCCGCAGCGAAGTGACATAAGAAAATATTGAAATATGAGTGACCAATAAACAATGGATTTAACATGTAACCAATATGTTTGGAAAAAGCAAATTTTTTTTATAAAATGAGAGTCTAATTAAAAATGCGTGTGAAACAGGAAATCGGGAATAAGCGTATCATCATTGCTATTGACGGGCCGGCAGCTTCCGGAAAAAGTACAACAGCCCGAAGGGTGGCCGGGAAGCTTGGCTATACCTATATTGATACTGGTGCAATGTACCGCGCTGTTACCTTCAAAGCTCTGCAGCAGGGTATACTCGATGATTTACGGCGCAGTCCCGCAAGCGTTTCCGATTTGGTCAAGGATATTTCAATACGTTTTGACGGCGACCGTGTTTTTTTGAACGGCAGTGATGTTACTGCAGAGATCAGGGATAACAGGGTTAGTCGTGCAGTAAGTTTTATCAGTTCACTCAAACCTGTGCGCGACAGGCTCAGAGAGATGCAGCAGGAGCTCGGTCACGAGCGCGGAGTTGTCATGGATGGCAGGGATATCGGGACTGTTGTTTTTCCGGATGCCGAACTGAAAATATTTCTTGTAGCCGATGCACGCGAAAGAGCTCAACGGCGTTATGCTGAATTGTTGGCAAAGTGCGTGGGTGGAGGTGAACTGCCGGATCTTGACGTGCTTGAAGATGAAATAATAAAACGAGATCGTGCGGATGCTGAAAGGGAGCATGCACCGTTAAAGAAACACCGTGATGCTCACGAAATTGATACGTCGGATTTAACGATAGAGCGACAGGTTGATATAGTCTATAATCTTGCGTTGGATTTACAGAAGGATTGCCGGTAAAGAGGAACCGGAAAATTACAGTTTGTTTTTATTAACCATAAAACCGCATGCCGATATCTCTCGCGGCTGGCTGGCTAACTTACAAGAGAGGAAGGAAAAAATTAATGGCAGAAGCATTTACAACACAGGAAAAAAAGGTCAAGGAACGGCCAGCAAGAAAAAAACTCAAGTTTTTTGCGCACTACGAGCCCGCGGAACTTGCATTGATGGAGCAGCTTTATTCAAGCACGCTCAATGAAATCACCGAAGATGAAATTATCAAGGGCCGCATTGTCTCGATATCCAACAAGGATGTTACGATTGATGTCGGGTTCAAATCTGAGGGTATCGTATCATTGCTTGAATTCAGGGCCGAAGATGAAGTCAATGTCGGTGATGATGTTGAAGTTTATCTTGAGAATATCGAAGACAAGATGGGACAGCTTATTCTTTCAAAGAAGAAAGCCGACGTTCTCAGAATCTGGGATAAAATCTATGATTCAATTGAAAACGATACGATCATCAACGGCAAAATTATCAATCGTGTCAAGGGCGGTATGACCGTATCCCTTTCCGGTGTCGAAGCATTCCTTCCCGGTTCGCAGATTGATGTTAAACCTGTTCGTGATTTCGATGCTCTTGTCGGCCAGACAATGGACTTCAGAGTGGTCAAAATCAATCCCGTTACCCAGAATATTGTTGTCAGTCATAAAGTTATCCTTGAAGAGGCATATGCAGCCCGTCGCGAAGAGATGCTTGACAATATCAAGGTCGGCATGGTACTCGAAGGAACGGTCAAGAACATTACCGACTTCGGTATCTTTGTAGATCTTGGCGGTCTTGACGGTCTGGTTCACATTACCGATATCACATGGGGCAGAATCAATCATCCTTCAGAGGTTGTTGAGCTTGATCAGCCGATCAAGGTTGTTGTTGTCGGCTTTGACGAAAACACCAAGAGAGTCTCTCTCGGCATGAAGCAGCTCGAGTCTCATCCCTGGGAAAATATCGAGATCAAGTATCCCGTTGGGTCGAAAGCTCAAGGTCGTGTTGTTTCCATTACTGATTACGGCGCTTTTGTTGAAATTGAAAAGGGCATAGAAGGCCTTGTTCATATTTCTGAAATGAGCTGGACACAGCACATTAAGCATCCGGGTCAGTTCGTTACCCTTGGTCAGGAAGTTGAATGTGTGATCCTCAATATTGACAAGGATCATACCAAGCTCTCCCTTTCCATGAAGCGGGTCAACGAAGATCCATGGATTGCACTTTCAGAAAAATACATTGAAAATTCTCTGCATAAGGGTACCGTCAGCAATATCACTGATTTTGGTGTATTTGTTGAACTTGAGCCTGGCGTAGATGGTCTTGTTCATATTTCCGATCTTTCATGGACAAAGAAAATCCGTCATCCAAGCGAACTGGTCAAAAAGAACCAGGAGCTGGAAGTCAAGGTGCTTAAGTTTGACGTTCATGCCCGTCGTATTGCTCTTGGTCACAAGCAGATCAATCAGGATCCCTGGGACGAGTTTGAGCAGAAATATGCTGTTGGAGCCGAAACACCCGGACAGATTTCACAGATCATCGAAAAAGGTGTTATTGTGATTCTTCCTGGAGATGTTGATGGTTTTGTTCCTGTATCGCACCTTCTTCAGGGTGGCGTAAAGGATATTCATTCATCGTTCAAAATCGGTGATGAACTTCCTCTTCGCGTCATTGAATTCGATAAGGAAAACAAACGCATTATTCTTTCTGCCCTTGAATATTTCAAGGACAAGAACAAGGAAGAGATTGAGGCCTATCTGCTGGCTCATCCAAATGAGAAAAAGGAGATCGAGGCAGCTACCGCTGAGCTTGAACCCCCTCTCAAGTCGGCTGAGAAAAAAAGCAGTGATCTGAAGCCGGCAGAGAATTAACTCTTCCTGCGCTTTACTTGCTATAAAAAAAGCCTTCTCTGTCATAAGGGAAGGCTTTTTTTGTGGTGTTAATAACCGTAACTCTTCAAGAGGTTGTTCTTTTTTCGCCAATCCGGCCGAACCTTTATAAAGAGTTCAAGGAAAACCGGACGGCCCAGCATCTCCTCAATATCTTTTCTTGCGGTCTGACCGAGTTTTTTCAAGGCGGCACCCTTACTTCCAATCAATATCTGTTTCTGCGTTTCCCGTTCAACAATAACCGAGCAGCGTATCAGATCTTTTCTGGTAGGGTCGGCTTCGTGCTGCTCCTTGAATTCATCAATGACTACTTCGGTTGAATAGGGTACCTCGCGACCGTAGAACAGAAATATCTTTTCACGGATGATTTCACTGACAAAAAATCGTTCAGGTGCGGTGCTGAGCGTATCTTCCGGATATAATGGATCATGGAGAGGGAGAAAAGGCTGGATAGCTTCAATCAGTTGAGGGAGGTTGTTGCCTTTCAATGCTGAAACAGAAAGAACTGCTGCCGGATTCCATGTTTTTTTGATGATCTCTTCAGCTTCAAGCTGACGGGCGCCGGTTACAAGATCGCATTTATTGAGGACCGCAATAACTTTTTTCCCTGAAGGTTTCAGCCATTCATTGAACAGTTCTTCAGCAAAATCTCTGTCAAAAAGATCTTTTCTTCCTGAAAAAGGGAGCAGGGCGATAACGATATCGGCATCTTTGAGAGTATTTCTGATGATTTCGAGCATGGATTCATGAAGTTTCTGCTGAGGCTTCATAATGCCGGGAGTATCGAGAAAAATAATCTGGCAGGTATCGTTATGGTATATTCCGGTGATTTTTTTTCTTGTTGTTTGCGGCTTTGGTGTTACAATTGAAAGTTTGTAGTCGAGAAGCTCGTTGAGCAGGGTTGACTTGCCGGCATTCGGCGGGCCGATTATCATTGCGAAACCGCAAGCGAAAGGAGAGGAATTCATATAACTTTTTATGAAAGGTTCAATCTGTTTACAGGAGACTATACAAAATTACAGTCTTACATGATAAAGAAAAAGGCGGGGAACTCTCTTTATAAAGATTGACGCTTTAGCTGTAATACAACGCGGGAAAAATAGAGTTATGAAGGAACATAGTAACAACAAAGTTGCTGCTGTAACGCTTGGGTGTAAACTTAATTATGCTGAAACATCCTCTATCCTTGATGATTTATGTCATCAAGGATGGCAGCTGTCAACAATAGAAGAGGGAGCGGATCTTATTATTATTCATACCTGTGCAGTAACAAAACAGGCGGAAAAGAAATGCCGTCAAAAAATCAGGGGCATTATAAGAAAAAATCCTGCCAGCCGGATTGCTGTTATCGGGTGTTATTCTCAGTTGAATCCGGAGGGTCTTGCTTCAATAGATGGTGTCCACGCAATTCTTGGCAGTAACGATAAATTTCATATACAATCCTATAACGATATCACTGACGGAACAATTTCATCTCCTCTTGTCAAGGTCACTCCTGCAGATTCTTTTGATGAGGTCTATCCCGGATATTCATTACATGTACCAGAGAGTTCTGATCGGACTCGAGCATTTTTGAAAATACAGGATGGCTGTGACTTCGGATGCGCCTATTGTACCATTCCTATAGCAAGGGGAGGGTCGCGATCGCTTGCTTTGGCGCAAATTGTAGAGCGTGCTCACACAATGGCCTCATCAGGATACCGGGAAATTGTGCTTACCGGTGTTAATGTTGGTGATTATCGATACAGCGATCAGGTACTGTGTGATCTTTTACGAAAGCTTGAAGAGGTCAGCGTCAGCCGTATCCGTATCAGTTCAATAGAGCCGGACTTTATTGATGGTGAGTTGATTTCACTTGTGGCAGAATCAGAAAAAATTGTTCCGCATTTGCATATTCCTCTCCAAAGTGGATCAGACAGCATTCTCAAGGCCATGCGCCGCCGCTATAACACCGCGCTGTATCGATCGAGAGTGATGCATGCGGTAGAACGCATTGCTGATTGTGCCATTGGAACTGATGTGATTGTTGGTTATCCGGGTGAAACTGAGGATGATTTTTTACAGATGTACCGTTTTCTTCAGGAACTTCCGCTTGCATATTTTCATGTATTCAGCTGTTCTATTCGGCCGGGTACTCCTCTTGCCCGGCAAATTGCCAACCGTGAGCGCAACCCTGTCGATTCGGGGGAGATTGCACGGCGCTATGCAGCGCTGATCGAACTTGGCCGTCACAAGGAGTATCAGTTCAAGGCGCGCTATACAGGAAAAGAGTGTATGGTGCTTTTTGAGGCCGCGAGGCAGGTGAAAAAAGGAATATTCCACTGCAGCGGCTATACGCCTAACTATATTCGGGTCTCGGTTGAGACTGATAATCACGTTGTGCAAACTTTGCAGGGCAATGAATTGCCGGTTTTGATTGAGTGTTTAGGAGATGATTTGAATTTAAAAGGGAGAGTGCTATCTTGATTTTCAGTAATCTTTTGTACTGCACCGTCAACTAAATCATTGTTATCCATGCCAATTAAATCCCGTATCCGTTCGGTTCCAGACTATCCAAAAAAAGGAATCCTCTTTCGTGATATTACCACTCTCATTAAGGATCCGGTGGGTTTCAGGCTGGTCATTGACAATCTGACGCAGCACTATCTGCTTGATGGACTTGATTTTGATGTCATTGTCGGTATAGAGGCTCGTGGATTTATTATCGGTGGTGCATTGGCCTACACGCTTGGCAAAGGGTTTGTTCCGGTCAGAAAACCCGGAAAACTGCCGGCAGATGTTGTTTCCCAGGAATACGAGCTTGAATATGGAAGCGATAAGATTGAGATCCATGTTGATGCTCTTGTCGCCGGCCAAAAGGTACTTCTTGTTGATGATCTGCTTGCTACCGGAGGTACCGCTCTTGCTGCAGCGGCATTGATTGAAAAGGTAGGCGGCATTGTTTCTGAGATGGCCTTTATTGTTAATCTGCCTGATATCGGCGGGGAACAGAAAATCCGTGAAAAAGGATACAGTGTCTTTTCTCTTACTGATTTTGAAGGGGAGTAACAAAGAGATATGACGAGGTCGCTGATTGCAGCGGAAAATCATGAAACGGCAGCAAGGGCTGCCGTTCAATTTTTGCACTCATCCCATCATCTGCCACCGGTCTGGCTGGTGGCTCCGTTTTTTCTGCTTCTTTTCATGATTGCCACCGGCCCTCTCCTGTTTTCTCGTTTCTGGGAGCATCATTACGCCAAAGTGTCTATCGGACTCGGTGGTGTCGTTGCTGCATATTACGGGTTTGTGATGGATCAGGGAACCAGGATTGTGCTGCATACGCTGGAAGAGTATCTCTCTTTTCTTGCATTAATTACAGCGCTTTTTGTGGTTTCAGGCGGTATTCTTATCAGAATCGAGAGAAGAGGCGGGCCTGTTATTAACGGGTTGTTACTGTTTACCGGGGCGTTTTTTTCAAATATTATTGGTACTACGGGCGCGTCCATGCTTCTTATACGGCCCTATATCCGTATTAATGAAGGGCGTATCAAGCCATTTCATATCGTATTCTTTATTTTTATTGTCAGCAATATAGGGGGTGCTTTAACCCCGATCGGTGACCCGCCTCTTTTTTTAGGTTTTTTAAAAGGAGTTCCTTTTTTCTGGATACTGCCAAAACTATTGCTTCCATGGATTCTGACGATTGCCGGTCTGATTCTTGTTTTTATGCTCTTGGACAGCAGGGCGGGGACAGGAGAGATGACGACAACCGAAAAATCCGGGAGGGTCAGTGTCGTCGGTGCTAAAAGCTTTATATTTCTTGCCATTGTAATCGGTGCAGTTTTTCTTGACCCCGCCGTTATTGACGGGTTTCCCACCTTTCAGATTATGCCGCATTTTCCCTTTGGTATTCGGGAGCTGATTATGCTTGCTGTTGCTTTTATTGCGTATAAAACAGCCGATAAAGAGGCGCTTAAAGGCAATGAGTTTAACTTTTTGCCTGTTCGGGAGGTGGCCTTTCTTTTTATCGGGATATTTGCCACAATGATTCCGGCACTGGAGCTTATCAGTGATTATGCTTCAAGCCATGCCGGTGGATTTTCAGTAACACGCTTTTTCTGGATGACCGGAGCTTTGTCCGGAGTTCTTGATAATGCGCCCACCTACCTGAGTTTTTTAGCCGGCGCCTCAGGGAAGTTTGGAATGGATATCAATACGGTTTCTGATATGCAAAAATTTGCACATGGGGTAGGCTCTTCTGTTCCTGGAGATGTAACTTCGGATATCTATCTGATGGCCATATCCGTGGCGTCAGTATTTTTCGGTTCATTGACCTATATAGGCAATGCTCCGAATTTTATGGTCAAAAATATTGCCATCCAGGCGAGGCTTGAAGTGCCTGAATTCATTGAGTATATCTATAAATACTCATTGCCGGTTCTTATCCCGTTTTTTGCCTTGATATGGTTGCTCTTCTTTAACTGTTAAAGAGCAGGGAGAGATCTATTTGCCATCGGGCTTCAGACTTTCACTTACGGCTTGCTTGAACTCCTTCGATATTTTGAAGGTCGGTACGTTTTTCGGATCGACGGTAACTTTCTCTCCTGTTCTCGGGTTTCTTGCCTGACGAAGATTTTTATACCTGATATTGAATGAGCCGAAACCTCTTATTTCAATTCGTTTTCCGGCTTTTAGAGAATCAATGATGCTTTCAAAGAGGCTGTCAACTACTGATTCCGTTTCATTTTTGGTCAATCCTGTCTTGTTGGCAATTACATTAACCAGATCAGCTTTTGTCGTTGTGTTTCCCATGGTAGTATAAAGCTTAGGTTGTTATAAGACTTATATTTACTTAAACCACAAATGAATAGCAACAATTCCCATAAAAACGGCAAATCCTTTCCGGAGCATGTCATTTGAAAGATGTGTGGCAATTTTAGCTCCGAAATAAGCTCCGGCAAAAAGTCCCGCAGCAATGATAAGTCCGATTGAAATGTTTTCCATCGAGATTTTCCCGGCGCGATAATACTCAATCACTCCAAGCAGTCCAACCGGTAAAAGCAGTGCAATAAGTGAGGTGCCAACGGCGCTCTGCTCGGTCATGCCGAATAAGAGCACCATCGCAGGAACAATAATGAGTCCTCCTCCGACGCCGAACATCCCTGACGTAAGGCCTGCACCAATACCGATGCCGATTAAAGCGATAAGCTGCATGTATGTCATTCCGGTAGTCATGTTATGATGTTGCCAGGCCGGGCGCCGGATGCTCATAGCCTATAATTTCTTTTATATCTATTGCATTAAGTGACTCCTTTTCGATAAGCATTTCCGCTAACCGGTGCAGAATCGCGCCGTTTTCGTTTAGAACAGTTTTCGCATTTTCCATGCAGGTCATAATAATATTGCGAACCTCAATATCAATTTGAAGTGCGGTTTCTTCGCTGTACTCGCGTATGTGGGAATAATCCTTTCCAAGAAAAACCTCCTTGTGACTGTCGCCGTAATTGATCGGGCCCAGTGTTTCGCTCATACCCCATTGTCTCACCATTCTTCGGGCAATATCGGTAGCCTTTTCAATATCGTTTGCTGCTCCCGTACTGGTTTCATGAAACATAATCTCCTCTGCCACCCTTCCGCCAAGGGCATAGGTAATCATTGCCAGCAGGTATTCTTTATTATGTGTGTATCGGTCTTCGAGTGGCAGGTATGCTGTCAGTCCCAGACTCCGGCCTCTTGGAATAATTGTGACCTTATGGATTGGGTCCGATCCCTTGGTATAGGTTGCAACGAGCACGTGGCCTGCTTCGTGATAGGCGGTGATTTTTTTCTGTTCATCGGAAATAAACATGCTTTTTCTTTCCGGCCCCATGAGAATTTTATCACGGGCCTGCTCAAAATTTTCAGCAGTAATCAGCGCCTGGTCGTTTCGGGCAGCCAGAAGTGCAGCTTCGTTGACCAGATTTGCCAGATCAGCCCCGGAGAATCCAGGAGAGCTTTTTGCAAGAACGTTTATATCGACCGTTTCAGCAAGAGGGGTATTGCGGGTATGAATTTTCAGAATGGCTTCACGGCCACGTATATCCGGTTTGTCGATGGTGATCTGGCGGTCAAACCTGCCCGGCCGGAGCAGTGCAGTATCAAGAACATCCGGACGGTTAGTCGCTGCAATAAGGATAACATTTTCGCTTGTTGTAAAACCATCCATTTCAACGAGAAGCTGGTTCAGGGTCTGTTCCCGTTCATCATGCCCCCCTCCCAGGCCGGCTCCCCGGCTGCGTCCAACCGCATCGATTTCATCAATAAAGACAATACAGGGCGAATTTTTTTTAGCCTGTTCAAAAAGATCTCTCACTCTTGCTGCTCCAACGCCGACAAACATTTCAACGAAATCAGCACCCGAAATGGAGAAAAAGGGGACTTTGGCTTCTCCAGCTATTGCTTTTGCAAGAAGAGTTTTTCCAGTGCCTGGAGGGCCAAGCAGGAGCACACCTTTAGGAATTTTTCCACCGATCTTCTGGAATTTTTCAGGATTTGTCAGAAACTCTACAGTTTCCTGAAGTTCTTCAACCGCTTCATCAACACCGGCAACATCTTTAAAGGTGGTTTTAACATCAAATTCACTGACCATCTTTGCCCGGCTTTTACTGAAGCTGAAAATATTTTTTGCCTGAGAGCCGTTTTGTCCGCTCATTCGTCTGAAAAGAAAAAAATAAACAACGCCGAAAATAATCCAGGGGGCGAACAGAACGAAAAAGGTATTCAGGGCGCTGGTGCCTTCCTCGACCTTGAGTCGTACTCCTTTTTCTGCAAGGATGTCAGCCTGCTCCATGCTGAATGACGGGATCCTTACAGAAAAGCGGTCACTCTGGAGGTTTGTGTTGTTTATGAGAGGCAGCTGGGTAACCGTTTTAAGTTTTCCATTCAGGATAGCTGATTTATCCTCAAATGTTTTCACGGTAACTTCTGTTACAAGAGTTTGTGATAGCAGAGATTTATACTCGTTATAGGTGATTTCAGGACTGCCTGGGTTAGCAAAAAAACGTTGAAACAAAAAAATCATCAGGAGAGCAACCATCATAAAAAAAATAAAGCGAGGAAAATTGGACTGCGGGCCTTCTCCTTTTCCCTGAAACCACCCAGTGTTTTCATTTTCGTCTTTCACTGGCTTGAATTTATTTCGGGAATTATCTTTTGCTGACCTCTTTATCGGATTTTCAGGCATAACATAGGTTGGGTGATGATGTAAAATGTAACTTGCTAAATTTAAAGTAATTAAAAATAAAACTGCAATCGAAAACAAAAAGTTTATTTATACAGGTGGTTGTACCAGAAAGCTGCACCTGAATGACAGCATAAAGATTTTCCTGTTAATCTTTTATCTTGTGGCTTCAAAAGCACTGAGATTTTCTTAAATTCTGTGCTCTTGACTTAGTTCCCTGTCAATAACAATAAACAGTACAACGCTCATTATGGTTGGTAAAAGGGTTAGAACCAGGTTTGCACCATCTCCAACAGGGTATTTACATGTCGGCGGTCTTAGGACCGCACTGTATAACTACCTGTTTGCAAAGAAAATGAATGGGATTTTCGTTATCCGGATTGAAGATACCGATCAGACCAGAAAGGTAGAGGGAGCGCAGAAAAATCTTATTAAAACTCTTGAATGGGCAGGTATCATTGCTGATGAAAGTCCCGAACATGGAGGTAATTATGGGCCTTATGTTCAGTCTGAGCGACTTGATATCTATGCAGAATATTGTCAGCAGCTGCTTGACGATAATCATGCCTACTACTGTTTTGCAACTCACGAAGAGCTTGAAGAAAACCGTCAGCTTCAGATAAAGCAGGGTCTGCAGCCGAAATACAACCGGAAATGGCTTCCTGAAGAGATGGGTGGCTCCATTCCATCGAGTCAGATCAAAAAAAAGCTGGATGAGGGAGTGCCCTACGTCATCCGCATGAAAGTGCCTGATTATGTTTCTGTCTGGTTTGAAGATATTATCAGGGGCCCGGTTGAGTTTGATTCTGCAACCATTGATGATCAGGTGCTGATGAAATCAGATGGATTTCCAACCTATCATTTCGCCAGTGTTATTGATGACCATCTTATGGAGTTTACTCATATCATAAGAGGCGAGGAGTGGCTTCCTTCAATGCCAAAGCATCTTCTTCTCTATGAGTTTTTTGGCTGGGAACCTCCAAAGGTTGCCCATCTGCCGCTTCTGCTTAATGCTGACCGCTCAAAACTCAGCAAGAGGCAGGGTGATGTCGCCGTTGAGGATTATGTTCGCAAGGGATACAGCAGTGATGCTATCGTGAATTTTGTTGCCATGCTGGGCTGGAACGAAGGAGAAGGCAGTGAGCAGGAGGTATACAGTATGGAACAGCTTATTGACAAGTTTTCACTTGAACGGGTCGGTAAAGCAGGTGCTGTTTTTAATGTTGACAAGCTCAACTGGCTTGAAAAGCAGTATATCAAGAACCGTCCTTCAGAGAAAATTATTGAAGTCATCAAACCAATTCTTCTTGGTGAACTTGAAAAGAAAGAGTCGTTGATGCCGAGGGAGGCCATTACCGGGGATGCATATCTTGGACAGGTTATTGAGCTTATGCGGGAGCGCGTAGGGTTTGAACATGAATTTGTGACATTTTCTTCCTATTTCTTTTTTGAGCCTGAATCCTATGATGAAGAGTCGGTTAAAAAGCGCTGGGCTGCTGATACCAATGCACTTCTTTGTGAGTTTACCGCAATACTTGAATCTCTTGAAGAGTTCAGTGCAGAGAACATTGAAGCTGCTCTTAAAGAGTTTGTGGCTCCAAAAGGGCTTAAGGCAGCCTATCTCATTCATCCACTGAGAATATTGACATCCGGCGTCAGTTTCGGGGCAAGTCTTTATCATATGCTTGAGGTTCTTGGAAAGGAGACTGTGCTCAGGCGTATCAGAAAAGGTATTGAAAAAATCAGGGTTCCCTCTTAAACTGGAACCCTGATACGGCATGCGCAAAAGAGTGTCGGGTATTTTTGTTTTTTTCCTTTTGAAAAAAGAAGATTTATTCCTATACTTTGCCTCTCGTTTGAAGGACAGGTAGCTCAGTTGGTAGAGCAAAGGACTGAAAATCCTTGTGTCGGGGGTTCGATTCCCTCTCTGTCCACACCGGTTCACGGCAGTTTCCTCGAAGCCGCCTGGATACAATGTGCATGTCTACTCTTTTATTTCCCAGCTTTCCACATTTACAAAAGTATCACATGTCATGCAAGGCATCGAACAGTGCTTCAGTATTTGAACATTATCAAGTGCAGGTATGAATATTACGACCGAGCTTGATCAGGAAGTCTGGCATGATTTACAGGAGGCTGGAGCATACGAGTGGTGGTATTTTGATGCTGAAGACAAGTCAAGTGGTTTTTCTTTTGTAATTATATGGTTTTCAGGGTTTCCTTTTTCCCCTTACTATACCAGTCATTATGAAAAGTGGAAAAATCAGATAACTGGAGAAGCTCCTCTTCCATCCAATTACTCAGGGTTTAGTTTTCAGTTGTATGAAAACGACCGCGAGATTGTTAATTTTATTAAAGAAGGTCGTAACGGACTTTTTGAAAGCAGTCGGTCTGATATCGGTGTAAGATTTGAAAAGAACAGTTTTTCCTATGACGTGTTGAGAGATGAGTACTCTCTTGATGTTGATTTTTCCTTTCCTGCTCGTCAACAAGCTATAAAAGCAACATTATTGTTTACATCTTGCCGCAGGATTGTTTACGAAAAAAAAGATGGAAACAATGCTGGCCAGGTTCCTCTTCATCAGTGGCTTTTAAGTGTTCCGAAGGCTGAAGTTGAAGGCGGGATTGAAATTACGGAACAACAGAGCGGCGCAGTTCGAAGGATTACTGTCTGTGCAACCGGATATCATGATCACAATGTCGGGGCAATGCCTATGCAGGAGTACCTTTCCCGCTGGTATTGGGGCAGGGCTTTTTCTGAGTATTTTGACCTGATTTATTATGTGACTTTTTTTAAAAAGAATGAATTCCAGCCCCTTGTTCTCCTGGTGCTGCATGACAATACGAACGATAAAGTTACTGTGCTTGACAAGGTGCACTTCAGGGAAAGCAGTTTCAGTCGGGGGCTTTTTTCTCCGCTTCACAGCAGGAATCTTGAATTGCAGAGTGAGAATATTTGCGTAAAGGTTCATCACCACAAGGTGCTCGATGCCGGGCCGTTTTATCTACGGTTTGCATCAGGGATTTCATTGCAGGTCGATGGAAAGGAACTTGAGGGAATCACGGGTATATCGGAATTTCTCAACCCGGAACGCCTTCAGTCAAGATTCATGAGGGTTTTTACCCGAAGTAGAATCTGGCGTGATGGAGAGTCATCCATTATGTATGACGGCTATAACAATATTAAAAGTTCTCTTGATTGGATAAATAGTTAAAAAAATTATAAATTGGACAGTTTGTTTGGCCTATCCTGAATTGTATCCGTGAAAGTCGCTGTTCAAGAAAAGAATCAAGCATAGCAAAGAAAGAGTGGCTGTCGTTGAACCGCCGGGAGGTACTTGCCTTTTGATTTGATAACAATAAGTTTTAAAAAGGAGATAGATCGTAATGGCACAACAAGGTAATTTCAAGAGTCCGTCAAGGTTGGGCGCGCTTGGAGCTGGTGCACCAGTCTCTTCATCCGGCTCGGTCCCCGGCGGCAAGCCACGGGAGGACGGCCTTAAAGGGGTTGATTTCGAGCGCAGGAGTTTTCTCGGTAAAATTGTAGGAGGTATCGGCGCAGCTGTAGCTATATCTACCCTCTATCCCGTCGTAAAGTATATTATTCCTCCTGCTCAAAAGTCGTCGAATGTTAAAGAGCTGGTTGTAGGAAAAGCCTCTGAAGTTCCTTTGAAAGGCTTCAAGATATTTCAGTTCAACAAGGACAAGATTCTTGTTGTCAACGACAATGGCAAACTGACTGCCTGCAGTGCAGTATGTACTCATCTTGGTTGTCTTGTGCATTGGGATAACGCTCAAAATCTTATCGCCTGCCCCTGTCATGGAGCAAAGTACAAGCAGACCGGAGAAATTATTTCCGGCCCGCAGCCTTTACCTTTAACCTCGTTCAAGGTTAGAGTGGAAGGAGAAAATCTTATTATCGCAAAAGCTTAACCTTTAATTCTTGAAAACCAAGGGAGTCAGGAAAGATGGCTGAAAACAACCAGAACGCTTCGGCAGGAAATATTCCGGCCAAGCCGAAACCCGCTGCTCCAGGTGCCGCCAAACCGGCAGCTCCGGTTGCTGCAAAACCTGCAGCAGCTCAAAGTGGCGTTTATAAACCACCCGTTGACCGTCAGGAGTCGAATCCATACAAGGATTCTCGTATCAGTTCTTTAGGAGCCTGGTTCCAGGAGCGCTTTTATGTAGTGCTTCCGGTACTTGATTATCTTAAGAAAAAAGAAGTTCCAAAGCACCGCCTTTCTTTCTGGTATTATTTTGGCGGTCTGGCTCTTTTCTTCTTTATTATACAGATCCTCACTGGCTTGTTGCTCCTGCAGTATTACAAACCTACTGAAGCTGAGGCATTCGCTTCTTTTGTCTTCATCCAGAAAGAGATTCCTTTTGGCTGGCTTCTTCGCCAGATCCATGCCTGGTCGGCAAATCTCATGGCTTTGATGGCATTTATTCACATGTTCAGCAGTTTCTTCATGAAGTCATACCGCAAACCCCGTGAGCTTATGTGGGTAAGTGGTTTTATACTTCTTGTCTTAACTCTCGGTTTTGGATTTACAGGTTACCTTCTTCCCTGGAACGAACTGGCATTCTTTGCTACCCAGGTTGGTACTGAAACGCCAAAAGTTGCTCCCGGCGGCGCATTACTTGTAAGTATTCTTCGCGGCGGTGAAGATGTCAGCGGGGAAACGCTTACCCGTATGTTCTCGATGCACGTTGTGTTGCTTCCCGGCCTTATCCTGCTGCTGCTGTCTGCCCATCTGGCACTTGTTCAGATTCTCGGTACATCGGCTCCGATTGGTTACAAGGAGTCTGGCTTGATTAAAGGCTACGAGAAGTTTTTTCCGACTTTTCTTGCTAAAGATGGAATCGGCTGGCTGATCGGCTTTGCTCTGCTTATTTATCTTGCGGCTGTATACCCTTGGGGGATAGGTGTTAAAGCCAATGCGCTTTCACCTGCACCTGTCGGCATTAAGCCTGAATGGTATTTCTGGGCAGAGTTTCAGATGCTTAAAGATCTCAAGTTTGAAGGCGGAGAGCTTGTCGCTATTGTCCTTTTGACCGTTGGAGGACTTGTATGGGCTACAGTTCCTTTCCTTGATCGCAGGGCTTCACAAGAGCAGAAGAGTCCTCTCTTTACGTTCTTAGGTCTTGCAGTTCTAGCATTTCTGCTCATTAACACCTATCGTGTTTATTTAGAGTATGGCTGGTAACTGAAACATTTGTTGATACAACTCAAAAGCCCGGTTCATCCGGGCTTTTGAGTTATATATTCTATTGGTTAAAAGAGAAGATAATTTCAGGCTGACTCTTAAACTGTGCGGCAATAATGTATTGCTTCTTAATCTTTTCAAGCAGAGCAAGGTTCTCCTTTGAAAGTAATCTGCCATCGGCGATAGACACCACATGGTCAACCTTGGCCATGCTTTCCAGATGTGCTATGTGAGTGTATGGTCTTCCCACTTTGTTCCAATGTAGAGCTTGTATCCAGGTGGAGGTTGACTGGTCATTATCATGGTCAGTAACTCTAGTTTTCACTGACCATATTTTTTTTACTGAATCCCTTTTCCCAAAGCTCATTCTCACTAAATCCTGGCGTCACGTCATGCATAGAAAGACGTATAATAACTGTATAATATTCCTCATAATCACCCTAAGGTGATTAGCGACAATTACTTATCCCGGTAAGCGACAACTATAATTCCCGAGAACTACCAATAAATTTTGTATCGCACAAGACAGGAAAACGAAGCACATATACCACGTTTTCCTGTCTTCAACTATCCTGATTACGAGTGTATCTTCAAGGCGTCCTCCATGATACGCAGTGCTTTATGAGTGTTATTGTTTATATCAGCCCTTGAGTCATCATAAACATACATTGGGTATCCGTAAGATTGCCCTTTAATGAGTATACCATGTTCTACATCTGTGATGGTATGCACTTTTTCAATATCAGGGTGATCCCAGAACTGCGTTGAGTTTTTACGTTATAATCAACAATCAACAGCTATGGCTTCTTGATGTAGTGCGACGTGAAAGTCGCATAGATGAACTGTTCTTTGAACCGGTACAGCGAACTAACCATTCAGGACACTAGCCATGCGAAATCCCCTGCTTATATATATAAATCACTCCACTGTCGTAATTATTATCTTAAAATATATATAAAATATATGTAATATATCTTGGTGGTAGATGTCGTTATGCATCTATGCAATAGTCTATCGCGTAGTTACTAATCCTTAACTGACAAGGAGAAACAAAATGGCTCACTCTCAACAGGCAGGAATTGATGGTGTACACAATAAACTATTCGGTGATGCTGTGAACATCAACGGAAGCTATTCAGGAGGTAGCAATACCTTGATAGGTGGAAATGAAGGCGCGACCAATTCTCTTTACGGTGACGCTTATAATATGTCCGGTAATGCCACTGGGGGCCACGATACCCTGTCAGGAGGGTATGATTCGAATAATTTTCTTTACGGCGATGCTTATAACATCTTCAGTTATGCCTCAGGAGGGTATAATATCCTGTTAGGAGGGTACGGTTCGACCAATTATCTCTACGGTGATGCTTATAACATGTCCGGGAACGCCACCGGGGGGCGCAATACCTTGACGGGAGGGAGTCCTGCGACCAATTCTCTTTACGGTGATGCTTATAACATGTTCGGTAAAGCCACTGGGGGGCACAATACTCTGACGGGAGGAAATGTAGACGCGACCAATTATCTCTACGGCGACGCTTATAAGATGTCCGATAACGCCTCAGGAGGGTACAATACTCTGAAAGGAGGGTATTTGTGCTCGTTCAATTGGTTCTATGGTAGTGCGTATAACATGTCTAATAACACAACCGGGGGCCACAATACCTTGACAGTAGGAGATGAAAGCGGGACCAATTATCTTTTTGGTGATGCTTGTAACATGTCCGGATATGCTATCGGAGGCTACAATACCTTGATGGGGGCAAATGAAGACGTGACCAATTATCTCTACGGTAGTGCTTATAAAATGGCCAATAACGCCTCAGGGGGCCATAATACCCTGACGGGAGGAAATGCTTTCGGGAACAATTATCTCTACGGTGATGCTTGGAGTATGTCCGGTAACGCCACCGGTGGTCACAATACCCTGGCCGGAGGGACTAACTCGACCAATTATCTCTACGGCGATGCTTACAACATGTCCGATAACGCCTCAGGAGGCTACAATACCCTGATTGCTGGAACGGGATTCGGCAAAGCCATTACAAATAATATGTGGGGTGATGCAAAATCTTTGTCGGGTTCTCCCCATGTTGGCCATGACTTTTTTGTTTTTGTGGACAACAAATCACTGACTGTTGGTACTCAAAATTACATCAATGACTTTAGCCATGCCTTATCTGATAAAATTGAATTCAGTAATGTGACTGGGGTTAGTAAGTTTCGCGATCTTGTATTTACTACTGATGGATATAATACCGTTATTCATGCAGGTGCTGATGTTGTAACTCTCGTTGGCTTTACTGAAATACTCCAGGCCAGCGATTTTATATTTGTTTAAGCACATCAAAGTTATAGCGATTAGCCAAAAAGCCGGAGTAATATCCGGCTTTTTTATGGCGGTGCGCCCCGAGAGTGTGTAATTGTCGTCTAATTGTGACTAATATGTGACGAAACTTCTGCGGGGTCAATTGGTATAGCGCATCGTATCAGCTCTCCGATTTCATATCCGGCAAGGAAAGCCTGCATATTGATCTTTTCAGTAGCTTCTACCCAGTCAGCAATACCTGTTTCCTGTTTTTCTTTTTCAACAGGGGAGTCAGTATTTTTCAACAACTCCTGCAGAGTTAGCCAGGCAATGAGTACACCAAAGCGGTGTTCGCGGAACCAGATTTTCTGATGCCGTTCATCAAACTGCAGCATTCGTCCGAGATGTGTTTTCTCTATACTATAGAGAGTATGCAAAAGAGCATGCAGATGAGCTTCCGGATCATCCGGCAGCAGCTCAGGTTTCTCAGTGAGCATGCAGCAGAGCAGGTCTGGCAGGTTGTCGCCCGGAATGCCGATAAGACCCTTGTCGGGGTAGATAGCCGCCACTGCCTTATTCATCAGCCAGTTGTCGATTATGTTTGAACGCTTTTCCATAGTAGATTCGACCATCTGCTGCAGCGTATCAAGCACAATCCAGTGCCTGACGATCATGAAATAGTCTGATCCATTTATGCTCCTCAAGCCGAGGGCGATCTGAAGTTTGTGAGAGTCAGGCAGGTTAGCCATCAGCCCGGCAAGATCTGCAGCTCTGCGGTAGAGTGCTGATGCCTGCGAAGCAAGATTTTCAGGCACGTCAAGAGGCTTTTCCATGAGTTCACTGAACTGCAATGCAATACGTTCAAGAAGTAACGCAATTGATTGTTCAAATGCGAGAGTCTCCTGTTCATCATGCAATTCTGCCAAGGAAGGAATGGGCTGTTCAGAGGTTAGAAAAGCAGTCACTAACCGGTGTAACGGCGAGAGGCTCATGGTAAGCACAGCGTGTTCTATTGATTCGGTTCCCCGGCCGTTGAGATCCAATGCAAGCAGGTCATAAGGGCGGAGTTTTGAAGGGCGAACTTCCCTGAATTCGAGGAATACATTATATTTATAGCCATCCAGAGCAACCATGAGCCCATTTTCTGCAATCTCTCTGTTAGAACGGATAAACTCCATTCCACTGGCATGATCCCTGAAAATAACAAAGGTGCCGTCCTCATGACTCAGGTTGAGCCCGTCAATCAGTGAACTCTGCCGGATTTCGTCATTATGTTTGTACCCTACCGATGTTTTAATCCAGCCGTTTGCATGTTCAAAGCGGTTGTTAAAGACCACAAGAGCTTTTTCATCGGCGAGACGGTTTGAATAGGCAAAAATATTTTCATTCACTCTGCCTTCTGGAGAGTAAACATCATAAAGGAAAAAGTGGCGCACCTCAGCAAAAAGAGGGCGCTTTTTCATGATGGGAAAAATCTCGCGGTAGTGTCGAGAGACAAGGTTTTCATCCGGCTGTTCATCATAATAGGCCTTGGCGTATTCCATGCCGTATTTTTCAGTAAAGCCTTCTACCTGTCCGTGACCGAACATCGGAAGGCCTGGCATGGTCAGCATCATTACGCAAACACCAAAATATTTATCTCCTCTGCCGAACTGTGCAATGGCGGTATCCTCATCAGGGTTATTCATGAAGTTTACATACCGCTTCAGGATTTGTGCGTCAAACTCCAGCGTATTCTTGATCAGGTACCGGTAGTCGGCATTATCCTCTTTTTTGAGCATGTGCATGAACGCACTGTTATAAACCCTGTGCATTCCAAGTGTGCGGACAAAATATCCTTCCAGCATCCAGAACGCTTCAGCAAGCAGGAGTGTGTCGGGAACTTCACGGTGAATGCGGTCAACTACTTCCCGCCAGAACTCCTCTGGAATGGCGGCATCGAATTCAGCCATGCTCATGGCATAGGATGAACGTGAAGGTACGCCGCCGCTGTGGCCATGCAGTGGAAACCAGAGTCGTTGAATATGGCGTTTTGCGAGTACCATGGCCGCATCAAAACGGATAATTGGAAACATCCTTGCGACATGAAGGATCTGTTGAATAACTCCTTCACGGACTTCCGGACTGAGAAAATTCAGCTGAGCTGTATCGTTCCACGGCATCATAGTACCGTCATTGCCATGATAGATATATCGGGTATCACCACTCAGGTAGTCAACTCTCTTGAAAGTGACCGCCGCATCTGAGCGGGTCCAGTAACCATCTTCAAGATAAATACCGTAACGGGAATCGCTGCTCAGGTTTGGGCCGTTATAAGAGTAATTATAATAAGGCGGTGTATCTGAGGAAAGAAACCAGTCGGGATTGGTTCGCACTAATTCAGAATCCATGCCGGTATGGTTCGGAACCATATCGCTTGCAAGGCGGATGCCGCGAATCTTAGTTCTGTAACGTAGGTTCTCGTAGCCTTCATAGCCGCCGATGTCGTCGGCAATATCATATTTTTCAAGTGCGTACGCTGATGCTTTCGCTTCAGGGTTTCCATGCAGCTGCTTGATTTTTTGTGAGGCGTAGCTCCGTTGCCAGAGACCGATCAGCCACAATGCCGTAAAGCCCCTTTCAGCAATAAGGTCCAGCTCAATATCTGGAATATCCTGGAGGCGGTGCACAGGTCGATGGTAAATTTTACTGAGCTGATCAAGCCATACGTAAGTGCTTTTAGCGAGCATGACGACTTCGGGCATCCATGATGAGTCAATAGAGTAGTTTGCCTCGGCATTGTCATCAAATGCGCTGTAATCGGGTATCTGGGCCTCTTTTTCAAAAAAACGGCCCTCTTTGCCTGCATCGTTTGTACGTGCGATCTCTTCAAAAAAAAGATACTTATCTTCTTCCTCGATCAAATCAATAGCGGCGGGAAGCAAATTCCAAAAAGGAGATTGTTCCAACAGGTCTCCCCAGTTCAGCCTGATATACCGAAGCTGTTCAAGAATAGATGATGGGGCGCGCCTTATTGGTTCGGTAAGCAGTTCGAAAAGGTCGATATTTCTGGCTCCTACCGGTCCCATTGATTTCATTGACGACCGCAAGGTCAGAATCAGCTTCCTGTATGCCTCTTCCTTCATCACGGCCTGATCGGTCAAGAGGTCTGAAAACTGGTCAAGAGCGGGATTTTGGGAATTAAGCCAGACAAGGAATGACTCTTCAAGCAGATATTTTTTGCTATTCTGTTTGCTCAGCCAGTCTGAAGGTCGTTCCGATCCAGTGTAAATGGTTTTAGTGGGAAACGCGCTGATAAACCGTGTCAGATAATTTGTCGTTTGCTCTTTTGAAAGCTCAGTTTCAAACCTCCCGTATGCGTTTTCAAACATGGTTGGCTGACGGACAGCCATGGATGAAGTCATGACATAGTGAAATAGTTCATGGAGCAGTTTCATGCCGTGGAACTGTGCCGGAAGAACAAGCTTGGCTTCCGCACCTTTCTGTTTTATCAGGAAGTCGTTAATGATGCTTGCCTGTTTCTCAGCTTGTTTGAAATTTTCCTGACCGGAGGCGAGTAAAGAGAGGAAATCAGGGTCACTCAGATGAAAAAGTTCACGGGCATTTCGGTTGACATAAAAGTGTTCTTTATTCTGAATCACTGACGGGTTATGCTGGATGGTCATAGTCTGGATGTAATGCCCGAAAAATTAAAATGGTTAAGAGTATCTCTGAAAATCTGTTGCTTTCGATACTATCGATAGCTCTTGTTTTTCCGAGAACTCAAAATCCTCAATTACTAAGCTGGTGTTGTTCTATCGTTAAGGTACGGATTTCTGTAATAAAAGTCAGGGTGTCATCTTGAAGTCCGGAATATGGACGGCGTACTGCTGTCATTTTTTCAGGCAATGTTATAATGCGGGGTGTAATGAGCAGTTTACTTGATTTTGCTGTCGATATATCTCTTAAGGTAACTGAATCCAAGATCTTTGGCGGAGCGCAGCACATCAAGTCCAATGGTATAGAGCGCACTGTTTTGCTGAGATTGTGCAGAGGAGTAATCAGGATGTTCAGGTGACGTTGTGCTTTTGCGACCGCTTAATGTTCGTATGAGCAGAATAGCCGAAACGAAGGTTATTCCTGTAGCTTGAAAAGGGTATTTTTTTACAATCTCCATTGGTGCAAGTTCAGCTTTGATATTCTCTGAAAGATGCAGAGCTCGTGACTTGATCTGTTCTTCCTTTTCAGCTATGGTGTTCTGCAGCTCTTCTATTCTTGCCTGAATGCTGTATAAAGGCTCATTTTTTGTAGTCATGTAGCGAAAAGAAAATGTTTTGGAGCAGGTTTTTCAGAAGCAAAGGCTTGAATTTTGTGAAATACATAAAGCATGAAAGAAAAATAAGGCTTACAAGGAGATAACCCAGAAAAGGATGTCCCATAAGTTCTCCGGTAAGCAGCGCAAAAGTAGTAATAAGGTATGCAATACCTATAATCAGTATAACACCAAGTATAATTACTGCTGACACGACCGAAATCTTTTCAGTCAATTCAATCCTGACCAGCTCGATTTTTGCTTCTACTATCTTTATGACATCTTCATAGGTCGATGTTACAGTATCGTCCAGAACTTTATGGATTCCGGTATGTTTGCGTTTTTTTTGCGCTTGATCCGGAGTCTTTTCCTCTTGGCGGTTCATCATAGGGTCGTCAATAAATACCTGTTAACGCTTTTTTCTCATCAAAAGTCCGAACAAGGCACCTGCACCGAGTGAATATAATATTGACTGAGCCGGGTTTTTAACGATGTATTCTTTTGCTTTTTCTGCACTTTTCACAAGCAGGTCATAAGATTCACTCTCTTTGAATTTCGAAAATGCTTCTGAGATTGTGTCACCTATCTCTTTGACCTGTTCCGGAATGAAGGTTTCGCGTTGCGGTGCCTTTGCCGGATCAGTATGTTCATGGTCATGAATGATAACCGGTACTTCCTGTTCCATAATAGTTTCAAAGCTTATGATGATTGGTTTTAACCTTTATTAAAACAATATATAAAAACAAAATGGTCTTTACATTGCACTCTCTTACTGAAGAAGCCTTCCTCCGTCCACACTGATGATTTGTCCGGTGATATAGTCGCTTTCGAGAAGAAAGGTGATGGTTTTGATGATATCAAGCGGGTCGCCAAGACGCTGGAGCGGTATTTTACTAATCATCTGTTCTTCTGTTTTCATCTCTTTTTCAGGATTGATCGGTATCATGCCCGGAGCAATGGTGCCCGGAGCAATCGAATTGACAAGAATGCCGGGGGAAAAGGTTTTAGCAAAAATTTTAGTCAGATGCTGTATTCCTGCTTTTGCTACCGTATAGGGGGCAAAGTTCCGCCAGACCAGATTGGCGGAAATATCAGTCATGGTAATGATTCGAGATATGAATGACTGTTTCTGCATGATTTTTACAGCTTCCTGCAGGGTAAAGAATGTTCCTTTCAGATTTGTATCGACCAGATTGTCCCATTCTGGTTCGGTAACGTCCGGCAGTAGCGTACTATAAAAATTTGACGCACTTGCGATGAGGAGATCAAGGCGGTCAAAGTGCTTTCTGAATTCAGTAAAAGCGCCGACGATATCACTGTATTTTGATATATCACATTGCACCATTTGTGATTCAGGGCTTATCCATCGAATTTTTTCAAGGATTTTCCCTGCCTTTTTCTCTGAGGAATTATAGGTGAAGAAAACAGAATATCCTAAACCGGCCACAGAAAGCGCTATTTCACTCCCAAGTTTACCCGTAGCGCCGGTCATGAAACATACTTTTCTGCCGGAATGTGCCATGGCGATAAGGTTTAATCTCCTTTAATTCTTTGCTGAACTATAATGAATTGCAATGTAGGATAAAAAGTTGACTGAAGTTTTGTTTTTGTCAATAACATCAGTCAAGTCTTCTGAACGAAGATGCTTTGATTGCTGCAAAAAGGTTGGAGCCTGTTGTGATGTTCAGTTCATCAGCAGCTGCATGGACAATTTCCGCAACAAGTATTTTGCCCTGTATAGAAAGAACAATTCCGATTCTTCCACCTGAATTGAACATTTCCTTGACTGTGCATACCAGCAGGTTACGGGCGCTGATTGCTTCAGGATGATTTTTGAACAGGATAATATCGCGTGAAGAGAGTTCAAACAGTGACTGCGTATTGTTTTTTCCGTCCGAAATAAGCAGAGTATTGTCACCCCACCGATAGGCAAATAATCCATTCTGAACGAGAGGATCGGCAAGACGTAGAAAATTAAGATACCCATTCTGACTTTGTGCCATTCTGCTGCGGGCGAGCTCCTCAGGTGTTGTTTCTTCTGCAATCTGACCTTTGTTTACAACAAGAACCCGGTCTGTCATCAGCTGCATCTCTGTCAATGAATGCGATATAAAGAGGTAGGGAATTTTGAACTCTTCGCCCACACAGTTCAGATAGGGAATGATCTGGAAACGGAGGGTATCATCAAGTCCTGCAAGGGGCTCATCCATAAGCAGCAGGCGCGGATTTGCAAGCACAGCCCGGCCAAGTGCAACACGTTGTTTCTCTCCGCCTGAAAGATTTTGTACCCCGCGTTCCATCAGTGGCTGCAGTTTGAGGAGATCAATGAGTGCATCCGGTCTGATGCGTTTGTTTTCCGCACGGCATCGGTTATAACCATATAAAAGGTTTGTTTTGACACTAAGGTGCGGAAACAGCATTGCATGTTGAAAAACAAGAGCAATTCGCCTTTTTTCAGGAGCGAGATTAATACCTTGCCTGCTGCTGAACAGACATTCGCCATCAAGAAAAATTTCTCCGATATCGGGCTGAAGCATTCCTGAAACAAGATGGACAATGGTTGATTTCCCGCTGCCTGAGTCACCAAAAATGCCAATTCGGTTTCCGGAAATATCAGCATTCACCTTGAGAGAAAAAGCGCCTGTTTTTTTTTCTGCCTCGATATGCAACTTCATAATCTGCTTTTCCTGTCTAGTTGACTGCCAAGAATTTCATGCAGAGAGAGCACTGCAACTGAAATGATTACAGAGACCAGACAGAGTGACAGGGCCATAGTGCCGCTTGAGGGTGAACTGGCATAATCATAAATTGCTAAAGGGATGGTTTGTGTTATCCCCGGAATATTACCCGCTACAATTATTGTCGCCCCGAATTCACCCAGACTTCTTGCAAACATCAGTGATGAACCGGCAAGTATGCCTTTCAGAGAAAGAGGCGCAATAATCGTTAAGAGTGCGTCATACCATGACGCACCAAGGCTTCGTGATGCCTCGATAAGCTGCTTGTCGATCGACTCCATTCCAAGGCGGATTGAACGTACCAGCAACGGAAATCCTACAGCTGCAGATGCAATAACCGCGGCTTTCCATGTGAAAATCAAAGATACTCCGGAAGCCGCAAGCAGTTTGCCAGGCCAGCCGTTTTTGCCGAGCAGCAGCAGGAGGAAATAGCCTATGACCACGGGGGGAAGGGTCAGTGGAAGATTAATGAGAACTTCAAGAACTACTTTTCCCTTGAAAGGCATGAATACAATCACCCATGCTGCAGCAAACCCGAAAGGTAAGGCAAGGGCAGTTGCTGTGAGGGCAATTTTCAGAGAGAGCCATATTGCGGTGATATCTTCCGGAGTAAGGTTCATTATAACAACTGCAGTTCAATATTTGGTGAAGGATGAATAATGACCCCAATATCTGCCGGCCTGCCGAAATAGACGGAAGAGAGTACCAGTATATCAACCCCCGCTTTCGCATAGGCAGCTGCCGTTTCCACAGTAATGCCGCCCGCTGCTGAAATTTTAACATCCGGTCTGATTTTTCGTATCTCCTTAACCAGTATCAAGAGTTCGTCGGGAAGAAGTTTGTCTATCTGAATGATATCAATATCAGCCATGGCAATATTGAGTGCTTCTTCAGCGGTTTCTGCTTCCACAATAATTTTATGTTCAGGGGCTTTCGCTTTCAGCGATGCAACAGTGTCGAGAAAACTTTCCAATCCGCCCATGAATGCAGTATGCTGCTTGAATACAAGGATTGAATCTGAAAGGCCAATCCTGTGCGGGAGCGCACCGCCCGCCATGATTGCCTTTAAAGCAATTTTTTTTGTTCCGGGAAACGACTTGCGTGTCGTGACAACAGTAATGTGGGGATTGACTTTTCGTGCAAGGCTGACAAGAGTTCGGGTTCTTGTGGCAATGCCCGATGCATATTCCAGCAAGTTCAGGGCAACTTTCCATCCTGCGTGAAGGCTGCTCACTGGCCCGCTTGCGGCAAGGATTGTAGTCCCGGCTTCAGCCATTGAACTGCTTGCCAGACAGCAGGTCACGTTGGCCCCGCACTGTTCGAGAACGCGTGCTGCCTCTTCCGTGCAGCAGAGAACCGTTGCGTCACGGCTTGTAAATGTTATCTCGCCCCTCAAAGAGCCGATCTCAAGCAGTGACGTGGTTATATCCCCGTAAGGTACATTCTCTTCGATAAACCGCTCAATATCAAGGTCGGGCAGTTGATACAGCATCATGGCGATTGCTATTTTTTTTAATTCTCTTGTTGATGAAGTTGTTATAATTTAATAATTAAGCCGATAATAAAATCAAGTCTTAATTATTTGATTACAGCGTTCTTTTATCGTTATATAGTTTAAAGGATAACGATTTGCACGATGGTATAAAAAAATCTGTCGGCTTTTATTAAATCTTGTCGATAGTCTGTTTTTGCCTGTTGCGTCTTATGATTTATTAATCGTATATTTGCAATGAACTAACAAAAGGAGTGATGCAAAGAACATTGTCAGTCATAGAGTACAGTGTTGACGAAGAGTCCATGGCAGCTATAGCCAAAGCGCTCGGCCATCCGGTGAGATTAAAAATATTGAAACTGCTTGCGACGCATAAATGTTGTTTTACGGGAGAATTGACAGAGCTTATTCCAATGGCGCAGTCAACGATTTCGCAGCATCTTAAAGCTCTTCTCGAATCAGGTTTGATTCAGGGAGAAATTAATCCGCCAAAAGTGCGTTACTGTATTAATCGGGAGCAATGGTTAAAAGCTTCTGCGCTCTTTGGAGACTTTTTTATTGCTGACAGGGAGTGTCTTTGCGATTGTCGCTGATATTTATTTTATAATAATCGTTCATTTACGATAAACTGACAAAAGCGAAAATAATGAAAAAGATAAAAATTCTTGGTAGTGGCTGTCCAAACTGTAATCAGCTTGCTGATGCTGTAAAAGCCGTCATTGCTGCTGAAGGCATTGCAGCTTCCGTTGAAAAGGTGGAAGATATTCAGCAGATAATGGCTTACAACGTTCTCTCGACTCCAGCGCTCGTGGTTGATGAAAAGGTGCTCTGCAAAGGGCGTATACCATCACACGCTGAGATTAAAGAGCTGCTTACCGCAAAACCACATGTCTGCTGCGGGAATCATGGCAATAAAGGCAGTCATGGCAGCTGCTGTTAAAAAAATATGACTGGTTCTCAACAGTCATCAAACCCCGCTTTCGGAACCGCACATCTGCAATGGATTTGCGGAGTTATTGCGGCAGCTGTTTTGTGGATCCTGCTCTACAATAACCTTGAGCGGTTTGCAGCTCAGCTGCTGAAGATTTCTGGCATAAGCCAGGCAAGCCGTTTCGGGGAATCTCTCTTCTTTTTTATCTATGAAGTTCCAAAAGTGCTCCTGTTGCTTACGGGAGTGGTTTTTCTTATGGGGGTGATCCACACCTATATTTCACCTGAACGAACCAGGGCGCTGCTTTCAGGTCATCGAACAGGGGTTGGCAATGTGATGGCGGCCTCCCTGGGTATTGTTACTCCATTCTGCTCCTGTTCAGCGGTACCATTGTTTATCGGATTTCTTCAGGCTGGTATTCCGCTCGGAGTTACATTTTCGTTCCTTATTTCTGCCCCGATGATCAACGAGGTCGCCCTCGCGCTGCTTTTCGGCATGTTCGGCTGGCAGGTTGCCTTGCTCTACACAGGTATGGGTCTCGCAGTTGCAATTATAGCCGGCATGGCAATCGGTAAACTCCGGATGGAAGGGTATCTGGAAGAGTGGGTACAGAAACTCCAGCAGAGCAATATAGTCACTGAAGCGGACGATGTGGCGATAAGCCTGCCCTTGCGGCTGCGTGAAGGTGTTAAACACGTTCAGGAAATCGTCGGGAAGGTGTGGCTTTATATTGTCCTCGGAGTAGGGCTCGGTGCGGGAATTCACGGCTATGTGCCTGAAAACTTTATGGCCTCACTAATGGGCAAAAGTGTCTGGTGGTCAGTTCCTGCTGCTGTTCTGATCGGGGTTCCAATGTACTCGAATGCAGCAGGTATTCTTCCTGTTGTTCAGGCACTGCTTGGAAAGGGCGCCGCACTTGGTACGGTGATGGCCTTCATGATGAGTGTCATTGCCCTGTCCGCCCCGGAGATGATTATTCTTCGCAAAGTGCTTAAACCCCGCCTTATTGCGGTATTCGCCAGTGTCGTAGCGGCAGGGATCATGCTGGTAGGCTTTGTGTTTAATCTTCTTCTCTGAAACAAGCCTTTCAATAGTTCTATTTCTCCTCTTTCTGACAGCCTTCGTCAATAACCATCAAGCTTTTTTTCTTCAATTTTGCTATATTCCAAGCTTTAAGAGTAAACGTGCCTGTTTGGTACGGAACCTCACAGGTAACATTTTTTACTATCAGTTAAGTGTAAAAGGATATGCCTCGCTATACCCCTGAACAGCTTCTGAAACGCAACGCTTCGATCTGGACCGATATTCAGATAATCCTTGCTCCGATACAGTTTCTGCTTTTTGTTGCAGGTGTCACCATAACCGCTCTTTATGCCAATGGTCTTTTCGTTACGAATTTTTACTGGGTCAGCATAGCAATTCTTTTTAAGACGCTTTTTTTTGCACTTCTTTTCATCACGGGGATGTTTTTTGAAAAGGAGATTTTCAATAAATGGGTATACTCAAAAGAGTTTGTCTGGGAAGATATCGGAAGTACTGTAGCATCAGTATTCCATCTCCTGTATTTTATTATGGTCTTTCTTGGTTATCCTGAACATGTGCTGATATGGGAAGCTTTTCTGGCTTATTTCACCTATGTGATCAATGCACTGCAGTATCTTGTCAGGATCATTCTTGAAAAACTCAACGAACGTAAACTTCGGATTGACGGTCAAATCTGATCGAATCTGTCATTGCTTGTCAAGACCCTTGAAATCAAATGAAATACAGTTTTAAAAGACTTTGGAATACGACGTTTCTTTTTGTCGGCCCGGTCTGGTATGTGCTTGTATGGGTGATCTGGTCTTCCGGTCAACTGCAGGCAATTGGCGACAAGATGACGTTTCTCGGGACTATTATCCCAGGCTTTCTCATTATATACAGTGCCGGATTTTTTATTGAGGGCTGGCATGAAAAGAAGCAAAAACGAAGTAACCGTTGAGACGGATTTCACTTTTATTACTTCTTTTTATTTATTAATAATAGACGCCGGGTTCCGGTGTCAGAAGTATCATTTCTTATGCAAAACCTCTGGAATGACAATGATCTTCACCGCTCAGTCAGAGAGCAGTGCAGTTCACCCGAGATACCGTCAGAATTAGCCGAACTGGTCTACGCTTCACGACTGCTCGGCAGTGAGAACTCGCTGGTGATGCATGGAGGAGGTAATACTTCGGTAAAATGCGAGCTGGCTGATATGGTTGGCAATCGTGCTGAAGTACTTTTGATTAAAGCCAGCGGGATTGATTTAAGTCGGGTTACCGGATTTGATTACACCCCGCTCAGACTGGGACCGCTCCGCAAGCTTGGAGAGCTCTTCAGCCGAAACGACAGGGCCAGCGAAGAAGCGCTTCAGCGATTTTCTACAAAAGAATTTAAATATCTGTTGCTCCTCAATATGTTCAGCCTGACCGATCATATGACTGAGCAGAGATTGACTCCTTCAATTGAGACACTCCTGCACTCGTTTCTTCCTCACCGGTTTATATTACATACTCACTCCTTTGCCTTACTCACCATCAGTAATCAGCCTGATGGTGAGAAGCTTTGTCACGACATACTTGGTGAAAGCTTTGGTTCTGTTCCCTATATCAAGCCAGGCATTGGTCTTGCCCGCTCGGCAGCTCTTGTTTATGAGGCAAACCCTGATATTAATGGTATGGTGTTGCAGAAGCATGGTTTGGTAACTTTTGGCTCAACAGCAAAAGAAGCCTACACACGAATGATTGAAGCTGTCAGCAAACTTGAAGAAAGGATTGCAATTGCAGGAAGGAAAACCTTCCCATCAGCAGTGCTTCCCGTATCAATAGCCTCGGTTGAAGACGCTGCTCCTGTCATCAGGGGCGCCTGCGTTGAAGAAAAGTTGCCAGGTACGCGAGAGTACCGATCTTTCATTCTCGATTTCCGTACCTCTGAAAATATTCTTGAGTATGTTAATAGTGCAGATCTTGCTCGTATGAGCCAAAAGGGGGCCATGACTCCTGACTTTATAATCCGTACTAAAAACAAGCCGCTTGTGGTGCCTCCGCCTGACGCAGAGGATCTTGCAGGATTCAAGATCGCTGTGCAGGAAGCCGTTCAACGCTACAGTCAGGAATACATCAACTATTTTACTGTCCAGCAGCATGATTCCGGCCTGCAGGTAAACATGCTCGACCCGTTGCCGAGAGTCGTTCTCGTTCCTGGTCTTGGTCTGTTCGGACTTGGCAAAACAGCCTCTTTAGCCGCTGTCAATGCTGATATTGCTACATGTACTGCCTCTGCAATACTTGATGCTGAATCGCTTGGTACGTTTGAATCAATCACTGACCGTGAAGCCTTTGAAATAGAGTACTGGGACATGGAGCAGGCAAAGATGAACAAGGTTCATCATGATGTCTTTGCAGGGAAAGTTGTCATGGTAACCGGAGCCGCAAGCGGGATTGGACTTGCAACAGCCAAAGCCTTCCGCCGGAAAGGTGCCGAAGTTGTCATTCTCGATCTTTCTCTCCAGTCACTCGAACGGGCAGCGGCGGAACTTGGGGGGAACGTTCTTGCCCTGACCTGTGACGTTACTTCTCGTTATGATGTACGCTCTGTTTTCGATGCCGTCTGTCGCCGGTTTGGCGGCCTTGATATTGTTGTTTCCAATGTTGGCGCTGCTATTCAGGGGCGTATCGGCGAAGTCTCCGATGAAGTTTTGCGTAAAAGCTTTGAACTCAACTTCTTTTCACACCAGTCCATTGCCCAGGAGGCCGTAAGGGTCATGAAGCTTCAGGGTTCTGGCGGCGTATTGCTTTTTAATGTTTCAAAGCAGGCAGTCAATCCCGGTCCGGATTTCGGTCCTTATGGCCTGCCTAAAGCTGCAACAATGTTTCTTGTTCGTCAATATGCGCTTGATCATGGACGCGACGGTATTCGTTCAAACGGTATCAATGCCGACCGTATCCGCAGCGGTCTTCTTACCGAAGAAATGATTAAGGCACGATCAACAGCCCGCGGCCTTAGTGAAAAAGAGTACATGGCAGGAAATCTCCTGCAGTTAGAGGTTACCGCAGAAGACGTCGCAGAGGCCTTTGTACACCTCGCACTTGAAACAAGAACTACAGGTTCAATTACGACGGTAGACGGCGGCAATATTGCCGCTGCTCTGCGCTGAGTAAAATATAGAGTATAGTCAACAATCATAACCGAAAAGAGGAGATGCATCAACATGGCGGAATACGATAAAGACAAGCAGGCTAAAGAGTATCATCTTGATACTCCGGTTAACAACTATGGTTTTTTTCTCAAAGGCGCTCACTCTCTTGACTGGGGAATGAAAAACCGTCTGTCGAGGATTTTCAGGCCTGATACCGGCAAAACCGTTATGCTTGCTATTGATCATGGCTATTTTCAGGGGCCGACCACCGGTCTGGAACGTCCCGATGTAAATATTGTACCGCTTATGCCTTACGCTGATGCCATCATGCTGACCCGCGGCATTTTGCGTACCACTGTTCCTCCAAGCCTCACCAGAGCGGTAGTCATGCGCTGCAGCGGTGGCCCCAGTATTCTCAAGGAACTCTCCGATGAGGAACTTGCGGTCGATATCGAAGACGCTATCCGGATGAATGTAGCTGCAATAACCCTCCAGATATTTGTTGGCGGTGAATATGAAACCCGATCGATTCACAATATGACAAGGCTTGTCGATATGGGTCTTCGTTATGGTATTCCAACTATGGCGGTAACCGCAGTCGGCAAGGATATGGTACGTGATGCCAAATACTTCAGGCTTGCCTGCAGGATGGCGGCCGAACTTGGCGCACAGATTGTCAAAACCTACTATGTTCCTGAAGATTTTGAAACCATTACGGCCTCATGTCCGGTGCCGATTGTTATGGCCGGAGGGAAAAAAATCTCGGAACTTGAAGCTTTGACTATGTCCTGGAATGCAATCCAGGGTGGTGCTTCGGGTGTTGATATGGGACGAAATATTTTTCAGAGTGATACTCCTCTTGCCATGATGAAAGCCGTTAACAAGGTTGTCCATGAGCAACTGGCCCCGAAGGAAGCTTTCGAATATTTGAATACCATAAAGGCTGAAGGATAACCTCACCGAAGTTGTACATCTCCAAGGCAGGCTTCTGGGCCTGCTTTGGCATTATTTTTCAGGTTGAATTTTTTTAACGGGACCCCTTTTTGCTGCATACAGACAGCTGGAATGAGGGTATGACGTTTTTTTATGAATACTGAGGATATCAAAGGCTTTTTCGCTGCCAGAGAGCAGCTTGACATGGCTGACTACCTGACGCTTGATTACTACCTTGAGTGTGTGGGTGATGTTGAGACGGCTCTTGCGCATTTCTGCAGCGAGCAATCAACCGCACAGTGGAAGCGCGTTGATCATGATGAAGACTTTCGGCCAAAATATGCTGCCAAAGTTATCAGTCTGACGATAGAGGGAGAGCTTCCGGAGCTCAGCTATCCTGTCTGGCATTCAGAATCCGGCCCTGTTCACGCCTGCCGTGTTACTATTGCTCATCCTCATCGCAATTTTGGTCCAAAACTGCCGAATCTGCTCTCCGCCGTTTGTGGCGAAGGAGTTTTTTTTACCCCCGGTGTGCCTGTGGTCAAGCTGCTTGATATCGGTTTTCCAGAATCATATCTTCTTGCCTTTGATGGGCCTAAATTTGGTATTGATGGTATCCGCGATCTTCTCCATGCATATAACAGGCCGATTTTTTTTGGCGTAGTAAAGCCGAATATAGGCCTAAGTCCTGACCATTTTGCCGAAATTGCCTACCAGAGCTGGCTTGGTGGTCTTGATATTGCCAAAGACGACGAAATGCTTGCAGATGTCGATTGGTCTACGCTTATTGAGCGCTCCCATGCTCTTGGAGATGCCAGATTAAAGGCGGAGCGGGAGACCGGTGTTCCAAAAGTTTATCTTGCCAATATTACTGACGAGGTTGACCGTCTTATCGAGCAGCACGACATTGCAGTCAGCAATGGTGCCAATGCCCTGCTTATTAATGCCCTTCCTGTAGGACTCAGTGCTGTCCGAATGCTGGCCAGACATACGAAAGTTCCTCTTATCGGGCACTTCCCGTTCATTGCTGCCTTCAGTAGAATGGATAAATACGGTGTCCATTCCAGGGTTATGACCAAGCTGCAGCGTCTAGCCGGTCTCGATTCGATTATCATGCCCGGATTCGGTGGCAGAATGATGACTCCCGAAGAGGAAGTTAAGGTGAATATCCGGGAATGCCTGCAGGAGTTCGGCCATATAAAACGCTCACTTCCTGTGCCGGGAGGAAGCGATTCAGCGCTTACGCTTGAAACTGTTTACCGTCATGTCGGCAGTGTTGATTTCGGCTTTGTGCCCGGTCGGGGTATTTTTGGTCATCCGATGGGACCAAGAGCCGGTGCAGCGAGTATACGACAGGCATGGGAAGCCATTGAACAGGGAGTACCTCTTGAAACCTATGCAGTCGGGCGATCTGAACTTCAGGCTATGGTTGACGGGGCAAAGAAAAAAAGTAATAGCAAGTAAAGTCTGAGTATGGGTGTACTTGATGATAAAGTTGCCATCATTACCGGATCCACCAGAGGAATCGGCAAGGCCATAGCCCACGAGTTTGTTCGGCAAGGTGCAAAGGTGGTTATAACCTCATCGTCGAGCGCCAATGTTCATGCTGCGCTATCGGAATTTCCTCCGGATACAGTGCACGGATGCGTTTGCAACGTTGTTTCGATGCTTGATATGGAACAGCTCATTGTTGAGGCAACCGAAAGGTTCGGCCGGATGGATTGCTTTATCAACAATGCGGGGATATCAGATTCTTTCAGGAGCATTACTGAAAGTGATCCTGATGAATGGGGAAAGGTTATAGATACCAACCTTAAAGGCACCTACAACGGCTGCCGTGCAGCTATCAACTATTTTCTCAAAGAACAGAAAATCGGAAAAATCATCAATATGGCCGGTTCGGGTACGGACAGGGGATCTAATACACCCTGGATCAGTGCTTATGGCTCTACCAAGGCTGCCATTGCCCGGTTTACATACGCGGTTGCTGAAGAGTATCGACATGCCCCGATCTCCGTCATGTTGTTGCATCCCGGTCTGGTGCGAACCGCCATGGTCAGTTCTGACAATCCGACTTCTGAACTTTCCCGACAGCTGTCAACGTTCAATACCATTCTCGATATTTTTGCACAGTCTCCTTTGGTCGCAGCTCAACTCGCGGTAAAATTGGCTTCAGGCTGGAGTGATTCGAAAACAGGGATATACCTGTCCGCATTGAACAGAAGACGAAAAAATGTGTTGCTTCTGAGCTATCCCTTCCGTAAAATACTTAACAGAATAGATCGTAGAACCTATTAATCGAAGGAGTGTTATGCTGAAGGCAGGTGCTGCCAGATTCATACTTTTTTTACTTGTCGCAGTTTCCCTGCAGGGCTGTTACAGCTTTACCGGCGCTTCAATACCTTCGCATCTCAAAACTATTGCCATACCGGTTTTTGATGACCGCTCCGGTGCAGGTATCGCCCAGTTCAGATCTGAATTTACCAGGGGTCTTGTCGACAAAATAGAGTCACAAAGTCCGCTTCGTTTCACTCCATCCATGGCTGGAGCAGATGCTCTGCTGGAAGGGACTATCACCTCCTTTTCTGATGCGCCAAGCCAACTTTCCAGCAAGACTGAGCGGGCCATTACAAATCGGATTACACTTGTTGTACAGGTTACCATGACAGACAGGGTGAAAAAAAAACCGATATTTACACAATCGTTTGTCGGATTTGCTGATTATTATGCAGGTAATTATGCCGCACAGCAGGATGCAATACGCTTTTCCCTAGGCCAGATTATTGATGCAATCTTTGATAAGATTGTTTCAGGCTGGTAAGAGTCAAGGAGTATTTTGTTAAATGCAGAAATGGAAAAAGGAGGGTTTGATGGGATTGCAAAAGAATGTCGAATACCGGTTTGAACTTGCGCGCGGCTTTCTTAATGAAGCAGAACTGGATTACTCACTCAAACGATGGCGTGCGTGTGTTGCCGGGTCCATTTTGGTGGTGGAAAATACCGGGCTTGCTGTCTTGATGCTTTTCGGCGTTTCTTCCTTGACCCATAAGCCTGGCCTTCATTTATCAAAGCTTATATCAGAAGGAACAGTCACCGAAGAGATCGCTGCTCTGGTTCAAGAACTTCTTCTTGATCTTGAAAAATATGATTCATACGAAAAAATGCTGGCTAAATATGGTGATGAATCTTCATACCAGCTTCCCTGGGAGCTTTTCAAAGAGAAAGAAGGATTGATGGCTATCGAGTCTGCCCGCAAGTGTATTCGGGTGAGTTCCGAAATCGCAGCACTGCTTCAGTAGTAATGCTTTGTTCTGAATCAACAAAACAACACTTATGAAAGGTATTATCCTTGCGGGTGGATCTGGCACCCGTCTTTATCCTGTTACCAGGGGTATTTCAAAACAGCTCCTGCCAGTGTACGATAAACCAATGATTTATTACCCCCTGACCACGCTGATGCTTTCAGGGATAAGGGATATTCTGATTATAACGACACCTGAAGATCAGCCCATGTTCAGGAAACTGCTCGGAGACGGCAGTGACTGGGGTATATCTCTCTCTTACATCGTTCAACCCTCTCCTGACGGACTCGCCCAGGCATTTATTCTCGGTGATGCATTCATCGGTACTGATGACGTTACTCTTATTCTTGGCGACAACATTTTTTTCGGTTATGCGTTCTCTCCAATGCTTGAGGCAGCTGTTCAGACGGTTCAAAAAGAACGCAAGGCCAATATATTCGGATACTATGTCAGTGACCCGGAGCGTTATGGCGTAGCTGAGTTTGATTCGGAGGGCAATGTTCTATCCATTGCTGAAAAACCTAAGAATCCAAAATCAAATTACGCTGTTGTCGGTCTTTATTTTTATCCAAACGATGTCGTCGAAATCGCAAAACAGATAAAGCCTTCCCCGCGCGGAGAGCTTGAAATTACAGCGGTGAATGAGGAATATCTGCGACGGGGAGAGCTGAAGTGCTCAATGCTCGGACGGGGTTTTGCCTGGCTTGATACCGGAACTCATGAATCATTCCAGGACGCAGGGAGCTTCATACAGACGGTTGAAAAAAGGCAGGGGCTTAAAATTGCCTGTCCTGAAGAAATTGCATGGCGAAATGGCTGGATCACTGATGAAGAGCTTTTACAGTTATCTCAACCACTGATGAAAAGCCAGTATGGTCAGTATCTCTTGCGGCTGTATGCCCAGAGGTAATTTTTTTAAAATAACAGTTATCGCGCAGCGTTTATGAATGTGATTACTTCAATCATTCCTGATGTCCTGATTTTTGAGCCGAAAGTCTTAAGTGATGATCGTGGTTATTTTTTTGAGTCATTCCGGCAGGATATATTTGAACAGCATGTCGGCCATATATCTTTTGTTCAGGATAATGAGTCGAAGTCAGGTTTCGGCGTGCTCCGCGGTCTTCATTTTCAGAAGCCGCCCTTTACTCAGTCGAAGCTTGTACGAGTGATATATGGCAGTGTTCTTGATGTTGTTGTTGATATACGTCTCGGTTCGCCTTGGTACGGTCGCTATGTAGCCTGTGTTCTCGATGACGAACGAAAGAATATGCTTTGGGTTCCTAAAGGCTTTGCTCACGGCTTTCTTGTCCTGTCCAAGGAGGCTGTTTTTGCCTATAAATGCGATAATTACTATATGCCATCACACGATGCAGGTCTGTTATGGAACGATCCAGTCCTTGGTATTGAGTGGCAGGTTCCGGCAGAGGAGATCATGGTTTCAGGAAAAGATGCTGTTCAGCCCTGTTTTGGTGTCATAGAGAGCTTTCCATACGACGATTACCGTCAGGAACGACTTTATCCCGTTATTTCTCAAAGTATTAACACATAGTTGAGATTGCTTTGTCACCTCATATTTTTCTGTTTTTCTCATGAATATTCTTGTAACGGGCAGCAAGGGTCAACTGGGATCTGAGTTGCAGGAGCTGTCGGTCCAAAATGCTAGACATCATTTTTATTTTTATGATCTACCGGAGCTCGATATAACCAGCCATGATCTCGTCGATTGGTTATGCCGTGAACACCGTATAGATGTTATTGTGAATTGTGCAGCATATACCGCTGTGGATAAGGCTGAAACGGATGCCGATACGGCATACCGTGTTAACAGGGATGGTTCGGCTGTGCTTGCTGAATGCGCAAAAGAGCATAATGCTCTACTGGTGCATATTTCCACTGATTATGTTTTTGACGGTGAGTCATGCACTCCTTATAGGGAAGCCGATCCGGCAAGTCCGCGTGGCGTTTACGGTAAGTCGAAATGGGAGGGTGAGCAGCTGATTCATCAGATTGCGCCCTCATATCTGATTATCAGAACGTCATGGCTTTATTCTGCCTACGGCGCTAATTTTGTCAAAACCATGCTTCGACTTGGTGCAGAACGTCAAATGCTGAATGTTGTGGTTGATCAGATCGGAACGCCGACCTATGCGGCCGATCTTGCTGCTGCTATTATTACAATTCTTGGCCGCTATAATCCCGATAAACTCTATAAAGAGACCTATCATTACTCTAACGAAGGTGTCTCATCGTGGTATGACTTTGCGGTATCTATTATGGATCTATCCGGATTATCCTGCAAGGTATTGCCTGTAGAAAGCGCCCAATACCCACAGATTGCACCAAGGCCACACTTCAGCGTCCTGAACAAGTCGGCCATCAAGCAGGACTGGGGAGTGGAAATTCCATACTGGCGGGCATCACTGGCAGGTTTGCTCGAAAAGATACACCCGCTTGTAAAAGAATAATACCATCCTGAAAAGGGAGCCTGAAGGAGAGGGGACAACCATTTAAATAAGTGAAACACCAATGCATATTCTGATTACCGGAGGAGCCGGATTTATAGGGTCGCATGTTGTCAGGCATTTTCTGCTGCGTTACCCATCCTACACGATAACCAATCTTGACAATCTGACTTATGCGGGAAACCTTGCCAACCTCAATGATGTTGATACTCTGCCGAACTACCGGTTTATAAAAGGGGATATAACCGATGGAGATTTTCTGCAACGCCTCTTTCAAGAGTTCCGCTTTGATGGAGTGATTCATCTTGCTGCCGAGTCGCATGTTGATCGATCAATTTCAAATCCCACGGAATTTGTTGTTACCAATGTACTTGGTACAGTTAATCTCCTTAATGCTGCGAAAGCTTGCTGGCAGTCAGATGTTGAAGGAAAGAGGTTTTACCATATTTCAACTGATGAGGTGTACGGTTCGCTTGGCAGGGAAGGTCTGTTTACTGAACAGACTGCTTATGATCCCCATAGCCCCTATTCAGCCTCAAAAGCCTCTTCAGATCATTTTGTCAGGGCTTATCACGATACCTTTAATCTGCCGGTGGTGATCAGCAACTGTTCAAACAATTACGGCTCTTATCAGTTCCCAGAAAAGCTTATTCCTCTTTTTATCAATAATATCATACACAATAAACCACTGCCGGTCTATGGAAAGGGAGAGAACATTCGTGACTGGCTCTGGGTTGTCGATCATGCTCAAGCGATCGATGTGATTTTTCATAAAGGCATAAATGGGGAAACCTACAATATCGGTGGTCATAATGAATGGAGCAATATCAATTTGATCAGGCTTCTTTGCCGCATTATGGACACAAAACTTGGGCGTGATGCCGGAGAGTCTGAGAAACTTGTTGCCTATGTTACCGATAGGGCAGGACATGATCTTCGTTATGCCATTGATTCATCGAAACTCCAGCGGGAACTGGGCTGGGTTCCTTCAATATCGTTTGAAAAAGGTCTTGAAGTGACTGTTGACTGGTATCTTGCAAATGCGGAGTGGCTTGAAAATGTAACCTCGGGCAGCTACCAGAACTATTATGAAGAGATGTATGCCGGAAGGTGAAAACTACTTTTTTTTGATTTACAACTATTGAAACTTAGGGCATTTTTATGCGCATTCTGGTGATTGGTGGAGCGGGCTATATCGGCAGCCATGTTGCAAGAGCTTTTCTTGACCGCGGCTACGCGGTGACTGTGTTTGATAATTTTCAAACCGGTTTGAGAGAAAATCTCTTTGATGACGCTGCATTTGTGCATGGAGATATCATGCGTCCTGAACAATTGAGAGCAGCAATGTCTGAAGGCTTTGACGGATGTGTTCATCTTGCCGCGCTGAAAGCTGCGGGCCAGTCCATGCTGAAGCCTGAACTTTATTCTGAAGCTAATATTGCCGGTACCATTAACATCCTCAGTCAGGCATCTGCCGCTGGAATATCAAGAATTATTTTTTCCTCTACGGCTGCAGTCTATGGCACTCCTCAATACCTGCCGATTGATGAAAATCATCCGAAGGACCCGGAAAATTTTTATGGTTTTACCAAGCTTGAAATAGAGCGCTTGCTGGACTGGTATGATCGACTCAAAGGGACTCGGTATGCTGCCATCCGCTATTTTAATGCCGCGGGCTATGACGTTCGAGGGCGAATCAAGGGTCTTGAGCTTAATCCCGAGAATCTTCTTCCGATTGTGATGGAAACAGCAGCAGGTATTCGGTCGAAACTCTCCATATTCGGTGATGATTATCCCACGCGGGATGGAAGCTGTATCCGTGACTATGTTCATGTCAGTGATCTTGCCGAAGCGCATGTAAGTGCTTTTGAATACATTCTGCAGCAGGATAAAAGCATTACGGTAAATCTCGGCAGCCAGACAGGTGTAACCGTTTTCGAAATGCTTGCACATGCCCGTGCAATTACTGGCAGGCCAGTTGCTGCAGAGGTTGCAGGTCGGCGTGCAGGAGATCCTTCTGAACTTGTGGCATCTTCAGCCAAGGCGAGGGAGCTGCTCGGGTGGGTGCCTAAGTACAGCGATGTTGATACCCTTATAGCATCGACATGGAAGATGTACGAAAAATTTGTAACCCGTTAACAAACCATTTTTGTTTATGATTATTCCTGTGATTCTCAGTGGCGGTTCGGGAACAAGACTTTGGCCTCTATCCCGTGCATTATACCCCAAACAGCTGCTTTCGTTGATCGGCGAAAAAACCATGCTGCAGGACACGGTGCTTCGCCTTGTCTCTACCGATGATATTGGGCCGGTCTATTGTGTCTGCAATGAGAGTCATCGCTTTCTGGTGGCCGAGCAGCTTCATGAAATCAATACCGAAATCGGAGAGATTATTCTTGAACCCCAAGGGCGTAATACCGCGCCAGCTGCAGCTATAGCTGCGATGCTCATCGCTGAAAAGCATCCGGGAGCCACCATGTTGATTTTGCCTGCTGATCATGTGATTCTTGATCCGGCAGCTTTTGGTGCCGCGGTTGCTGTCGGAACCTCTGCGGCAGAAAAGGGTGACCTGGTTACATTCGGTATTGTTCCGGACTCGCCAGAAACCGGATACGGCTATATAAGGGCTTCAGTTAATAGTCAAGATAATAATCTGGCATGGCCAGTGCGTGAATTTGTAGAGAAGCCCGACAGGGTTACGGCAGAACTCTATCTTGCCTCCGGGGACTATTTCTGGAATAGCGGCATCTTTTTTTTCAAGGCTGAGGCCTATCTTCATGAACTTGAAAACAATGTTCCTGCAATAGTTGCAGCATGCAGGGAGGCTTTGCAGAAAGCCCGTAAAGACCTTGATTTTTTAAGGCTTGATGTCGAAGCTTTTTCAGCATCTCCTTCTGATTCGATCGACTATGCCGTGATGGAAAAAACTGCAAGAGCCGCTCTTGTCCCTCTTGATGCCGGATGGAATGATGTCGGTGCATGGTCGGCGCTCTGGGATGTTCATGCGCGGGATGATGCGGGCAATGTAAAAAAAGGTGACGTCCTGGTGCAGGATGTCAAGAACTGTTATATTCATGCGACCAGTCGTCTGGTGACGGCTGTTGGTCTTGATAGTCTCATTGTCGTTGAAACAGCCGATGCAGTGCTTGTTGCCTCACGATCGTCTGTTCAGGATGTCAAGATGCTTGTCGAGGAGCTGAAAAAGAAAGAACGTGATGAAACGGAAATTCATCGTCGGGTCTACAGGCCTTGGGGTTCATACGAAACCGTTGATTTTTCAGAACGTTTCAAGGTCAAGCGCATCACGGTAAAGCCCGGATCTGCCCTGTCGTTGCAAAAACATCAACACCGTGCAGAGCACTGGATTGTTGTAAAGGGAACAGCCCTTGTGAGAGTGGAGGACAAGGAAATCATCTTATGTGAGGATCAGTCAACCTATATACCTGTAGGAGCACTTCATCGTCTTGAAAATACTGGAGAAACCCCGCTTGAATTGATTGAGGTACAGTCGGGCAGTTATCTGGGAGAGGATGATATTATTCGTCTGGAAGACCGGTACGGACGCCAATAATAATGGATGAAGGATTTGCGGCGTGCGTATTGATTTGCTTTGATTACTTGATTCCGTATATTAAAATATAAAGGTATTGTTCAGTTCGCGAAAAACCTAAATCTCAGTGGCATATGGCTGAAGAAATTAAAAGTTCCGGTCAGGATAAGCAGGATCAGGGTGGTGCTATAACAGGGGATTTATCAACGATCTTGATTGGTGTAGGTACTCTTCTTGACAGTACCATGTCTCCTATAAGCAAAATAGTCGCTCAGGCGCTTGATTCTATGACGGTAGTCGCAAAACAGATTCTTGAAGGCGTCAGTTCCACTCTCGGTAATAACAAGTAAAGGCTTTCAAAGGCATTTACTGCCGGTGTTGTCATAAAAGGTTTCAGGCAAGCTTTTCTGTTATTGAAAGGCTTGCCTGTACTGTTTTAATGCCGGGTTCATGTATATTGATTTTTTTTATATAACCACAGGCAAACTGCTTGTTTTTATTGAATGATTCTAAAGAACAATGGACGATAAATTTGTTGAGTATCCGCAAAATGTACCATACAGTACTGTAGAAGCCGAAGTTCTGGCATACTGGAATGAACACGGGATTTTTCGAAAGAGCCTTGAAGAAAAACCGGAGGGCAGGGGGGTATACTCTTTTTATGAAGGGCCTCCTACTGTCAATGGAAAACCGGGTGTTCACCATGTATTCAGTCGAACGATAAAAGATGTCGTATGTCGTTACAAGACCATGCAGGGCTACCGGGTGCCTCGCAAGGCCGGCTGGGATACGCATGGCCTGCCTGTAGAGATTTCTGTGGAAAAAAAGCTTGGTCTTAAGAGCAAGGCACAGGTCGTAGAATATGGCGACGGTGAGTTCAATGCCGAGGCACGGGCACTTGTTTATCATCATATTGATGATAATCGCGAAGGTTGGGGAAAGCTGACCGAGCGGATGGGATACTGGGTTGATATGGATCATCCGTACATAACCTGTACCAATGACTATATCGAGTCGGTCTGGTGGGCTCTGAAAACTATTTTTGACAAGGGACTGATCTATAAGGATTATAAAATTGTGCCGCAGGATCCGAAATCCGAGACGGTGCTCAGTTCGCATGAACTTGCTTTGGGTTACAAAGAGGTTAAAGATCCCAGCGTTTATGTGAAATTCAAAATCAAGGGATCCGAAGAGTCTCTACTCGTATGGACGACGACACCATGGACATTGATTTCAAACGTGGCACTGTGTGTCGGTTCAGATATTGATTATGTAAAGGTTTCACATGCCGAAAGCGGCGACGTGATGATTCTGGCCAAGTCTTGTCTTCAGGTGCTTCTTGAGAAAAACGATGAGGGTGAATCGTCATGGAACGTGATTGCGGAACTCAAAGGTCGTGATCTGGAAGGACTCGATTATGAGCCGCTTTTCAATTATCTGCATCCCGAAAAAAAGTGCTGGTACGTTACGGCAGGGTCATTTGTGTCAACAGGGGACGGAACGGGCATCGTGCATATTGCACCGGCTTTCGGTGCTGATGATTATGAAATTGCAAAGAAATACGATTTGCCGATGCTCCAGCCGGTGGCGCGGAACGGATGTTTTACTGCCGAAATAAGTGATTATGACGGTATGTTTTTCAAGGATACAGATCCATTGATTATCCGTCAGTTGAAGGAGGCGGGGAAGTTATATCGCAAAGAGACCATTACCCATACCTATCCCTTTTCATGGCGTTATGATGTGCCGGTAATCTATTATGCAAGAGAGTCATGGTATATCAGAACTACTGCCATAGCTGACCGTATGGTGGAGCTCAATAAAACCATTAACTGGTGCCCTCCCGAGATCGGCAGCGGTCGTTTTGGCAACTGGCTCGAGGAGAACAAGGATTGGGCGCTTTCCCGCGAACGGTTCTGGGGTTCGCCGCTTCCTTTATGGGTTTCTGAGAATTTTGCAATCGGCGACGATGCAGCTTCCGGAAACATGTTCGCGATTGGTTCCGTTGCTGAATTGAGTGAAGGATTCATTGATATTGATGGTGTCAGGTTTCTCCTGGGAGATGCTCTTCAGAGGGGTCTGGTAAGGCTTGATCTGCACAAGCCGTTTGTTGACCGGATTTACTTTATCAGGGATGGAATACGCTTCAACCGGACACCCGAGCTGGTTGATGTATGGTTCGACAGTGGATCAATGCCATTTGCCCAGTTGCACTATCCATTTGAAAACCGCGACCTGTTTAATCAGACCTTCCCGGCCGACTTCATTGCCGAAGGAGTCGATCAGACCAGGGGGTGGTTCTATACCATGCATGCCATTGCTACACTGATATTCGACAAGCCGGCATATAAAAACCTGATTGTCAACGGTCATATTCTTGATAAAAACGGCCAGAAAATGTCGAAGTCGAAAGGCAATGTTGTTGATCCTTTTGAGGCCATGGAACGTTATGGTGCCGATGCGCTTCGCTGGTATCTGATGGTGACAAGCCCGCCATGGAGGCCGAAATCGTTCAATGCAGACGAGATTGAGGAGGAACAGCGCAAATTTTTCCGGGCGTTCATCAATAGCTATAATTTCTTTGTTCTGTACGCCAATGTTGATGGTTTCAAGTTTTCAGAGCCGGCAGCTCCTCTGCAAGAGCGATCAGAGCTTGATCGATGGGTTTTGTCCTGTCTGAATACGCTTGTTGGAGGTGTCCACATGCGTATGGAGCAGTATGACCTAACCGGCGGAGTTCGGCTGATAAACGATTTTATCGTTGATGATCTTTCAAACTGGTATATCCGCCGGTCAAGGAAGCGCTTCTGGAAAAGCGATATGGGGCCTGACAAGATCGCAGCTTATCAGACGCTCTACAACGCTCTTGAGACGCTGGCAAAACTACTTGCTCCTTTTACACCGTTTCTTGCCGACCGGATTTATCTGAATCTTAATGGAGTCAGCGGGCTCGAATCCTGCGAGTCAGTTCACCTCTGTGATTTTCCTCTGCTTGACATGTCGGCTATCGACCGGCCGCTTGAACAACGGATGAAAAAGGCACAGATTATTACCTCACTTGTGCGTACCATGCGCGAAAAGGCTTCAATCAAGGTTCGTCAACCGCTCAAGCGTATTCTGCTTGCTGTCAGCGATGCTGCTGCACGGGAGGAATATGGATTGGTGGAAGATATCATCCTCGAAGAGATCAATGTCCAGAAAATCGAATATATAGAGGAGGAAGGCACAGTAATCAGTAAAAAGGTAAAGCCGAATTTCAAAACTCTCGGACCTCGTTTCGGCAAGGATATGAAAGCGCTTGCTGAAACCATCAGGATCATGAGTCATAAGCAGATTGCGGTGCTGGAACATCAGGGGCATCTATCGCTTGAGCTGGAGGGCAAAATATTCGATATTATGCGTGATGATGTTGAAATCATGCATGAGGATATTGAGGGCTGGCTTGTTGCATCCGATGAAGCCAACGGGATTATGGTCGCGTTGGATACTGAAATGAATGAAGAGCTTGAAATGCTCGGTCTTTCCCGTGAACTGGTAAGTCGTATTCAGGCATTCCGGAAAGAAAGTGGCTTAGATATTACTGATCGTATCTCTCTTTGTATCCAGGGATCGGAAAAACTTCTGGATGCGGTGAAAAAAAATGATGCATATATTAAAGCCGAAACTCTTACCACATCTCTAATCGCTATATTAGCAGACACTTCATCAGTAATAAATGGAAGGGAGGATGCGGTTAATGGCGAAATTTGCTGGTTATCACTTGAAAAATATGTAAGTTAATAGTATTATTGGTTTCTTTAATTTTATAGCCTTCTTTGAGATTAAGAAAATGTGATCTATTATGGCCAAAAAGAATAGTAATGCTACCAAGAAGGAAAATGAGGTTATTGATGAGCCGGTCCTTACAAAAACTTATTTAACCGACGAAGAACTCGAGCATTTCAAACAGTTGCTGCTTAAAAGACGGGAAGAGGTTCTTCGCGATCTGGATATTCTGCGTTCTTCGATTTCAGATGAGAATGCGGAAGATTCCATTAATTCGAACTACTCCATGCATATGGCTGATCACGGTACTGATACCATGGATCGTGAACAGCGTTTTATGTTTATCGCCCGCGACGAAAAATATATCACCTACATTGACCAGGCTCTTGACCGGATCAGAAACAAGGTTTACGGTATCTGTATCAAGTCAGGAAAGCCCATTCCCAAAAAGAGGCTGGAGGCCGTGCCGCATACCTCAGTGAGAATCGAATTCAAACAGGGAAAGAAGTAGGAACCTGGATAATGTGGTGATGAAGCTTGAAAAAAGGCGTACAAATGTACGCCTTTTTCATGATCAGTCATTTTCCTCTTTGTCGGTTGTGACATCATTGACATGGACCGGATAGTCACCGCTGAAGCAGGCTGTACAGTAACTGCCCTCTTCATCTTCAAACGTAGGCACGCTGTTCATTAATCCCTGCATGGAGAGATATTTCAATGAATCCACCCCAATATACCCCCTTATTTTTTCGATTTCCTCTACGTCATTGTCGAGGTTGTCAAACATGTGGGTGAGCAACTGCCGTTTGGTAGGAAAATCCATACCGTAAAAACAGGGGTTGGTAATCGGAGGAGAGCTGATGTGCAGGTTAATTGACTTTGGATCTGCCTCGCGGATCAGTTTGATCAGCATTTTTGCGGTTGTACCGCGGACAATAGAATCATCAATGAGAATAATCGGTCTGCCCTGAAGTACTCCACGCACAATATTATATTTGGAGCGCACCTTGATGTCCCGGCTATGAATCCCCGGCTGAATGAAGGTCCTTCCAACATAATGGTTTCGGATAAGGCCATGCTCGAATCTTGCCGACCGATCCATTTTTATGCTCTCCCTGACAAAACCGAGCGCGGCGGTATTTGATGAGTCGGGAACGCTCACGACCGTCAGCTCCTTCTCCCCGGGTTGATGCACGATATTTGACTCTCTTGCAAGGTTTTTACCGAGATTTCTCCTGATTTTATCAACTGAGTGCTTGAAAATAAAACTATCGGGACGGGCGAAGTAGACGTATTCAAAAATGCACCGTGCCTTACGTTTTGAGGAAGGCAGAAACAGGGAGGTCGGCTTTTCGTTCGTTACGGCAAGATGATCAATCAGAAGAATTTCACCTGGCTCAATATCGCGAATGTACTCTGCCTGAATAATATCAAAGGCACAGGTTTCACTGGCAACAATATAAGTCAGATCACCGGTGAGGGGGTCAACCTTCTTCCCGAGAGCTAACGGCCTGAATCCGTAAGGATCTCTGGCGGCGATCAACTGGTTGTTTGCCAGAATAACAATCGAGTATGCTCCCTGAACCTGCATCAAAGCTTCGTAGATCTGATGGATAGGTTCTTTTTCACGGCTCCTGGCTGCAAGATGCGGTATAATTTCAGTATCAGAAGATGCCTGAAAAATAACACCAAGTTCTGTCAGTTCCCGCCGCAACGTACGGGAATTGGTAAGGTTTCCGTTATGGGCAATAGCCAGGCTCCCGGAGCGGTAAGTCAGGGAAAACGGCTGAATATTGCTGATCGATTTTGAAGAGCCCGTCGTCGAATATCGGTTATGACCGATTGCGGCATAACCGCCGAGGCTTTCAAAAATCGTTTCATCTCTGAACACTTCAGAGACGAGTCCCATTCCCTTGTGCTGCTTGAAGAGGGTTCTCTTTTTTACTTTGTTGTAATCAGCTACAACGATGCCTGCGGCTTCCTGTCCTCTGTGCTGAAGTGAGTAAAGTCCATAGAAGGTATCTTCCGCGGGAGTTTTTGAATTAAAAACACCGAAAACTCCACACATGGGCAATAATATCTTAAAGTTTAGTAAACAGCATTAAACCTCAGTAATGACGAATGAACATAACCATTCAAACGGTAAATTGAAAATAATCGTTGCATCAGTTGCTTTCGTTTGCATTTCAAATGCTTCCGGTCAGCACCATTCCTGTTTTTTTCAGGATAAAAGGGATAGATAGTTGCATTATGGCGATTATATTTACTTCATAAACAATATCCGTAAGGCTTATGTATTCTTCGACAAATAAAAATCCTGAACCACCTGGCGTGGTAATCTGGGTCTTGGTAACCCTGCTTTGGGGAACTGTATTTTTTGGTACCTCTATTTTCATGCTTAAGCATGCTGCTCTCCTGCTTGGTCAGGGTATGTTCAACCCGTCACAGAGCGATATTCTCCATGTGTACGGTATTCATGCCGCCGTGCTGATTGTCTTTGCTCTTTTAGCTATGACGGTTAAAAATATGGTTGAACCCGGAGGTAAAAAACAGATCCAAAGGTGGCAGAATATTTCGGAAGGCAAGGGAGAAAAGTTTTTTATATCGTTTGCTGGAAGTATTGCTACAAGTTTTTTCTTTACAGGTCTCACTGCATTAACCTTTCTTGGAAGTGCCGCTATTCTTGGTTTCTCAATCAGTTTGACGCTGCCGGTGGTTTTGATTGCAGGCCTGCTTAATATCGGCGCGGGGCTTGCGGCATCACTGCTTGTTGGGTTTGTTTTTTTGATTTCGAAAATAGGGAGGAAAAAGAGGTGAAGCATGCCGGTTGTAGAGGTACTGCGGATAACAACAAAAAAACGCAGTATGTATTGCGCTTCTTCGTTTTATGTGGAGCTAAGGAGACTCGAACTCCTGACCCTTTGCATGCCATGCAAATGCTCTACCAACTGAGCTATAGCCCCATTGACCAGCTCTAATTAAAAGAAAAAAAACTTGTTTTTGCAACTTGTTTTGTTGATTCTTTGTCTTGGTACCTGTTATTAATGCAAAATAAGCTGTTATGTCACTTTTGTTTGTCATCAAAGAAGGTTTTTCAAGTATAGGAAGGTCGAAACTGCCTGCCGCAATTACTGTCACTATAAGTTTTTTTGCTCTTGTACTGCTTGGTCTGTTCAGTACTGTGTCCCTGAGTTTTTTTGATGTTATCCAGGAGCTGCGGAGCCGTGTGGAGCTTGAGGCTTTTCTTCCCGACTCAATGAGCGAATCTCAGGCTGTTGATACGGCCCGGCAGATAAAGAACCTCAAAGGCGTGAAGGAGGCCATGTATGTTTCAAAGGATGAAGCGGCCAAAACATTTTCTCAGGATTTCGGAGAGGATATCGTCAGGATTCTTGGATCAAACCCTCTTCCCCGATCAATCAGACTCAAGTTTCTGCCCGACTACACTACGCCTGAACGTATCGGGAGGATTGTACCTGAAATCCGAAAAATCGCTCAGGATGCTGATATTCGCTATAATCAGTCATTTCTTGGTCAGATCGAAAAAAATGCACGGTTGTTTACTCTGCTGACCGGCGGTATAGGGATATTGATTTCCTTGGCAACGATTGTGCTGATTGGATATACAATCCGCCTGGCCATGTACTCAAAAAAGGAAAAAATCAGGACGATGCGTCTTGTCGGCGCTACGGCCTGGTTTATCGGTGCCCCTTATGTTATCGAAGGGGCGCTGCAGGGTCTGCTTTCCGGAGCGCTTGCTGCAGGTGCGGTCTACCTGCTTTTTGATCAACTGCTCTTTCGTTACGAGCCAGGCATCTATCAGGTCTTACAGCCCTCTGCACTGCTGATTTATCCATCAACCGTTCTCCTTGGTCTGGCTCTGGGCATTTTAGGCAGCGCAATGTCTGTAAGCAAATATCTAAGGGTTGTGTCGAAACGGTAATTCGGTTATGCTCCCAGAGAATAGAGAAGGCTGATCTCGGAACTCCATTGATCGGAATCCGGTGTTTCAAGAATCAGCGGTATTTCTTCACAGGCAGGGTGTGACATGATGTAAGCAAATGCCTCCATCCCGATTGTGCCCTTTCCGATGCCCGCATGGCGGTCAAGCCTGCTTCCAAGTGGGCGAAGAGCATCATTCAGGTGCATTCCCCGGAGATAGCCGAGCCCGACTGTCCGATCAAACTCTTTGAAGGTTGATTCTATTGCTGCCGTTGTCTGCAAGTCATAACCGCTTGCAAACAGGTGGCATGTGTCAAGGCAGACTCCTACCCTTGTTTTATCTTCCACCTGATCAACAAGCGCAGCCAGTTGTTCAAACCGGTATCCGAGGTTGGTTCCCTGTCCCGCAGTGTTTTCAATCACGGCAGTCACGCTTGTTGTTGCATCGAGCGCCATATTGATTGATTCGGCAATAAGTCGCAGGCAACCCTCCTCATTGATGTCATTCAAATGACTTCCCGGGTGAAAGTTCAGCATGAGCAAGCCAAGAGTTTCCACACGCTGCATCTCGTCAATAAAGGCTTCCCTTGCATTCCGCAGTTTGCCGGTGTCAGGATTGCCCAGATTTATGAGATAACTGTCATGAGGCAAAACGTGTCCGGGTTTAAAACCACCATCGCTGCAGTTCTTGCGGAATGCATCAATCGATTGCGACGAAAGTTTCGGCGCACTCCACTGGCGCTGGTTTTTCGTAAACATGGCAAAGGCTTTTGCCCCGATACTGCCGGCCTGCAGCGGTGCGTTTTCAACTCCTCCGGCAATGCTGACGTGTGCTCCTATGCGTTTCATAAACAATAGTGAATGGTAATCATTAATCAGGTTCGCCGAATTTCCCGGCTTGTCCACTCGTGAGATTCACTGTTTCACGGACAGCAAACAAACTCTCTTTGGATGACGATGTTGAAAGCATTTCACCAAGAAGGCCGGTCGAAAAAAGCTGGACTCCGAGAATAAGCAGCAGTATTCCGAGAAATAGAATCGGCCGGTTACTGACCGGTTTATGGAGCAGTATTTTATCGAGGGTGACATAAAGACTGATGGTAAACCCCAGAAAAAAACTTATAAGGCCGGCCATGCCAAAAAAATGCATGGGTCGGCGCAGATATCTGGTAATAAAGAGTACCGAGAGAAAGTCGAACAGCCCTGAAAAAAACCTTGACGAATTGTATTTGGTAATGCCGAACTTTCTTGCCTGATGCCTGACAGGAAGTTCTGCAATTTTAAATCCCATCCACTCAGCCAGAACAGGGATATAACGATGCATATCTCCACGCAATTCAAGCCGTCGTGTTACCTCTTTGCGGTACACTTTCAGACCGCAGTTGAAATCATGAATAGTGATACCGGTAAAGAACCGTGTTACCAGATTGAACAGTCTGGAGGGAAGGGTTTTTGATAGAGGATCCTTGCGCTGCTGTTTCCACCCGCTTACCAGGTCATAACCGTCCTGAATCTTTAGCATCATCTCCTTGATGGCAAAAGGATCATCCTGCAAATCAGCATCAATGGTACAGATATAGTCACCGGTTGCTGCCATGAATCCGGCTGAAAGGGCTGCTGTTTTTCCAAAGTTTCGTTGAAAAGATATCAGGCGGAGCTCCGGCCTTGAAAGAATCAAATCGCTGATTAACGAGGCCGAACTGTCGGTTGAGCCATCATCGACCATAATAATTTCAAAACTGAAGGGTTCAGTAAAGAGATTACGAAGCTCTTTTTCATGCAGGGCAGTATAAAGCTGCCCGATAAGATCAGGCAGCGACTCCTGTTCATTGAACAGCGGGACAATGATGGAAAGTGAGGTCAAATGGGCAACGGATAATGGATAGTATAATTAATGCACAATCGAAAAGTAAAGAGTAAACAGGGTAAAGCCAAACATCCCGGACTTATACGCCTCTCATATCAGGTGACCAGATGTATTTGTGAAGCTGCAGCTGCATTCTGACCTTAAGTTTATCGATAAGAATCCATTCGGCAAGTTTTTCCGGCTCAAGCTTACCGAACATGACGCCCATCATGACTGTGAAGGAGTCTGTAAGCCGGTGTTCATGCAGCAGCGATTTCGCCCACTCATAGTCACTCCGGTTTCCAAGAACCATCTTGAACTCGAAGTTATGCCTCAATGCCGGCATAGCTTCAAGAGCCAGGTGAATATTTACGGGATTGTTTTGATCGCAAACGCCGGACGATGGCGCTTTAATGTCAATGATTTTATGGACGCGAGGGTCAACTGCAGCAACGGAAAGAAAACCACCGGTTTCCATCAGCACCTTATGACCAAGATCACAAAGCCTCTTCATAAGATCATACACTTCAGGCTGCAGAAGAGGTTCTCCGCCGGTGACCTCAATCAAAGGCGCCTGAAACGCAAGAGCTTGGCGAATGATGTCCTCTGTATTCATAAGAGTGGTTTCACTTTCAGCGTAGGCTGTATCGCAGCCAACGCAGCCGTGACCGCACCCCGCAAGCCGTATGAAGGCACAGGGCCATCCGGCAAAGGAGGCTTCCCCCTGAATGGAGTGAAAGATTTCACTGATATTAAGCAGCCTTTCGCTCATGAGTGCAGTTTTGAAAGAAGTTGCTCAAGGGCTTCAGGATAAAGACAGTGTTCGCATTCAAGTACTCTCGCTGCAAGAGTGTCTGGCGTATCGCCAGGTAAAACTGGTACTTTCTGCTGCAGCAGTATTCTTCCCTTGTCATACTCCTCATTGACCAGGTGTACCGTCGCGCCACTCTCTGTTTCACCCGCATCAAGAACCGCAGAGTGAACATTCATGCCATACATCCCTTCACCACCGAATTTTGGGAGCAAAGCCGGATGGATGTTGATGATTTTTTCAGGAAATGCCGCCACAACGGCATCAGGCACCTTGCGCATATAGCCCGCAAGTACAATGATGTCGATGCGCTTTGCCCTCAGGCACCAAACCATGGTTTCAGCAAACTCATGAAAAGACGTAAACTGTTTTTCCGTCAGATGTAAAGTCGCAATACCATTCAAACGCGCAAACTCCATCGCCCCGCACTGCGATCGGTTAGAAAGGCAAAGCACAATTTCCGCATTAAGCTTCTTTTTCTTCAGCGCATAAAAAATAGCCTGAAAATTACTTCCGGTTCCAGAGCAGAAAACTGCCAGGCGAGTTGTGTTATCAGTCATTCGATAAAGGTCATATTTCTCGATTTTATTATAACTTCTATCCATTTCCAAGTTATTCTGCTTTTCTTTGTTTCTTCTTCCTTCAGTCCTGTTATCTCTCTGCTTGCTGGTTTAGAACGCCTCAAATAATTGGGGATTATTTCTTAGATTCCGACTCCAAAAAATCACTGAAACGATAAATAAATTTTTTTTAAATGTCTGATCCTGTTATCAAGCGGGCGTTGGTCTCTGTATCTGATAAAACCGGTATTGTTGATTTCTGCCGCGAATTGAGTGCCCTGGGAGTTGAGATTTTCTCAACCGGAGGAACCTTGAAATCATTACAGGACTCAGGTCTTAGCGCTGCTTCCATATCCACCATCACCGGCTTTCCGGAAATCATGGATGGAAGGGTAAAAACCCTGCATCCGAAAATACATGGAGGTCTTCTTGCTGTAAGAGATAATGCCGACCATATCAGCCAGGCAAAGGCGAATGGTATTGACTTTATAGATCTGGTCGTGGTTAATCTTTACCCCTTTGAAGCAACGGTAGCCAAACAGGGAGTAACCTTCGAAGACGCAATAGAAAATATTGATATTGGCGGTCCCTCTATGCTCCGTAGTGCTGCCAAGAACAACGAGTCGGTAACGGTTATCACCGACAGTGCCGACTACTCGCTTGTTCTGCAGGAAATGAAGGAAAACAGCGGTTCAACAAAAAGGGCAACCCGCCTGCAGCTGGCCTTAAAGGTTTTTGAACTCACCTTTCGATATGATCGCGCCATTGCATCCTACCTCACAGGCGCAATCGCTGGTAAACAGCAGGAGGCATCTGCAGTCATGACGGTTAAGCTTGAAAGGGAGCTCGATATGCGATACGGTGAAAATCCGCACCAGAGCGCAGGTCTTTATCGTCTTACCGATACGGATGGGTCACGATCTTTTGGCGACTTTTTCGAGAAACTCCACGGCAAAGAGCTTTCCTACAACAATATGCTCGATATTGCCGCAGCCACAGCCTTGATCGAGGAGTTCCGTGGTGAAGAGCCCACTGTGGTTATTATCAAGCACACTAACCCGTGTGGTGTTGCGCAGGCCAAGACACTGGTCGAAGCTTATCGCAGAGCATTTTCAACTGATACCCAGGCTCCTTTTGGCGGTATTATTGTCTTTAATCGTCCTCTGGATATGGATACCGCGAAGGCCGTCAATGAAATTTTTACTGAAATTCTTATTGCTCCGGCTTTTGAGGACGGAGTGCTTGATTTGCTTATCAAGAAAAAGGACCGTCGTCTCGTGAAGCAGACACATGCCTTGCCCGAAGGTGGCTTGGAGTTTAAGTCCACACCTTTCGGGATGCTTGTTCAGGAGCGCGACAGCAAAATGATTGCCAAAGAAGATTTGACCGTCGTGACCAAGCGGCAGCCTGATGAACAGGAAATTGCCGATATGATGTTCGCCTGGAAAATCTGCAAGCATATCAAGTCCAACACTATTCTTTATGTCAAAAACCGTCAGACCTTCGGCGTTGGAGCCGGGCAGATGTCTCGTGTTGACTCTTCAAAAATTGCACGTTGGAAAGCTTCGGAGGTCGGGCTTGACCTGCATGGATCCGTTGTGGCGTCAGATGCATTCTTCCCCTTTGCCGACGGCCTTCTCGCCGCAGCGGAAGCTGGAGTAACCGCGGTAATACAACCAGGAGGTTCAATCAGGGATAATGAAGTGATCGAGGCTGCAGATGCAAACAACCTTGCCATGGTCTTTACCGGCATGCGGCATTTCAAGCACTGACCTGAATGAAAAATTGAATACACCGTGGCGTGCTGCAAAAAACAAAAAGGCGTACTTGAAAGTATGCCTTTTCTGTTTTAGCATTCAGCACCATGCGCAGCGATTATCTCCTTGAAGGAACCAGCCCCAGCCTGCATATCTTTTTTCCCCCGCTACTATACACAGTTAAAAAAACTCATATATAGTAACTATTTTTGAACTTTTTTTATATAAAATGTGTATATATTTATAGTGTATTTTAAGTATTTAAGGTGATAAATAGAGTGGTAAATGCATGGATTATCAATGTCACCTCTTCGGAGATAATCCGAAAGGCTGTCGTTTTTTTATGGTTATGAGTATCAGCAATGGGGTTACGGGATGATAATGTTGTGGATTCGGAACTGTACCAGATAGGGAGGCCTGCTTATGAGGGAAGAGATACAAATGACGCCTGAAGAGCTCTCCATGAGACGTACAGAGCTTTCCATCGAGAGGACTGTCATGTCCGCCAGTCGAACGCTCATGGGGTGGGTAAGGACTGCCCTTTCCCTGATCAGTTTTGGTTTTACTATTCACAAAATCCTGCAGACAGCAATAGCGAATGTTGAGTATGGTCTGTTTAAATCGCAAGGGCCGCGGCGTGTCGTTCTTATTCTTATCGGTCTTGGAACCGTTTCAGTGATTTTAGGCGCAGCCGATTATTTTTTAACGCTTCGCCGTTTGAACGAGCTGTCCAGCAGAGAGTACAGCCCATTTAATTTTTCCTTTTGTATGGGTGTTGCAATCGGGCTTTTCGGACTCTTCCTTTTTGTCACCATTCTCACACATACAGAGGTCTTATAATTGAAAAAAGGGAGGTCTTGTGGAACCTCAGGAAGCAATACAGTGCATTGAATTCATTGCTCTATCCCTTGAAATTTTAGGGGTGATTGTGATCACGTTGTCGTTTTTTTATGCACTTGTTCGGGCTTTGCTGCATTTCAGGCAGAGACGCGAGGATGCATACGAGCGTCTCAAAACATACATGTCAAAAGCTCTTCTGCTGGGTCTTGAGTTTCTTGTAGCTGCGGACATCATCAGTACGGTATTGACCAGACGTACAATTCAGGGAATAGCTTCGCTTGGTCTTCTGATCATCGTCCGAACGTTTCTCGGGTGGTCGCTTGCAGTAGAAATGGATGGATGCTGGCCCTGGCAGAAAGCACAAAACAAACATGAGCAGCAATATGGAGAGCATCTGGCAGAGAATCTTTGAAAATTTTTTTGGTCGGCTTGATGGCCCGCTCCATTTTCGCTTCATTTTTCAACCATTAATGGCGGTCATCTTTGCTGTTGTTGACGGAATCAAAGATGCAAAAGCAGGTAAGCCGACTTATTTATGGGCAGTTATGGGCAACCCAAAGCATCGCCTTGAGCTTCTGAAAGACGGCTGGAAGCGTGTGGGCAAGATTTTCATCTTTGCCGTGATTCTCGACATTGCCTATCAGATCATCGTGTTGCATTGGATTTTTCCTGGTGAGCTGATTATTGTTGCATTTGTTCTCGTATTTGTGCCATACGTCCTGCTGCGCGGGCCGGTTAATCGCATAGTACAGATGTTAAAGAAGTAAAAAAATAAGTTAAAGGAGTTTTGTCTCATGTGTAACAGTATGTTTTCATCAATGACTTCATCCATGCAAATACATGCCTTTTTCGTTTCATGTCATGGCCAAACCGACAGGCTCGCGATGTAATCTCAACTGTTCGTACTGTTTCTTCCTCAAGAAAGATCAGCTTTATCCCGCGAGTGACTTTCGAATGAAGGAGGAAGTTCATGAGACTTATATCAAGCAGCTTTTGGAAGCCCATAATGCACCACAGGTAACTGTTGCCTGGCAGGGCGGTGAGCCGACACTCATGGGTCTCGATTTCTTCCGTCGTTCAATTGAGCTTCAAAAAAAGTATCAAAAGCCTGGCACTACTGTAGAGAACACCTTCCAAACCAATGGCATCCTTCTCAATGATGAATGGTGCCGGTTCTTTCACGAGAACCATTTTCTTGTCGGCATGAGCATGGACGGCCCGAAAGAGCTTCATGACATCTATCGCAAAGACAAGGGAGGAGATGGAACCTTTGACCGGGTCATGAAGGCTGTCCGAATGCTGCAGAAGCACAGTGTTGAATTCAATATTCTCTGCACCGTTAATTCAAAGAACGCTGCTCATCCTCTGGCGGTCTACCGGTTTTTCCGCGACACGCTCAAAGCTCAATACATTCAGTTCATTCCGATCGTCGAGCGGGTCAACGAGAATGGTCAGACCGGATTCCAGGCAGGAGACCGGGTTACAGAACGCTCAGTACCACCTGAACAGTGGGGGCGGTTCCTGATAGACATTTTTGACGAGTGGGTAAAAAGAGATGTCGGAAGGACCTTCGTGCTCAATTTTGATGGAGCATTGGCTGGCTGGCTCGGCCGCGCAGGAACAGTCTGCATTTTCGGGCGGACATGCGGCGGAGGCATGGCATTGGAGCATAACGGTGATGTTTATTCCTGCGATCACTTCGTCGAACCGGGTTACTATCTCGGCAATATTATGCAGGCACCGATGCGAGAGCTCGCTGAATCTGATAAACAGCGGAAATTCGGTCGCGACAAATGGGATGCCCTGCCGGGGTTCTGTCGGGAGTGTGATTTTCTTTTTACCTGTAATGGTGAATGTCCCAAGAACCGGTTCATCAAAACGCCCGATGGTGAGCCGGGATTGAACTACCTCTGTAAAGGCTACAATTCATTTTTTCAACATGCCGATCCTAAGATGAAAATCATGGCGGAATTGATCAGAAACGGGCGTCCGGCCGGGGACGTCATGCCGGTTCCGGCTGCGGGAGATATCCGCAACGGAAGGAATCAACCATGTTTCTGCGGCAGCGGCCGAAAAACCAAGCACTGCCATGGAGCCAAGGTGCATTGAGTTTATATAATCGAAGAAAATGAGAATATCGACTTATCAACAAATGAACAGGAACGAACCATGAAAAAGAAAAAAGTAGTGATCAGGACATGGAGTTCGGCAGGGATGCTGTTTTTGCTGCTCCTTATAGGTGCTACGGTTAGAGTGGTAGCAGAGCCGCCGCAGGACAAACCGCCATTCAAGTCCGAAGAGCTTGAACAGATGCTCGCCCCTATAGCACTTTATCCGGATGCTCTGCTATCTCAGGTTCTTATGGCTTCGACCTATCCACTCGATGTCGTTAAGGCCGACCGTTGGGTCAAGCAGAACCCGGGCGTGACAGGGAATGCTCTGACCAAAGCTCTTGAAGCGCAAAGCTGGGATGTCAGCGTCAAATCGCTGGTTAATTTTCCTCAGGTTCTTTCGATGATGAGCAATAACCTTGATGTGACCGCCAAGATAGGTGATGCCTTCATCGGCCAACAGAAACAGGTTATGGATACTATTCAGAAACTGCGCAGCTTAGCCTATAAATCCGGAAATCTCAAGACAACATCTCAGCAGAAAATTGTTGTTGAACAGCAGGCAATTGTCATCGAACCGGTCAATCCCGCTGTGGTGTACATTCCTACGTACAGTCCGGTAGTTTATTACAGTACCTGGCCTTATCCCGCCTATCCGCCGCCAGCATATTATCCTCCCGGATATGTACCGGGCAGGGCATTGGCATTTACAGCCGGTGTCGCCATCGGTTCTGCCTGGGGCTATGCCTGGGGTCATACCGACTGGCATAATGGCAATGTTAATGTCAATGTCAATCGCAACGCCAATATCAACTCGAATATCAATCGTTCGAGATACAGCGCCGAATATCAGAAAAACAATCCCGCCTTCAAAAACGGTGGTTCGTTCCAGCATAATGCTGCCGGTGCAGGCGCACGTCCTGGCGCAGGAGCAGGCGCTGCCGGTGTCGGCGCACGTCCTGGCGCAGGAGCAGGTGCTGCCGGTGCAGGCGCACGTCATGGTGCGCAACCTGCCAGCAAACAGAATGCATTTGAAGGGATGGATCGTGGCGGGTCTGCTGCCCGTGCAGAGAGTCAGAGAGGCCAAACCAGCCGCTCGTCATTTTCCGGCGGTGGCGGTGCCCGTGGTGGTGGCGGTGCCCATGGTGGTGCCCGTGGTGGTGGTGGCGGTGCCCGTGGTGGTGGTGGTCGTGGTGGAAGACGATAACTTTTAACAGGAGAAAATGACCCATGAAGAACAGTCAATCACATTATTTATCAGCATCAACGATCTGTTTCGGCCACTCAAGCAGGATCAGTACAGCAATTATTCTTGCATTGCTTTTGCTGCTTCCGGCAAAGGGATACACTGCTCAGTCAGCCTTTGACTCGGCCGAAAAGGCTTCGGAATCGCTCGTTTCAGCCGCTCGTTCTCAAGATACCGGGCAACTGAAGACGGTGCTCGGTGTTGAATCCGAAAAGATCATCTTTTCGGGTGACAAGGTGGCCGACAAAAACATGCTAGAAAACTTCATCAAAGCCTATGATGAAAAGCATCAGCTTGTTGCCGGCAAATCGGGTTCGGTCAGCCTGCTTGTCGGAAAAACCGACTGGCCTATGCCGATTCCGATCGTCAGAAAGGGAGGGAAATGGCAATTTGACACCAAGGCCGGAAAAGAGGAAATTCTTAATCGCCGCATCGGACGCAATGAGTTATCCACCATCCAGACCTGCCTTGCCATACTTGATGCCCAGCGGGAATACTCATCGCGTGCAGGCTTACACAGTGACGGTTTGCATGAATATGCCGCCAGATTCATGAGCGAGCCAGGCAAGAAGAACGGACTCTATTGGCCGACAGTAGATAATGAACCGCAAAGCCCTCTTGGCCCGATGGCAGCCGAGGCTGCTGAGGTAGGGTACAAAGCCGGCCAGTCTACAACAGGAGCTTCCCAACCATATTATGGTTATCGCTATCGCATTCTCACGCGTCAGGGTGCAGCCGCACATGGAGGCTCGATGGATTATATGATCAACGGAAAATTAATCGGAGGGTTTGCCATTGTTGCCTGGCCTGCCGAGTATGGCAATTCCGGTATTATGACATTCATTATGAATCACGAAGGATCGGTCTATCAGCGAAACCTGGGAAAATGGACCTCAAAAACAGTGGAAGAGATAAATGCTTACGATCCCGGATCAATGTGGAAAAGAGTTGAGTTGCAGAAGTAGGTTGATGTTTTGATTCGTTGCAGTTAGGAAGTGTTTATTCGGTTCGGCGGAAGTATAAATGATCAGCATCGTTACAAGCAAAAGGAGAAAAATCATGGCAGAAAAAAAACCTAACATTCTAGTTCTATTCGGCGATGACATCGGCTGGTGGAACATCAGTTACAACAGCCGTGGGCAGATGGGCTATCGCACGCCCAACATTGACCGTATCGGAAACGAGGGTGTCTTTTTTACCGATTACTATGGCCAGCAAAGCTGTACCGCCGGCCGTGCAGCTTTCATCACCGGGCAGAACCCGATCCGGACCGGCCTGACCAAAGTCGGGACACCCGGAGCCGACATAGGGCTGGAGGCTGAAGACCCGACCATCGCCGAGTTGCTCAAGCCTTTGGGTTATGTTACTGGCCAGTTCGGCAAGAACCATCTTGGGGACAAGGACAGGTTTCTTCCTACGGTACATGGTTTTGACGAATTTTTCGGCAATCTCTATCATCTGAATGCCGAGGAGGAGCCTGAACTGCCAGACTATCCCAAAGACCCCGTTATCAAGAAAAAGTTCGGCCCTCGCGGTGTGCTTCATTGCATAGCAGACGGTAAGGGAGGTCAGACAATAAAGGATACAGGCCCCCTTACCAGGAAGCGGATGGAAACTGTCGACGAAGAGATAACGTCAGCTGCTCTCGACTGGATGGAGAAGCAGGCCAAGGCGGATCAGCCGTTTTTCCTCTGGTATAACTCAACCGCTTTGCACTTCAGAACCCACGTTGCAGAAAAAAATCTCGGCAAGAGCGGCCAGGACCCCTACAGCGACAGGATGGTCGTTCATGATGAGCAGATCGGCATGATGCTCGACAAGCTCGACGAACTTGGTATCGCTGATAATACTATTGTCATGTACTCCACAGACAATGGTCCGGAGAACGACACCTGGCCTGATGGTGCGAACACGCCGTTCCGCAGCCAGAAGGATACCAACTGGGAGGGCGGTTCTCGTGTTCCGGCCTTCATTCGCTGGCCGGGCAAGATCAAGGCAGGAAGCGTTCTCAACGGCATTGTAACTCATCAGGACATGCTGCCGACTTTGCTCGCTGCAGCAGGAGACCCTGATGTCAAGGAAAAGCTTCTTGACGGACATAAGGTTGGAGACAAAACCTTCAAAGTCCACATCGACGGTTACAACATGCTGCCCTATCTGACCGGTGAGACGAAAGAAAGCCCCAGAAACTTTTTCTTCTTTTTCAGCGATGATGGTGAGCTCATGGCTGTCAGGGTCGGCGACTACAAATTTGTGTTTGCCGAGCAGCGTGAAACTACAAGTCGCGTTTGGGGAGAGCCTTTTGTGAAATATCGGATGCCGAAGATCTTTCATCTACGCCGTGATCCGTTCGAGCGGGCCGACTTCAACTCGAACACGTATTGGGACTGGGTGTTCGATCATATTCCCCAGATGTACATGGCGACAGTGGTGGTCGAAGAGCAGATCGCCGGCTTTATCAAGTACCCGCCTCGCCAGAGGCCGACTTCGTGGAATATGGATGCGATTTTGAGGCAAATCCAAATGCCTCACAGCTAATGGCGTGTTGAACGCATCGTAAAATAAACAGTTAACCTTCCCCCAAAGAAGGAGAGACGAAATGACTGTAAAACCGAATATTCTCATTATCTGGGGCGACGACATTGGCTGGTTCAATATCAGCGCATACAACCACGGCATTATGGGGTACAGGACCCCGAATATCGACCGGATCGTCAGGGAGGGGGCGATGTTCACCGACTGGTACGGTCAGCAAAGCTGCACTGCCGGTCGCGCCGCATTCATCACAGGTCAGTCGCCGATCCGTACAGGTCTGACCAAGGTTGGACTTCCCGGTGCGAAACTTGGTCTTCAACCGGAAGACCCGACCATCGCCGATATGCTCAAACCATTGGGTTACGCTACGGGCCAGTTTGGAAAGAACCATGTCGGCGACCGCGATGAGTTTCTTCCGACTGTTCACGGGTTCGATGAGTTCTACGGTAACCTTTATCATCTGAACGCAGAAGAAGAGCCGGAAAATGAGGACTACCCGAAGAGCTCGGAATTTCCTGATTTCAGAAAGAAGTTTGGTCCCCGGGGTGTGCTTCACTGCTGGGCAAATCCTGACGGCACCCAGAAAATCGAAGATACCGGCCCGCTTACAAAGAAACGTATGGAGACCATGGATGATGAGATTACGGCAGGTGCTATAGATTTCATCGAGCGTCAGCACAAGGCCGACAAACCGTTCTTCTGCTGGTGGAATTCAACCAAGATGCACATCTGGACTCATCTGAAGGATGAGAGCACGGGCAAGACCGGACTGGGCATCTATCCCGACGGCATGGTCGAGCACGATGGCCACGTCGGGCAGTTGCTCGATAAGCTCGAAGAACTCGGTATCGTCGACAACACCATCGTGATGTACTCGACCGACAACGGCGCCGAAGAGTTGAGCTGGCCTGATGGAGGAACTACACCGTTCCGCAGCGAAAAAGACACCAATTGGGAAGGCGGCTGGCGCGTGCCGTGTGCTATCCGGTGGCCGGGAGTGATTAAACCTGGGACAGTCAGCAATGACGTTTTCTCGCACCAGGATATGCTTCCTACGCTCGTGGCAGCTGCCGGTGATCCCGACATTTCGGCGAAGCTCAGGAAGGGCTATACTGCAGGCAGGAAGACTTTCAAGGTCTATATCGACGGACTCAATCTGCTGCCGTTCTGGAAAGGCGAGGTCAAAGAGAACCCGCGCCCCGGCTTCCTGTACTGGGGGGACGAAGGTGATCTGATGGCAATCCGCTACGGCAACTGGAAGGTTCACTTCAACGTGCAGCGTGCAGAGGGAATAGAAGCTTGGCAGGAACCGCTTGTACCTCTGCGATGCCCGATGCTGGTCAACCTGCGATCAGATCCGTTCGAGGAAGCGGACCGCTCTTCCATTTTCTATGCTAAATGGCGAGCAGATCGCATTTTCATGCTGGCTCCGGCGGGTGCGCTTGTTGCCCAGTACATGCAGACCCTGATGGAGTTTCCTCCACGGCAGAGTCCGGAGAGTTGGAGTCCTGGTGATGTCATGGAGAAGCTCCGTCGACATCAGGAGCTGCTGGAGTCCGGCAGTGCCGCTGGAGTGAAGTAAATCGGTACAGCTGTGGGGTGACAGATTTTAAGACGCTATCCCCTGGTGGAACAACTCCGCCGGGGGATGATCATCAACCTGTAGATTGGAAATTCCGGGTACTCGACTATGAGGCAACAGAAAGAAAAAATTCCATCAGCACTGGATGTGGCAGGGGAAGTCCGTGACTTCTACGAACGCTACCCATATCCGGAGCCGGTCGAAAACCTCGATCTATATGGACTGCGCTGGGATGACCCCCAAAAACGCAGGGCCGATTATCATCTGTTCTGGCCTGCAAGTTCTTATCGGGAAGACTTTACCATCCTGGTGGCTGGTTGCGGTACTTCCCAGGCAGCCAGGCATGCGATTCGCTGGCCAAAAGCACAAGTCACCGGTATCGACTTCAGTGCAACGAGCGTGCATTGCACTGAAGAACTGAAGCGAAAATACAATCTCAATAATCTCCAGCTCAAGCAGCTTCCTCTTGAGAGAACAGAGGAGCTGGGGGGAAGTTTCGATCAGATAGTCTGCACCGGAGTGCTTCATCATATGCCGGATCCTGATGCCGGACTCACGGCGTTGCGTAATGTGCTCAGGCTGGATGGGGCTATGCATCTTATGGTTTATGCACCCTATGGCCGGACAGGTATCTATATGCTGCAGGAGTTTTGCCGACGCCTTGGTATTAACGCAGGCGATAAGGGTATCAAGGAGCTCATTGTCGCGCTCAAGCTTTTGCCGCCTGAACATCCGTTGGGAAATCTGTTGCGCGAAGCTCCCGATTTTCGACATGAGGCAGCGCTTGCCGATGCACTTTTGAATCCGCAGGACCGGGCTTATTCTGTGCCGCAATTGATCGATTTTCTCAAGAGGTCAGGGCTGGTATTCGGACGGTGGGTCAAACAGGGTCCTTATGCGCCTCAATGTGGTATCATGTCGCAGATCCCTCAAGCATCATTGCTCTCCGCTCTTCCTCCTCAAGAGCAGTATGCAGTGGTCGAACTGTTCCGGGGTACGATGCTTCGCCACAGCACGATCGCCTACAGAGATGACAGTCCAGCCAGCCTGAACCATGTCAGTTTTTCTAGTGAAGACTGGATAAGCTATGTGCCGATACCCATGCCGGACACGGTCGTTGTGCAGGAACGGTTGCCTGCAGGGGTCTCGGCTGTGCTGATCAACAGGGCACACTCGTTCCGGGATCTTTATCTGCCGATCAATGCAACTGAAAAACTATTGTTTGATGCTATTGACGGGCAGAGCACTATTCGAGATATCGTACACAGGACGTTTTCATCTTTAAATAAGAATACGCAGTTCGATATGGCGCGTTCCTTTTTTGAACAGCTTTTTTTGTATGACCAGGTAGTGTTTGATACATCATGCTCTTTTTGTGGTGGACCCGGCTCCTCAAAAGGCGGGGGAAAGAGAACTGGTTAAGAAGAATAATCACAACAAAGACATAACCATGAAAAATGTACTCAAGCAAAATACATCCGCGGCAAAGACTTTACCTTCGTTGGCTGAGCTCCGGGAAATGGGCAAGAACCTTCGGGTGAAGTGCCCTCGCAGTTCGCATTCGGTCTGGCAAGCGCCGAACAACCGTCCGGATCCATTGCAATTGCTGGAGCAGTCAAACAAGGGGCGACTCCCCGAATTGATTCCCATTCGCTACGGACGTATGGTGCAAACACCGTTCACCTTCTATCGGGGAGCGGCACTCAACATGGCGGCAGACCTGGCAGTCACACCGGTAACAGGTATGCGTGTTCAGGCGTGCGGCGACTGCCATCTGCTCAACTTCGGCGCTTATGCCACACCCGAAAGACGGATCATTTTCGATATCAACGACCTTGATGAAACGCTTCCTGCGCCCTGGGAGTGGGACGTCAAGCGCCTCGCAGCAAGTGTCATCCTTGCGTGCCGCAACAACGGCTTCAGTAAAGAAGAAGCCCGGGACGCAGTCCTTTCTTGTATTCGCTCATATCGGGAACGCATGTCGGAATACAGCAGAATGTCGGTCCTGGAAGTCTGGTACGCAAGCATTGAACCTGAAAAACTGTTTGACAGTATCAGTGACAGGGAGAGTGTAAAACGAATGCAGAAACGGCTTGACACCGCCCGCGCTCGCAGCGTGTTGGAGCACGATTTTCCCAAGCTCGCGGTCATAGCCGGTCAGTCGCCGACCATCAAGGACAACCCGCCCCTGATCTACCACCCCAGTGGAGAGGATGAGGCAGATTTTCTTGCGCGGGCCCGGGAGGGCTTTGCAGGATATCGGGAATCTCTGCAGGACGATAGGCGCGTACTCATCGACCATTTTGAGCTCAAGGATATAGCGATGAAAGTGGTCGGCGTCGGGAGCGTTGGTACTCTCTGCGCAATCATTCTTATGATGGCCAGTGAACAGGATCCCCTGTTCCTCCAGGTCAAAGAGGCGCGCCCCTCGATTCTTGAAGCATATGCCGGTAAAAGTTTCTATCCTAATCACGGTCAAAGGGTCGTTAACGGATACCGGCTCATGCAATCGGCGAGTGACATTTTCCTTGGCTGGACTGAGGGAAAGCTTGGACGTCATTTCTACATCCGACAGCTCAAAGACATGAAGCTTACCCCTCTTGTCGACATTTTCAGTCCGGAATGGATGCTTCAGTATGCCGGGTTCTGTGGGTGGACGCTGGCGCGCGCACACGCACGCTCCGGCGTTCCGGCACAGATCAGCGGTTACCTTGGCAAGAGCGACGCTTTCGACACAGCCATCGCCGATTTCGCCCGTGCCTACGCTGATCAAAGCGAACTCGATCATGAAATATTGAAGAAAGCGGTGCGCTCCGGAAAGGTGGATGTCGTTATGGAAAGTGAATAGTGTGATAGCGTTAACAATAAAACAAGGAGAAGATCATGAAATACAAAGTTGTAATGATGGCCCTATTGCTTGCGAGCCTGCCTTTTACCCAGGCAGCGGCCGAAGACAATGCCTGTTGGAATTGGGCCTTGACTCCCTATCTCTGGGGATCATCCGTAACCGCGGATCTGAAGTTGCCCCAGGGTCAGACGACGATAACGAAAGATGCAAAGTTCACGGACATCATCAGCAAACTTCAGATGGCTTTCATGGGGCATGTAGAAGGTCAAGGCGATAATGTCGGTGCATTCGCTGACATCATATATCTGTCTCTGGGTGATAACCGCAATCGGGAATTGTATTCAAGCGACAGTCACATGAAATCTTTCATAGGTGAATTAGCCGGCGTCTGGAGCCCTGGCGAAAAACGCGGCGAAGGCATCGAGCCCTTTGCAGGCCTCCGCTACTTGTCAATGAAGCTGGATGCGGAGGTGGATCCAGTGAATCCGGTTTACCGCCCACTCAAACCAAGTTTCAACACAGCGTACACGGATGTGATGGTTGGTTTGCGCTATCGTGGCAGTTTCAGTGATAAGTGGGGCTATTCAGTGCGCGGCGACGGTTCCTGGGGCGGCACAAATGGAATCTACACTGCAAGTGCAATTATCAGTTACAGACTGGAAAAAGGCGAATGGGATTTGGGTTATCGCTACATGAACATCGATCTAGATGCGTCGTCCAACAATTTGAAACTTCAGATGTACGGCCCGATTCTCGCCTACACCTTCAAATTCTGAAACTGGCGAATAACTTAAAAGCTGGAGGATACCATGAATACAGAAGAGAGGAAACACCGTTCACATCTCCCGATGCCGAATACCACCCGCCCCCGGTTCATCGCCTACGATGCCAAGGACCCTGACAGCAAGCTTCCTCCTATCGAGCAGCTTCGTCCTCCCAAGGAGGCTCCAAATGTCCTGATTGTCCTCATAGACGATGCCGGTTTCGGTTCCGCCAGCGCTTTCGGAGGTCCCTGCCAGACGCCGAATGCCGAAAGGCTTGCTGCAGGCGGTCTGAAGTTCAACCGCTTCCACACTACAGCTCTCTGCTCCCCGACGCGTCAGGCGCTGCTTACCGGCCGGAACCACCATTCCGCCGGTATGGGCGGAATTACGGAGATTGCAACCGGTGCACCAGGCTACTGTTCGGTGCTGCCGAATTCAATGTCGCCTCTGGCCAAGACGCTCAAGCTCAACGGTTACAGTACCGCCCAGTTCGGCAAGTGCCACGAGGTGCCGGTCTGGCAGACGAGTCCGGCTGGTCCTTTCAACGCGTGGCCCTCGGGTGGCGGTGGTTTCGAGTTCTTTTACGGCTTTATCGGCGGCGAGGCGAACCAGTATTACCCCACTCTTTACGAGGGAACTACGCCTGTCGAGCCGAAGAAGTCGCCTGAACAGGGTTACCATCTCGTCGAGGATATGACCGACAAGGCCCTTCTCTGGATCGGGCAGCAGAAAGCACTCACCCCTGACAAGCCGTTCTTCGTTTACTTCGCGCCCGGCGCGACCCATGCTCCCCACCATGTGCCGAAGGAGTGGGCAGACAAATACAAAGGAAAGTTTGACCAGGGCTGGGATACATTGCGCGAAGAAACCTTCGCCCGTCAGAAAGCATTGGGAGTCATCCCTGCAGACTGCCAACTGACTGCGCGGCACAAAGATATCCCGGCCTGGGACGATATGCCGGAACCGTTCAAGCCGGTTCTGCGCAGGGAGATGGAGGTTTACGCCGGCTTTATGGAATACACCGATCACCATGTCGGACGAATTGTCGATGCGCTCGACAAACTTGGCATCCTCGATGACACGCTCATCTACTATATCATCGGTGATAACGGAGCCTCCGCAGAGGGGTCAATCAACGGCTGCTTCAATGAGATGAGTTATTTCAATGGTCTTCAATTCCTCGAAACGCCCGAGTACCTTACGGAGCGTCTCGACAAGCTGGGTGGTCCCGAATCCTACAACCACTACGCAGTTGGCTGGGCTCACGCCATGAATACCCCCTACCAGTGGACCAAGCAGGTTGCATCGCACTGGGGCGGGACGCGCAATGGCACCATCGTCCGCTGGCCAAAAGGGATCAAGGGAAAGGGTGAGATACGTTCTCAGTTTGCACATGTCATTGATGTGGCTCCCACTATCCTCGAGGCAGCCGGCGTTCCCGAGCCTGTTTCCGTGGACGGTATCCAGCAGTCTCCTATCGAAGGTGTTAGCATGCTCTATTCTTTCAATGACGCCAATGCGGCTGAGCGGCACGAGACGCAATACTTCGAAATGCTTGGCAACCGCGGCATCTACCATAAGGGCTGGACTGCTGTGACGAGGCACATGACGCCATGGCTGGTTGACCAGATACTGCCGGACTTCGATGACGACGTCTGGGAGCTATACGATACCAGCAAAGACTGGAGCCAGGCAAATGACCTTTCGAAAGAGATGCCTCAGAAGCTCCACGAGTTGCAGCGTCTCTGGCTTATCGAGGCGACGCGATACAATGTGCTGCCGATCGATGACCGGGTGATGGAGAAAGTGAACCCGGATACTGCCGGTCGACCCGTGCTCATCAAGGGCAAGACCCAACTGCTTTTTGGCGGCATGGGTCGCCTTTCGGAGAACTGTGTCCTCAATATCAAGAACAAGTCGCACTCCGTGACCGCGGGGATCGTGGTGCCGGAGAAAGGCGCCGAGGGGGTTATTATCTCCCAGGGGGCAAACATCGGAGGTTGGAGCCTCTATGCCAAAAGCGGTAAACTCAGATACTGCTACAACTGGGGCGGTTTCAAGCACTTTTTTGTTGAGGGAGAGACCCCCATTCCGGCGGGCGATCACCAGGTGCGCATGGAGTTCGTTTATGCAGGAGGAGGTCTGGGCAAGGGAGGTAAGGTGACCCTCTACACTGACGGCAAGAAGGTAGGCGAGGGAGTGATTGATGCAACCCTGCCTGTGGTTTTTTCTCCAGACGATGGCTGCGACATCGGCGAAGACAGCGGCGCTCCGGTTTCTCCGGATTACGGCCCGCAAGGCAATGCATTCAATGGTAAGGTTAAAGGCGTTGAAATTGCTATCGCCGATGCTGCTGAAAATGCTGATCACCTGGTTAAGCCGGAAGACGCCATTCGAATAGCGATGGCGCGACAGTAGGATAGTTTTTTTATTTGTTCCGGAATTTAGGGCTCACGACAAATAATAAACGATAAGGAGGAATAAAATGAATGCCCAGGACAGGAAACACCGCTCACATCTTCCAATGCCGAATACCACCCGGCCACGCTTCATCGCCTACGATGCCAAGGACCCCGACAGCAAGCATCCTCCTATTGAGCAGCTTCGTCCGCCAAAGGATGCGCCAAACGTCCTGATTGTTCTTATCGACGACGCCGGTTTCGGTTCCTCCAGCGCATTCGGGGGCCCCTGCCAGACGCCGTCTGCGGAGAAACTGGCATCGTGCGGTCTGAAGTTCAACCGCTTCCACACTACAGCTCTCTGTTCGCCGACGCGGCAGGCGTTGCTCACCGGCCGAAACCACCACTCTGCCGGCATGGGAGGTATCACGGAGTTCGCGACCGGTGCACCAGGCTACAGCTCGGTACTGCCCAACACCATGTCGCCTCTGGCCAAGACGCTCAAGCTTAACGGTTACAGTACCGCCCAGTTCGGCAAGTGCCATGAGGTGCCCGTCTGGCAGACGAGTCCTGCCGGACCGTTCGATGCCTGGCCTTCTTGTGGCGGCGGATTCGAATACTTTTACGGCTTCATCGGCGGCGAGGCGAACCAGTGGTATCCAAGCCTTTACGAGGGTACCATTCCGGTCGACCCCGGAAAGACTCCTGAAGAGGGATATCATCTCGTCGAGGATATGACCGACAAGGCCCTTCTCTGGATCGGGCAGCAGAAAGCACTCACCCCTGACAAGCCGTTTTTTGTTTATTTTGCGCCAGGTGCGACCCATGCTCCCCACCATGTGCCGAAGGAGTGGGCGGACAAATACAAGGGCAGGTTCGGCCAGGGCTGGGACAAATTGCGTGAAGAGACCTTCGCCTGTCAGAAAGCGCTGGGTGTCATTCCGCCGGACTGCCAGCTTACAGCGCGGCACAGCGAAATTCCGGCCTGGGACGATATGCCGGAAGCGTTCAAGCCGGTACTATCACGACAGATGGAGGTTTATGCAGGCTTTATGGAATACACCGATCACCATATCGGCCGGATCTTTGATGCCCTCGACAAACTGGGCATTCTCAACGACACGCTCGTCTACTACATTATTGGCGATAACGGCGCATCAGCAGAGGGGTCGATCAACGGCAGCTTCAATGAGATGAACTATTTTAACGGGCTGCAATCCCTCGAAACGCCAGAATACCTTATGGAGCGTTTCGACAAGCTGGGCGGGCCCGACTCCTACAACCACTACGCAGTTGGCTGGGCTCACGCCATGAATACTCCTTACCAGTGGACCAAGCAGGTGGCCTCTCACTGGGGTGGGACGCGCAATGGCACCATCGTCCACTGGCCAAAAGGGATCAAGGCAAAGGGCGAGATACGTTCACAGTTCACCCATGTCATCGATGTGGCTCCCACCATCCTCGATGCGGCGGGTATTCCCGAGCCTGTTTTTGTGGACGGTATCCAGCAGTCTCCTATCGAAGGTGTCAGCATGCTCTACTCGTTCAACGACGCCAAAGCGGCGGAGCGGCACGAGACGCAATACTTCGAGATGTTCGGCAATCGCGGCATCTACCACAAGGGTTGGACCGCTGTGACGAAGCACATGACGCCATGGAGATTGGAAGTGAAGACTCCGGCTTATGATGACGACGTCTGGGAGCTCTACGATACTGGCAAAGACTGGAGTCAGGCAACCGACCTGTCGAAAGAGATGCCTCAGAAGCTCCACGAGCTGCAGCGTCTTTGGCTTATCGAGGCGACGCGATACAATGTGCTGCCGATCGATGACCGGCTGATAGAGAAGGTCAACCCGTTTCTGGCCGGCCGGCCGGTGCCCATTAAGGGAAATACCCAGCTTCTGTTCGGGGGTATGGGTCGCCTGTTGGAAAACTGCGTCCTCGATCTCAAGAACAAGTCGCACTCTGTGACCGCCGGGATTGTAGTGCCGGAAAAAGGCGCAGAGGGGGTTATTATCTCCCAGGGAGGCAACATCGGAGGTTGGAGCCTCTATGCCAAGGGTGGCCGGCTCAGGTATTGTTACAACTGGGGAGGCACCAGGCATTTCATTGTCGAGGGAGAGACCCCGATTCCGGCGGGCGAGCATCAGGTGCGTATGGAATTTGCATACGCTGGAGGCGGCCTGGGCAAGGGGGGAAAGGTGACTCTCTACACCGACGGCCGGAAGGTAGGCGAGGGGGATGTCGGAATGACCTTGGCTCTGGTTTTTTCCGGCAATGACGGATGCAACGTGGGAAAGGATAGTGGCGCTCCGGTTTCTCCGGATTACGGTTCCGAGGGCAATGCATTCAATGGCAAGGTCAAAGGAGTACAGCTTGCTATCGCCGATGCAGCTGAGAATGCTGATCACCTGGTCAAAGCGGAAGATGTTATCCGTATAGCGATGGCGCGACAGTAGGATAGTTTTTTTATTTGTACCGGAATGTAGAGGGCTCACGACAAATAATAAACCATAAGGAGGAATAAAATGAGTGCCCAGGACAGGAAACACCGCTCACATCTCCCGATGCCGAACACCGCCCGGCCCCGGTTCATCGCCTACGATGCCAAGGACCCTGACAGCAAGCTTCCTCCTATCGAGCAGCTTCGTCCTCCCAAGGAGGCTCCAAATGTCATGATCGTTCTTATTGACGATGCCGGTTTTGGTTCATCCAGTGCTTTCGGGGGCCCCTGCCAGACGCCGAATGCCGAAAGGCTTGCTGCAGGCGGTCTGAAATTCAACCGCTTCCACACTACAGCTCTCTGCTCCCCGACGCGGCAGGCGCTGCTTACCGGCCGAAACCACCATTCCGCCGGAATGGGTGGCGTCACGGAGATCGCGACCGGGGCACCAGGCTACTGTTCGGTGCTGCCGAATTCAATGTCGCCTCTGGCCAAGACGCTCAAATTTAACGGTTACAGTACTGCCCAGTTCGGCAAGTGCCACGAGGTGCCGGTCTGGCAGACAAGTCCTGCAGGACCGTTTGATGCCTGGCCCTCGGGGGGCGGCGGATTCGAGTATTTCTACGGCTTCATCGGCGGCGAGGCAAACCAGTATTACCCCACTCTTTACGAGGGGACTACGCCTGTCGAACCGAAGAGGTCGCCTGAACAGGGTTACCATCTCATGGAGGACATGACTGACAAGGCCCTTCTCTGGATCGGGCAGCAGAAAGCACTCACCCCTGACAAGCCGTTTTTCGTCTATTTTGCGCCCGGCGCGACCCATGCACCCCACCATGTGCCGAAGGAGTGGGCGGACAAATACAAGGGCATGTTTGACCAGGGCTGGGACAAGTTGCGTGAAGAGACCTTCGCCCGTCAGAAGGCACTGGGAGTCATCCCGCCGGACTGCCAGCTCACCGCGCGGCATAAAGAGATCCCGGCCTGGGACGATATGCCGGAACCGTTCAAGCCGGTTCTGCGCCGGGAGATGGAGGTTTACGCCGGCTTTATGGAATACACCGATCACCATGTCGGACGAATTTTCGATGCGCTCGACAAACTTGGCATCCTCGATGACACGCTCATCTACTACATCATCGGTGATAACGGCGCATCCGCCGAAGGGTCGCTCAACGGCTGCTTCAACGAGATGAGCTATTTCAATGGACAGCAAATTCTCGAAACGCCCGAATACCTTACGAAACGTCTCGACAAGCTGGGAGGCCCCGACTCCTACAACCACTACGCAGTTGGCTGGGCTCACGCCATGAATACCCCTTATAAGTGGACCAAGCAGGTCGCATCGCACTGGGGTGGAACGCGCAATGGAACTCTGGTCCACTGGCCAAAAGGGATCAAGGCACAGGGCGAGATACGTTCTCAGTTTGCTCATGTCATCGATGTGGCTCCCACCATCCTCGAGGCAGCCGGCGTTCCCGAGCCTGTTTCCGTGGACGGTATCCAGCAGTCTCCTATCGAAGGTGTCAGCATGCTCTACTCTTTCAACGACGCCAACGCGGCGGAGCGGCACGAGACGCAATACTTCGAAATGCTGGGTAACCGCGGCATCTACCATAAGGGCTGGACCGCTGTGACGAGGCATACGACGCCATGGATGCTCGACACAGAGCAGCTTCCTCCCTTCGATGACGACGTCTGGGAGCTTTACGATACCAGCAAAGACTGGAGCCAGGCAAATGACCTTTCGAAAGAGATGCCTCAGAAGCTCCACGAGTTGCAGCGCCTCTGGCTTATCGAGGCGACGCGATATAATGTGCTGCCGATCGATGACCGGAAATTAGAGAAATGGGACCCGGATACTGCCGGTCGACCTGTGCTTATCAAGGGCAAAACCCAACTGCTCTTTGGCGGCATGGGACGTCTGCTGGAAAACTGTGTTTTGAATCTCAAGAACAAGTCGCACTCCGTGACTGCCGGGATCGTGGTGCCGGAGAAAGGCGCCGAGGGAGTCATTATCTCCCAGGGTGCAAAAACCGGTGGCTGGTCACTCTACGCAAAGAGCGGTAAACTCAGGTACTGCTACAACTGGGGCGGTTTCAAGCACTTTTTTGTTGAGGGAGATACCCCCATTCCGGCGGGCGAGCACCAGGTGCGCATGGAGTTCGCTTATGCTGGAGGTGGTCTGGGCAAGGGAGGTAAGGTGACCTTGTACACTGACGGCAAGAAGGTCGGCGAGGGAGTGATCGATGCAACTCTGCCGATGGTTTTCTCAATAGACGATGGTTGCGATATCGGCGAAGATAGCGGAGCTCCTGTTTCTCCTGATTATGGATCGCATGGCAATGCATTCAATGGCAAGGTCAAAGGCGTTGAACTTGCTATTGTCGATGCAGCTGAGAACGCTGATCACCTGGTCAAGCCTGAAGATGTAATTCGTATCGCGATGGCGCGGCAATAAAGAGGGTTGAACTCGGCAGCACGATTAGTGCTGCCGGTGTATGTCCTGATAAAAAGAGGAGCAAATGAAGCTTTCAAAATCATGAATGGACCTACGAATAAAAGCATTATTGAACCGCGCTGGCCCGTTGTGCTGACGATTTTCGCAGTGATCATCCTGCTGGCGGCACTCCCGGGTCGGATTCGCTTCTTTCCTGACTGGCTTGCTCCCGTTCTTGGAATTGCGGTGCTGGCGCCGACCGCAGCTGTCGGACTGGCGACCGCCAAGGTTCGGTGGTTGAGACTCGAGCGCATTGTCATGCTTCTTTTCTTCGTGGTGTCGGGGTGCGGCAGTATTGTGAATCTGGCCAATCTGATTACTGCCATGATAGGCCATTCGAGCCAGGTCAGCGGTCTGCAGCTCCTGACATCCAGTATCGGAGTATGGGTCACCAACGTGCTCGCGTTTTCGCTGCTCTACTGGCAGATAGATCGCGGTGGTCCTGAAGCCCGTGCGAGCGGTACGAGTCCGATGCCCGACTGGCTTTTCCCGCAGGCAGGGGTCGAGGCCGAAGACCTGCCTCTGGACTGGCGACCGGTATTTGTGGACTATCTGTTTCTCGGATTCAACACTGCAACGGCATTCAGTCCTACCGACGTCCTTCCGCTGACGATGCGAGCCAAAATACTGATGATGCTCGAAAGCTCTATCTCGCTTGTCACGATCGTTGTCGTAGCATCGCGTGCAATAAACATTCTCGGGAATTAGAGAAATCTAAATATGAAAAAACCATTGTGGACATTTCTTCCGGTGATCGGCTGGTTCCCTTCATACTCCCGGTTAATGCTGCGGGAAGATTTTGTCGCCGGACTGACCGCCTCGGCAGTGGTGCTCCCGAAAGCCATGGCTTCGGCGGGCATTGCCGGTTTGCCCATTGAAACAGGTCTCTACACGTCGCTGGCGGCAATGCTGGTCTATCCGTTTTTCGGCTCTTCACGTCTCTTGAGCGTCACGACTACTTCAACCATCGCACTCATGACGGCCGCAGAAGTGACGGCGATCAACCAGGGCGGGGGGCCTGCTGTGGGAGCTCCTGGCGTTGGGGTGACTTTAGCGTTTCTGGTCGGCTTTTTTATGATTGTGGCGCGAATTCTTCGTATGGGCTTCATTGCAAATTTTATCTCACAACCGGTTCTGGTGGGATTTGAAGCCGGCATCGGCATCGTGATCGTTGTGAGCCAGTTGAAATCACTGCTCGGGGTTCAACTTTCAAGCAGTACGACGCTTGGAATTCTGCTTGAGCTGCCGGGAGCTTTACCCCAAACACACCTGCTGACCCTGAGTCTTGCATTGGCGGGGATTGCGCTTTTGATTTTGCTGCCGCTCAAGCTGCCGGCTGTTCCCGTTTCCCTGCTGCTCGTCGTATTGAGCGCAACAGCAGCCTCTGTATTCGATCTGGGTGCTCTCGGTGTCAAGCTGACGGGAAGAGTGCCGGAAGGATTGCCCTCTTTTAAGATGCCTGATTTTTCTCTGATCAGTCGATTATGGCCCGCAGCACTCGGAATTGCCCTGATGTCATTTGTCGAATCAGTCTCTGCAGCCCGGACTTTTCTGAAGAATGAAGATCCGGCGATCAATCCGGATCAGGAACTTTTTGCCATAGGCGCAGCAAACCTCACTGCATCCTTTTTCGGTGGTTTTCCTGCTGGAGGAGGTACCTCTCAGACAGCTGTCAACAGCGATGCCGGGGCACTTACTCAGCTCTCCGGGTTTGTTTCTGCTTTACTTGTCGTTGCTTCTCTTCTCCTGCTTTCGAACGCTATAGCCCTGATTCCGCAAGCTGCTCTGGGGGCGCTCGTTCTTGTCGTGGCTGTCTCGATGATCAAACCGCAAAAGTTCCGGGCAATCGGCCGGATCCGCAGGGATGAACTCGTGTGGGCTCTGGTGACGATGATTGGCGTCGTCCTGATCGGGACGCTTGAAGGCATTCTGATAGCGGTAGCTATATCGGTCTTGACTTTGTTTTATCAGGCGAATCATCCTCCGGTCTATGCGTTGGCGTATAACCCCGAGAAACACATTTTCCGCAGGCTTGGCGAAAATAAGGACGATCTGACCTATCCGGGACTGTTGATGCTGCGTACAGAAGGGAGGCTCACGTTTGTAAATGCCTCATATGTCAGTGAAAAAATGCGCGAACTGGTAAAAGAGTATGATCCCAAGGTGATTGTTTTGGAGTGCAGTGCGATTCCAGATATTGAATATACTGCACTGGCCATGTTGACAGAGGCAAAGGCAAATCTCGAAAAGCGGGGGATTGAAATATGGCTTGCTAAACTCAATCCTGACCTGTTCAAAATCATCGGACGCTCGCCTCTTGGGGTGAATCTTGGTCGTGAACGTATGTTTTTCAACTTGCAAAAGGCCTTTGAGGCGTTTCAGAAAAAGGATCGTGCATATGACCAATAAGCTTATAAAACAAGTATTTACGATAAGTATCGTAATGTTGAACCTTTCAGGATGCATGTCTCTCGGTCCTCCACGGATAAGTCCTGACAGAGTTGATTACATTCAGGAAATTTCCGAATCATGGAAAAAACAGATGCTGCTGAACATCGTCAAACTGCGATACTTTGATCCGCCTACGTTTCTGGACGTGCTGTCGATTATCAGTCAGTACGGAATGGAAAATCAGTTCAACGCCGATTATCGATGGTTCTTTCCGTCCCCTGGCACCAATGCCGGTGTAGGCGGCTATTCGAAATATTTGGATAAGCCGACAATTACCTATGCGCCGCTCTCAGGGCAGAAATTTATTAAAAACCTGTTGACTCCGATCCCTCCCACAGCTGTAATAAGCCTTATACAGAGTGGTTGGCCGATAGACTTGATTTTCTCGCTTACGGTAAAGACGGTTAACGGCGTGAATAATTCCGGTATTGAACAATCTGAATTTATCCGTCTTATAAAGGCCATGCGTACCATGCAGCTCGCAGGAGTTAGCGATATCCGTCTTGATAGTACTGACAAAAAGGAAGCTGTCGTCTTTGTGATTTCCGACGTGCATGCTAAAGAAAAGTACCGCAGCGAAACGGAAACCATACGAAGCATCCTCAAAATAAAACCGGATATCAACAGTTACAGAATAGTCTTCGGCACTCTTGCCAAGAAAAATGACGAGGTCGCTATACTGACGCGTTCGATGCTGGAAATCATGCTTGCTATTGGTTCGACGATCGATGTGCCGGCAAAACATGTAACAGAGAATCGGGTTAAGGAAACTGTTCTTTATGCCGGACTTGAGTGGTTGCAGACGCAAATTCATTCAGGCACCGAAAAGCCGCAAGATGCCTTTACATCAATTCGATATCAGAATTACTGGTTCTGGATTGACAACAAGGATATCAATACGAAACGCATCTTCGCCTTGCTGATGATTTTTCTGTCATTGACTGAAACCGATCAGAAGGCTGCTCCTCCGGGAATAACGATTGGAGGATAAATTTATAATGTACTTTCATGATCATTGAATCATTTGCCTCCCGGCCATAAATTCACTCATTCCGGGAACAACATTGTAAACACAGCCCTGCCCCCTAATCCCTCCGGGCCATTATCAATGCTTTTAGCCCAGTAACGTAATCCTGCTCCGACACTGACACGCTGGTTGCCTATTTTCACCAGCTTGGTGACAATCAAGTTTATCGGGATTGATAAATCCTTGCCTATCCAGTCATAAGTGGATTCAGTGTTAATGGCGTAAGTCCATGCCGAAGGAGTTGTGTAGGCGAGAACTGGTTGAAAAAAAGTTTTGCTGACACTCATCCTATTGCTATCGCCTGCAAAAGACCAGACGTGGTTAACCAAGGCACCATAAGTCCAGGGGCCTGAAAGCTTGATTACGACCGCTGTCGGGCCAGCACCCCATTTCCCGGCACCGAGCAGCTTATCGGTAGCTGATGGTATCTGCAATACTAGACCTCCTCCCACCGTCCAACTCTGGTCGTCAAGTTTCGGCGACAGAAAAATGCTCTGCAGAATATCGCCAATGCCTGCTTGATAACCCGCACCGGGGAAGAGTTGATCCTGAAACATGATCGGAACGATGGTTCGTGATATAATCATCAGCTCCGGGCTGACCTGGATGGGTATGACAGGCTGAACATTGAGCGTCCAGCGCGAGCCGTCTGTATGAGGCCCAATGGCGTCATAGTTAAGCTGCAAAGGCACGCTGATCAGGTCCGAAATGGGGTTTGCCAGTTTTTTTGCGAGAGCTTCGTTGGTTTGTTGTTCCAAAGTCGCGGTTTCTTCTGCCCTGGCCAGAGGGGAGTTTGTCATGGCTGAAGCAGCAAGAACAGCCATTGAAAGCAGTATTTTTTTGCTGAGTTTCATCATGGTATACGATTAGTATTTAGAAAATACCGAAAGCAAAATACAATGCTGTTATTTTGTCTTGGACACATTTGATGAGTGCGCAGCTTATTTTTCAAATCATTGAGATCGCTATAAGGGCCAGTCAGGCCCAGCAGCACCGTACCTATGAAATCATAGAGCAATAATTGCAAGGGAAAAGACTCATGTTTTGAATGGCTCATTGTTTTATTTTCAAACCTCAGCAAACTGGATAATCACTTTGATATCATCCGCTTGACGTGTCATGGCTTTGACAAACTCTTCAGGCCGCTCCCGACGTGTGATAAGACGAGCCAGCCAGTCGCGGTCAGCCCGGGCCAGAGATTCACTTGCCTTGAACCAGTGCCTTTTATTGGCGTTGACACTTCCGAACACAACATTGTTCTTCAGAACTGCTGAGGAAGCCACATTTGCAGTGGCTATCCTGGGAACGCTACCGCCATGCCCGACACCGGCCAGACAGATAATCCCGCTTGCTGCTATCAATGAGAATGAATCGGCGATGATACTCCCGACTCCTGTGCACTCCATGATAACGTCAGGGGTAAATCCCACATCACTAATACTGCAGGAATGGTAGGTCGCGCCAAGAGCTTGCACAAGCTCTGGCTTGAGTCCGGTTACCGCGCGGTCGAGCACATGAATCTCCACTCCAAGCTGTTTTCCTGCCATCGCACAAAGCAGCCCGATAGGTCCGGCACCGGTTACAAGAGCCGTTGCCGGCTCCCAGAAAGCACGTGTTCCTATAGCCAGGGTATGTTCCCATGCCTTTGTCACTACCGATGTTGGTTCCAGCAGTACTCCGAGAATACCGAGTGAAGGGTCAACCCTGATAGCGTATTCTGGCTCAATCCTCCAGCGCTCTGACATGAAGCCATCAATCTGCTTGATGCCACGCTCGGTGTACTGACCATTGCGACACATATCCCACTCTCCGACCGCACAGTTCGGACAGGGCACCGGGTCGGGGCGGCGGACAATCCCAACAACAAGATCTCCTTTGTTGAGTCCGATTGCAGTACCTGGATCAATGATCCTGCCAAGTGATTCATGACCTAAAACAAGACGATTTTTACCGGGAGGCGCCCACCCGTATTTTCCATCTACAATCTCGACATCGGTACCACAGACGCCCACGGCAACAGCCTCAACGAGCACTGAACCATTACTTGTATCAGGTTCGGAAATCTCTTCCAAGCGTGCGGATCCCGCTTTCATCGGTTCTACGGTAATAGCTTTCATATTCGCACCCTTGTTTCTTTGACCTATCTTTTATCTGAAACTTTTAAAGAACGATCTTTTGCCCTCTTTCAACAGTTTTTCTGCATCCGTATATCTGAAAATTTCGATCAGCATCGCTGCTAAGCCTGACCAGCCGGTCTGATGACTTGCGCCTATTCCGGCCCCATTGTCTCCATGAAAGTATTCATAAAAAAGAATGCAGTCGCGCCAGTACTTGTCATTCTGGAATTGTGCCTGGCTCCCGAAGACAGGACGGTGATTATTCTTGTCGCGCAGGAAAATGCTGACAAGTCGCATCGAAATCTCCTGAGCTACTTCAAAAAGATTCATCAGTCGGCCGGAGCCTGTGGGGCACTCTATTTTGAAAGAATTGCCGAAGTAGGCGTAGAAGTTCAGCAAAGCGCGTACAATAATGATATTGATCGGCATCCAGACAGGCCCTCTCCAGTTGGAATTGCCTCCGAACATGCCCGAATCGGAATCGGCCGGCAGATATTTGACGGTGAACGCCTCGCCGCTCACATTGAAGACATAGGGATGATCCATGTGATATCGGGAAAGGGCCCTTATCCCGTAAGGGCTGAGAAATTCATCTTCATCGAGCATATAGCCAAGAATGCGTTTCAATCTTTCAGGATTCACCAGAGCTAAGAGGCCTCGATCGGCATAACCCAAGCTGTAGTAATGGTCCGAAATCAGTTCCGGCATGTGCTGCGTGCGCTCTTCGAGTAATTTCATTACTGATGGAACTCGCATTCGCTCCTCAGGGTCAATGACGGTTGCGGCACACATCGGTAAAAGGCCGACAATTGAGCGCACTTTGAGACGCATGGCGTTTCCGTCGGGAAATCTCAGTACGTCGTAAAAAAAGCCATCCTCTTCATCCCATAGACCGCAAGGGCCGACATTGTTGACTGCGTGACCAATCCAGAGCATATGGTCGAGAAACTTCGCCGCTATGCTTTCGTAAGTCGGGTCATGTTCGGCAAGCTCCACCGAGAGTTCGATCATGTTCTGGCTGAACAACGCCATCCAGGCTGTGCCATCGGCCTGCTCAAGATACCCTCCTGTCGGCAACGGTCTGGACCTGTCGAAGACGCCGATGTTATCCAGACCAAGAAAACCTCCTTCGAATACATTTTTTCCGAACCGGTCTTTCCGGTTAACCCACCAGGTAAAGTTGACCAGAAGCTTGCTGAAGACGCGTTTGAGGAAGTCCAGATCTCCTGTGCCTTTTAGTGTCTGCTCAAAGCGGTACATAAAGAGGGTTGCCCATGCAGGAACCGGTGGATTGACATCGCTGAAATTCCACTCGTAAGCCGGAAGCTGCCCGTTCGGGTGCTGATACTTCTGCCCAAGCATCAATTCAATCTGTTGCTTGGCAAAGTTTATATCGATCGGAGCGAACACCAGAGAGTGAAACGCCAGATCCCAGGTTGCATACCATGGATATTCCCACTTGTCCGGCATGGACAAGATATCGTCGTTAATCATATGCCCCCATTCACAGTTGCGCATGTTTCCCGACACACCCGAAAACGGGTCACCTCCATGCGCCCTGATCCATGCGCTTGCATCGAATATGTAGTGCTGCTTCGACCACAACATTCCGGCAAACGCCTGTCGCATCACTCTTGCTTCGTCTTCCGTCGAATTGGGAGGAATAATCTCCCGGTAAAACTCATTCGCCTCAGTAATCCGATCTTCAAATATTTTGTTGAATCCGGAAAAAAGTTCTTTAGTGTCGCCAGGATCAGTGTCGACAAGCCTCAATCGCATCACAACCCTGCCTCCGGCTTTGACTTTCAGTGTTTGATATGCGGCTGCTTTGGTGCCGATTCCTTCAGGGTTAACGGAATCCTTTCGACCAAGCACCACATAATCGTTGATGCCATCCTTTACATAGCGGTTCTTGTTCTCAGTCCCCAGAATCCGTTGGTTGTTTGTCTCGTTTTCGGTGAACAGAAGGGAAGAGTCGCCCTCCACACAGAGCCACCGCTTGCCGAGTTCGGGATGTATAGCTGCAAGAATCTGCATGCCGCTCTGGGCATCGCACCGGGAAATTTCCGGCTTTGAAGCTTTATCCGCCCACGTCCAGACATTGCGAAACCAGAGGGTAGGCAAGCAGTGAAGTTCAGCTTCATCAGGCCCCCGGTTTTCAGCCGTAATCCGGATGAGAATGTCTTCCGGTGAAGCTTTGGCGTATTCCACAAATACATCGAAGTATCTGTTGTCGTTAAAGATGCCGGTCTCCAGCAGTTCATACTCCAGTTGATTGCGCGAGCGCCGCCTGTTGGTTTCCACCAGATCATCGTAGGGAAAGGCATTCTGAGGATATTTATAAAGCCACTTCATATAGGAGTGAGTAGGCGTGGAGTCGAGATAGAAGTAGTACTCCTTGACATCCTCACCATGATTTCCTTCGGGTCCTGTCAGTCCGAACAATCGTTCCTTGAGAATAGGATCATTACCGTTCCAAAGTGCCAGAGCAAAACACAGTCTTGATTTTTCATCGGAAAAGCCAGCCAGCCCGTCTTCTCCGGAGCGGTAAGCCCTCGAACGGGCGTGATCGTGCGGAAAATAGACCCAGGCATTCCCATTGTCGCTGAAGTCTTCTCGAACCGTTCCCCACTGCCGCTCGCTCAGGTATGGGCCCCATTTTTTCCATGGTACACCTTTTACCTCGTCATCGAGACGGTTTTGTTCCGCATTGAATCTTGTCTTTTTCATTTTGAGATCTGTTAAGTTCAGTAAATGTGTTCGATGGGTTTTCCATTGCTATTGCATTATTGAAACTTTCTTCGGTAATGGCATCCGTTAGCTTATTTCAACATCAAAAACATGATACGACCAGGGCTTCAGGTCGACAAAGAGGCCGCGTTCAAGCAATTCATTGCCTTCGCGGATAAAACTGGAGGATGCAATCAAATCCATGAGCCGGACCGATCGGTTTTTGAACTCGGGAAATAGCATTTTGAGATAGCACTGGCTGGGATAAGACGCGTAATTCACTGCGGTCAGCACATGTTCCTTGCCTGATCCAAGCCAGGAATACGAGATAAATGAATCCCACGACCCGTTCCCATCCCATGCCGGCAAGCATTCAAGCAGGCGCCACTGGCCTTGCCGGACAGCGGGTAGCCGCAAAACGTTCAGAAGCTTGTCATAAAACAGTTGCAGCTCAACATTCACGGCTTCTTTTGGCGCGCGCACCAAATGTGGTGAGATCCGCTTTTTGCGGCCCTCAAACTGTCCTTGATGAAAAAAACGCATTCCGGGTGATAAATATGTAATAATCGCAGCTGCCTGATGGACTTTAAGATCAAATGTGGCTGCTGCCCGCTTTTCGTCGTGATTCTCAAGGAATCGGGAAAGCTTGTTCTGGTAATCCAGACTTGCGGAGAGATGCTCACGCACCGGCCGGGCGTGGCCCTCGCGCAGTCTGTCATAGAGTCGTTTATCATAAGTATAGTCAAACCCCTGCTGCTGAAGTTCCCATTCCAGGTCCCAGTAGACCTCGGCCATAAAACAAAAATCAGGAGCTTGTTCTCTGACTTTTTTTGTGGCTTTCGGCCAAAACAGCTCAGGCCTGCGGCCCCAGGTCCGCTGGAAAATATCGGGCAGGATGAGCATAGCCATATCACAGCGCACACCGTCACATTGGCCGGAAATCTTCAGCAATTCATTACTCATTGCTTCCTGCAGCGAAGGATTGCTGTAATCAAGCTGCAGCGTGTCGGGCCACCCTGAAAAATAGGGATCACGGCCGTATCCCAGAATCATTTCCCCCTCCTTGCGTTTGACGCGCGTATAGTTCTTGGGGGAGCGTTGCAAATCGTCAGGTGTTCCGGCAACAAAATACTCGGGGTGCTCTTCTATCCAGGGATGATCCAGCCCCATATGATTTGGAACAAAATCCAGCATCAGTTTAAGGCCTCGCTTCTGCAGACGTTTGCGCAGCCGGGCCAGTGCCGGATCTCCTCCGATATCCGGATGTACGGTATAACCCGTAATGGCAAACCCAGAGCCGGCAATATTCTCCTCACGCAGGTCAGGCAGCGTTTCCTGAAAATCCCTGCGCCATTCAGGATTTTGGCGTGATACTTTCTGTGCTGTCAGGCCTGTACGCCACACGCTCAAAAACCAGATCCAGTCAAATCCCATGTTGCTGAAGCGATCCAGGTCGCTGTCCGCAATATCGTCCAGCGTTGCTGGTCGCCCCAATCCTTCTGCCAACTCTGTCAACCAGACGCGAGTGTTAACCTGATAGAGCGAAGGGTATCTAACCGGCATTGAAATGTTCTCCATTTTTTTCATGTGGGTCTCCGATTTTTTGCGAATGAAACATTGGCGGAACTTATTCCCAAACATCTTCCCGTCTGAACACTCTCACGATCACCATGCCCGCCGCAAAGAACACGCATCCAGGTTGCAGAATCAGGGCTTGTTTTTCAGCATGTTTTCGTGCAGCATGAGCATGCTTTTCTGGCTGACTTGAATGAGGCCGCGACGGGGTCGGTCAAGGTCCATGATCAGGTAAATAATTGAGGTAATGAGAAGAGCCATTATTGTCGTCACAACAAAATGGCGCCATTCAGCAAGGGTGTAATTGTAGCTGGTCAGTGCCATGGAAAGCAGTGCAGTGGCCCACAAAAGCATGATTATGGGTTCAGGGATATGATTGTCAAGCGCGATCAGGCGTTTGGTATGCAGGTCGATTACATCGTTCAGTGACTGAATAAACAGTCCTGTTGTAACAGCCCTTGGATCTCCTGATGCAGCATTCCGGGCAACAGACCAGAGCTGATCGTGAAACTGCCCTGATTTTTCGTTTACTTCGTTAAGCTTAACTTCATCAGTCTCATTGGAACCGCTTTTAAAAAGCTCCGCTCTTAAGTTTACATATTCTCTGAGCAGTGAAGCAGCTTCCGATGCATAGGGTTCAGGGAGCAGCCGTGCCCTCAGGTAAGTTGTGCCCAGTGCATTTGCTTCCTCCAGAACCAGTTGTTTGCGTAAATCGTAGCGGGATTCGGTCATTGCAAAAGTAAAACCGAGCATAAGGGCAAGAAGTCCGAGAAGGGAGCTTTGCAGAGTAGAGATATGTGATTTTACAGTTTCGCTCACAAGCTCACGATTGCGCTTGCCTGCAAGATAACCTGATATGGATGCCGCAATCAGAAGAAAGAAAAGTATCACAAAAAGGCTTGAACCTGATATCCGGTAAAAAATTTCTTCGTTCATATCACACTCCTTGCTGCTAAGTAAATGGACCTATGCTCTATCAGAGCCCACACCCGTCATTGTTTTTGTTTCACATGAAAGAAAAAATGTTGATCTGGTAACTGGAAATGTCTCGTACGGTGATTTATATGATCCCGTACTTTCATCTCTTGATGTTTTATGCGTTTGCTGTTTTATTGTTGTAATTCTGAGATAATATATTGCTGTAACTTTTTTATAATATATATAAAATGTATATTATTTTATCATTTTAGATTGAAGGTTCTTTTGATATAACTAAAAGATCTGCCTGGATTTCTACTGGCTGGACAGTATGATATTGTGGTAAGAGAGAATTGGCGCCTTTGCAATGGAACCGATCAGAGGCAAAAATTATAAACGGTACATATCATGAAAGTCATCATTGTTGGCGGAGTGGCAGGTGGAGGGTCGTGTGCGGCGCGACTGCGCAGGCTGGATGAAAAAGCTGAAATTCTCATGGTGGAACGGGGGCCCTTTGTTTCGTACGCAAACTGCGGTATTCCATACCATATTGGTGGCGTGATTGAGAAAGAGTCTAGCCTTCTTGTATCGAATGAACAGACGTTTCGCAAGGTGTTCGCGATCGATTGCCGGACGCACTGCGAGGCTGTCCGCATCTCGACCTCAACAAAAACCCTGGAGCTTAAGAGCCATGTGACCGGTGAGGTCACCACCGAGAAATACGACAAGCTGGTACTGTCACCTGGAGCGGACCCGATCCGCCCTCCCTTGCCCGGCATTGATCTCCCGGGGATATTTTCGGTAAGAACCCTGTCGGATGCGAAAGATATCCGTGAATGGATAGAACAAGGTATAAGTGACGTAACTGGTGAGTACAGAACCTCGGGGTTTCAGTCGTTGGACAGGGCCAAGCGGGCGGTAGTGGTCGGTGGTGGATACATCGGCCTCGAAATGGCGGAAAATCTGGTCGATAGAGGGCTCAAGGTGACGCTGGTCGAAATGCTCGATCAGGTCATGGCGCCTCTTGATCCTGAATGTGCCCGCCTTGTACAGCGCCACATGGAAAAGAACGGCGTCAATGTCGAGCTCAATGATGCGGTTGCAGGCTTCAGGCAGACCGCAGGCGGCTCGCTCGATGTGTTAACGAAATTAAGCAAGGTTCATCCGGCCGATATCGTGATTCTTGCCATCGGCGTGCGTCCAGAGATCGGGCTTGCGAAAATGGCCGGGCTCGAGATTGGCCATCGCGGAGGGATTCGTGTCGACGAACAGATGCGCACCAGCAATCCGGATATTTTTGCCGTCGGCGACGCCGTTGAAGTTAAAGATTTCGTTACCGGAGAATGGTCTCTGATTCCTCTCGCCGGCCCTGCAAACAGACAGGGGCGGATAGCGGCCGACGTAATCAATGGGCGCGACTCTCGTTTCCGAGGCACCCAGGGAACCTCGGTCATCGGGTTGTTCGGAGCCACGGTCGCCATGACTGGCGCCAGCGAAAAGCATCTCATCCTGAAAGTCATTTTCCGAAAATCCGACGGACGTCTCCTCGGCGCGCAGGCGTTGGGGTGGGATGGCGTCGAAAAACGCATCGACGCCATCTCCATCGCCATCCAGATGGGTGCTACGGTCTATGACCTTGAAGAAGCTGAACTCTGCTATGCCCCACAGTACGGAAGTGCAAAGGATCCGGTCAACTTCGCAGGCATGGTTTCTGCTGATGTTCTTAGGGGAGACATGCCGCTCTCTCATTGGACAGCTGTAGACGGCAGGTTCCTGCTCGATGTGCGCAATCCGGCGGAAGTCGGCGTGCAGCATGTGCCTGGCGCGGTCAACATACCGCTGCCGGAACTCCGCGCACGCCTTGGCGAACTTCCTCGCGACCGCGAAATACTCATCATCTGCCGCTCCGCACAGCGGGCTTACTATGCAACCTGCATTCTTCTGCAGAACGGGTTCAAAGCCAGCAATCTCTCAGGTGGCATGATGTCCCGCTCAATGTTTTTTGATGCGTGATGGTAAGAAAGGTGGAGTAGAGGTGCCGCTTGCGATAAATCGGTTACAGGAAAGTGATACGGGTAACAATTGACCGAGAGGTGTTCATGGAGCAATTTTCATTTGTCTTTACAATATTTTTTATGCTGCTCGGTCCTCTTAAGCTTATCCCGTCTTTCGCCGGGGTGACACGGAAAGCTGATGAACGGTTCAAGCGGGCTGTGGCGATCCGTGCTGTTGCGATCGCCACAGCCCTCTGTTTGTTTGTGGTACTGGCCGGGGAGACCATCCTTGGCAAATATCACATATCCATTGACGCTTTGCGGATCGCAGGTGGATTGGTGCTGCTGATCTCCGCGCTGCAGGTCATCTTCCAGAAAGCGACTCCCTCAAGCCCGGTATCAGGCACTCCGACACTGATCCAGCTCGCTGCCTCGCCGGTTGCCGTTCCGAATATCGTACCGCCTGCAGGGGTCGCCGCAATATTGATATTCATGATGCTTGCGCAACAGTATCCAGGTATGATGCAAGCGATAGTTATCAGTCTGGTGGTCATGATGCTCCTGGATTTTCTGGTGATGTACTTCATCGATAAGGTCATAAAAACATCTGGTCTGATGATTGTTCTCATGGTACTCGGCTCAGTGCTCGTTTTTATCCAGGTCTGTCTTGCCATGGAGATGATGTTGAGCGCCCTGAAGAATTTGGGCGTCATCCATGGCTGAAGCAGTCTAAGGCGGAAAGCAGAGGTTTCTTCGTTACGTATGGAAGGAGGTAGGTAAAATTGGTTAAAATAATGCGAAGCTGGGTCGATATTCAAACAGCAGTCATCACCGCCGGTACGATGATGAGCAAACAAATAAAAGGAGGACTGTTATTATGGATATAAAAGTTACAACTACTGAAAATACAAGCCTAAGTACTGTTCCATTGAATTGGAAAGAGGTGTACTACACCAATTGTCCTCTTGTATCAGCGAGCAATGTCGATCAGGAGCTGGGTTGGACCAGGGAGGAGTACAAGAAGATCGGCGTAAAATACGGCTTCTTGCGTTCAGTACCCGAGAACGACTGGTATCCGCACTACATCCACAACCTCGACAACCTCATCCGCTTCGGTGGTCTATTCCCCCCTATTCACGTGCATGCGGATATACGCAGGACAAGGTTGTTGGGTGTGACGCACGCACCGCACGAAGGCGGATGCATGATGGTACGCTCAAGGGACAATATCTACCGCATGACCGAGCTGAAAGGCAAAAAGATTGGGCTCTCGAAGAGCCTGAACACCATCAAGAACGACTGGTGGCGCATACAGGAGGAACAGGGTATTGAACTGATGCTCCGGATAAACGGCATGACTCGCGCCGATGTGGAGATCGTAGAATTTCCCTATGCGGATGACTGGTACAACAATCCCGAAATGGTGGGCCCGCCGATGGAAAACCCGTCAGAATTGTGGCTGAAACGTGACCATAAGCACGACCTGGCTTTCCGACCGCTGGAAACAGCGTTGCTGAAAGGCGTGGTCGATGCCATTTATACGCAAAGCAAGCCCTTTCAGCATCTTCAGGAGGCAACGGGCAAAATGAAGGCAATCGAGGACCTGTCGAGGTATCCCGACTGGACGTTGCAGGTGGCCAATATACCGGCAGTCATCACCTGTACCGACGTGATGGCCGAGAAGCACCCTGAGCTCGTCGTTACCTTTATGAAGGGAATGATCAAGGTGGGGCGCTGGGCCAATGAGCATAAGCATGCCGCCGCAGCGATTCTCGACAAGCAGACGTTTTACCTGGACGTTGAGGATACCTACGAGGGCATCAGGCATATCGACATGGTGCCAAACCTGTCGCCCCAGAATATGGTTTCAGTGGAGATCGGCAAGGACTTTATGCTGAGCCACGGCTACATCAAACACGACTTCGATGTGCATGAGTGGGCCGCGCCGGAGTTCCTTGAACAGGCGGCAAAAGATCTGCTCGAAGAGCGATGGAAGAAGGTGTCCGGCGACAAGTTGCCTGATGCAACTGAGTTGCTTGCATCAACAAAAAGGATTGGGTAGTCTGGAAAACATGAAATCGTAGACCATTAACAGGGGATTGAAAGATTGAATCCACTTTTCGGGAGGAGAGGTATAAGAAAACAAGCAGGGAGAAAAAACATGATAAGGAATACCTTCAAAAACCGGCTGCGCACTACCGTTCTTCTTGCGGCTGTTCTCTCTTGTACTGCCGGTGCAGCGAATGCTGAGGAGAAGTCTGCAGGGGTCGATGTTACTCAGGCAAATAATCCGCTCGCAAATTTCACTGCATTCAACATGCAGAACTACTATATTGGCGAACTTACTGATCAGGACAAGAATGCCAACCAGCTTTGGCTGCGTTTCGCCAAACCCTTCTCAATAGGAAGGACAAACTGGCTCATGCGTGCCTCGCTGCCGGTTAATACTTTCCCGGTTTCACCTGTACTCAACCACCGGACCGGGATCGGGGACTTGAATGTTTTTGCTGCCTATCTGATCGACATCGGCAATCCTAAGATCGCTTTCGGCATAGGTCCCCAGATCACCGTACCTACCGCATCGGTAGATGCATTGGGCAGCGGTAAGTGGTCAGCGGGCTTGACCAACGTTCTCTTCAATTTCAGCTCGCCAAAGCTCCAGTATGGCTATCTGCTTAACTGGCAGGCAAGCTTCGCGGGTGGCGACAACCGCGCGGATGTAAATCTCGGTACCCTTCAGCCGTTTATGTTCTATCAGCTTGGCGGTGGAACATACCTTCGCTCCTCGGCTTTAAGCTCGTACAACTTCCAGAACAATACCTACAGTGTGCCTGTCGGGTTAGGTGTCGGTCAGGTGATGCCCGGCGAGAAGATAATCTACAATCTTTTTATTGAGCCACAGGTGTCAATTGCAGACAATGGCGCAGGATGGCCGAAGTGGCAGATTTTCGTAGCATTGAACATGCAGTTCAAGTGAGATTCAGGTATAGGGTAGTGACAAAGCCAACAATCAGGATGGTAACGATGTACCCCGACAATTCTTCAATGAAACGCGGAAACGGCTCCTGACGCGATCTTGCGGGATATTGGCTATCATTGTCTTATTCCTCAAGGCTTACTGACAGTAACGGCGATGGAACGGGTGATCTTTACCATCACTTTATCGCCTTTTTTGATATTGCCGAGATTTTTTACATCTGAAGCGATGCTGATTTTAAAATCGTTCCCTTTCGTTCCCTTTAAAACAGCGCTTCGTTTTTCTGCGTTGATGGAGAGCACTGTAGCTGTCACTGAATCGGTGTCTGTCATTACTCCGGACGGTTTTTTTGTTTTGTTGCGAACGATAACGCTCTTTGATTCTTCAACGGAAGCTGACTTTTGATCAGCCGGTTGAATAAAAATGGCGATAGCATCCATGTAATCGATTTTGATGACATCCCCTTTTCTGATTTCTTTCAGACGTACGACCTCAGGGCTGACTGACATGGTTATGATGTGGCCATCGTGTTCCTTGAGCGTTAAAATACGATTGACATAATCAACAGCAGCCACTGTGGCTGTGATGGTATCCATTTCCGTTTCAATCACTTGAGGCTTTGTTGCGCTCTGGGACGCGGTATATGGTTCAGCAACAGCTAATTCCGGCATACCCGTTAAAAACATTGATACAGTTGCAATCATAAGCTTTTGTCCTGAAGACAGCTGTTTCATATGTTACCCAGTTATTGATAGTTTTTTGTGCGTATGGAGGGAGTTCTGAGTATTCAGCAGGGTAGTCCAGACAGTATTCCTGAATTACCCTTTTCTTGCTGAACGCTTTTGGCAAGGAGGCTTAAGCCTCCTTGCCATGTTCGGTTCTTGATGTTAGATTCCAACCCTTAGGCCAACCAGGAAGCTGTTGCTTCCAATGTGAAGATCTCCCAATCCATTATTGAGAGCGACATTGCTGGTTCTGAAATATTTGTAGCGAACATCGATGTCGACATCTTTGGCTACTGGAATGCTGGCACCTGCACCAAACTGATAGCCGAAAGCTGTATGTGACTCGGTAACCTGATTAAATAAAACCGGGCCAACACCAACCAGATTCATTTCGGCGATTCCCATACCGGCATAAACATACGGATTAACGGCGCCTGCCTTGATGTCATAGTAGCCATTGACCATATATGAAGCGATATTCACAGTACCCTGCTGAGTAAACGGGGTGCTATAATAATAACCCGTATCAGCTTTGTTCTGTTGATAACTCAGTTCTGTTTCCAGTCTCCATCCGTCACAAAAAGCATAGCCGAAAGCCCCCGTTACAACAATATCTCCTTTTGTTGTGAATGTAAATGGTTCCCTGCGCTGAATGGAATTAAACCAAGTTCCACCTGCACCACCGCTGACATAGTAGTGAGAGGGAGTATCCTCAGCATAGGCAGGAGCGGTAAACATTCCTGCCATAAGAGCTACTCCTAGAATAGAAAGATACTTTTTCATGATGAACGTTGTTTTGGTTGACAATAAATAAATTTACTTGTTATATCCGCGATGCAGCATATCAAGCCACACCGATTGGATATGTTGAAAAAAGAAAGAACAGTAAACTCTTGATTGATCTATACACTTGTAATGTATATAAAAAAAATATCTGCGCAAATATAATTTTTAATTATCACCGTAACACTTTATACATATCACATATTGAGATAAATAGGTAATTGGTTACTATACGTTTTGTATGAGATGCTTCTGGTTTTCTGGACAACATTTTTTTATGAGTTAATTGACTCAAACAGAAATATCAGGAGCGTTCTCCAGAAAATCACGTTTGTTCAGAGGGGGTTGATGAGAATGGACTAGCCCTTTTTTTGCGGTGCAATAAGGAGTGAATAATGTTTTTTCATAACAGCTTATGTGGTTATATAAAGGTGGCATGGGTTTGTTGTTGCGGCTGTAAGTATAATCGTAATATTTTGATTAAATACTGATATTGTTTGTTTTTCAGGTGTATTATATATACTTTTAAAAAGTAATATGTAGTGCTCCGTATATATTGTAGCTGTTGGTAGTGTTAACTGCTATTGATCGGGGGGCGAAAAGAGGTGTTTGAGGAACATTCATCGTTTATACATGCAGTTTCTCTACTCCTTGTTGTTTTGTTATGAGGTTGATTTCTTATAAAAAACTTAAAAAAGAGGTAAAGATGAAACCGCTTAAAACGTCATCGGTCTTAAGGTCATTAGTTATTCCGGGTATGATCTTTCTCGGGGCCTGCTGCAATGAAAAGCCTGTTGCTCCTCCTCCTCCTCCTCCGCCGCCAAAGGTAGTTGTTCCCGGTCTTGGTGATGTATTTTATGATTTCGATAAATCAGAACTCCGCGCTGATGCTGTCGAACAGCTGAAGATCAATGCCAACTGGATGCGGGTAAATGGATCAAGAAAGGTAATTATTGAAGGTCATTGTGACGAGAGAGGTACTAACGAGTACAATCTTGCTCTCGGTGAGCGCCGTGCCAACAGTGCAAAAGATCAGATGGTTAATCTTGGTGTTGAGCCTTCCCGTCTTAAAACAATAAGTTATGGTGAAGAAAAACCATTTGCAGAAGGTCATAACGAAGAGGCATGGGCCCAGAACAGAAGGGCTCACTTTGTTGAAGAATAACCGGACGAAGATGTCATGAAATTCTGACTGGTTTGATGTATGTGTGGCTTCAAGGCTGACTCTTCTTCAGGAGAGAAGCTTTGAGGCCATTTAGATTATCTTCTGAACGGGGAGCGGTAAACAGTAAACAGGAGATTTTAACTCGCACTGTAATAGGCAATCATTTTGATTATTGCTGGAGCATTGGGCTTAGTATATGGCGGATTCAGCAACGACATTCAAGGTACAGGGAAAATAAATCGTTGCAGACCATCTTTCTCACGAAATACTGAATAGTCATTGAACAGTTGCGATGGTAAAAGATTGTAGTAGAGCTGTTCATAATTATCGACCATACACTCTCTGGAAAAACGCTGTTCAAACTCCTTGCGGCAGGTTATTCTTGATATCTGCTCGACATGATGAATGGCCTCGATAAAGTCAAGCCGATTGTTACAGATAAAACCAGTTTTCCCGTGCGTAATTATTTCCGGAGCTGAACCGCACCCTCTGACAATCACCGGAGTTCCGCAGGCAAGGGCCTCAATCATCACCAATCCGAAGGGCTCCGGCCAATCGATCGTATTCAGCAGGCCTTTCGCATTTTTAAGTAATTCCACCTTGCGCATGTCATCAACTTCACCGACATAGTCAATCAGCGGATGATCAAGCAACTGTTTGATTTTCTCTTCAAAAAAGCCTTTATCGGCCGGATCAATTTTGGCGGCAATTTTCAGCGGTATATGGCATGCCCGTGCAAGCATGATTGCGTCTTGAGGCTTTTTTTCCTCTGAAAAGCGTCCCAGATAGAGAAAATAATCCCCGGGTTTGTTATTGAATTCAAAGCAGGATTCAGGATAACCGTGATAAATAGTTTTGACCCAGTTAATCTCCTTTACTGGACGCCTTTGGGAGTCACTGATGGAGACATAGGTCAGATTCGGGTATGATCTCAGCATTGACGCACTATCCCCGAGATCCAGCCTGCCATGCATCGTCAGAATAGTTGGCACCTGCGACTTGTAGGCATAAGGCAGCGTCAGGTGCTCAAGATGCGAATGAATAATGTCAAATTCATGAGCCATCTTCTCGTAGACCCTGCTTAGCATCATCATGTTTACCATGATCGGCGTATGAGGCTTTCTTCCGAGACGAAGGCCCTCTTTGATCGGAGCTATCAGTCGGGCAGTTGTCAGGGAATCACCCGATGCAAACAGGGTAACATCATGACCCTTTTCAACCAGCCCTTCAGTCAAATGGTAAACAACTCTCTCTGTTCCTCCATACTTTTTGGGCGGCACTCTTTCCACTAAGGGTGCAATCTGGGCAATGCGAAGTTTTTTCATAACACCTCTTCTCGATTTTAGAGAAATAAAGTGTTAAAGGGCAGCGTGTAACAAGCCATGTACCAACGTTTTACGTCCCTCTGATAGCCATACTCTTATGGTATCAAGAGGTTTGCCTATGATTCTCGATATGGTACGGTGTTTTAGTCCTGAAATTGCTGATAACAATACTGATAACCTTATATCGGCATCCTGCCTGATGATTTGCCTTTCAGGGGCTTCCATCGAAAAGCATAAGGTTTCAGGCATGCAGTGTGCTTCGTCATGGTCAAGACTATCGATATAACATGCTCTGAAGGTTTTGTATACCTCTGTTTCAGAACTTTCATGATCAAGATTCAAATAGGTTCTGTTTACAAGGTCCGTTGTTTTCGTTTCAGAGCCGGTCAGCCAACGGGCAAGGCTGTAAATATTATCCATTAAATCAAGGGGTGTTCTTTTTGCTTTAATCATAACATCTCCTTCGGTATCATTACTTATAAAGAACTTCTTCAAATTGGTTCAGAACATTTTTACTGGATGAAGCATGATCATAATTACTGTGATCGCTTTGAGTCAAATGTTGTGAAAAACCCTTTTTATATATGATTGCGTATAAATATTCAGATAATTCCAGGTGCAATCCCAAATAAATACTTTATGTCGTGAGTCTGCATGTTATTTCTATACATATAATATATGCACTGGTCGCGTAAAGTCAACATAAAAAAGAGATGGCGAGAATATGCGCCAGAGCATTGGCATTGAGGAGAATGTTTCTTTCCGCTTTTTGCAGTAAGCGGGGCAAGTGAATTTTGCAAAACCGCTTCTTCTCTTCAAAGATGAGGAATTATGAATTGCTCAGGTTTTCCGAAACGGCACGGGCGTTGCGTTTTAGACGTTTGAGTCCGATGCGGAATACAGGGGTGCCGTAAAAAAGGTTTCGGAAGGTGGATTTAGTGAGGGTGAGTATTGTTTCTGTCGTGAGGTTTATCAGGTTTTTTCGCGCAGTGAATGATCTATCTGCCTTGATGCTTGCCTGCTGGTTATGGGGACAGACTTCCTGGCAGAGGTCGCAGCCGAAGAGGTGGTTGCTAATCATTTTTGACTCTTCAGCGGTAAATTCCCTTTTTAATTCAACTGTAAGATAGGAGATGCATCTGGATGCGTCAAGTTTTCCGGGTTCTGTAAGCGCTCCTGTCGGGCAGCTTGTGATACAGTTTCTGCAGCTTCCGCAGAGGTTAGAAAGCTGCGGCTTGTTGTCGATTATTTCCTTGTTTATGAAAATTTCACCGAGAAAAACATACGATCCGGCGGAGGGTACGATCAGGAGTGTGTTATTTCCTGTTTTTCCGATACCTGATTCTTCCGCCCATGTTTTTTCAAGAACAGGAGAGCTGTCGACGGTTATTGCTGCGTTGAGATCTTCTCCGATGATTGTTTTCATCGATTCAAGGAGCTCTTCAAGCTTTTTACGGATAACAGTGTGGTAGTCGTCAATGATGGCATATTTCGAAATGTTCGGCATCCCGGAACTGTTATGATGAGGGTAATTATAGCTGATTGCTGCGGAGATAATGGTTTTTAAGCCGGAAAGCAGCAGCGTTGGCGTTGCCCGTTCGTCAATTCGCTGTTCCATGTAGGTCATCTCGGCATGCCGATGTTCAGTGATCATGGCATTATAACGCTGCATGGCGAGCGGTTGAGGGAGTGGTGACGAAAACCCTATGGCAGAAAACCCGAGTCGTGCAGCTTCCTTGCGAATGTCGCGGGCAAGATAGGTTGAATGGCTGGCCATAGCGAAGGTTTTATTCGGACGGGTTGCGTATGTAAATATTTATATTCGTTAAATATACAGTTCAGAGAGCCGATTACCTTCACTTCAACTCCCTCTTCATGTTATGGAACGACGTGAGTTTATTAAAAAATTGTTTATCCGCACAGCTATTGGAGGCGGGGTTGCTGTTGCTGGAGCCAGTGGATTGATTGGATATTATCAGCCGAGAAAAGCACTTTATGGTCAGGGTTTCGCAGGAGGAAAGGAGAGGCTGGATGGAATAAAAAAGGTTGTGGTGATCGGTGGCGGTCTGGCGGGCATAAGCTCATCTCTTGAACTGGCTCGTAAAGGGTTTGATGTAACGCTTGTCGAATCTTCAGCCGCCTTGGGGGGAAAGCTGACCGGATGGGATCTTGAAACTCTTGGTGAGCACTTTCCTGTTGAACACGGTTTCCATGGTTTTTTTGATCAGTACTATAATTTAAACGAGATATTCGCTTATGTCGGAATAAAGAGCGAGTTCTTTACTGCTGCTCCCGGATATCCCGTTATTTTTAAAAACTCTCCTAAAGAGATATTTGGCCGGACATCCAAAATTTTCCCTCTCAATGTTCTCACGATTTTAAAACAGTCCCGGAGACTTGATTTAATCTCATTTCTAAAAAACTATAAAGGTCTGCTGTCGACAGTTGAATTATTTCGCTATGAGTATACGGAGACGTTCCGTAAGTATGATTCTCTCGATTTTATGACCTATTGCAGGAAGGGGGAGGCTCTGCCGGCATTTGTTGATACGGTGCTGCATCCGTTTGCCGATGCGACCATGAACCGCATGGAGGTATTATCGACTGCCGAGGCATTGCGGTACTTTCATTTTTATTTTATGGGCAGTCCAGAGGGGCTCGCCTTTAAAATAACAAACAGGGATTGTATGAGTGCTCTTATCAATCCTCTTGAGGCCGGACTGCAGGAACTTGGTGTTAAACTCCGGAAGGGGTGTACAGCAAGGAGCATTCAGGTTGAGGGAGGGAAGGTTTCAGGGGTTATTGTCGATACCTCGAAAACCGGAAGAGCTTTGTCGTTGAGTATTGATTCAGCGAAGATTCCGCCACACGGCTTTGCAGGTTTTCTTACTGCAGAGGGCGTGCCGGTTTTTGTTGGCAGAACGGAAGCCGGTTATCTTGCCTATGACGGGCGCTGCACGCACATGGGTTGCCCTGTCAGTCCTGATGAAGTTAGCGGCGGTTTTTCCTGTCCATGCCATGCGGGCAGGTTTGATATGTCGGGTGTTCCAGTTGGTGGGCCGCCTCAATCGCCTCTCGGCAAACTTGCAGTTGCCGTTGATGGAGGAATGGTTATGGTAAAACAGGCGGAAGGGGGTGAACAACTGGTTTGTGATTATTGTGTGGTTGCATCAAATGTGCGGGGTGTACGAGAGTTGGTTAAATCTTCCCTCTTGAACAGTCCGGAGTTTGAATACAACGTGGCTTCGCTTGGGGAGGCTGATCCTTACGCTGTTTACCGGCTCTGGCTTGACCGACCTCTTGCTGTAAAGGAGTTTCCGTTCTATACAGTTTCTGGATATCCTTATACCGATTCGATTTCCATTTACTCTGATTTTCAAGAGCCGTTTATTTCATGGGGGAAAAAACATGGAGGATGTGTTATAGAGTTGCATGCTTATGCTATCGCGCCTGAGGATATAAAGCCGGAACCGGAGATCAAGGCTGCTATGATTCATGAGTTGCATTCCATATTCCCGGAAACAAAATCGGCAAAGATTTTGCACGAACTGTTTATGCAGCAGTCTAATTTTACTCGTTGGGCTCCGGGTGATCACGCTCATCGGCCAGGTGTTGAAACACCGTTTTCAAATCTTTTTCTGGCAGGGGACTGGGTAAAGGTAGATGCTCCGGTTTTTCTTATGGAAGCAGCAGCATTTACCGGTCGCATGGCGGCCAATGCCATTTTTCGGCAGGAATCGGTGAAGTCGGTGCCCCTTCCGATTGTTTCTATGCAAGGTTTGTTTGCCTGAGGTATTATGCGGTTCTCAATGGACTTTTTCGGCTGTTTTTTTTAAGCCGAGACAGCTGCCAACAGTATTGTGAAGCAGGGGGCGGAACGATCTGATTTTGATGTTTGCGGATGAGGGGTATACCCGGTTGCTGAGGAAAATCACCGCAAGTTTATTTTCCGGATCAATCCAGATGCTGGTGCCGGTGTAGCCGAGATGTCCGTAAGAGGAATTGGAATAATATTCACCCGCCGAAGAGTGGCCGTCAGATGAGCGGATATCCCATCCTAATGCTCTCTCAGACTCATTTTTTGCAAAAAACCGTTTAAGTGTTGCCGGATGGATATAGGTATGGTTGTTTACCCTGCCTCCATTCATAAGCATGGTCACCAGGTTGATAAGGTCGGCGGTTGTTGAGTACAATCCGGCATGACCGGCAACACCACCAAGCAGGGCGGCATTTTGATCATGAACCAGAGGTCGTGGAACAGTGAAAGGCCAAAGGGTATCTTTTTCTACTGGCGCAATACGCGTGGTAACCGATTGCGGGGGAATGAACATGGTTGATTTCATGCCGAGTGGTTCGGCAAACCGGTTATGAAAGTTTGCGTCTAGAGTACTGCCGGTGATGGTTTCAATAATTCTTCCCAGGAGCATGAAGCCGAGATCACTGTAAAGGGTTTTTGTACCTGGTTTTGAGAGCAGTGTGTCGGAGGCAATGGTGCTGAAGAGCTGCCGGGGGGTGCTGCATGTTTTTGAAAAAAGAGTGTGAGCCCTCAATCCGGAGGTGTGTCGCAGGAGATGCTCAATGGTGATTTTATCCTTGCCTTTTCCGGTAAATGCAGGCAGATAGCTTGATACGGGAGCCTGAAGATTGAGCGAGTCCCGTTCAACAAGCTGCATGGCAATGCAGGTTGTGACGACAGCCTTGGTCAGTGAAGCAAGATCATACATGGTTGTCGTATCAGCAGGGGTGCTGTGCTGGTCGTATGTCAATTTCCCGAACGCTTTATGAAAAACAACCTTATTTTTATAGATAACCGCGAGGCTTGCTCCCGGAAAAACACCCTCCTTGACAGCGTTGTTTACAACACGTTCAAGGGGTATGAAATCATAGCTAGGCACTTTTGCAGGGAGCACGGTGCTTAACCCTGCTAAGATCAGGAATGAGGCAAGAAAAAAATGGCCTGACTGCATACGTTTTCCCTTCAAAGTTCAGAAAAGGGTGAACTTGACATAGCGACCCGGGCGTGATTTAAGGTCAACGAGCACAGAGTCAAGCGATGAGAGTGTATGTGAGAGGTTGTTGTAAAGTACTGGATTTGAGGAGAGCTGGCCAAGCGTACCTTTGTCATTGTTAAGCCTGGTGAGCAGCTGTTCGGCTTTGAATGCCGTCTGGTTAAGATGCTCGATTGTTTCCTCAGTATTTTTAGCCATTGCCTTATCATTAAGAAGCTTGGGAAGAAGGCCGTTCCCATGAGATGCTTTCTTTGAAAGCATTGAAAGTTCGGTCGTTGTGGCTTTCAGACTGCTGATTGTTTCAGCAAGTTCAGTACCCATTTTTTCATCAGAAATAAGCCGTCCGGCCATACCTTTGCCGTTGTTCAGCTTATCAAGCATGATATTGATTTTTTCAAAGGTCTTGCTTGCCCTGCTGGCAATGTTTGCCAGGCCGTCTTCAGTATAAAGGGCGATAAAATCACCCTCTTTTACAGCAGGTCCTTTTCCGGTTTTAATATCAACATATTTGTCACCCAGAACCCCGAGAGATTTAATGGTTGCTTTCGAGTCCTTTGTGACAAGAACTGCGTATTCCTGTTTCAGTTTAAGGTCGGCGACAACGAAGAGCGAGTCGTTGTGGGTTACAAAATTCATTTTTGATACAATGCCTATTTTTTTCCCTGACACTGAGACAAAGTTGTTTTCTGCAAGGCTTTGTACATCCCTCGAAAGTATTTTTACAGTTGTTGTACCGGAAAACAGATTGGTGTTTTTACCGATGACAAGTCCGATATAAGCGGCAAAACCGATGCCGAGAATGAAAAAAATTCCGGTTCTCAGATCGCTCCATTTCAAAGCGTTCGGATTTTTCATACAGGTAAAAGTCTTAAGGATGTTATAATTCAAGAATTTTGTCAGACAGAATCGAACGTATAAACGGATGCTGTGAGTGATTAAGTTTATCGGTTACATCGTCAAAAATAATTTTGCCCTGGTAGAGGACGGCAACACAGTCAGCTACATGAAAAACATCATCAATAATATGGGTTACAATCACGGCTCCAAGGTTGTTATTGTGTCTCAGAGAACTGATGAGGGACAAGATTTTTTTTGAGCTTACCGGGTCCAGTCCTGCGGTTGGTTCATCGAACAGAATCATGTGTGGTTTGAAAATCAACGCTCTTCCTATGGCCACCCTTCTGCGCATTCCTCCACTAAGGCTTTCAGGAAGCTGGTCTTCATAGCCTTCAAGCCCTGCAAACTGAATCTGTTCTGATACTCTACGCTCAATCTCCTGCTCAGGCAGTTTCATGTTTTCACGAAGAAAGAACCCCAGGTTCTGGCTGATCGTGAGGGAGTCGAAGAGTGCATTTCCCTGAAAAACCATGCCCATTTTTCGGCGTATGGAATAGAGACTGGCTTCCTTCATATTAGTGATATCGGTTCCGTCAACAATCACCTTCCCGCTGTTTGGCTTTATAAGGCCAAGCATCAGCTTGAGAATAGTGCTTTTTCCGACACCGCTCGGCCCGAGTATCGCTTTGATAGTGTTGTCCCTGACGGTAAGAGAGACGTTGTTCAGAATCTCTTTGTCGCCATATTTCAAACTGACATTTCGTAATTCAATCATGCATTTACATGTTTTCCAGCACTATCTTTGATACATAAAAATTGGCAATCAGCACAAGTCCTGACGAAACTACAATGCCTTTAATGGTTGAACGACCGACACCGGCAGTCCCTCCCCGAGCAGAAAAACCGTTGAAACTGCTGACAAGTGTTATTATAATGGCGAAAACAGGGGCTTTGAGGAAGCCGACGACAAAGTCTTTTGGTGCCAGTCGGGGATAAACGGCGTTCCAGAATATTCCGGGATCAAGCCGATGGTAATGTTCGGCCATGTATGCTGCGCTGTGAAGGCCTGCAAAGTCGGAGAGAGCAGTCAATGGAAAAAACATGATAAGTGCGGCTAAAAGACGGGGCATGACAAGTTTTGCAACAGGGTCGGTGCCGAAAGCACGAAGTGCATCGATCTGTTCCGAAATCTGCATGGCACCCAGTTCGGCACCGTTTCTTGACCCGAATCTGGCAGAGAGCATAAGGCCCATAAGGAGTGGACCGAGTTCGCGGATAACAGAGAGTGATGTTGAGCGGCCAAGCATGGTTTTTGCGCCGAAGTCTTCAAGGAGGTTGCCGACCTCAATGGCTAAAAGTGAGCCTATGGAAATGGCGCTGACGAGGACAATGGGGATTGAGTCGGTGCCGCAGATGGTGGCCTGATCGAGCACGTCTCTCCAGTAACGCTTTATTTTCGGAATGGCAATAAATGCCCTGACTGAAAAAAGGAAAAACTCCTGCATAGTGAGGATAAAATTTTTCAACCACAGAATAACTGCTTTTTCCTGGTCACGTGCGAAGTTTAAAAGCATAAAAGCATTGTATAGAGTGCGATGATCGAATTCTGACTGAGGGTGGCTATGCGTGAAAAAAAATGAAAAAATAGCAAATCATTCATCAATTGCCCAATCATCTCTGGTTTATGCCTGTAAAAGCCTGCTTTTCATTTTTGTCACCCATTCACAGGGAATGGTAACTTTCCCGAAAGTATCCTCATCTCGTTCCCTCATTCCATGATAGTCGGAACCTCCGGAAAAGAGTAAAAAGTACTCGTTGGCAATTTCACGGTAGTAATTCTGTCTGTAGGAATCGTGGGAGGGATGGACAATTTCAATGCCGTCAAGTCCGAAGGTGATCAGCTGCTTCAAAGTCTCATCAGGAACATTCTGGGCCGGATGTGCAAGGAAAGATAGCCCTGACGCTTTATTGATAAGCGCGATGATGTCGGCAGGATGCGTCTCTATGCTTTTAACATATGCTGGACTGTGAGAGCCAAGGTATTTGCTGAAAGCTTCGCTGAAGCTTTTTACATAGCCTACGTCCTGGAGCACAGCAGCAATATGCGGTCGTCCGACACTTCCGTTTTGAGCTTTGACGATAATCTGCTCAATACCGATTTTTACGCCCATTTTGGCGAGTTTACTAACCATGCGTTCCGCCCGTTCGGTGCGCAGATGACGGCAGTGGTCGAGATATTGTTTCAGCTCGGAATGCTGATAATCGAAAAAATAACCAAGGATATGAATATCATAGCCCTTGTAGGTCGAGCTCATTTCTACACCAGGAATAAGCTCAATGCCTTTTAATAAGGCTAATGGCTTTGCTTTGTCAATACCTAAAACAGAATCATGGTCAGTAATACTTATAGCCTTCAGTCCGCAGTTTGCTGCTTTTACAACAATTTCTTCCGGCGTAAAAAGCCCGTCTGAACATTTAGTGTGTATGTGTAAGTCTGCTTTTTCAAAGCCATTATGCCCTAAGCTTGTTAAGCCGTATGGCATGGCTGGTTTATTATATTATGGTTAACTTATTTCTCTATATATAAGAAAAAATCTCCTACAGCTTTGTACAGAAAAGAGAATTATTTTTCTTTGTTAATCGTTGCATGGGAAATTGGAAGGGGAGCCTGCGGCGAGTCACCGAAAAAGAGGCTGTATCAGCGAGTGTCACAGTATTGCTGCTGCCCTGTTTAATGGAATGCCAATCTGTCCAAGAATGTCTTTGAGTTCGGCAATTGCCTGCTTAAGGGCCAGGGCGCGATGGCTGATGATGTTTTTTTCTGCCGTGCTCATTTCCGCATAGGTCTTAGAGCTGGAGTGGACCAAAAAGACCGGATCATAACCAAATCCTTTGCTTCCTTTTGGTTCAGGAGTTATGCTTCCTGTAACAATTCCTTCTGCAGTGTGCTCGAAATGGAAGCGTTCATTTCTAAAGGAAATAGTCCCTTTCAGGGCGATTACTGTGCGGAAGCGGGCCTTTCTGTCGGCAATACCGCTCATGGAGTGTAGAAGATGTCGGACGTTCTCTTCATAAGTGGGCGACTTGCCTTCAGGAACGGGTGCATACCGTGCGGAGTAAACGCCGGGAGCACCTTGCAGTGAGTCAACCTCAAGGCCTGTGTCGTCAGCAAGGGCAATCATAGACGGAAACCGCTCTGAAAGCAGGTTGAAAATGGCTCTTGCTTTAAGCAGTGCGTTTCCTTCAAGTGTTGGTTCGGTCTCCTCAATTTCAACGTCTGCTCCAAGCTCTTTGAGGGTTGTCACGTTGAAAAGGGGCGAGATTTTTTCAACGAGAGGCCTAATTTCATTGACTTTGTCACGGTTGCTTGTGGCAAGGACGATGGTAATTCTATCGTCGGGTTGTTCGGGCATGGCTGAACGGCTCTACTGTATGATTCTGAGTAATTCCCTGACCGCCTCGTCAAGGCCGATCAGTACAGCACGGGCAATGATGGCATGGCCGATACTTACCTCCTCGATTTCATTAATAGCAATGAATGGGGCGATGTTGAGGTAGTTGAGCCCATGGCCGGCAACGACTTTCAGGCCTATGCTTTTTGCATAGGCGGCAGCTTCACGGATTCTTTGGAGTTCACGCTCTCTTTCGTCGTCGTTTGCTTTAAGTGCATACGAACCGGTGTGCAGCTCTACAAGATCAGCCTCTGCTTTTGCTGCAAGATCAATGGCTTTTCTGTCAGGCTCTATGAAGATACTGCTCTCTATTCCGGCACTTTTGAAGGGTTTCAGAAATTCAACCAGTGCGTTGAAATGGGCGGTAATGTTAAAACCGCCTTCAGTAGTGAGTTCCTCTCTTTTTTCGGGAACAAGGGTGATGAGTTCTGGTTTTGTATGCAATGCTATACGCTGCATTTCCTGAGTCATGGCCATTTCAAGATCAAGCTTGGTGGTGACGGACTCGCGGAGCCGTTGAAGATCGTTGTCTCTTATATGACGCCGGTCTTCACGAAGGTGACAGACAATGCCTGAAGCTCCGCTTTTTTCAGCAAGCAGGGCTGCTGCAACTGGATCGGGTTCGAATTCATTGCGCGCGTTTCGCAGAGTGGCAATATGGTCAATATTAACAGCTAATCTCATCGGAGTATGATTTGGTCAATGGTGAACAATCAGAATGTTACAGATTCATCCTGTTCTATCTCGTTTTGCATATAAAGCGAAAGTAATGAAAATATGAAAAGGATGAAACTTTAAGCTGCTGCCTGCGTATTGGAAAAAATAGAAATGTTGCATTTTATGCTATCTATTTATCTGGAGTTTCTGACATTACGGAATGTATCTCTATACAACCCATGAAAAAATAGTGATTCCATGGTTCAAACTCAGGTTTATGCCGCCAAAAAAGCAAAAGCGTCACTTGGTTCGAGATTAATCGTCGTGAATCCTGTGTGTTTTTTTTGCTATTCAGGGGTTGAGTGTTGATGGTATTGCCTGAGTATTTTATTGAAATTAACCAGTGCTTATGAATGTAGTTAGTTTAACAAAGCTGGAATTTGATCGGGTTGCTCACTATGTGTCTCAGTTTTGCCTATCGGGTATGGGGCGCGACAGACTTTTGGAAGCAGTGCCTGTGGTGGAGCGGGAGTTGCTTTTTGCAGAGCTTGAGCGAGTTCTTGAATTAAAAAATCTGCTTCAGACAGAGGCCCCGTTGCCTTTTACCTATTTGCCCGATACCCGGCCGCTTTTGAAGAAGCTTGAAGTCCTTGAGAGTTATCTTGAGTCTGAAGAGCTTCAGGATATATATCATCTTCTTTTTTCGTCGGTGCAGTTGAGGAAATTCATGTTTCTCAATCGGGAGGTCTATCCTCTGCTTAATGATTTTACCATTGGAATATGGCTTGAAAAGAGCCTTCAGACGGCTATTCGAAGGATTATTGATGAGCAGGGCAGGGTGAGGGATACGGCAAGTGATTCTCTACTGATGATACGGCAGGAGTTGAACAGCAGCCGTGAACTTATTCGCCGGAAAATGGAGAGGCTTGTCAGGCGCTGTCAGGAAAGCGGCTGGCTGATGGAGGATACTGTGGCAATAAAGAACGGTCGCCTTACGCTTGGGTTGAAGGTGGAGTATAAATACAAGATAGCTGGGTATATCCAGGATTATTCGGGGAGTGGTCAGACGGTATTTATAGAGCCGGCCGAAACTCTTGAGATCAGTAACAGAATTCAGGATCTGGAAATCAGCGAGCGAAGGGAGGTTGAGCGTATTCTGAAAGAAGTGTCGAATGAAATACGGCTTGAACTTGAGAATCTTAAGCACAATGAAGAGATTCTTGGTGAGTTTGATGCTTTGTATGCACGTGCAAGGTTTGCTGTTGAAACCCGCTCTGTCCTTCCTGGAATTGCGGAAGGGAAATCGCTTCGAATTATAAAAGGGTTCCATCCATGGCTGATGATTTCCCATCGTCATATGGAGGTTATTCCCCTCGACCTTGATCTGGATGAGCATGATCGGGTACTGGTGATTTCGGGACCTAATGCCGGTGGAAAATCGGTGGCGATGAAGACCGCCGGTCTGTTGTGCTGCATGCTTGTTCATGGGTATCTTCTGCCTTGCAGTGAGAGCTCCGTATTTCCGTTGTTCAGCAATATTTTTATTGAAATAGGTGATGATCAGTCAATTGAAAACGATCTTTCCACGTTCAGCTCCCATCTTGGTGAGATAAAGAAAATTCTTGATTCTGCCGGAGGCCAGGATCTTGTGTTGATTGATGAACTGTGTGCCGGTACTGATGTTGAAGAGGGAGGAGCGATTGCACGCATGGTGATTGAGGAGCTGCTCAGTCGGGGAACGAAAACCATTGTTACAACTCATCTCGGGGAGTTGAAAGCCTATGCCCATGATCGCGTTGGTGTGGTTAACGGAGCGATGGAGTTTAACCGTGTGGGTCTTGTTCCAACTTTCAGGTTTATCAAGGGGTTGCCGGGGAACAGTTTTGCATTTGCCATGATGCAGAGGATGGGGTTTCCTGCTTCAATGGTTGACCGGGCATCAGAATTCATGCAGGGTGAACGGATCGGGCTTGACCGCATGCTCGATGACCTGAGCGGGTTGCTGGAAGAGAATCGTCTTATGAAGTTGAAGCTTCAGGAGGATAAGGAGGCGCTTGAAGAGAGGGAGCTGTTTCTTGGCAGCGAGGAGGCCGAACTTGAGAAAAAACGCAGGGAACTTAAGCTTGGTGCATCAAGAGAGCTGCAGAAAGAGGTTGAACAGGCCCGAAAACAGATTAAGGAGATTCTTTCTGACGTTAAAAGTGCTCCTGCCGATGAAAAACAAGTTCAGGATGCCAGAAAAAAACTTGCTTTGAAAAAAGAGGAAGCAGTCAAGAACGAGTCTACTCTTCTTGCAGAAGCTGAGGCAGAGGTTCATCTGGATCGTACTATCCGTGCGGGCGATCTTGTCAGGATTATGGATACCAATACTTCAGGTGAGGTCGAGAGTCTCAATGCTGAGAGTGTGGTCGTTCGATGCGGTAATTTCCGGTTGACCACATCGTTGAAAAACCTTGAAAAAACATCGAAAACACAGGTGAAAAAGATTCTGAAAAAGCCTGAGCCTCCCAGGCATAAAGGATCATGGTCGGCTATTACCGGAGAGGTTGAGTCAACAAGAGTTGATTTGCGGGGTCTCGGTGGTGATGAGGCTATCATGAAAATTGAACGATTTCTTGATACGATGAGGATTAATCGCATTCATTCGGTAACGATTGTTCATGGTAAAGGAACCGGTTCTCTTCGCCAGCGGACAGCGGAATTTTTACAGCAGCACCGGTACATTAAAAGTTTTCGGCTTGGTGAGTGGGGTGAGGGAGGGGCTGGTGTTACGGTTGTGGAACTGGAGTAATTATTGATATATTATTATTCACGATCGGGAAGATGCATTGAAAAACAGGTTTCAATACTGTATCTTACGCCCAATAGAGATTCTCATATCCATGGTTATAGATCAGGCTATTAATTACTAATCCTGCAGGGATTGAAAGAGCAGAACGAAACATATTTGACGATACCCAATCAGCTTACAGTATTGAGGATACTTCTTGTGCCTGTTTTTGTAGTGCTGCTGCTGCAGATTGACCCCTATCAGAAACTGCTTGGAGTCATCGTTTTTATTGTGGCGTCGCTTACAGATATTTATGATGGTTATCACGCCAGAAAATATGGCGTCGCAACCCGTCTTGGAGCTTTTCTTGATCCGCTTGCTGACAAGTTGCTTATTACAGCAGCTTTTTTCCTTTATGTCGGGATGGGTTTTCTTAGTCTCTGGATGGTGATTCTTGTCGTTGTGAGGGATGTTGTTGTGACCGGATTGAGGGTATATGCCGAATTCCAGAACAGGCCGGTTGTGACAAGCGTGGAGGCGAAGTATAAAACCCTGGTGCAGAATATTTTTGTTTATGTCATCATGGCGCTGATTTTAATGAAAGAGTCATCTTTTTCGGGCGTCAATGTTGCCGTCATGACAAGCCGTTTTCTTGTTTCCGGTTATTTGAACTATATCATGCTGGTGGTAACGGTTTTTACGGTTTACACCGGTATCTCCTATCTGGTCAGCAATTGGAGGATTTATCTTCAGAAGCCCCTTGAGGGGCGTTGATTGCAATGAGGATCCTTTTTGCAAAAATTTTATCTACCTGTTTTGGTATCGGTTATTTTCCTGTAGCTCCCGGTACGGTAACAAGTATAGTTGCAGTTATAGGGTACTTTTTTATTCCGGCTTTGCATTCTGCGTCGGTTCTGCTCTCTCTTGTTTTAATCGCGTTTGCTGCTGGTATATGGGCAGGCGGAATTATGGAAGAAGAACATGGTGACGATCCTTCAATAGTTACTATTGATGAACTTGCCGGTCAGTGGCTTGCGCTTGCTGCCTTGCCGGCAACTCTCTTGCCTGTCCTGCTTTCACTTGTTTTTTTTCGGTTGTTTGATATCGCAAAACCAGGCCCTGTTGACGCAGTCCAGCGCTTCCCGGGAGGGTGGGGTATTATGGCTGATGATGTGCTCGCCGGGCTTTTTGCCAATCTTTCAGTGCGAGGTGTCCTTGCACTGCTTACAGTTTTTCACCTTCCGGTGTCTTTATAAAACAGCTTGATGTTTTCAGTCATTGACGGTGTATCGAAGCCTATCTCCCGGTAGAGATCATTCATTCCTCCATGTGTCACGAAGGCATCTGGAAGAGCAACTTTCAAAACGGGGCGGTTGACTCTTTTAGTGTTGAAGTGGTCGATTACTGCGCTGCCGAGCCCGCCGATCTTGCTGTTTTCCTCAATAACGGCAAAATGAGTTGACCTGTTTGCAAGTTGCTCAAGCAGTTCAGTATCAAGTGGTTTGAGAAACCTCATATTGACTACGGTAGCATTGATGCCATCACGTTGGAGTGATTCTGCCACTTCAAGGGCTTTGGTTGTCATGGTTCCGATACTGAGCAGCGTGAGGTCGCTGCCTTCCCGGACAATCTCCGCTTTTCCAATAGGGATGGACGTAAAATTCTTTTGCAGGGTTATACCCGTGCCGTTGCCTCTCGGATAGCGGATGGCAACGGGGCCGTTATGGTCGTAGAGAGCGGTGTAGAGCATGTCGCGCAGTTCCTGTTCATTAGCCGGAGCCATAATGACAAGACCCGGAACAGCATGCAGATAGGAGAGATCAAATGCGCCGTGGTGGGTCGGCCCGTCCTCTCCTACAAGTCCTGCCCGGTCAATAGCAAAAACAACGTGCAGCTTTTGAAGTGCTACGTCATGAAAAAGCTGGTCATAGGCACGTTGAAGGAAGGTTGAATAAATAGCGAATACCGGTTTGAATCCCTGTATGGCAAGTCCTGCGGCAAAGGTGACAGCGTGTGACTCGGCTATTCCGACATCGTAAAAACGTTCTGGAAGGGTGTTCTGGAAGAGGTCGAGCGATGTCCCGGATGGCATCGCAGCAGTAATTGCGGTGATATGCGAATCTTTAAGAGCAAGTTCTACAAGAGCTTCGCCAAAGACCTCCTGGTATTTCGGAGGAAGTGATGTGTCGGTTGCTGTCAGGGATTTTCCTGTTTTTGTATCGAAGCCGCCACTGTGTGCGTGCCATTTACTCTGGTCCTCTTCTGCCGGTTTAAACCCTTTTCCTTTTTTCGTGATAACATGCAGCAGTTTGGGATTAGGAAGTTTCTGTATCTCTTTGAGTGCTTTGACGAGCTGTTCCATGTTGTGGCCATCAATTGGCCCGAAATACCTTAAGCCGAGAGCTTCAAAAAATGCACCGGGGGTTAGTGCGGCTTTAAATCCCTCTTCAAGTTTACGGACAGCATGTTTAGCCGAATCTCCAAGTTCATTGTTGAAGAGTGATATTGTTTGCCAGATGAATTTACGGGCTTTATTGTAGGTTTTATTCAGGGTGATGTTGATAAGATGGGTTTTGAGTCCTCCGGTACTGGGAGAAATGGCCATCTGGTTGTCATTAAGTATGACCAGGACATCACTTTTAAGCTCACCGAGGTGGTTCATGGCTTCGAATGCCATGCCTCCGGTCATACTGCCGTCACCAATGACAGCGATAACTTTTTCATTGGTGCCCGCAAGGTCTCTTGCCGCAGCCATTCCTGCTGCAGCTGAAATTGAGGTTGATGCGTGACCTGTTCCAAACGCATCGTAGGGGCTTTCTGTAATTTTTGGAAAACCAGCCAGTCCGCCGTAGCGGCGGTTGGTAGGCATCTGCTCTTTCCGTCCGGTAAGAATTTTATGGACGTATGCCTGATGTCCCACATCCCAGATGATTTTGTCGTGTGGTGTGTTGTACACATGATGCAGTGCAACGGTCAATTCTACAACGCCAAGGCTTGATGCAAAATGCCCGCCATTTATAGAGACCAGTTTGATAACCTCATTTCGGCACTCATCTGCCAGAGTTTGAAGCTGCTGCACACTAAGTTGTTTAAGATCAGCGGGAGAGTGGGCTTCCCTCAGAAGTGATATTTGCGGTGTAATGGAGGCCGGGTGTGAATCACGCATAGTTATTTTTGACTTCAGGGTTTAGTTCCTCCTCATATTAAACCATGCTTTAGGTTTTCCGGTTCCGTATAATCGTTTTTTTTAAAGCAGTTATATACCGCAAATCTGAAGGAGGATATTTCGTTCTTTCCGGGGACCGTCAAGTTCGACGAAAAACAGTGACTGCCACTTGCCGAGCAGAAGCTCTCCTTTTGAGAAGGGAATGGTTTCAGAGGTGTTCATGAGTAACCCGAGCAGATGGGAATGAGCATTATCACGGCCATCAAGAGGATTGAGATTATGCAGGTATTTCCCGTCTCTTGGTGCCAGACGCTTGAGGAACGTTTCCATATCCTCAAGAAGGCGATTCTCTTTTTCGTTGATATTAATATATGCGGTAGTATGTTGGCTAATAACGGTTATTTGTCCTGTATCTAGACCTGATAAGGATACAGCCTCTGATACTTCGGGGGAAATATCTATGATTTCAATCGGTTTTGAGGTTTGAACCGTAATGGTTTTAATACTGTATTGCATGAAATGAACTGTTAATAATTGCTTGTTCAGAAGGTTATAGCCAATCCTTCGTGTGGAGAAAGGAGCACCCGGATCACCTGGTCTGTATAGTGAACCTTCTTTTTATCGTTGTTGGTATCAGTCGATAGAATGTTGATTTTTTCGATGTCGATAGGCTCAAGTGAAGGATGCTGGAACTCTATGGAAGTTTCAATCGGGCTGAAATTGGCCAGAACAAACGCATGTTCCTCTGTTGTAAAGCGGTAATATCCGAAACAGTGTGAATTGTTGGTATTACTCAGTTCAAGTTGTTCAATTTTTCCTTCCTGAAAGACCTTTTTTTTCTGCAGAACAAAAAGTTTTTTGTAAACCTCAACCAGTTCACTGTTTGAGGTTTCAGGGGCCTGCCGTATAAGCTGCACCGGAATTTTGTGCCGGAACCCGTCCATCTGTTGCTGATGGATAAGATGCATGCCTGGAGCCGTCAGCAGTATTAGAGCCGCAGCTTTGTTGTTCAGACCGATTTTTTCAGCAGCCCTTGGTTCGTCATGGTTTTCGAGAAACCGGCAGAGATTTTTCTGGTAGTCCCATTGCGCAGCCAAATGACCCGACAGCTTTTCAACGTTTACAGGGGCGCTACAGATAAAGTCATAGAAGGGTTTGTCGTAGGTATAGTCGAATCCCTGCTGCTGGAGTTCCCACTCCTTGTTCCAGTAAGATTCAGCCAGAAACAGAAAATCGGGGTGACGTTGCTTGACTGCAGCTATTGCGTCAGCCCAAAACTCCTCTTTCATCGCACCGCCGAGGTCGCTCCATGTGGTATTGAAAACGCTTTTAAGAATGAGCATGGCAACATCGCACCGGATAGCATCGCAGAGTGAGCTTATGTTGAAAAGGGTTTCAGTCATCATCCTGTGAGTTTCAGGCCTTGCATAGTTGAGCTGCAGGGTATCTGTCCATGGCGAGAAGTATGGATCCTTGCCATGTGCAAGGTATTTTCCCCTGATATATTCAAAGCTCATTTCCGGGTCGTGAATCCTTTCTTCCCTGGATACAGGAATAAAAAAATAAGGGTGATCGGGCAGCCATTCGTTGTCGAGAGCAAGGTGATTCGGTACAAAGTCGAGCATCAGTTTTATGCCGTTTCTGTTGAGCTTGTCGCGGAAGAGGAGAAGTTCTTCTTTTCCGCCGAGCGCTTCATTGACAGTGTATGATGGTATGGAATAAGGTGACGATACAATGTCGTCTGGTTGAACCAGCGGGATGTGCTCTAAAATTGATGTTCGAAGACCGGGATGGGAGGTGGCAATTGCTTTGCCGTACTGACTCGGTTTCCATATACCCATTAGCCAAACGAAATCAAAGCCGCAGGTTGAAAAGAAGGCGAACTCTTCATCGGGGATGTTTCCAAGCGTTACTGATCGTTTATGCTCGCTGCTTAGTTTTTTCAGCCAGATTCTTGTATTGATTTCGTAAACGAGAGGGAACATTTAGTGTATCGTTTTGTTGGAAAATGCATTTGCCGTCTAATATAGTTAGTAACTCTTAAACTCAAAAGAAGCAGTTCGGGTGATAAACCGCAAAAAATGGGAGTTGCAGTCCGAAGCTTAAGCCATATTTCCGGTGATTTGTAAAACGGGGAAAGTTATGCGAAATTCACACTGGAGATTTTGGCGCAGAGAAATCAGGTCAGAAGCGCTGTAACTGTTAAATAGGTATGTAGAAGTTTTGACAGATTTTTTAAATGATCTCAATGAAGTACAGCGAAATGCAGTAATCGCGACTACCGGGCCTGTGATGGTGTTAGCGGGTGCCGGTTCCGGCAAAACAAGGGTGATTACCTACCGTATTGCATACCTTATCAAAAATGAGGGAGTTGCTCCCCGCAATATTCTTGCTTTGACCTTTACCAACAAGGCTGCAGGTGAAATGCGACATCGGGTAGATTCACTATTGCATAAGGGCAGTTCAAGCGGGCTGTGGATTGGTACCTTTCATTCGGTTTTTGCACGTCTTCTCCGGAACTATATTGATCTGATTGGTTACGACCGGAATTTTTCAATTTTTGATTCTGAAGACAGTAAAAGTCTCATCCGGCAGTCAATGACCGAGCTGAGCATTTCTGTTGATTCAGTTCCTCTTAATACGGTGCAGGGGATTATCAGCAGAGCCAAAAACAGTTTTATTCTGCCTGCCGAGTTTCATAGAAATGCTTCGGATTATAACCAGCAGAAGGCATCACAGATTTACGAGCTCTATACCAGAAAACTGAAGGAAAACAATGCGCTTGATTTTGATGACCTGCTGATCAAGCCTCTTGAACTGTTTCATGCCCATCCAGAGATACTTGCTGAGCTGCAGGACTCTTTTCGCTACATCATGATTGATGAGTATCAGGATACGAACCGGGCGCAGTATCTGGTTGCAAAAATGCTTGGGGCAAGGCACAGGAATATTTTTGTCGTAGGTGATGATGCCCAGTCGATTTATTCCTGGCGGGGCGCTGATATTTCGAATATCCTGAATTTTCAGGATGACTATCATGATGCGTTGACGTTCAAGCTTGTTGAGAATTACAGGAGCACAGGAGCAATACTCAAGGCCGCCAACAGCATTATCAGCCGTAACCAGCGGCAGATTAAAAAAGAATTGATTTCCCATCGGAACGAGGGTGAGCCTTTGACACTTATTGAGGCATACAACGAGCGGAATGAGGGTGAAAAAGTTGGAGAGCATATCCGTACGATGCGCTTGAAGCAGGATTATGAGTATAGAAGCTTTGCTGTTTTTTATCGTACAAATGCGCAGTCGAGAGTGCTTGAGGATGTGATGCGACAGCACAAAATTCCGTATAAGATTTTTGGAAGTGTATCGTTTTACAAACGCAAGGAGATCAAGGATGCAGTTGCCTATCTTCGTTTTATTCTTAATGAGCGAGACAGCGAATCGCTTTTGAGAATTATTAATTTCCCTCCCAGAAAAATTGGGGATGTCAGTATCGGTAAACTTAAGGAATTTGCTGAAGAGCGGCGTATAAGCCTGTATGATGCCATAAAACGAGCTGATGAGGGTGGCTTTCAGGCAAGACAGGTAGCGGCTCTTTGTTCATTCAGCACTGTTATTGAGGCTCTTAAGGAATTGGCAAAAACTCAAACGGTTTACGACGTCCTGAGTGAGCTGTTCAATTTGACCTCTATTCCTTTGCTGCTGCAGGCGGAGAATACCCCTGAATCATTAGCCAGAAATGAAAATCTTCAGGAACTTCTTTCGATGGCCAGGGATTTTTCAGACCATAATCCTGACAACGGATCGCTTGGGGATTTTCTGGAAAATATCTCTTTAGCTTCTGACTATGAAGAGACGCAGGATTCTGATAATTACGTCTCTTTGATGACGGTTCATGCTGCAAAAGGTCTTGAATTTCCCGTAGTATTTGTGACAGGCCTTGAGGAGAGGCTTTTTCCTTTGCACTGCTATGAGCCTGAAGAACTTGAGGAGGAACGAAGGCTTTTTTATGTTGCGGTGACCCGCGCACAAGAGAAGATTTTCCTTTCATGGGCACAGAGCAGATATCAGTACGGTCAGCAGCATTACTGTCTTAAATCGATATTTATCGGTGAAATTGATGCTTCGATAGTTCAGTCGGAGGGTGGGGTTTTGCTTTCAGATCGTTCCGGGAAGGAAAAACAAGCCGGAGTGGGGGGCGCCACATCGAGAGGGTATCAGCCTAAAATGGCAGCCCCGATTTCTTCTTCTTCGGCTTTAGGAGAACCGTCGAAATCGTCCATGTCCGGACTTCGTTCAGGAACGATGGTACATCACGCTCTTTTTGGTCCAGGGATCGTACTTGATATTCAGGGTTCAGGGGCAAAGCAGAAAGTCAGAATAACATTTCGCAACGCGGGTGAGAAGACGTTGATGGTGCAGTATGCCAATCTTAAAATTCAGCAGTAAATCTGTTGGAGTCAGTGAGCGTTACCGTAAAAATAGTTCAGTTGTATGAAGATTCTTTTTGGCGTTCAGGGAACAGGAAATGGTCATATCAGTCGAAGCAGGGAGCTGGTCCGAAAGCTTAAGGAAGATGGTCATTCGGTTGATGTTATTATCAGTGGAAGAAAAAAAGAGGATTTGAAGGAGGTGGAGATATTTGAGCCATACCGGGTCATGAAGGGCATGACGCTGGTAACCTATAAGGGAAAGTTGAACTATATTGATACGATGTTTCAGCTTGATCTGGTTCGTCTCATGTCGGATATTTTAATGCTTGAAACGGCGGGTATTGATCTGATTATTACCGATTTTGATCCGATTACATCAATGGTTGCAAGAATAAGAAATATTCCCTCCATTGGTTTCGGCCATCAGTATGCCTTCCAATATGCTGTGCCGCTTGCGAAGGGAAATATTTTTGAAAAATATACCTTGATGAATTTTGCCCCTGCTCGATTCAACGCAGGACTTCACTGGAACCATTTCAATCAGCCTGTTTTTCCTCCCGTTATTCCTGCTTCGCTCTATGCTGAAAATGCCAGGGTGGTTATTAAGGAAAAGATTCTTGTTTATCTGCCTTTTGAAGAGGTGGCGGATGTATTTGCTTTCGTTGGTTCTTTTGATGAATATGAGTTTTTTATTTATGGCAAGGTGACAGAAAACTATGATGAAGGACATCTCCATTTCAGGACCTATTCCCGTGATGGCTTTCTCAATGATCTCATGGAGTGCAATGGCGTTGTCTGTAATGCCGGATTTGAGCTTCCGGGCGAGGCGCTTCATCTTGGAAAGAAGCTGCTGCTCAGGCCTCTCAATGGTCAGATTGAGCAGGAGTCCAATGCTCTTGCTATGGTAAAGCTGGAGTATGGGATGGCAACACATAGGCTTGATGTTGCTGTTCTTGCCGACTGGCTGCAGAAACCTTGCAGGGAGCCGTTACATTATGCAAGGACGGTGGATTATATTGCTGCGTGGATAGGGAGCGGCCAATGGGGGAGTTTACAAAAATACACTGAGGCCGCCTGGAGTGAAAAGACTTAACAATATCGCATTATGCATTTCAGGGATCTTGTGACGCAGTCCCGGAGTTACCGGAAATTTGACAGCGGGGTTCCCGTGGATGAAAATGTCGTGCGGGATCTTGTTGAGCTTGCCTGCTATGTTCCTTCGGCAAAAAACCTTCAGTCGCTCAAATATATTGCTGTTACTGAACCTTTAACAGCTGCAGCTCTCTTTCCTTCCCTTTCCTGGGCAGGATATCTTGCAGATTGGTCAGGTCCGACAGACGCTGAGCGCCCGACGGCTTATATTATTATGCTCGGTGACTTGTCGATTGGTACTGAATTTGGATGTGACAGTGGTATCGCTGCGCAGACTGTTCTTCTCGGCGCAACAGCTTCAGGTATTGGGGGATGCATAGTAGCATCTCTTGATCGTCAAAAAATCAGGCAATTGCTTAAGATTCCAGATGGTTATGTAATTCTTATGGTCATCGCTCTCGGCAAGCCGGTTGAAACAGTCGTTATTGACCAGATTGCGGAAAATGAATCTGTTCGATATTTCAGGGATGCTCACGGTATTCATCATGTTCCCAAAAGAATGCTTGATGACGTTCTTTTAAAGTTTCATTAACTGGAAATGCGAATCGGCAGTGATAATCCGTATTGACGAACTTCTCAGGGCTTATCATCAAGGTTATTTTCCGATGTCTGACCCAAAGGATGGAAAGGTATACTGGTGTCAGCCACACAAAAGAGCTATTGTGCATCTTGATTCTTATCAGCCTTCCCGGGATGTTCTTCGTCTGAAAAGAAAAAAAGAGTTCAGTGTGACTTTGGACGAAGAATTTGAAGGAGTTATAAAAGGGTGTGCAGCTCCGCGAAAAAATGATGACGAAACCTGGATTTCCGGAGAGATAATGGATGCATATATCAAGCTTTACGAGCTTGGTCTTGCCCACAGTGTAGATGTCTGGTATGAGGGTGAACTTGCAGGCGGGTTGTATGGTCTTGCCATGGGAGGGGTTTTTTTTGGAGAGTCAATGTTTTTCCGCCGTTCCTATGCATCCCAGATAGCGTTTGATTTTCTTGTCGTTCATTTGATCAATAAAGGATATCATTTGCTCGATGCCCAGATTATGAATCCCCATCTTGCCAAACTTGGGGCCGTTGAAATCGGTCATAATGAGTATATGGAGCTTCTTGCTGATGCTTTGAAGAAAAAGATTGTTTTTCTCTAAGCAGGGGAAAAATGGTACTTTGAATGACGATAGTTTTTCCTTTCGAAGCGGGGGATGCCTTTTGGGATTATTGACCTTTAACAGAGGAGCGTTTATGTTGTCGAGGGACTTAACGGAATGTCAGTCACAGACCAGAGTTATCATTTATTCTGGAAAGGGGGGTACAGGAAAAACCACCATTTCATCGTCAACAGCGGTTTCGCTGGCAAGGCAGAACAAGAGGGTGCTGATCATGTCTTCCGATCCAGCCCATTCGCTTTCGGACGTTTTTAATACCCGGATAAGCCGTAATGATCCGCAGAAGATTGAACATAATCTTTACGGCCTTGAGGTCGATACGGTTCATGAGCTGAAAAAGAATATGTCGGGGTTTCAGAAGTTTGTTTCTTCCTCATATAAAAATAAAGGTATTGACAGCGGGATGGCTACCGAGCTGACAACGCAGCCGGGCCTTGATGAAATTTTTGCGTTAAGCCGTCTGCTTGATGAGGCTCAGTCAGGGAAATGGGATGCTGTTGTCCTTGACACCTCCCCAACTGGCAACACACTTCGTCTTCTTGCGTATCCGGAGATCATTATTGGCGGAAACATGGGAAAGCAGTTTTTCAAGCTTTATAAAAGCATGTCTTCGATTGCCCGTCCTTTGAGCGGGAAATCCATTCCCGATGATGATTTTTTTAATGAAGTAAATGTCCTGCTCAAGCAGATGGAGGATATTAACAAGTTTATTCTCAGTCCCGAGGTTACCTTCCGGCTGGTTTTGAACCCTGAAAAGCTTTCCATTCTTGAGACAAAGCGAGCCTATACCTTTGTACATCTCTACGGAATTAATGTTGATGGTATTGTTATCAACAAGATTCTGCCTACCTCAAAAACTGTTGGAGAGTATTTTGAGTTCTGGGCCGACCTGCACTCTAAGTATCTGATGGAGATTGATAACTCATTTTATCCTACTCCGGTTTTTCGCTGTCATTTGCAGAGAACCGAGCCTATAGGGCCTGATGCATTGCATGATATAAGTAAACTGGTTTTTGGTGATCAGACGCCAGACAAGATTTTTTATTCCGGAAAAAATTTCTGGATTGAAAGCAAAAAAAATGATGTGACGGAAGATCATCGGGAAGTTCTTTGTATCAAAATACCTTTTCTCAAGGATGCTGAAGATGTAGTTGTAGACAGGATGGGTACTGATATTGTGGTTACGGTGGACAGGGCTCAGAGGATTATTACGCTTCCGCGGGCGCTCTACAGCCTTGAAATGGAAGAGTATATCAGGGAGGATAATCTTTTGCGGGTGGTGTTCAGGGAGATTCCTGTCGAAAAGGAAGATACAGAGCTGAACGTGAATAAAAATATGCTCGACAAGCTTCGTTCAATGAGGCGAATGAAGATATAGTCTGTTCATTGCTTGGTAGTAAGGAGAAAAATTCAGAGGAAACAGTTTAAGTTTTCAAGGGAATCTTGTATCTTAAACATTTAAAATGTTGAGTTAACGGGGATTTACCCCAGTCTTTGTTAAAGAATCAGCTAATATCATGTCTGAGAAAGCGCATTTTGGTTTGTTGAAGGGGAAGAAGGGAATTGTTTTCGGCCCGCTTGATGAGAGCAGTATTGGCTGGCAGATTGCGCTTCATGCATACAGGGAAGGGGCTCAGATTGCCATTTCCAATGTGGCGGCTGCGTTGCGTTTCGGTAATATCGAAGAGCTTTCGGTACTATGTGGTAATGCGCCAATGATTGTTTGTGATGCATCAAATAATGAAGATGTCGATAACTGTTTTAAAGAGCTTAAGGAAAAGATAGGCCCTGTTGATTTTATTGTCCATTCTATTGGGATGTCACAGAACATTCGTAAGCAGGTGCCTTATGAAGAGCTTAATTACGATTGGTTTATGAGAACCCTTGATGTGTCGGGTTTGTCTCTGCACCGCCTTATATCTTATGCTTTGAAGAATGATGCGATTAAAGATGGCGGAAGCATTCTTGCGCTTTCATATATCGCTTCACAGAGAAATTACTGGTCGTATTCTGATATGGGAGATGCGAAGTCCTTGCTCGAATCCATTGTTCGCAGTTATGGTCCGAGACTCGCCAAGCTTAAAGTCCGTATTAATACCATTTCTCAAAGTCCTACCTATACCAAGGCAGGAAGCGGAATTCCCGGATTTGAAAAGATGTATGAGTACAGCGATCTTATGTCTCCTCTTGGAAATGCTTCCGCGGAGGAGTGTGCCGAATATTCAATGACCATCCTCAGTGACCTTTCCCGGAAGGTTACGATGCAGAACCTTTTCCATGATGGTGGGTATAGTTCAATGGGAGCTACTATTCCGATGATAAAGCTTGCTCATGAAGTTTTGAATGACAAGGATCTTGCTGATCGTGTCGGTCTTTATGAGTAAACTCCTGCCAAGTGAGTTTATCGGGGGGAACCGGACTTTTGCCGGGTTCCCCTGTTATTAACTTCTATAAATCGCAATCACGCTATTGAAAAATTGTTGTTTGTTTTGCGTGTGAAGCATCTGCGTAATATTCATGCTTATGAGTATTAAGGGTTTTATAGGTGGATGATTATTTTGTTTGCTTGAAGCAATACTGAAATTGACCTTTTATATAATTTGCGGCAGGAATTCGCAAAATGAAAGCTTTTTGCCTGTTTTTCAGTTTAGGCTTATCATTATTACAGTTAGTTTTGTCTTTATTGAGGGAGTTCCCCGTCAGGGCCGATTTTCGTGAGAGCTTCTTCTTGGAGTATCGTTATCAATTAATTTTTTTTACAAATATTTAAAACGACGACCGAGATGGCAAAAACAGCAAAAATCATTTATACCAAAATTGATGAAGCTCCGGCTCTGGCTACTTACTCTCTCCTTCCCATACTGAAAGCGTATGCCAAGGGGACCGGTGTTGACTTTGAGCCTAATGATATCTCTCTTGCCGGAAGAATTATTGCAAATTTTCCAGAAAATCTGACGCCAAGTCAGAGAATTCCTGATTATCTGGCTGAATTAGGCGACCTCGCCTTGACACCTGAAGCTAATATTATAAAGTTGCCGAATATCAGTGCTTCTATTCCACAGCTGAAAGCGGCTATCAAAGAGCTTCAGGATCAGGGATATAAGATTCCTGATTATCCTGAGGCCCCTGTCAACGATGCCGAAAAAGAGCTTCAGGTAAGGTTCGCAAAGGTTCTCGGAAGTGCCGTAAACCCTGTATTGCGTGAGGGGAACTCCGATAGACGGGCACCACTTTCTGTAAAACAGTTTGCTAAGAAGCACCCGCATAAAATGGGGGCATGGAGCAGTGATTCAAAATCACATGTAGCTTTTATGAGTGCCGGCGACTTCTATGGCAGCGAACAATCTGTCACGCTGGAAAAGGCTGCAACGGTAACAATCGAGTTTGTTGGTGCCGATGGCAAGCGTACTGTCCTGAAAGAGAAAACACCATTATTGCCAGGTGAAATTATTGACGCTTCTGTAATGAACGTCCGTGCTCTCAGGAGTTTTTATCATGCTCAGATTGCCGATGCAAAAGAGACCGGTGTTTTGTTGTCGCTGCATCTGAAAGCGACGATGATGAAGGTATCAGATCCTGTGATGTTCGGTCATGCCGTTACGGTCTATTATAAGGATGTTTTCGAAAAACATGCGGCAGTAATCAAAGAGCTCGGAGTGAACGTTAATAACGGTCTTGGTGATCTTTATGCGAAAATCCAGAAGCTTCCAGAAGCAGAGAGAGCACTGATTGAAGATGACATCAAGGCTGTATACAGCACCCATCCCCCATTGGCCATGGTTGATTCAGACAAGGGTATTACCAACCTTCATGTGCCTAATGATATCATTGTCGATGCATCGATGCCTGTTGTCGTTCGCGATTCAGGAAAAATGTGGGGACCTGATGGCAAGCTTCATGATACTAAAGCCATGATTCCTGACAGGTGCTATGCCACAATGTATCAGGCAATTATCGAAGATTGTAAAAAACACGGCGCATTTGATCCTGCGACCATCGGCAGTGTGCCGAATGTAGGGCTTATGGCTCAGCAGGCTGAAGAGTATGGTTCTCATAACAAGACCTTTATTGCTTCTGGAAATGGAACAATCCTGGTTGTTGATGATGCAGGCAAGACGTTGCTGGAGCAGAAGGTTGAAGAGAATGATATTTTCAGAATGTGTCAGGCAAAAGATGCTCCTGTCCGCGACTGGGTAAAGCTTGCTGTCAAAAGGGCAAGAATAACAGGAGCTCCGGCTGTTTTCTGGCTTGACAGCAAGAGAGCTCATGATGCTGAAATTATAAAAAAAGTTAACCAGTATTTAAAGGATCATGATACTTCAGGATTGGATATCCGTATCCTGACACCGGTTGATGCAATGAACTTCTCTCTGGAACGGATCAGGGCCGGCAAAGATACGATATCCGTTACCGGAAACGTGTTGCGTGACTATCTGACAGATCTGTTTCCGATTATTGAACTGGGCACCAGTGCGAAGATGCTCTCTGTTGTTCCTCTTATGAACGGTGGCGGTTTGTTTGAGACCGGAGCGGGTGGTTCAGCTCCAAAACATGTGCAGCAGTTTCAGAAAGAGGGTTATCTGAGATGGGATTCTCTGGGCGAATTTTCGGCGATTGCCGCTTCACTGGAGCATGTAGCTCAAGCATTCAGTAACGATAAAGCCAGAATATTAGCCGAGACCCTTGATCAAGCCATAGGACAGTTCCTTGATAACGATAAGTCACCCGCACGTAAGGTGGGGCAGATTGATAACAGAGGAAGCCATTTTTACCTTGCTCTATACTGGGCTCAGTCTTTGGCTCAGCAGACCGAAGATAAGGAACTGCAAGCACGTTTTGCCGCAATTGCCAGGCAGTTGGGTGATAATGAGTCAATAATCAATGAAGAGTTGATAGCTGCACAAGGCAAGCCGGTAGATATGGGCGGGTACTATCATGTCGATGAAGTGCTGGTAACGAAAGCAATGCGTCCAAGCGCCACATTGAATTCGATTATTGACGCACTCTGACAGGATGATCAGTGAACTCTATCATATAAGCCCGGATATCCGGGCTTAATGGTTTAATGCCTCGAGTGATGTTAAGGCTTTTCTGCCCAGACGTAGAGAAATGCCTTATTGCCGAGTTTTTGTGAGATTTCATTGATATTCGATGGAGAGACCACCAGGCATCCGTTGCTTCTTCCTATCCTTGGGCCGTTAAAGGTTATAAGGTTCAGCATGATATACCTGAGAGAAACATAATCTGCTGAATGCAGGACGATGTCGCGGGTGAATGCATTGCTGTTCATTGCGGGGTCAAGACCCGCAAGGCGTATTGCTTTGCCATGGTCGCCATTGTAAGTATCAAGTGCTTTGTAGAGCCCGAGGCTGCTCATATTTGATTCACGGGTATTTGAAAATTGCTTTGCATTGAGTTCGCCGGAATTTATTCCGTGCGCAACGAGATAAAATGACTGCTTCCCGTTTTGCAGGTCAATCAGAGCCATTCGTTTCAGGTAAGATGGTTTTGAGTAATCAACAACCGCAAGGAAACGGGGGCGTTCTTCCGGATGTATTGATCGATAAGAATCCAGAGCGGCAAATGCCGACCTGTATGCTCGAACGGAAATTTGTTCCTGAAGCAGAACCCGGCCAGAAATAAGGCTGATAAGTATTGTAAGAAGGACTGCTCCTCCCAGAACTTTTGTTTTCATCGGGTTTGCCGTAGAAATGTTCCATTCTGGTATTCCTCAAATGCCCTTGCCAGTTCAGCTTGCGTGTTCATCACAATGGGACCGCGCCACGCGATTGTTTCGTTGAGCGGTTTGCCTGAGATAAGAAGAAAACGTACGTGATTCTCTTTGGTTTTTACGGTAATCGTGTCGCCATCACCAAAAAGGAGCAGAGTTTCGTTGGAAAGGGGTTCATGCTGATTGTAGAAGAGTCCTTTTCCTGCGATGATGTAAGCGAAAGCAGTGTACTCTTTCCTGAGGTGATGGGTATGGGAAATTCCTGGAGGTATGGTGATATCAAGATATTGGGGATCGATGGCAATATCGTTGACAGGCCCGTTTGTTTCGCCTATGTTTCCGGAGATGATCTTGATTTTAACGCCGTTTTCAAGGTGAAGCATTGGAATTTGTTCGGCAGTGATATCGCGGTAGCGTGGATGAGTCATTTTCTGTGAAGCAGGCAGGTTTGCCCAGAGCTGGAATCCTCCCATGAACCCGTGCTGGTTGCCAGAAGGCATTTCCTTGTGAATGATGCCACTGCCGGCAGTCATCCATTGAACCCCGCCGGCGGTGATGACACCCTGGTTTCCCAGACTGTCGCCATGTTCAACCTTGCCTTCAAGCATATAGGTGATAGTTTCAATACCGCGGTGTGGATGCCAGGGAAATCCCTTAACGTAGTCTGCAGGGTTCTTTGACCGGAAATCGTCCAGAAGTAAAAACGGGTCGAAAAGTGGAACCTGATAGAAGCCAAATGCACGCTTGAGGTAGACGCCGGCTCCCTCTATGGTTGGTTTGCTTTTAAAGATCCGGCGAATTATTCTTGGATTGGCCATGACTTATGTTCAATGATTAAAGTTCCGAGGCTTGAAGAACGAGCTGGAAAAATCATTTTTGTAAGGTACGGTGCTGCTTATGCTCTATGTAATAATATTGAATAATAGTCTGTTTTCAAGGGTGTTAGGCCTATTGCTGAAAAAATATTACCGGAAATAAAGATTTATTGAAAGAAAAATTAAAAAGCTGCGTACTACTCTATAGGAAGCAGGATAATCCTGGTTCCAATGAATTATCAAACTCAAACTTACCATACACATGAAAAAGAATTTTATTGCTGGCGTTATCGTATCACTTGCTATCTCTGGAATCTTTGGTGGCGTTTCTTTCGCAGCTGACAAAGCAGCAGCACCTGCAGCAAAAGCACCTGCAGCAGCAGCAGCTCCTGCAGCAGCAGCAGCACCTGCAGCTGACGCAAAATCTGAAGTAAAGGCAGAGAAGAAAGCTACTAAGAAGAAAGCAACCAAGAAAACTTCCAAGAAGAAAGCTGCTAAGAAATCAGAAGCTAAAGTAGACGCAGCAGCTCCAGCAGCAACCAAGTAAGCTCTTCCCTTCAGAAGAGTGATATTGATGGCTCCAGATGTAAATGAAGTTGAGTAGATGAACAGGTAAGATCAGCTGTCGGTATTATAACAGAAAAAGCCCCTTCGCAAGTTGGGGCTTTTTTTATGTGCAAACGTTGGTCATTAATGAGGCAATAAAGATAGACAGATGCATTTCAACCTCTTTAGCGTTCTTTGCTCGATCGCTTTATCAGTATAATGAGCAGAATGAAAAGGATGGTCGACAAAGCTGCCATCGCCGAACCAAAATAAAAAGTAGCTGCCGGCGAAACCCGATCCCAAAGCAATCCTCCAATCAAACTGGCAGGAAGCGTTGCAAGCCCGACTGAAGTTGCATAGAATCCGAATGCAGTTGCCTTGAAGTTCACAGGGATAATAGTAGAAAGAAACGCCTTTTGTATGCCCTCGGTAAGTCCCATAAAAACACCATAAAGTGCGAATAATATCCAGATAGCAGTTGTGCTTTTGGCTACAGCAAAACCATAATAGAGGGCAGTGAACAGGATAAAACCCAGCAGGATGGTTCGCTTCTTGCCATATTTATCCGCCGCTACGCCTGCGGGAATGGCGGCTAAAGAGTAAATCAGATTGAACATCAGGTAAACTGCAGGGATGATCACTGTCTTGATACCGAGCTGTTCAGCCCGCAATATCAGGAAAGCATCGCTGGAATTACCCAGTGCAAAAATGGTTGTAATCACAATAAAGAACTTCACCTTCCAGTCTATATATTTCAGGGTGAACCGAGGTCGTTCTACGGAAGTTTCGGGAGCCTTTTTTTTATCCTTGATGAATGCAGCAATAATCATAACGGCAATAACACCAGGTATCATTGAGAGCCAAAAAACCAGCTGATAATTGCTATTGTAAAGCTGAAGAACAATAAGAGCAACAGCCGGCCCCAGCACAGCACCCATGGTATCCATTGAACGATGGAAGCTGAATGATCTTGAGAGATGACTATCTTCAGTTGAGTCGGTGATGATGGCATCCCGTGGAGCAGTTCGGATTCCTTTCCCTAATCGGTCTATAACACGCGAGGTCAGTACATGCTGCCAAATTCCTGCAAGAGCGATAACCGGTCGACTTAGAGTAGATATGGCATAGCCTACCATCATAAGGTTTTTGCGCTTGCCTATTCGATCGGAAAGCCATCCTGAAAAAACTTTAAGCAGGCTTGCTGTAGCTTCTGCAATACCCTCAATAAGACCGATCACTGACTTGTTGACGCCAAGCATATTTGCCAGAAAGAGCGGCAGCAAAGGGTATATCATCTCTGAACTGATATCCATGAAGAAGCTGACCAGTCCGGTAAAAAACACGTTGCTGCTCAGGTCGAATAATTTCTTTTCCTGATCCATTGATCAACATCAAGAGTTGCAATGAGTGCGATTACTTCCTATTATATGGTTTTATTGAGTGTATATATTGTGCTTTTCTTTGTTATAAAGAGTTATAGCCTGGCATGATAAACGAATTGTTCCGATTGATGGCAAATATTAGAAGGCGCAACCCATCCTTTAACTTTTATAAATTGCGTTTGTTCTAAATTCTATTACCCTGTTTATTTTCTTCCATTCGCTATCTTACTGCCAAGAGTATAGAGATTGAAAACAGCTGGAAAACAGGGCTTTTCTCTTGGTTTGCGAAGTTACAGCCGGTTATAATAACTCTTTGAGTTTTAACTTATTATATAATAAAAGGATGATAAAGTAGTATGGCACAAAAAACCGTTAAGGTCATGTTTACATAATTCTCATTTTCAGTGGTTTTCTAAGCAGTTCAAAAGTTCCCAGAAGAATATATTCTGCAATAAAATAGCTTCAAATCCCCTTTCAATAGTTTTCTCTTTTATTCTTTATCTTTTGCGAAGTTTTTGTAATTTACCTTCAGATTTGCGAAGTTTTTGCGAAGTGAATTTGATATTAACAGGGTTAATGTATGGGCGTTCTGGTTCGCGAAGTTCCGTTAAAAGATGGTGGCGTTACCTTCACTATTGCCATTTATCACAAAGGCCAAAAACAGCAGCTTAAAACAGATTTCCGAGCCGATAAACCAAAGGGCCGAGAGTATCAAGCGGCATGGCGGCAGGCTGAAGCACGGGCGGCAGAATTGGAAGCACAGTTGAAGATCGACCCGGTAGCCGTGTTTCAGGGTAAGAAGCAGCGCAGCACTGATTTCATTCAGTATTTTGAAGAGGTTTCAGGTGAGGGAAGAAAACAGAACCAGCTTTACCCAGCCGTATTAAGACACCTGAAAAACTTCAACGGGAATAAACCATTGCCCATAACGAATATTTCGCAGGCATGGGCTGAGAAATTCAGGGTATATATTGACAGCCTTAATATTAAACCGACTTCAAAGGCTAATTATATTTCTGCCTTGAAAGCGATTCTGAACCAAGCAGCAAAAGAAAAACTTATATCAAGGTTTGCCAGTGATATTAAGCAGTTCAAAAAGAACGATACTCCGTTAAAATACCTGAGCATTGACCAAGTAAAAACCATTGAAGCCACACCATACGGGAACAAAGCCGTTAAAGTGGCTTTCTTGTTTTCGTGTTGCACCGGGTTAAGAATTTCAGACCTTTACGCCTTGAAGGATTCAGACATTCATAAGGAAGGTGACAGGGTTGAGATTCGTTTCAAGATGCAGAAAACCCAGCAGTGGCAAACTTTGGTAATGGGTTCGCAGGCGGTGAAGTACCTGAAGGAAGCAGAAAAGCTTCATGTTTACAGAAAGAAGGATAATGACCGGTTTTTCATGCTTCCAACAATTCGCCATTCTTCAAAGGTTTTATCTGAATTAGGCGCGGCGGCAGGTATACCGTTTTCACTTGGTTTTCATTCCGGGCGGCACACCTTCGCGGTTGAAGCACTTCGGGCCGGGATTGATATATATACTCTCTCAAAACTTATGGGGCATAGCAGCGTTTCAATTACCCAGCTTTATGCAAAAGTTATTGATGAAACGAGAGCGGCAGCAATGAATATGATGCCGGTCTGGTAAATAGAGCAAAATATTATTCTCTTCAAAAAGGGTACATACCCTACACACCCTACACGAAAGCAGGCATTTATTGGGCAGATTCACTTAAAACGGGCAGAACATGGGGCAGAAAAGAAAAAGTAAAGCGGCTAAATTCATAGACGAGATTATGGATAGTTCGCAACAGAAAAGAAAATTAGCATGGATACATGAAAAAGAAACTGGTAAGTATGGGGTTTATGAGCGAGAGAGGAAAGTGGAAGATGATGAGGCGTTAAAATGGATGGAAGAAAAAGGGCCCGGCCTTGTTATTGCGGCAGAAACAATTTCTAAAAAACGGTATGAGGAATTTAACGCGAGGGAAGTTGCGATAAATGAGGCCGTGATTATTTCGATACTTCCAAAACTGGGGAAAAATCAACATTGGCCGATGCTTGTTTATTGGTGGATTTTCCGTGAAACTATTCCTGAGAACCCGCTTTATTCATCAAAAGGACTGAAGGATATTAGAGCAGCGCGGCGTTTTCTTGAAACTTTTCAGGATACGCTAAAGATTATCCGGCCTGAGCTTGATTTTGACATTGAAACTGAGAATATCGGGCGTTATATAAGGAAAATCAGAAGGTTAAAAGCGGATGCGATTCCTTTGTTTTATCAAGAAATTGAGCAGTTAAGCACGGTACACCAGCAAGCAGCTTTCGATGCCATACTTTATTATAAACCATTGTTTTTTCATATAAACGGATAAGTTATCCGGTTCCCCCCCCACCTTTCAGACCGATTTTTCAGTATAGCGTATATAGGTAAAGAGCCTTTGAGAAAAAGGTTTCACAAACCAAAAAACATTACGCTATATGAATAACATTGAAACCGTCCCCCAGCCAGCAGCACAGGGCATTCAGAGACCCCGGCAGCGTTACCTTTCCACAGATCAGGCCATTCAGTACATATTGGACGTTTACGGCGTTAAGGTAGCACGCGCCACACTTTACAAAAAGCGTTCACTTGAAAAAGGTGCATTTATTGGCCAGCGTTCACCCTTTGGAAAACTTGTGTTCGACCCGGTAGAGATTGATCGTTACATGGCGACCGGTAGCGCACGGGCAGCCGTTCAGATTGACGGGGGGGAAGCATGAGGCCAGACAATAAAAAGCCCCATAGCGGGCAGCTACAGGGCAATGACGGGCATTTGTTGGGCGCAAACAATGGGCGTTGTTCACTTCCTCAATATACGCACCCTTCAAGAAATCTCAAACCATTTGACACAGAAGCTTATTGCCATTCGGTAGATCAGATCATTATTGATGCTGTTTTAATGCTGTCAGGGTGGCCGGCCTGCATGAGATACAGCTATTTTGTAGGGCCAGATGGTAAACTGACCACGAGGGGCGAACGGAGGGGAGCGAAATGACCAGTATCACAGATGAATTACAGCAAGAGATCGAGCAAGTAGGGGGTGCATACTTTCCCTCTGAGTGTATTGAGCAAAATGATGTACACCATGTACACCATGTACACAAAACTGAAACCGGGCAAGAGGTCGGTAAGCTGGACATTGATAAACAGGTTGCCACAATAAAGAACGTGATCGAACGGGCAAAAGAGAATCCCGGACTTTATGCCAGTAGTGAGTTTATCGAGGCTATGAAGTTCATCCGAGAACATGATGATGAATTTTGGGTTGCGTTGCGTTGTCAGATCAAGCGGGATAAACCAAACGGAGTTCTTCTTGCTGATATTGATGATGCAACGAGGCCTGACAGCGAAGGAAGCGGAGAACGAAACGTAGCGTCAGCACTTATCAAGTTGGTCGTGAGCCGTGGTGAATTATTCTATGATGAAGGTTCACGGGGTGCGTTTGTTACGATAGCCGATAAAAATGAGACTCTCAAGATAAGCAGTTCCCTCTTTACTGACTGGTTGAGTTATGCCTATTACCAAGATTCCGGTCATTCGTCAGCCAGTGAAGCGGCTATAAAACAAGCTTGTTCAGCATTATCAGGCCTTTGCAAATTCGAGGGAGGGAAAGAGCGGGTATTTATGCGCGCAGCGAAGCACCCTGAAAGCGGAGCCTATTACTTGTTTATGGCCGATGATAAAAACAGGGCTATTGAAGTTATGGCGACAGGGTGGCGAGTTCTGGATAACTACCCTGTGAAGTTCTGGAAGCCTTCAACGTCGTTACCCTTACCTGAGCCGGTAGCAGGTGGTGATGTTGGCCGGTTATGGGAGTTCTGCAATATCCCAGAAGGTGATCGGCTTTTGGTTCTTGCTTGGTTGCTTGAGGGTTGGCGGGTAGATACTCCATTCCCTGTTTTGGAAATAAACGGGGTGCAGGGTTCTGCAAAGAGCACAACACAGAGCAATTTAAGAATGTTGGCAGACCCGAACACAGCGAACCTGAGGCCTGCACCCAAAGCCATTGATGATATGCCAGTGGCAGCAAACAATAATTGGCTTATCAGTTATGAGAACATATCCTATTTGCCTGCACGGATGCAAGATATACTCTGTTCAATGGCGACAGGGGGCGCAGCCGGGGGCCGGACATTGTTCACAAATGGCGAAGAAACTGTTCTTGAGATGAAAAGACCGGTTGTTATCAATGGTATACCGAGCCTTATCACTGCACAGGATTTAACGGAAAGATCAATACATGTTGAATTACCGAGGTTGGAGCAGTATGAAGGCGAGGTGGATTTACAGACCAAATATAAAACGGCACTCCCGGAAATATTTGGCGGCTTGCTTGACTTGTTTGTGAAAACATTAGCCACACTTCCAACAGTCAAAATAGCCAGACCTCCAAGAATGGTTGATTATTGCTTGCTTGGCGAAGCAATGGCGCGAAGTATGGGATTTGATGCGGGAAGGTTTACAGATCAGTATAATGAAAATAGAAACGAGTCTGTTTTGCGCTCAATTGAAAGTTCCCCTGTTGCATCGGCAGTTCTTGAGTATGCTGAGGGATTCCCTGAGGATTCAACTATTTATGACGGCACATATCAAGAGTTGCTTGATAAGTTACTGCCATACAAGGCGGGAAGTAGTGACGGATGGCCACAGCGAGCCAAAGGGTTAGCCAATGCGTTAAAACGGAATATGCCTGCGCTTCAGGAAGCGGGAATTATCGTTAAACCTGAGCAAGGCAGACAGCAAAGTAAAAACGGCAGGAAGGTATTCATTCAGAAAATTGGTGTACATGGTGTACGTAGTGTACGTGATTTGGCTGGAAATACTCAACGGGAAAGTATAGCGGGCGTTCCGGTCGATGATGGGAGGCCATTCTAATGGCAGAACATCGTTTCCAACTTGAAAAAGGCGGGGTAAAACATGCTTGCCCTGCTTGCCGGCAGATTCGGTTTGTTCGGTACGTCGATTCCTTCACAGGGGAACAGGTTGCGGATGAGGTGGGCCGTTGTGATCGTGAAAGCAGTTGCGGTTATCACTTCACCCCGAAGGAATATTTCTACCTGACAGGAAAGAACCTTTTCGACGTACCAAAGCCAGCAATAAAGCCACAACCAAAACCGGAGCCGGTAGAACCTTCTTTCATTGATACAAAGGTAGTTCAGGCCAGTTTGAGCCGGTACAATGAGAATAAATTTTGCCAGTGGCTTTGTTCAGTGTTCGGCGAACAAAAGGCTTTCGAGTTGACAGCACGGTATAAGATCGGCACGTCAAAACATTGGCCGGGTTCATGCGTGTTCTGGCAGATCGACAGAGACGGGAAAGCCAGAGCGGGGAAGGTCATGCTTTATGATGATTCCGGCAGCAGGGTAAAGAAACCGTTCAGTCATATTCAATGGGTTCACGAGGTAATGCAGATTGAGCCTTATCACCTGAAGCAGTGTTTCTTCGGCGAGCACCTGCTATCAACGGATTCTGATAAACCGGTCGCGGTTGTTGAGAGTGAGAAAACAGCGATTGTTGCAAGTGGATTCATACCTGAGGTTGTATGGGTTGCCACAGGCGGGAAAACAAGCAAGCTCAAAGAGAAGTTGCAAGCGGTGGCAGGTCGAAAGGTGAAACTCTATCCTGATTTGATGGCGTTCGAAGATTGGCAAAAGGTGGCGGCAGGATTGCCGGGCGTTACCGTGTCTGATATACTGGAACGTCGGGCAACTGAAGCAGATCGAGCAGCAGGGTTGGACTTGGCAGACTATCTATTGAGAGAGAACAAACAAACAGCGTAACCACAAAACATTGAGATTATGACCAGCAAAGACAGCAACAAGGAAGCCAGCAAGATCGGGGATTTCATCTATGAGAAAAGTAAGGTCGCATTGTTTGAGGCAGTCACTGAGGCAATGGGTAGGAAGCCGGACGGTAGGGAGTGGGCAATTGCGGTTTCAAGTTTCTTGATGGGTGCAAGTTGTTCAGCACATGCGCTCCTTGACGGGATTGAAGAGCACAACATTATCAAAAGAAATTGATCGTGTCCAAGCATGGGCTGTACTGAGATCGTTGAATGAGGGGCGTTTATGACAGGGTATTTTCATAACACAAACAAAAGAAAGATCATGGAAGAGTTAAAAACAGCACGTCACGTAATGGAATACCAGAAGGCATTGCTTTCATCCTTTGAGGCAAAAGAGATAACAGCCGAACACCTGAGAGCCGCGACGTATGCAGCGAGAATGTTACTCAAGACAATGAATGATGTAGATGAGGTTGAAAATCCGATGGCTCTATGGGGAACATAGGTTGTGATGGTCAGACGGGGAGGGGTACTTCGGAAATACTTCAGGTGACGTCAGGAAATATTATTAGGGGCCTTAATTATTTGTGATCCTATGTTTAAAACTTTTCCCTGAAAATAAAAACGTAATAATTATGCGAAAGTTGACGGACGAAGAGAAGCAGTTGAGGGGTACACTGAGACTGAGTAAGACCGGTAAAAATGGGCCGGTTATCCCTATTGATAACAGGCTGGGGGATCCACCTGAAAGCCTGAGTGCTGAAGCTGCTGAGTTGTGGAAAAAAGAGATCATGCCGTTGGAAATATTTACGGCCGCTGATGTCGGGATGTTCACAGACTTATGCCAGCTTACAGCAGAGTATAGAGGGTTACTGGTTCAGATCAATGGGGAATATATTCAAACAGGCGGAGAGGGGCAGATTATCCGACACCCTGCATGGAGTATATGCCGTGACATGTTGGGCTTAATAAATGGGATGAGACGGGATTTCGGCTTATCACCACTGTCAAGGGAAAAGCTATCAGCGAAGCCGAAGAAGCAGGAAGAAGAGAACCCGTTTGCAAGGTTCGGATAACTGAATTCTCAGCCGTCATAGCGATGATACCAGAGCCACCGGCGGTGGGTTTGTGATCGGAGACAGCGCAAAACTTCGCTCTTATGTAGTTCAGGCGAAAAGATCATAGCCGAGCGTTCAAACTGCTCCGTCAGAACAGGGGAGTTTCCGGTTTTCTAATTTAGTGTAGGGTATGTAGCCTTTCAGAAAGGTTTACAAATTGGACTTTTTCTAAATCCCATTGCCTTTTATTCCCCTGTATATCTTTAACCTTTCAGTATCTTACTGTATAGAATAAAGGGATTGAAAACAGCCTGAAAACAGGGTTTTTATTTTCATTTGCGAAGTTTTTGCGAAGTATGGCAGGTTTTTAATGAGTGAAAGAGCTTGTAACTTCTTATATAAAAAAGGTTTAACCGTTTGATATGGCACAAAAAACCGTTAAGGTCATGTTTATTGGTGATGTGGTTGGTACTCCTGGTTTGCAGATGGTTGGCCGGATGCTGAAAAGTTTTATAAGCAAGTACCATGTTGATTTTGTTATCTGTAATGGAGAGAATGCTCACCATGGGAAGGGCATGAGTCTTGAAGCGCTGAATCAGCTTCTTGAAGCTGGCGTTAATGTTGTGACCGGGGGAAATCATACCTGGAGCAATTTCAACTTTTTTGATACACTTAAGACGCACAGTCAGGTCTTGCGTCCGTTGAATTATCCTAAAGGAACTTATGGAAAGGGTTATGGGATATACAAGCTTCCTGACGGATTGGGTGATATTGCAGTGGTCAACCTTCAGGGGAGAACGTTTATGTACCCCATTGACTGTCCGTTCAGAACAGCGGACTGGGTGATCAAGCAGATTAAAGAGCAGGTCAAGGAAAGCGTCAGATTAATTTTTGTTGATATTCATGCAGAGGCCACGGCAGAAAAAATTGCTTTGGGCTGGTATCTTGATGGGAAGGTCTCCGCTGTTATTGGCACTCATACGCATGTGCCGACATCAGATGAACGTATCTTGCCGAAAGGAACAGGTTATTGCACCGATGCGGGAATGACAGGTCCGCATAATTCGGTTATTGGCATGCAGATCAAATCGGCAACCGACAGGATGCTCTACCAGACACCCCACAAGTATGAGTGTGCCGAAGATGATGTGCATTTTTCCGGAGTACTCATGTCGCTTGACCTTGCAACAGGAAAAACGGTTGGTATCGAACGGATATTTTATCCGGAATTTGATCGTGGAGTGATGTAAGAGTATAGGTTCATGGCAACAAAAAAGCCCCCTTTCAAGGAGGCTTTTTTGTTGTTGTCATTTCTCGTTGTTAACGTTCTTTTTATCGCAGACCCTGTTCGAATTCTTCAGCAATAATGACATCTTCTTCACTGCCGATATAAAGCGGGGTTCGCTGATGGAGTTCGGCAGGCTGAATATCAAGGATTCGTTCTCTGCCGTTTGTTGCCCGTCCGCCAGCCTGTTCGCAGATAAATGCAAGAGGATTGGCTTCATACATGAGTCGGAGCTTCCCGTTGAGGTGTTTTGTTGTAGGGGGATAAACGAAGACTCCACCGGTTAAGAGATTGCGGTGAAAGTCGGCAACCAGCGAGCCGATGTATCGGGTGCTGTATGGGCGTCCGGTTGCAGGGTCTTCCTCTTTGATATAGTCGAGATACTTTTTTGTTCCTTCGTTGAATTGTGCGTAAGAGCCTTCGTTGATAGAATAATATTTCCCGCTTTTCGGGGTTGTGATGTTTTCGTGAGAAAGGAGGAACTCTCCAATGGTAGGGTCGTAGGTAAAGCCGTGAACCCCATGGCCGGTTGTATAGACCATGACTACAGATGAACCGTAGATGACATAACCGGCAGCAACCTGTTCATAGCCGTGTTGCAGGCAGTCACTGATACTTGCTTTACCGGGATCGTTCCCTTTGAGTTTGTAAATTGAAAAGATGGTGCCGACGCTGACATTGACATCGATATTTGATGACCCGTCAAGCGGATCGAACAGGAGCGCATAATTACCGGTTTCATTTTTCGGCGGAATTATAATTCCTTCGTTCTCCTCAGAACCCATGACAGCAAAACGTCCATGCTGGCCGATAGCGGATATAATTTTTTCATTGGCGAAAAGATCAAGTTTTTTAACCTCTTCACCCTGAACATTGGTGCTTCCGGCAAAGCCGAGAATGTCGACCAGTCCTGCACGGACCACTTCTCTTCTTACCAGTTTTGCTGCAAAGGCAACATCGTTGAGAAGGTCGGTAAGTTCTCCGCTTGCTTCTGGAAAATACTTCTGCTGTTCGAGGATGTGGCGCTCAATAGTGATCAAATTACTCATGCTCTGTGTTTCTGATGGTTGGTGTAAGATTGCCTGAGAAAACGGTTGCCATAAACTATGAATTTAGAACTTTTTTTAGGTTTTTTTTCATATGCAGAGCTTTGATGGGTGTCTCTGTTTTTTTGTTAAGAAAGGCTGAAGTGTTATATACGTTGACCTTTTTCATTTGTCTTCCCGAAGTTTTTATGAAACGATACCGCTGGAATATTCTCTCTCCTGATGACAACGTTGTCCACGCCCTTTCTGAGGCAATAAATGTCAGTCTGCCTGTCGCAAAAGCACTGTTTAACCGCGGTATTCAGACCTTTGATGAGGCAAAGGATTATTTTCGTTCCTCGATTGAGCATCTTCCCTCCCCGTTTCTTCTTCAGGATATGCAGAAGGCTGTTGAACGTGTTTGCCGCGCCATCAGCGGGCATGAGAAAATAATGCTCTATGGTGATTATGACGTTGATGGAACAACAGGAACGGCACTTCTTTTTCTATTTCTGAAAGAGCAGGGTGCCCAAGTCTCCTATTATATCAACGATCGGTTTACTGAAGGGTATGGTTTATCGACTGAAGGTATTGATTCGGCGGTTGATCAGAGAGTCACTCTTATTATTACTGTGGATTGCGGTATAAGGGAAAATGAAGAGATCCGTCGATGTGCAGGCTTTGGCATTGATGTGATTGTTTGTGACCATCATGAACCAGATGTTCTTCCGCCAGCCTACGCCATTTTAAATCCGAAGGTTGCTGGTTCAACCTATCCATTCAGGGAGTTGTGCGGGTGTGGCGTGGCTTTCAAGTTTATTCAGGCAATTGCTGGACATCTGAATACCGCAGATGAAAGCTGGCTGAAATATCTTGATTTTGTTGCCATTGCTACGGCAGCTGATATGGTTTCTCTGGAGAGTGAAAACAGGACGTTTGTTCGTGAAGGTTTGCTGAGAATGAGAAACAACCCGCGGCGCAACTTAATGGCAATGTTTTCTCTCATGAAGGTTATTCCGGCAGAGCTTGGCATGTTTCATATTGCATTCGGAATTGCTCCCCGTATTAACGCAGCAGGAAGAATGCACTCGGCTCATCTTGCAATGGAATGGCTGCTTTCGGATTCGTTGGCAGATTCCGAGCGCCATGCATACGAACTTGATCGTATGAATTCACTTCGTCGGGAAACGGATGCTGATATTATGGTGAAGGCTGAAAAAATGCTTGAGAGTCATTTTGCTTCATACTGTTCGTCCATTGTGCTCTATGATGAGTCATGGCATCTTGGAGTTCTCGGCATCGTGGCATCAAAAATGATTGAAAAACATTACCTGCCGACTGTCATCCTTGGAGGGATGAATGGTCTTATCAAGGGGTCGGTACGAAGTGTTGAAGGGTTCAATATCTATGAGGCTTTACAAGAGTGCAGCGACTATCTGGAATATTTTGGAGGGCATCATCAGGCCGCCGGCGTTACCCTTAGGCCGGAGAAATTTGCGGGATTTCGCAAAAAGTTTAATGAAGTTTGCAACAGTCTGCTTTCAATCGGACAGCGCCAGAAGGAGCTTGTTATTGATTCAAAACTGGCTCTTGAGGATATCAAGGCTAATTTTATCAATGTACTTGAGCAGTTTGCTCCTTACGGACTCGGTAACAGGGAGCCACTCTTTCTTTCTGAGGACCTTGTTCTTTTCGGCGAGCCAAAACTTCTTCGGGAAAGGCATGTGAAATTTTCTGTCAGGGATAAAAATGGAAGGACTTTCGACGTTATAGGCTTTGATCGTCCGGATATTTACACAGAACTCACAGCACGATCGCATCCGGTATTTGCCATGGTCTATTCGGTTGAAAAAAGGGTATGGAATAACAGGGAGCAGTGGCAGATAAAGCTACGGGATCTTGAGCTCAGTAAGCGTTTTAAAGTCTGAAATCTGTATTATTGAAGAGTTGTGTTATGGTTTTATCAATTTTTTTTCGTGACTGATTTTTGTCAGAATACCGCCAAGTGATGACAGGGCAGAAATAGCAAAGAATATGAGTGACAAAGCCACTCCGACGCTTGTTTCAAGTTGTATTGCTCCTAGTAGATAAAGGAATGTTATCTCTCTTGCGCCAGCTCCTCCGATGGTGATCGGAATAATCGTGGCTATCGAAGATATCAGGAAGATCGCCAGATAGTCGATAATGTTGGTGTTATGCGACATGGCTTTCATAATAAAAAAAACCGTTATAACCTGGGTAATCTGAACGAGCATCGATTCTATGGCAGTGATCGTGAACACTTTGATAAACTGTTTGTAAAAGAGTTTGTTCAGGATCAGTGCACATGGGTAGACAGCAACCAGTAAAACCCATGAATACGGTATCAGATGGGGAAATTTCAAGGCGAAACTACTGGGCAGCAGTAGCAGAATCGAGAGAAACGCAAGCGCAAATATTCCGCAGATCCTGTCCCATAACACAGCATGAAAGATATTGATCATTTTCATGCTGTGGTTTTTCTGCAGTACATAGATTTTGTAGCCGTCTCCACCGACGCCTCCAGGAAGGAAAAGATTATAGAACATTCCGAGATAGTAGAGCTTAAGGTTATAGATAGCCGAAAGCTCAATACCGATAGCCTTGAAAAAGCGGTTTAAGCGAATTGCATTGAAGATTTTTGAGAGATTGAAAAAAAAGAGAGCCAGCAGGAGATACCAAAGGTTAGCACCCTGGATGATACTGGCAAGTTTTGCAATATCGGTTTTTTTTAGGACCAGATAAAGAGCCAGAGCGGTGACAAGAAGCTGGAGAAGTGGCTTGAGCAGCTTTTTCAGGCCGGTTTTATTATTTGTCAACGATCTTTTTTACGATATAGGGTTTCTTGTTTTGAGACTCGTAGTAGGTACGCATGATAAATTCAGCTATGAACCCGGTAGTGATGAGCTGAATGCCGATAAAGGTCATAATGATGCCTAAAGAGAGTAGCGGACGTCCGCCGATATCCTGTCCTAAAAATTTCAGGAACAGGAGGTAGAGGTTCAGGGCAATTCCAATAAAAAGGGAGAAAAAGCCAAGGCTTCCGAAAAGATGCATAGGCTTCTGACTGTATTTCTGGAAAAAAACCATGAATAACAGGTCGCTCAGCACCTTGAAGGTGCGTCCAATTCCGTATTTCGATTTTCCGAATTTTCGGGGGTGATGCTTTACATCTACCTCTTCCATTCTGGCACCGTAAAGTTGAACGAGTACGGGTATAAAGCGGTGAAGTTCCCCGTAAAGACCTAGGTTTTTTGCAACATCCTTTTTGAACACCTTCAGCGTACATCCATAGTCGTGGATGTGTACATTGGTTAAATTCCTGATGATGGCATTGGCTATCTTGCTGGGGATTTTTCTGAGAATCATGCCATCCCGCCGCCCTGCCCGCCGCCCTGCAACAACATCAAGATCGTGGTCGTAAAGGTATTGCATCATCATCGGAATATCCGATGGGTCATTCTGCAGATCGCCATCTATTGTGGCTATCAGCTCGCCTTGGGCATGATCAATTCCTGCAGCCATGGCGGTTGTCTGTCCGTAATTCTTGTTCAGGACAACCAGATGTGCGTTGGGTGGAGCATATGCCTGAATTTCAGCTACGGTACCATCGGTAGAGCCGTCATCAACAAGAACGATTTCATGCTCAACGGTATCGAGTGATGTTGCAAGAGCAGCAAACAAAGGTTTGATGTTTTCAGCCTCATTCATGACTGGTATGACGACTGAAAGCTTCATGATTTTGAATTCATCTCGTTAGTTTGGCCAGCACAACGCCGTATTTACTATAGAGCACGGCAGGGTTATGAAGAGTATTGAGTTGGGCTACTGTAGTCAAAACAATTTCACCACGTTTTGGAGCACGCTCTTCTGCAAAAGATTCGGAATATAAGAAAAAAGAGGGGTAATAGACATCCCACATCACAATTTTATAGCCCTCTTTTTTTGCCATAAAGGCAGCTTCTTTAACGGGTTCCTGGAGGAGTTTCCCCACAAGGGGCATCAGATGCATATTTATAAGAAACGAAAGAACCAGTCCAGAAGCGATCATTTTACCGGAAGTTGAAAACTTAGGAAGAATTTGTATGATGCAAAGGGTTATTCCTGAAGCGATAATAATGAGTATATGCTGTTGATCAAAAAGTCCGTATGACGCTGTAAGAACGGCTTTTATGTAGACATCATCTACTTTTTGAATTGCTATCGGCAGGAGAAGCGGGACGCTGGCAAAGATGGTTAGCAGTATCAGCGGCCATAGTATAAAACGTTCAGGATGGCGGCTCAACGGCAATGCTCTGGCCATGAGTATAAAAAGCGGTGTATAGCCATAGATCACGTAGTGAGGAAGCTTTGTGCCGGATAAAGAGAAAAAAACAAAAACAAAACAGAACCAGATAAAAAGAAACCTGTTTGTCCTTTCGGAAAGCAGTTTTTTTAAATTAAAAAAAACAGTGAAGAGGAGGCCAGTAAAAGGCATCATCCCAATAATCATGACAGGCACATAATACAGCAGTGATCCTGAGTGTCCCTCAAAGGATGAATAGAATCGGTTAAGGTTGTGTTTGAAGAAAAAACCCTCAATAAAAGCCATACCCTGGTCTTTGTATTCAAGTATATACCAGGGAAGTGCGATGCTGAGAAACAGTAAAATTCCAAAAGGGTTAAAGAGCGTTTGAATCCATTTTTTCAAAGTTCTTTCCTGTAGGCAGAACAAGAAGGAAACGGCAACAGGTATAAGTATGGCTATAGGGCCTTTGGTGAGCATGCCGAACCCTGCAGCTGCAAAGGCAAGAAGGAGTGATTTTTTTGACCCTGTTGTTATATGTTGCAGCAGGGCAAACATGGTTAAAGCAAGGAAGCAGTTCAGCAGGGCGTCTGATATGGCTGCTTTGGAAATCATTATAACTTGAAAAGAGAATACCATTAATGCAGCAGCCATAAATGCCTGGCGGTTGCCGGTATGTTTACGTACAAAAAGAAAAATTGCTGCTGCCCATGCGGATCCTGCAAGAGCAGAGGGTAGTCTGAATGCGAATTCGTTGACGCCGAAAAGTTTAACGCATATCAGCTGCAGCCAGTAAATAAGGATTGGTTTATCGAAACGTGGTGCACCGTTTAGATAGGTAGTCAGATAATTTTTTCTGATTATCATTTCGCGCGTTGCCTCGCTGAACGCTCCTTCATCGACATCAAACAGTGGTATGGATCCCAGTCCGATAAAGAAACTGACAAGGATAAGGATTGTCAGTGCTGCCAGAAGCCAGAGAGTTTCAGTTTTATTGGGATTCAGAGACATCAAATTTTTTTTTTGAAATAGTAGTGATAAAGCATGACGGTGGAAAAAAGGCCTAAAAAGGAGCCGGAAATGACATCGCTAAGATAATGCTGCACGAGAAATATACGACTGAATGCAATCAGTATCCCCGCACAAATGAAAAGTATTCGCCATTTTGGGAAAAGGATCGAGAAAACAACAGCAGCACTGAGCGCGGTTGTTGCATGGCCGGAGGGAAATGATGTCCATTCATATTCATAATGGAAACTGTTGAATCCATAGAGATGTTCACTGAAAAAGAGTATCGGCCTTGCTCTACCCGCTATATACTTGATAATGTCAGCACTGATTCCAGAAACAGCAACAGACAAGGAAAGGAATAGACCAGAGTATGCTCTTAACCTGTTTCGTTTGCGAAAAACAACAAAAAGCAGTACCCCTGCTGCAAGGTACCATTGGGATTCGCCAAAGTCTGTGATTATGGTGAATACATCATTCGCCACTCTGTTATTAAGAGAATGGAACCATAAGGCGACGTGGATATCCGTAAAGATATAGCTGAGGACGCAGAGCAGGACAATCCCTGCGCCGGCAATACTCCATTGAAGAGATCTATTCATAATGAAAACGCGACGGTTATTACTTAATATAGACCAGACTGTAATCGGTAAATCCGCTTGTATTTCCATTTTTAGCCTGGAGATGACTTTCAAGAAACAGAAGAAAATCGGATTCGTCTTTTTTCCTTGTATAAAGAAGTCCTTTCCAGATGACTGATGAATGAATCGAATCAGGGACGTTTGTTGATTGAACCAATGCCAGGATTGGTGTTTTCTGCTGAAACACCCTTAGCGGGATTGACTCGGGTATTATTTTCCGTTCAGCGTAAAAAGGGAGATTGTGGAGAAGATGGTCCTGAAGATAGAGCGGTATCTTCTTTGGTATCTGATGCTTACTGTTAATGGTATTTCCTATGCGACCCACTACCCGGTATTCTTCGAGTTGAGGAAGCACGCCAGTGCTGAATATCAGGAGTGCGCTGAGGGTTCCGAAAAAAGGATGCAGGTAGCGAATGTATGATTTTGTGGTTTCTTTATCACTGCTGTTTTTTTCTTGAAGTGATGAAATGACCATCAGGAACAAAGCAGCTGCCGTAAACAGATGATAGAAAATCGGGAGTTTGAAAATTATTATGATTGCCGTACCGAAGATGATTCCTAAAGCGGTTGGCAAAAGGAATACAAGGTTCCAGAGAGCTGTTGTTACTTTTCCAGCGGGTGAGTAACGAGTGATAAAACGAGCTGAGATGATTGCGAGAGCAGGGTATGCTTGAATGAAATAGGTTGGTAATTTTCCGTTTGCTGTTGTAAAGATGATGAGCATGACCAAAAACCAGGAAAGGCTAAAGGCAATGTCCTTGATTTTTTGAAGGTTGAATAGATAATACCAAGAAGCATAAATAAAAAGTAGCGAGTAGGGAAAAAAACTCCAGATAATAATAGCCGGGTAATAAAACAAATCAATAAAACCACGCGACTTTTTTATAAGTGCGCGTTCCAAAGTTTCCTGGTTGAGGATAGTGAGAAAATCGTTTCCACGATGAATATACATCAGAGCAATCCAGCTTAAACCTATAATGCTGATAATTGTTACAAAGGCTAATGGGTTCAGTTCCGAAACTTTATCAAGAAACTGCCTCCATCGAAAATTTGAATCAATCAGAAGGTACAAGAGGATAATACTTCCTATGACGATGATATAGGGATAACCTTTTGTAAGGACGGTTAAGCCAACCGCGATGGCTGCATAATGGTAATTTCGGCTGTTACCGAAAAGATGTCCTTTCAGGAAAAAATACATGCTTAAAGTAAAGAAAAATGCAAGGGGTATTTCCGGCGAGGCATATTGTTTGCAGACAATAAACTGTATGCTGAGGGCTTGTATAGCAAAAGCAAGAAGAGCGGTTTTCTCGTCATAAAGCATATGGGCTATAGACCAGACAAGCAGCAACGTCCAGAATGCAAGAATAACAATCGGTAACCGGATAGCAAATTCATTCATTCCGAACATGCTCGTGGATGTAGCTTCAAGCCAGTAGGTAAGCGGTGGTTTGTTATAGCGGGGCTGGTAATTATAGGTGATGTCAAGAATATTTCCCTTCTCAACCATCTCTCTAACGGATTCAGCGTAAAAACTTTCATTCTCTGTCCAAATGTTATTGACGCTAAAGTTTATGATATAGAGCAGTGCCGTGAGGCCGAGTATAATCCAGAAAACAGGAGCCTTATTTAAAGAAATTTTCATCCGTTGGGATAACAAGTGGGGAAAGACGCTGGCAGCAGCAATCAAGGCTGCAATATTACACCGTTAGACTGTTGAATATTTTATCATACATGTCACTTATGTTCGGAAAATACATTAAATTTTTTTAGCACTGCAACTTGTTGTATGCTCGATTGAAGGCTTGTGTTCTCAATTCACAAAAATAATAATGTCAACAACTGAGTCGGGGGTTATTCTTCTTTTGTCATGTGCTGATCGAGCCGGTCTTGTTTCCCGCATTTCACATTTTATTTATGAGCGTGGCGGAAATATACTTGATCTGGATGAGCATGTGGACCCTGTAGAAAAGATTTTTTTTGTCAGGATACTATGGAGCGAGAGGTTGTCAATGCCGTTATCTGAGCTGGAAAATGCTTTCAGGCCTCTTGGAAAAGATTTTTGTGCCTCATGGAAAATCCAGTTTACCGGGCTTAAAACCCGTATGGCAATTTTTGTTTCCCGCTATGATCATTGTCTTCTTGAAATTCTCTGGAGGAACAGTATCGGTGAGTTTGCCGTTGATATAGCGCTCATTATCTCAAATCATAATGATCTGGCTCCGCTTGCCGCCCACTATGGTATACCGTTTCATGTTTTTCCTGTCAGCGGCGATACAAAAGAGGCTGTCGAACTTCAGGAAGTCGCTCTTCTTGAAAAAAATGCAATTGATACTGTCGTTCTTGCCCGGTATATGCAGATTCTTTCTTCCCGGTTTGTAGAGCGTTATCAAAGCAGAATCATCAATATTCATCACTCTTTTCTTCCGGCGTTTGTTGGTCGCAATCCATACAGGCAGGCTTATGAGCGCGGAGTGAAGATCATTGGGGCGACAAGTCATTATGTTACTGAGGCACTTGACCAGGGGCCCATTATCGCACAGGATATTATTAGAGTGAGCCACAAGGATTCGCTTGACGACCTTGTCAGGAAAGGGCGGGATCTTGAGCGACTTGTTCTTGCCAAGGCCATTCGTCTGCATGCCGAGCACCGTATTCTTGTGAATGGCAAAAAAACTGTAGTGTTTGATTGAATGGCGGTTTCAATGGTTCATATTGAATATTGAACTGTTTTAAAAAAACAAGGTGTGTTTAAATTATAATAACGACAAACAGTAACTATAAGCTATTCATATTATGGGTAATACAGCTTCAGGAGTTTGTAGGCATGATGCTCATGATCATCATCATGGACACCACCATCATCATGCTTCTGGAAACATCAGACTTGCGTTTTTTCTGAATCTTGGATTTGCCTTTATTGAAATTGTTGGTGGCTTTTTAACTGGTAGTACGGCAATCCTTGCTAATGCTGTTCACGACTTGGGGGATTCGTTCGCACTTGGTCAGGCTTGGTATTTTGAACAGATTTCTGTTGGGAAAAGCAGCCCGCGTTATTCATATGGCTATAAACGGTTCTCTCTTCTTGGTGCTTTTGTCAGTACGGTGGTTCTTCTTACCAGCTCGCTTGTTGTTCTCGCTCACGCAATACCTCATATTTTTATACCCCACCATCCTGATTCAGGAGGTATGATTATTCTCGCTGTTGCAGGCGTTACTGTAAACGGCTTCGCGATGGCAAGACTCTCAAAAGAGAAGGGAATGAATTCACGGGTTGTTGCCCTGCATTTGCTGGAAGATGTGCTTGGATGGGTTACAGTACTTATTGTTGCCGTTATTCTTTTGTTCTGGAACGTTCCTGTTCTTGATCCGGTTCTTGCCGTATTGATTACCCTTTATATTCTTGGTGGAGTTGTGAAAAATTTAAAGGCAATGCTGCCGGTTTTTCTTCAGGCCGTTCCTGCTGAACTTGATCTTTCAGTTATCATCAGGGAAATCGAGCAACTGCAGAATATCCATGCGGTGCATCATGCTCATATATGGTCGCTTGATGGTGTGCATTCAGTTTTTACCGCGCACCTGGAACTGAATATCAAGCTTGATGTTGAAGCATATATGCAGCTCAAGGAAGAGATCAGAATACTTGTCGAACGCCATGGATTTTACCACTCAACCGTTGAAATAGAGTATCCTGGAGAAGCATGTCGAAATGTCATTTCCGAATCATAAAAAATTTTAATGCCATGATAAAAAAACTTTTTTTACCGGCTGTTATACTTCTCGCTGGCTGCATGGGCATTCCGCGGGGGGTTACTGTGGTTGATAATTTTACACTTGATCGTTTTCTGGGTACCTGGTATGAAGTTGCCCGCATTGATAACTCGTTTGAAAAGGATCTGGAGCTGGTTTCAGCATCATATACATCTGCAGATGATGGAAGTGTTAAGGTATTAAATAAAGGATACGACAGGAAAAAAGGACGGCTGCAAACTATTGAGGGACGAGGTGTTTTTGTAGGGGATAATCATAAAGGAGCATTGAAGGTATCGTTTTTCGGCCCCTTTTATGCGAGTTATAATGTTATTGCGCTTGACAAGGTTGGTTATCGCTGGGCTATGGTTTGTGGTCGTGACCCTTCATATTTCTGGATTTTATCCAGAGATCCTGATATGGACCCTCAACTTCTGAAGGAATTAGTTGTACGCGCGAAATCCTTGGGTTTTGCTACTGAGCGGTTGCACTATTTTGGAAAACAGCCATGAGTCAGATGCTTGGCTCATCGTGCTGCAGGTCCCACATCCGCTTATAGAGGCTCTCTTTTTCCATGAGTTCATGGTGTCGACCTGCTTCTGTTATAACTCCCTTGTCAAGAACAAGGATGCTGTCATACCGCTCCATTGCTTGCAGTCGGTGTGTGATGGTTATGAGGGTTTTGCCGGCAGTAATGGCATTCAGGGTTTCGGTCACCTCTTTTTCAGTTACTCCGTCCAGATTTGCGGTGGCTTCATCAAGGATGATGATTGGAGCGTTTTGGAGCAGGATCCGGGCAATGGCTATACGCTGCCTTTCTCCTCCACTTAGCTTCATGCCGTGCTGGCCGGTCCATTCATCAAGTTTTGTGGTGAACTGCTTGAGCCCTGCCGCAGCAAGTGCGTTTTTAAGCTCTTCATCAGAAACGCCCGGTTTTGCCAGTTGCAGGTTTTCGCGGATTGTTTCTGCAAACAGGTAGGTTCTCTGGGAGACCAGCGAGATATTGCGCCGCAGCACTTCCGGGTCAAAAAGTGAAATGTTCTGCCCGCCGAGAGTAATCTCTCCTTCCGAACAGTTCCAGAACCGCATGAAGAGAGAGGTAATTGTTGATTTTCCAGCACCGCTTGGCCCGACAATGGCTATGTGTTGACCGGCAGGAACAGAAAAAGAGATTCTGTTCAGTGTTTTTAAGAAACTTCCAGGGTAGGTGAAGCTCAGGCGTTCAACCCTGATGTCATGGTTTGCAGGAAAGGGAATCGGCATCGCCGGTGCTACGGTTTCGGGTTTTGCATCAAGTATCTCAAAAAGACGTTTGCCAGCGTGAATGTCGGCTTCAAGATGCTTCATTGAGGCCGGCAGAGGGATAAATGGCTCAAATGAAGCTATCACGGCAAGCGTTATGACTGCAAGTGAAATTCCATTCACTCCACCGTTGGAAACCTCTGGAATCAGTGCGTATAAAATAGCTATTACAGCGCCGTTCATGAGCAGACCGGTGAGTGAATCATGCATGCCTTCTATCAGGGCATTATTTCTCTGGAGCGAGAGTCTGCTTTTTTCCGTAGAGCGCATATGTTCAAGGTGTTCAGGAAGTTTTCCGTATACCTGAAGTTCCCCGATGCCCTGAAAGAGATCAAGGGCCAGAATCTGCTGAATTGTTTTATAGTTCATGATTCCTACCTGCAGACCACGGCTTAACCGCATGGAGAGCAGCGGTACACCAATGCCGGCAAGAAGATGGAAAAACAGGAGGAGCAGTGCGGCCTGAGTCGAGAATATCCCAAGAAGAAACCACATCAGTGTGGTTACAAGTATAGCTGTCAGTGGCGGTGCGAGAACTCTTGTATAGATATTTTCAAGGCTCTGGATGTCATCAACAATTCGCTGCAGCAGATCTCCGCTTTTGAAGTGCATAAGACGAGCTGGAGCAAGTGGCTCTATAGCGTCGTAAAACCATACACGCAGTTTTGAAAGGATTTTGAAGGTGATGTTATGTGAAATCAACCGTTCTGTGTAACGGAGTACTCCCCGGGCCAATCCAAATCCTGCAATGCTGAATTTCATCGCTGCCATGGGCGGCTGCAATGCAGCTTTTGCAATAATATAGGCTGCAGTCATCAGAAGTCCGATCCCGCTTCCTGTTGTGGCAAATCCGATAAGAGCAGCAAGTGCCATCCACCAGAAATATGGCTTGACGAGGGCTGTAAGGCGGAAAAATGTTTTCATGCTGTTCTCTCCTGTTGCAGAAGTAATGTATCGTGGTAGAAACCTCCGGCTCTGAAGAGTTCGTTGTGTGTTCCGCAATGAGTAATTTTTCCCTGACTGATTACCACGATCTGGTCTGCAGACCTTATTGTTTCAAGCCGATGTGCAATGATAACGGTCGTTTTTCCTTTCATAAGCTCTTCCATGGAGTTGCGCAGAGCCGCTTCAAGCTCAGGGTCGGTGTGTGATGTTGGTTCATCGAGTATCAACAGCGGAGCATTTTTAAGAAATGCTCTTGCAAGTGCAACCCTTTGCGCCTCTCCTCCACTCAGACGCGATCCCTGTTCGCCTATAATAGTCTCCAGTCCCTTCGGAAGCGAACTGACAAAAGAAGAAAGACCGGTTTTTGATAGTGAAGCTTGCAGTTCCTTTTCCGATGCATCCGGGCGTGCCAAAAGAATATTTTCTTTCAGACTGGCATTAAAAAGATATGGATGCTGTGGAACCCATGATATTTGCCGGTGCCACTGCTCAAGGGGAATCCGATGTATTGTATGACCATTGATGGTTATACTTCCTTCGCCTGGTTCCTGAAAGCGAAGCAGCAGATTGATTATCGTGCTTTTTCCCGCACCGCTTGGTCCGATTATAGCCGTGGTTTTGCGTTCGGGAATGGTAATGTTGATACAATCAAGTGCCCGACGGGATGCACCGGGATAGGTATAGCTTAGATTGCTGAAGAGAATGGGATATGTTCCGGCGGCGTCCGGCTCTATGACCTGAGTTTTATACTCGCAAGCAGGAACGGCATGGTCGAGGATGGCAAAGATCTCTTTTGAAGCGCTGACGCCTTCCATACCGGCATGAAATTTTGTGCCGAGTTGACGTAGTGGAAGATAAAAGTCAGGTGTGAGCAATAAAACAAAGAGTGCCTGCTGAAAGGTGAGTTTGCCGTCCATAATACGTAGTCCTATACCGATTGCAATTACAGCGGTACCGAGGGTTCCGACAAGCTCAAGGGTAAAAGATGAGAGAAAGGCGATTTTCAACACTCGCATGGTTGTGTGTCGGAATGTTTCCCCTGTTTTTTCGATAGACTCGCGCTGACTTCTGCTTTGAGCAAAGAGTTTCAGTGTCGGGAGCCCCTGCAGTACATCAAGGAAGTACCCGCTCATTCGGCTCATCGTTTTCCATTGTTTTTCAGTCATGGCACTTGCCGATTTTCCGATCACTATCATGAAAAGAGGAATCAGTGGCGCTGTTGCAAGAAGAATTCCACCGGAAACAGGGTCACTAGGAAAAATGGCACAAACAATCAGGATTGGCGTGAAAAGGGCAAAAAAGATCTGAGGAATATACTGGCTATAATATGCATCGAGGGCTTCAACACCCTTAAGCAGAGTTGTGCCGAGACGTCCGCTTTGTACTGAGCGGGAATAAATCGGTCCCAGAGAACCAACAGTTTCAATAAGTCTATTGAATATTTTTTCACGGATTGCAAGAGTCCCCCGATTAGCTTCACTGTGGGATGCCCAGTTGAAAACCAAGCGAAGTGCACTGAAAAGCGCAAAAAAACTCAGAAGAGGAAAAAGCTTTTCTATACCGGTTTTTTGCATGAAAGCGCTGTCAATCACTCTGCTGAGATAAAAAGCCTGAGCTATCAGCAATACTGATGCAATGACCCCTGAAATCACAGAAAGAATAAATGGCGCGCGTTCTTCTTTAAGGAGTTGGAAAAGGCGCCTGTCGATGTTCATGGTTCATGGTTGGTTACTTCAAAAGCAATCGGTAAAATTGCTATAGGCTTTTATAATAAAACAAATGAATGCAAACCGCTTACTTCGGAATGAAAATAATTTAAAGCGAAGAAGTCGTCAATTTATCGCATGATACAATGTTTTACAGTAAGCGCAAGTATGACACTTGAATTAAATAGGCTTAAAATAGTCCATTTAAATTTTAAACCAAAATACTAAACATTCTTAATGGAATGGCCTGAAAGGCTTGGATTTTGGCTCAATGTAAACAAAAGACTGGACTTTGTTGAACCGGCTGGTGGCTATTATCCGGCACTTTTGGTGATATAGCGTCTGTGTTCGTGTGTTTTTCTTTAGGGTGACGAACTGATTTAATGGAAAGATCAATGTTTAGTAATGGCCAATACAAATGTTCTGAGTGATAGTGTTCTACAGTGCAGATTTTGCTAACGGGAGCCTTTTTGAACCAGGGAAACTCAGTGTAGGGCAGAAACAGCTCTTCTTCTCCAATCAAAAATCCCGAAGCCATAAGGTGTAATATTTGTTACTTCTACGAGGGAAGAGCTGATGCAATGTGTTTTGAATGCCATTATGGTGCTTATTAATCAAGGAAAAGGCTTCAGTTATTTCATTATTCATAATGAGCCCACATGCGATATACCTTGATGATCTTGGTATCTTCAAACACTTCATACACAAGGCGATGTTGTTTGTTAATTCTTCTACTGATCAATCCCTTCATATCGCCTTTCAAATACTCAAATTCAGGAGGATATTTGAAGGGATCAGCTTCGATGATTTTTATTAATTTAAGCGCCTTTTTCTTTCAAACCACTTGCGCCAAGTCTTTTTGCATCCTTTTGAGCTTGGGTCATAAAGAGTAGAGTGAACATCACCACTCCAGTCTATCTAGTGTCACTCCATTTTTTGTCGATTCTTTTTTTGCCTCATGAAGGCTTTGAACCATGCCGTTTATACTTCTGAGATATTCATCATCGCTCACATACTCAGATTGTTCGAGTATTTTTATCTCGTTTAATGAAAAGTGCTCAAGTAGCCATATAAATTTTTCGCTAACGCTATCATCAATTTTTAGTGTCAATGTTTTCATTGTATTCTCCCGGATTTATTGCTTTTCATTAATATAATACGCAAACTTCAGGACGAGTAAAACTCTTTCATCCTCTGAATATCATATCAACAGGTATCACTATTCTTCTTCCTCTTGCTGCAGTAAGCAGTGCAGGATAGGTGACGCCGCAAGGGAGAAAGTCCAGAGCGACTCCTATCGGGTAGTCGGAACCAATGGATCGAGCGGCTCTGAAGGGCACCATGATTTTCTGTATGACTGAGCTGCCAGGGTTGCACGTGCTGTATATTTTTAGCAGTGGCAACCAATCAGCTACAGAGAGTTCTGACATAATGATCATGGCCATTTTTCAAAACCGGGTATTATGTACCCGGTTTTGAAAAATGGCCATGATCAGCGCCGTTGCTTTTTCTGCCATTTACAGCTTTTACACGATGAGCTTAAGTTCGCTCACATAGTTTCCTACAACAGCCTTTTTATCGGTGATGATACCTCGAAGATATTTTCCAGGAGTGACATCAAAGGCATAGTTAAGAACAGGAGTCGTTGGCGTTGCAACCTGAGTGCCGAAAATCGTTCTCAGTTCATCAGCGTTACGCTCCTCAATCGGAATCTGCGTACCATCGCTGAGGGTTATATCTATTGTGGATATCGGAGCGGCGATGTAGAACGGGAGATTGTGATGCCAGGCGCTGATGGCATGGGCACAAGTCCCGATTTTGTTTGCTGTGTCTCCATTCGCTGCAATCCTGTCAGCTCCTGCAATGCCAAAATCAATCATTCCTCTTTGCATTAGAAATGCTGATGATGAATCGGATATTGAGATAAACGGGATTTTTTCCTGTTCGAGTTCCCAGGCTGTAAGACGAAGACCCTGCAGTAGCGGACGGCTTTCTGCAGTGATGACTCTTTCAATCAATCCTTCCTGCCAGGCAAGCTTGATGACACCAAGGGCAGTACCGGATCCCCCGGTTGCAAGCGTGCCTGTGTTGCAGTGGGTCAGTACGTTAAGTTTCCGTGTTTTCAGAATTTCCGCAAGGTCACTCTTTATCAATTCAACACCGTGACGTGACATGGCATCGCAGTTGGCGATTTCATCATCATGGATTTTACGGGCAGCTTCCATCATTTTTGCAAAAAGGGTCTCAATTGCGTCAGTCTGAAAATGGTCGTCATAGACTTTCTTCAGGCGGGCAGTTGCAAAAAAGAGGTTGACTGCAGTGGGACGCGAGGCTTCCACATCGGCAATAAGTGTTCCGAAAAATCCGGGGAACTCCTCTTTGCTTCCCTTGAAACTGTTGATGCCGAGTATAACCGTATAGGCAGCAGCAACTCCGATGAGAGGCGCACCACGGACAGCAAGCGTTTTAATGGCCTCTATGGCCTCCTGATGGCTTCTGGTTGAGACATACTCCTCTCTCAGCGGAAGATAACGCTGGTCCAGATAGCGAAGGGTTTTGTCATTGAATGAAATGGCGTCTATCATACTTTGTTATGGAGGTTAAAGGTTTTCAACAACTGATTTAAAGATGGCGGTCATTTTCGGCTCTGCAAGGTTGGATACTTCAATGATCTCTTCGATAGTGACAGATTTGAGGTTGTCAGGAAAGCATTCATCGGTAATAATGGACATGCCGAAGACTTCTGTCCCCTGATGCACAGCAGCGATCACTTCGGGAACTGTTGACATACCGACCGCATCTGCTCCGAGGAATCTCGCCATACGGTATTCAGCCCGGGTTTCAAGGCAGGGGCCGGGAAAAGCAATATAGACTCCACGCTGAACCTTGATTTTATGGTCAAGTGCCACTTTTTCGGCAAGCGCAAGGATACGGGGCGAGTAGGGTGCACACATGTCCGGGAACCGCGACCCGATTTGAGCGTCATTTGGTCCGATCAGGGGATTTCCTCCAAGCAGGTTGATATGGTCGTCGATCAGCATGATATCGCCTTTTCTGAACGAAGGGTTCAGGCCGCCACAGGCGTTGGTGATGCCAAGGGTGTTAACGCCAAGATGTTTCATGACTCTTATTGGAAAAACGATCTGGTGCATGGAGTAGCCTTCATAAAAATGAAAGCGACCCTGCATTGCGACCACTTTTTTCCCGGCAAGTTTTCCGAAAATCAGCTTGCCGTGGTGGGTTTCAACAGTAGAGACAGGAAAGTTCGGAATATCGCCGTAGTCAAGTGAGAACTCGATTTCTATCTCTTTTGCCAGAGCGCCAAGGCCTGTTCCCAATACAATCCCTATCGGGTATTCAGTCTGTGTTTTTTTTCTGATAAAAGCGACAGCTTCCTGAATTTTTGACTGCTGTGAAATCATGATCAAGTGTTTTATAGGTTAATAACAAACGGTAAAGAATTTTATTACTCAGCGCCAGCCGAAAATCGCTGATCCTACTCGGATCATGGTTGCTCCTTCATGAATGGCATCTTCAAAATCGCCGCTCATACCCATGGAGAGTTCAGTAAGCTTTTGCGGATCAGGAGCGATCTCTTTTAACGATGCAAGCAACAGTCTAAGGTTACGAAACTCAAGTTTTGCCTCAGCCCTGTCCGGTGAAGCTATGGTCATCAGTCCGCGAAGCGTAATGTTCGGCATACGGAAAAGGGTTTCCGCCGCTGCAAGCACCTCCTCAGGGTGCATGCCGTACTTGGACGCTTCACCAGAAGTATTGACTTCGAGGAGATAATCAATCTGGAGATTGTGCTGTACCGCACGTTTGGAAAGTTCTTCAGCGGTCGAAAGCCGGTCGATACCGTGCACCAGGGTTACCTTATCAATAATAAAGCGCACCTTGTTTGATTGCAAGTGTCCGATGAAATGCCATTCTATCGGAATCTTTTCAAGCAGTGGATTATGGCACTTGTCAAGAAACTCCTGAACATAGCTCTCTCCGAATGCAATCTGGCCTGCATCGTAAGCCTCTTTTACAAGTGATGCTGGCTTTGTTTTGGATACAGCAATCAAGCGTACAGTTCCTGTCTCTCTGCCTGCCGCTCGGCAGGCAGAGGTTATCTGCTCATGAATATCCTGAATGTTCTCTGCTATACTTGCCATAGTTTGGCTGTTAAGACTTTACGGCAGGAACAATGGTGGTTATGGTGACAGGTACAAGAGGGTTGTCGTTGGGATCAGTCTTGACTGCAGCGATTTGTTCAACAATATCCATTCCGGAATCTACGACACCGAATACGGTATACTGTCCATCAAGAAAACCATTGTCGGCATGGTTAATATAGAACTGGCTGCCGGATGAAGCTTTCTGTGGATTGTTGTCCCTTGCAGCCGCAAGCGTTCCTTTTTTATTCGGATGCTTGATTTCAGCAGGGATACGGGTTGACGGTCCGCCGGTTCCGTGCAGTGAGCGCTTCTCCTCATGTCTTGACAAAGGGTCTCCGGTCTGGATCATAAAGCCCTCTATAACACGGTGAAAGCGGATGCCATCATAGTATTTTTCACTTGCAAGTTTGACGAAGTTATCCCTGTGCTGAGGTGTATCGTCGTAAAGAGATATGGCGATATCACCAAGACTTGTTTTGATAATGAACTGTTCAGGCATGATAAATATATTTAATAATAATAAAATGAGTTATAAAGTATTACTTCTGTTTTCCGGAAATTTTCCAGAGAGATCGCTGAGCCAAAGCCGCACCTGTTGACCCTGGATAGTCGGCGATAATTTTGGTATAAAGCTCAGATGCTTTTTGAAGCTGGTTTATTGCCTGGTAACTGTCGGCGGCGTGAGCAAGATATTGTGCTTTGAGTACCGTGTTTTCGGCTTTCTTTGAAGCTTCCAGATATGAATCTGCTGCCAGACCTGACTGATTTTTACCGACATAGGAATCAGCGGCGCCTGCCAAAGCTGCAGCTGCAAGGTCATTGTTTCCAATGGAAACACTTTTGAAAACCTTTAAGGCAGAATCAAAATTCTTGACTGAATAATATGCATTGGCAAGCAGCAAAGTCGCCATATTTCCACTTGGGGTGCCACTGTATTCATCAGAAATTTTTTTCAGTCCCGGAATTTTTCCTTCACCGTTAATTGCTGTTTTATAGTCACCGTGGTCAAGAAGCGGAGCTATCCTTGATAACTGAAGCGCGGCTTCCAGTTCTCTGGTCTGCTGGTATTGCATCCAGAAAAAAATTCCTCCTCCAATACACAGGAGCAATACAAAAATGCCAATAATTGTTGTCTTGTATTTAATGGCAACATAGAGCAAATTGTCTTCTGCCGAAGGTTTCACATTTTGTTGAACAGGAGCGCTAGCGGGTATTTCTTTCATAGTTTGTATTTATTGTTGCTCTAATCTGTTGTGATGTACCGGAAGTTTTTTATTTCCGGTATTCCGGCCTCAAACCTAAGCAAGTTTGCATGAATTTCAAAATAATTGCGTAGTGGTGGTATGCAAAAATCCGACGATATTATGACGTTGATAATCTAAACAAATCAAAGGTATTCTGTGCAATACCTTTCGCTGTTTCCAGTATGCCTATCTCTCTGATACGAGCAATGTTAGCTGTGACTATCGGGACATAGGCCGGTTCGTTTCGTTTTCCCCTGTATGGAACAGGTGCCAGATACGGTGCATCAGTTTCCGTGAGAAGATCATCGAGTGAAACATTTCTGATAACCTCCGGAAGCATTGAGTTTTTGTAGGTGACCGTGCCGGGAATCGAAAGCTTGAAACCTTTCCGGATACACTCTTTCGCTATCACAATATCACCAGAAAAACAATGCATCACTCCGCGCATGGCTGAATGGCTCTCTTCGGTAAGGATGAGCAGCATATCTTCCCAGGCATCGCGGCAATGGATCACGACCGGCATATCAAGGTTGCGAGCGACTCTCAGCATCTGGCGGAATGCGTTCTGCTGGGCATCTTTATTATAGTCGGCGTAGTGGTAGTCGAGTCCTATTTCGCCTATAGCTACAACTTTTGCTGACTTTGCAAGAGTCTCGAGTTCGTCAAAAACGCTTTCATCGACTAGTTGTGATGCTTCGTGAGGGTGAAGACCGACATTGGCATAGATAAAATCGTGCTCCCGGGCCAGTTCAATCGATTTTTTGCTTGTGGGAACATTAATGCCAGGATCAATGAGTAGAGCGACCTTTTCTTTAGTTAACCGCTCAATTACTTGATCCCTATCGTTGTCAAACTCAGGAAATGACAGGTGGCAATGAATATCAACGAACATTGTTTTTCTCTGTTGGAGTACCGTCAGGAAATATCTTGTTATGAAAAAGTATCAGCATACAGGCGCCTATCGTGATAGCTGAGTCAGCAACATTGAAAATAGGCCATAGAGAGAGGTAGGTGCCAAAAACATTTCCGTGATAAAGGTTGAAATAAATGAAATCAACGACCCTCCCTATCATTACCCGGTCAATCATATTGCCGGCGCCGCCACCGACAATGAGAGCAAAAGGGAGAAGAAAAAGAGTTGTCCTGTTTTTAGAGAGGATAACATAGAGCAGCACAACAACAGTAATGAGTCCGGTCAGGAGAAGGAGCACTAAAGGCGAGGCGAATTCCATCCCGAATGCTACACCTTTGTTTTCTGTATAGGTCAGCGAAAGCAGATCCGGAATTATGGTGATACTTTGAGCGGCATCTCTGAGAACATTGATGGCTATTTTTTTTGTAAGTTGATCAACGGTGACAACCAGAAGGATAAGGGTGAAAAACCATTTCATGTGCGCGACTTGTAAGCAGGTTTATAGTTATGAAGGTGAATCACTCTGCTGAGTTCTGATTAATTTCATGAAGCAGGGCAGTTCTGACAGCAGTAACAGGCATCTGCTTTCCTGTCCAGAGAGTAAATGAGCGTTCAGCCTGTCCGATCAGCATTTCAATGCCTGATATGGTTATGGCTCCAGCACGCCGGGCTGCTTGCAAAAGTGGGGTATCAAGAGGATTGTAAACCATGTCATAAACAATCTGCTCATGGTTGATCAACTCTTGATCAAGAGGAATAATACTGGTAATACCGTCCTTATCCCGACCTTTTGTCCCGATTGGGGTCGCGTTGACGATAACGCAGCACTCCCTGATTCTTTCCAGTTCATCCTGCTTGACTATTGTGACGGGGGTGGCTGAATCAAAGTTGATTTCATCAAGTATGTCGCGGGCTTTTTTCGGGTCTCGAACAAAAAGCAAAATCTCTTTTGGGATAAAAAAACGTTTGAATGCCTCAATAGCAGCAAGTGCTGCTCCACCTCCGCCGAAAATGCCGACAGATGAGCCTGTTATGCGTTCTTTATAAAGGAGAAGAGGAGAGGCAAACCCGGAAATATCAGTGTTGTGGCCGATAAGTCTGCCGTTGTCATTGACGATAGTGTTGACAGCCATAATGGATGTCGCTTCCAGAGAGAGATCATCAAGAAAGGGAACAACGTTTTTTTTATAGGGTATGGTGACATTAAATCCGGCAATGCCAAGTGCTTTCGCGCCACAGAGGGCATCCCTGATCAGATCGGGTTCAGCAATGTTAAAAACAGTATAATAATACGGAATACCGAGAACTTCGCAGGCGATATTATGAATAAGAGGAGAGTACGAATAATCTACTGCGCGTCCGATAAGGCCGAGTATTTTTTTTGCTTTCGTCATGCAGGGTTTCCGCAGTCTCTATGTGATCATGAAATACCGAGCATCAGCCTGACGGAATCCTGCTGATAAAGTTCCGGAAACGTACTTTGAAAAAGCTCTTTCTTATCCGGATCGATCTTGAATGCTTTGCTCAGGGCCTTCAGGGTGCTGAGTTTGTCGCCCATAGCGAAATATGCAGCTGCAATTTCAAAATGAGCATCGGCTGACAGGGGCTGAAGCTTTAGAGATTGCTGTAGAGCATCAATAGATTCATTGATCTGACCAGCCTCTCTAAGAACAATAGCAAAATCAACCCATATCTGGGGACTTTCCGCATCAAGTTTTATAATGTCGCAATATGTCGCAATGGAGTTTTCAAGATGATTGAGATTGTACTCAATCTCAGCTTTAAGTAAAAGAAACTCAATACTGTCAGGTATAGTTTTCAGCGCCTCCTCGGTTGCAGAAAATGCCTCTTCGTACTCTTCCAGAGCTTCATGGCAGCATGCAAGTGCAAACCAGGCATCAGCAAAATCACCATTGTCCTCTATGCAACGGCTATAGCAGTGTATTGCTTCACCGTACTCCTCAAGTTCTTCATAAGCAATGCCGAGATTATAAAGCGCGTTCATATCCTCCGGTTCAAACTCCAGAGTTTTCAGGTAACTTTCAACTGCTTCTTCAATACGTCCAGTGATGGCAAGGACGTTTGCCCGGTTATACCAGGCTGAACTGAAATCATCAGAAATAGCCAGAGCCATGTCGTATGAGTCAAGTGCCTCATCGTAGCGCTTCATTTTACTCAATACAAGGCCGTTGTTGTACCATGCATTAATATTGTAAGGATCGTGATCCAGAGTCTTACGGTAACATGAAGTGCTTGCTTCCAGATTACCAAGAATGTCTTTACAGTAGGCAAGTTCATACCATGCATCGGCAAAATCGGGATCAATCACCAGAGATCGTTCAAAATTCGATTCTGCCTCTGTGAAACGTTCAAGCCGCTGCAGAATAATTCCCTTGTAGTAATGGTACTCCTTTTCAATTGAGGAGTCTACCACAATCTCTGTGAGCTCTTCCAGTGCCTCGTCAAGATTTCCGGTGTTAAAGTATGCCAGCGCAAGATTCAAGGTCATTTCACTGTCCGAGGGACTGAATACAACCGCCTTTTGAAATGCTTTGAGAGCTTCATTAAAACAGCCGTTCAAGGTCAGGCAGTTGCCAAGGTGAAACCAAGTTTCGGTATTAAAAGGTGCTATGTCTTCAAGACGATGAGCAACTGCAAGGGCCTCAAGCAGAAATCCATCCTCGGTATACTGATTGATTCGGTCAAGAAGTTCATCCGAATCAAACATGGAATCAAGCCCATCAAGATCAGGGGGTTCTTTTCCTGACGCCCCTATAGGGTTCGGGTAATTATCGTCAAAAAAATCATGTGTATTCATAAACAATCGTAAAGAATTTCTCTATCGTCGGTCATACTATCCATGCACAAATATAACAGAATTTTATTAAGAAAAACATTTCACAGAGTGGCAATGGTGTGAACATTAACAATCATGGCCTGTAAAAACTGTACACGGCCTCAGCTGTTTTTGCTCCTGTTACAGCTTTGAGTTCTTCGATTGTAGCCTGTGAGACGCCTTCAACGGAGCCGAAATGCTTAAGCAGACTGAATGCAGTTTTTTCTCCAACTCCCGCAATAGTTGTGAGTTCAGTCTGTAAGGTTCTTTTTGTTCTCAGTTTCCGGTGATAGGTAATGGCAAAACGGTGGGCTTCATCGCGAAGCTGCTGGAGCAGTTTAAGGGCTGGAGAAGTCTTCGGAAGGTTGAACGGGTCGCGGCTTTCCGGTAAAAAAATTTCTTCAATTCGTTTCGCCAGACCAATAACGGGAACAGATAAACCAAGAGCATTCAGTATATGAAAAGCACTATTAACCTGACCTTTTCCACCATCGACCACTATGAGATCGGGAAGAGGAAGTTCTTTTGAAAGAGAACCCTTGTAACGTCGATGAATTACTTCCTCCATGGCGGCATAGTCATCTGAACCTTCAAAACTATGCAGTTTAAATTTTCTGTAATCATTTTTCCTTGGCTTTCCCTTCTCAAAGCAAACCATTGAACTGACGTAATCAGTGCCTTGAAAATGAGAATTATCAAAACACTCGATTCGGTGCGGGATATTCGCCAGATGCAGCAGCTCCTTCAAGGCAGTAAGGCCGTAATGCTCGCGGGCGATTTCTCCTCTTTTCTGTTTCTGGATAAGGTACTCTTCCAGATGGTGTCGCGCGTTCTGTCGGCACATTTCCACCAGATGTGCTTTTTCGCCGATTTGCGGTACAATGAACTTGATGTTTTTTTTCTCCTGATGTTCCTCTTTTTGTTTTTCAACGATAAATGCTCGCAACGCATCCTCTTCGTCAACGGCTAACGGTTCCTGCAGAAGAATTTCATCGGGAATAAGCTCAAGGGTCTCCAGATAGTATTTTTCAATAACTCTGGCCTGCAATTCGGCGTCAGTTTCCCCATTGGTATTATTGATATACATATGTTGTGACCCAAGCAGTTTCCCTTCGCGGATTTTAAATACAACTCCGCATCCTTCATTTTCTCCTGCTGCGACAGCAAAAACGTCTCTGTCCAATCCATCTCCGGCAACCATTTTCTGTCGCTCAGCATAGCGTTTAAGGCTTTCGAGCTGTGCTTTAATTTCTGCTGCCTGTTCGAATTTCAGTTCTGAGGCCAGTATCTGCATTGTTTCGTTGAGTGACCGTATCATGCTCGAGGTTTTTCCTTTCAGCAATCGGCTGATCTCCCTGATCATGCCCAGATACTCCTCCTCCTGTACCAGTCCTTCACATGGCCCCTTGCATTTATGGATATGGTAATCAAGGCAGACCTTGTATTTTTTTAATGCAATATTTTCCTCACTGAGACGGTATTTACAGCTTCGTAAAGGGAATATCGATCCGATAAGATCAAGTATTGAACGAAGCTGACTGGCTTCCGTATAGGGGCCGAACCATGTTGAGCCATCTCTTTTCACCTGGCGGGTAAAAAAAATCCGAGGAAAAGGCTCATTGGTGATAACCAGATAAGGATAGGTTTTATCATCCTTCAGGTTCACATTGTAGCGGGGTTTCAGTTCCTTGATAAGGTTGTTCTCAAGAATCAGTGCCTCAACTTCCGATGAGGTGATAATAACGTCGAAATCGGTGATATGAGAGACAAGTACCAGTGTCTTTCCATAGTGCTGCTGCTGATTTCTGAAATATGACCGGACCCGGTTGCGGAGGTTTTTTGCCTTGCCGACATAGATAATCCTGCCTGCGGCGTTCCTGAATTGATAAATCCCGGGATTGGTTGGCAGGGTAGCCAATTTTTCATCAAGAGCTTTTATTAATCCCCGATGCGGTGTAAGAGCATCCTGATTATCCATCTATTATTCTGGTTGGATTCTTTTTCTTCCTTATTGTTTCAGGGTACCGAAAAACAATAAACAAAAAAAGGAAAAGCCGCATGGTTATGCAGCTTTTCCTTAAAAAAAAGAACAGGTAGAAGTCAGTTAATGATCTTCAAGGGTATCGTATTCTCCTTTCAGGGCAAAAACGCCAAAGGTAATAAGACTGAATGCGATAATCGGCATAAGCACGACAATAACAATAGACCAGAAAATCCAGTTTTCTTCACTGGGCTTTGCTGCAATCTCCTTCATTGCCTGCTTTATTACCAGCGGAACTATCCCGACACCCATGAGTGCCCAGACAATCCCGAAAATCCTTTTTATTGCTGACATAATTCAAATTGATTTAAAAGATTGTTGGTTAGTCAACGTCCATGTTGTTGGTCTTGTTGGATATGTAGAGTGATCCGATGATGAAACTTACACCGGCAATCAGTATCGGATACCAGAGACCTGCAAGCGGATCACTTGGAGGCAGGTTTGGACCCGGACGGCTTGCTTCAACAAGACGGGTTGAAATAAGCGGTACCAGACCACCGAAGACGCCGTTGCCGATATGGTATGGCAAAGACATCGACGTATAGCGGATACGCGTCGGAAAAATTTCAACAAGGAATGCCGCAATCGGTCCGTAGACCATAGTGACAAAAATCACCTGAATAAGGACAAGACCGATCATTTTGTAGTAGAGGTCTTGAGAAAGCGTTACTTCCTTTTTGGTTTCAGGTTTCAATTTATCTTTAGGCAGGGCAGCTTTAAGAGCTGGATCCACAGGGAACTTTGCTTTTACAGTTTCCTTGTATGTCGTTCCATCGGTAAACGCCTTGGTAGTAATGGTTGTGATTAAGGAATCGGCACCTTTAACAGCATTTTTAACCGTTACCTGCTTCTTTTCGACAATCTCAACTTTATTCTTGAGGTTGGCATCGTTGTACATGATAGTGTAGATAGGACGGTAAGCAATAATAGCGATCAGCATACCGGCCATCATGATGTACTTTCGTCCGATTTTATCGGAAAGCGAACCGAAAACGATAAAGAATGGTGTGCCTATAAGCAGGGCAATTGATATGATAAAATTGCTCTGGACAAACTCGACATTACAGGCGTTCTGAAGGAATGAGAGTGCATAGAACTGTCCGGTATACCACACAACACCCTGACCGGCAGTTGCGCCAAGCAGAGCAATCAGCACCATCTTCAGGTTGTCCTTTTGCTTGAAGCTCTCTGCCAAAGGATTTGCGGAGGTTTTACCTTCCTTTTTCATTTTGACAAACAGTGGAGATTCCGACATCCTCATGCGGATGAAGACCGAAACCGCAACAAGGAATGCTGATAGAACGAACGGAATGCGCCATCCCCAGTCACCGAAAGTTTCAACACCAAGAGCCTGGCGTACAATAAGAATAACGCCGAGCGCCAGGAATAGACCAAGGGTTGCCGTTGTCTGGATAAAGCTTGTCCAGAAGCCCCGCTTTCCTGCAGGAGAGTGTTCAGCGACATAGGTCGCAGCGCCGCCGTACTCACCTCCAAGGGCAAGTCCTTGCAGCAGCCTCAAGAGGAAAACAATAGCAGGAGCAAAAAATCCAATGGTTTTATAACCGGGGACAAGACCGATAGCAAATGTTGAACCGCCCATAATCACCAAGGTCACTAGGAAGGTGTACTTCCGTCCGATAAGATCGCCAAGTCGTCCGAAAAAAAGCGCACCGAACGGTCTGATAACAAAACCGGCGGCAAAGGTTGCCAAAGTTGCAAGCAAGGCAGCTGTCGGGTTGTCTTTGGGGAAAAACTGTTCAGAAATAATTTTAGCAAGAGTACCGAAAATATAAAAGTCATACCACTCGATGAGCGTACCGACCGACGACGCGGCGATAACCCTCCGGGTACTGGTCACCTCTTCGGTTGTGGAAACGTCACTGACATGTTGTGCCATACAGGTTTTCTTTGATTGTTATAAAAAAGTGTTCAGAATGTTGTTCTCTGCAGTCTATGCAGCGGTTACTTACTTGATGAACTCATGTTCATTCTCCTTGACAACAAGGACAGGGCATGGAGCCCGCCGTATCACATGTTCAGCGACGCTGCCGAGAATCATGCGCTTCAGCCCGCGGCGGCCGTGTGAGCCCATAATAATCACATCAGCCTCCTGGCGTTTGGCGTAGTCGAGGATGCACTCTTCAGCAAATCCTTCATAAATCACATAATCAGCAACAATACCGGCCATCTTCTCCTCTTCAATCAAAGAGGCAAGCTGTTTCTCGGCATCAACGCGTTCTTTTTCAAGTCCGTGTGAATAATTGATGGTAGGATCATTCTCGATAACACCGACCAGAAAGACCTCTCCAGCGGAGAGTCTTGCAAATTCGTTGGCATATTGCAGCGCTTTGCGCGACAAATCCGAGAAATCAACCGGGCAAATGATTTTTTTAATGGTAATCATAGTACCGCTATTGTGTTTTAGTTATTGAAATAAGTCGTTTTATATGTTGCTTGAACGATATACCACGCTGTGACGCAAACCGGTATTCCAAAAAAAATCCCGCACTTCGTTGAGAAAAAGCGCCGGTTTTTTAAAGTACTACAAAGACAAAAGCCTGTTTTCTGGCTATTACTGTACTTCGAAAAGAAAATATAAAGGAAACTGTAAAAAAGCCGTTTAGTGCCGCATGTTCATGGATGCTTAGTGGCACAGCAAGTATGGCGATTCTACAATATCGTTAAAATTCCCGAAGTAACAATTGTTTTTATTCAGGAAATAGTGCTCCTAATGAGATACAATGGGAGTTACTTAAGCACAAAAAAGCCGCAGATAACTGCGGCTTTTTTGGTAAACAGGTAGAGAGTTGCTTAGAAGGTCACTGTTGCCCAGAGTTCTGAACGAAGACGACCGCCGATCGAATCGTATGAAAAGAGATTATTGTGATCTTTTGTTGTCAGATAACGAAATGTCGGCTGAATGGTAAAAGTGCCCTTCGCTGACTGGTGCACATTAATCTTGTACTGTGCCCATACAAACTGGTTGGTGTAAACCTGACTGCCACCAAGCACATCTGTTGACTTATCAGTGGTCTGGTTGTAATCATACCAGCACATAAACGGGCCATATTCGCCTTTGAGTCTAAAGAGATCACCGAAGTAATCAACTTTTGCTCCAGGGACTGCTCCTGCAGTCAGAGCTCCACCGGGAGTTGTTCCGCTGCCTCTGGTGTAGAATCCACTGGCAGTGAATTTGATTCCGGCGAGAGGGAACGCAACGTTAGTGCCAACAGTAAATGGTCTAATACCGTAATGTAATGGCGCGGCTGGAGATGTACTGTCACCTGTTTGATACCATACATCTGATTTAGTCAGGACGGTAAGTATCTGTGGGTCGAGGGTGACACTGCCGATGTTGAACTTGTAGCTTGCCTGCAATGCATATCCATCGTTCAGAAGTCCGTCACCGCTTTTTGCTGTGTCAGCTTTTGAATTGTTATCAAGCACCACAAACGTTGCATTCAGGTCACCATCGCCGACTTTTATGCCGTAGTTGGCACCGAAAACACGGTCCATATTGATGGTGGCTGTCGGGATGTCAAAAGGCTGTGAAGGATAGAGTGTCAGATCAAAGACAGGGTTGTTAACGGAATTGAGCGGAAGACGACCAATCACGTAGTGATCGCATGAGGAGTTGTGGCCAAAATAGAACTGGGATACCTGAAGGTTATAAACTTCGCTATTGCCATATCCGACAGTCTGCCATCCACCGCTCTGTCCTGTTTCATTCGTGGCCATTGCCTTGAAGTAATAGCCGTCGCCAAGATCAGCAGCTGCATTCAGGCGGATGCGGTACTGCCAGGCAACGTTATCAGCAGTAGGGCTGCCAGTTCCGCCCCAGTCTCTCAAGCGTACAGAGGCATCTCCTCCAAAGTTCAGTTCGGCAAAAGCCGGTGATGCATATGACAGTGCTGCAAACATCGCAGCAAGTGATAGCATTTTTTTCATTTGTGTTCTCCGTTAGGTTGTGTGTGTTAACGAGCAAAAAACTATCCTTGCCATGAATGGCTCGGAATGGGGAAAAAAGAACATACTTTGTTACAATATTGACAAATTTAACAAAAATATAATGAAATGACCAAATCTCACTTTTTCTGTCTCCGCAGAAACGATTTCCTTATTACTCTTGCAATGTTTTTATTGCCTCCTGACTTAACATCCCGTTTCGTTCAATTTTTTAAATCGTACAGGAGAATTGCTTCATGTCACAGGTCAGGTTAAGGGTCAGTGCTTTATGTATTAAGGATGGTCATGTTCTTCTTGTTGAACACAAAAGTTTTGCCCCTGAAGATCCACAGCTTCCTCAAAGTTACTGGATTCTTCCTGGTGGTCTTGTTGAACGGGGCGAAACACTTGATGAAGCTGTGAAGAGAGAGATGATGGAGGAGACCGGGCTTGAATGCCATGTCGGCAGTCTGCTTTTTATCAAGGAACTCCTCTATCCATATCCTGGTCTGCAGGAACAGGGCAGCATCCATCACTCAGTATCGCTTGGCTTTGTTTGTACGGTTACCGGGGGTGAGATGATAACCGGGAAAGACCCTGAATATCCGGATGACCGGCAGGTGATTCTTAAGGTGAGTTGGCTTCCTCTGGCTAGTCTTGAGCAATATGATCTCTATCCACCGTTTCTTGCCGACTACATTCTTGCTCAACAGCCTGAAGGACTTCAGAATGCAGTTCCGGAGTTTTTCAACTCGGCACAATAATCTTTAGTCCTGCAAGCATACCTGTAGACCGGGGGGATTATGGTCAGATATCGATAATCATACCTAATGTGGTGTAGCTTTCTGGTTTGTAGAAGTACATTCCCTGTATGCTCATTCCTGAAAAATAGTTGCATGCCACTCTGATCTTTTCAAGACCTATCGCCGTCAAACGCATTCCAGCCTGCAGGTTCCATGTGCCTCGGTACCCTTTTGTTTCCTGAAGTGATGACTGCCAGATTGGCAGCAGTTTAAGATCTGCAGCAAGATAGGTGTTGCCGGGAGTGGAGATTTCTCCACCGGCATGGAAAGAGTTGTGATTGATACTGCCCGGCAAGGTGTGGTAGAGGTACTGGTAACCGGCGTAAACCCGGTGACCAGGAGCGCTCAGCGCCAGTACGAGATCCAGAAATTCCCGGCTGTAGGTGAAGGGAATATTGGGGCCGGCTGGTTCAGGGATCCATCCGCTTCCATCGGGTTCATAGTGGCCGTCTTCAAAATGGGCAGAGATGTGGCTGATCCGGACTCTTCCACTGAATTCGTCAAAAGGCAGCGTTTGGCTGCTGATCTTTTCTTTCCAGCTGGTATTGATACCAAACAGATAAGTGATGGCATCAACCGGAAATTTGAAATTGTCGCTTTCACGCAGGAGTGACCAGGTTGCGAAATCAACTCCTATGGCAAAATTCTTGCTGTTGCTCTGGTAGAGATCGGCTGTTGTTCCGATATCAAGATTAAGAAAGCGCTGACCAAGCCATGGCATGACGGAAACCTGCGGTTCCATCGGGTCGGCCAGAAGCGGTGTAAAGATTGTTTTGGTTGTAGGGTTCAGAAATTGATCCGCCGAGGCGTTTTTAAATGAAATCAGGAACAGTGCTGTCAGGATGAACACTGTCCTGCAGAGACGGTATGTGTCGTTCATGGCTAAGAGATAAAGCTGTTAAGGGTTTTGTTTGTCTAAATTGTTATGCATGTCAAGAGTTGTTTTATTGGGCAAGCAGATTGTTCAGCACTGCCATGCGGATAGCAACTCCATTTGTTACCTGTTCAAGCAGCATGCTTTTCGAATATCCTGGGGGTTGAATTCGGTCGGCAACATTATTTGAAATTTCGATTTCCCGATTGATTGGGCCGGGATGAAGCACCAGAAGATGTTTCTGTATGCGGTCAAGACGCGCATCTGTAAGTCCGTAATAGACGGAATACTCTTCCAGAGAGGGAAGGTATCCTCCTGTTGCACGTTCAAGCTGCAGACGCAATACGATAGCGGTGTCAGCCCATGCGATGGCTTTGTCAAGGTCGGTAAAGAGGGTCACCCCCAGTTGGGCAGCATTTGGTGGTATCAGAGTTACAGGACTGCACAGTCCTACCTCCGCCCCGGCGCTCAGGAGTCCGTAAATGTTGGAACGGGCAACCCGGCTGTGAAGGACATCCCCTATAATGATCACCTTGAGCCCTTCGATTTTTCCGAAATATTCCCGAAGCGTGAACATGTCGAGCAGAGCCTGTGTCGGGTGCTCATGCGACCCGTCGCCAGCATTGATGACAGGTTTCGATGTTATTCCTGTTATAAAATCAGCTGCTCCTGAAGAAGGGTGGCGCAACACAAACCCATCCACCTGCATTGCTTCAAGGTTTTTAATGGTATCGCTCAGGGTCTCCCCTTTGCTTACGCTGCTTGAAGCAGCACTGAAGTTAAGGGTTCCTGCACCAAGATGGCGTGCTGCCAATTCAAAAGAAAAGCGGGTGCGGGTGGAGTTTTCAAAAAACACCAGAGCAATGCGTTTGTTAGCAAGAGTGGGTTTAAACGTTGGGTTGGCGGCAGCTAACTCTTTTTTGAAATCGGAGGCCATGTCGAGCATGCGGCTGATATCACTGGCCGGAACATTGCATAATCCAGTAAGGTGCTTCAAATTCGACCTTTATTTGTAACTTTTTGGAAAAATATTTTCACCAAAGGTACAAAAAAATTGATGATCAAAAACTACCTTACAGCAGTTATGGACACAGAGTCACTCTTAACGAATTGAAGAATCTCATCTAAGCCATAACCGGCAGGGCAGGTAATAAATAGATTTTATTTCTTTATGTATTGTTATGCATGAAATGAGTATTGCGCTTTCTATCGTTGAAGCTGTCGAGGCCAAAGCACGAGAGGAAGGTGCCGGAAGGATTTCCGGAATTGATCTTGTGATAGGCAGGCTTGCAGGTATTGAGCCGGAGTCGTTGAAATTCTGCTTTTCAGCAGCAGCGAAAGGAACGCTTGCCGAACAGGCTCTGCTTGCCATAGAGGAACCGGAGGGTCTTGGTGAGTGCGGCGAGTGTGGCAGAAGGTTTCCTGTTTCTTTTTATTATGCAGAGTGTCCCGACTGTCGTTCGTTTCGGGTGAAGATCGTCTCGGGAGAGGAATTTGTAATTCAATCAATGACCATAGAAGAAGAGGGGGAGTAATATAATGTGCGATACCTGCGGTTGTTCCACTGAAGGCGGGGCAGTGCTCCGCAAACCAGGGCTTGGCGATTATCATGTCCATGTCGGCGAGATTGGTCATGAAGATCATCATCATCATGAAAAAAAGAGCAGAACTGTTGCGCTTGAGCAGGACGTTCTTCATAAGAACAATCTTCTTGCCGAAAGAAACCGGGGATATTTTGAAGCCCGGAATATTTTTGCGCTTAATTTTTTAAGTTCTCCCGGTTCCGGAAAAACATCGTTGCTTGAAAAAATCATTCCGGCCCTTCAGCACCATGTTCCTGTGGCTGTTATAGAAGGCGATCAACAGACCACCAACGATGCCGATCGGATTCAGGCTCTTGGTGTGCCCGTGATCCAGATAAATACAGGTTCCGGATGCCACCTTGATGCTTTGATGGTTAACAGTGCCGTTAAGGAGCTTGAGTTGCAGGATAACTCACTGCTCTGCATCGAGAATGTCGGAAATCTTGTCTGCCCGGCTATGTTTGATCTCGGTGAAGCCCTGAAAGTGGTAATTATCAGTGTAACTGAGGGTGACGACAAACCGCTGAAGTATCCGACTATGTTTCATGAGGCTGACCTCTGCATACTCAACAAGATAGACCTTCTTCCTTTCGTTGACTTTGATGCCCGGAAGTGCAGGGAGAATGCCTTAAGGATTAATCATCACCTTGAATGGCTTGAAGTATCGGCTAAAACCGCTGAGGGACTTGATATCTTGCAAAAGTGGATTGAAAATAAAATGAAACAGCGCTGACTCACAGGGCTCAAACCGCTGAAGAGCGGAGGCAACTGCAGGTCAACGGTATCGTGCAGGGCGTAGGATTCCGGCCGTTTGCCTATAGGCTGGCTGCTCAGTTCGCATTGAAAGGATGTATCAGGAATACCTCATCAGGGGTTTTGATAGAGGTACAGGGTATCCCTGCTCTTCTTGATGATTTCTGCAGAACACTCAAGAGTGATGCGCCGCCGCTGGCGAAAATAGAGGCAGTGGAGGAGTGCACTATTGCCTGTGTTTCCACTGAGGGCTTTGTGATCGGTGATTCCACCGCAGGTGTTGAGCTCGAGACACTCATTCCGCCCGACATTGCGCTCTGCAGTGATTGCCGTCACGAACTTCTTGACCCGTCAAACCGTCGATTTCGTTATCCGTTTATCAACTGCACCAATTGCGGTCCACGATATACTATCGTTGAGCGCCTTCCCTATGATCGTCCTTTTACGTCGATGCATGGCTTTACAATGTGTCCGGAATGTGAAGGAGAGTACCATGACCCTTTTGACCGTCGTTTTCATGCACAGCCCAATGCCTGTCCGGTGTGTGGGCCCATCCTCTCTCTTTTTGATGCATCCGGCAGATCGTGCCGTGTTCCTGATGCGGCAGCTGAAACCCTGTCTCTTCTCAAGATGGGCAGAATTGTCGCGCTGAAAGGAGTTGGTGGCTTTCATCTTGCTGCTGATGCTTGCAATGATGCAGCTGTTCGGCTACTGAGAGAAAGGAAGGGGCGTGAGGCCAAACCCTTTGCCGTTATGATGCGTGACATTGCGGTTGTCCGGCGCTACTGTGAACTCAGTGATGCTGAATGTGCGGTGCTGACTTCCGCGGAGGCGCCCATTGTGCTGCTGAAAAAGAATATGGTTGAAGAGCTTTCTTCTTCAGTAGCGCCGGGTAATGACCGGCTTGGCGTCATGCTGCCCTATACTCCGTTGCATACTCTGCTGTTCGATGAAAATAGTGATGTTCTAGTGATGACTAGCGCTAATTTCAGCGAGGAGCCAATTGTCAATGAGAATGATGAGGCGCTATTGCGCCTCAAGGGAATTGCTGACGCTTTTCTTATGCATAATCGGCCTGTCTATCTTAAATGCGACGATTCTGTAACCATCCATCTTTCCGGAGCGCTCAGGCAGATACGGAGGAGCAGGGGATATGTGCCTGCGCCGGTTCATCTGAGGGAGGACGGACCGGTTGTTCTTGGTACAGGAGGGGAGCTTAAAAATACCGTTGCTCTTCTGAAGGGTACTCATGCCTTGATAAGCCAGCATATCGGCGATATGAAAAATTTTGAGTCATATCGGCATTTTCAACATGTTCTCGCCCATCTGCAGCATCTTTTTCAGGCGACCCCTGAACTTCTGGTTCACGATCTTCATCCTGGATACATGACTACGCAGTGGGCCCTTATGCAGAATTTACCAGTGCTTGGTGTACAGCATCATCATGCCCATCTTGCTTCATGCCTTGCTGAAAACATGGCGGAGGGCCCGGCTATAGCTCTTGTACTTGATGGTACAGGGTACGGAATTGACGGAACGATATGGGGTGGAGAGATACTGATTGGCGATGCAGAAGGAGCAGAACGGTTTGCTTCGTTTGAACCTATGCCTTTGCCGGGGGGTGATGTTGCTGTGATGCAGCCATGGCGTGCTGCACTTGGGTACCTGTTCAGAAGTTTGCCCTCTATCCCCGATCTTCCGTTTATGAAAGGGAGGAGTATTGACCCGGTTCTTGAGCTGCTTCAAAAAGGGGTCAGTGTCTATGAAACGTCAAGTTGTGGCAGGTTGTTTGATGCTGTTGCCGCTCTTTGCGGTATGCAGGGCGACATTACCTACGAGGGAGAGGCTGCAATTGAGCTGATGTTTGCTGCTGGCAAAACAATAGGTAGTTCTGCATTCCGTTATGCTCTCAATGAGAAAAATGGGCGATGGATGATGATGGTGTCACCGATTATTCAGGATGCTGCGGCAGCTGTTCAGCAAGGCGTTTCGGTCGCTGAAATAAGTCGTCGGTTTCATCGGGCTTTAGTCAACTGTTTTACGGATATTATAAGAAAGGCTTCCGAAGCAACAGGTATCAGAATTGTTGCATTGAGTGGTGGCGTTTTCCAGAACGAGCTTCTGTTTGAAACCCTTGTTAGAGAGTTGGAAGAAGCTGGATACAAGGTTATTACCCATTCCCTTGTACCCTCAAACGATGGAGGAATTTCTCTCGGTCAGGCACTCATCGGTCGCAGCTATCTTGCAGGTCGGTACTCCGGTATTCATTAAGTGAACAAATAATTGTCTATTATTTTAATAACAGTTCATTATTTCTTCTCCTTGTTGTCCCTTTCGTCCCTGTTCCAACGATTCAATTCAGTGACCTTTCTCTGAAAAACATACTGACCGGCAGACATATTTTTTTTATTATTCTCACTCAATCAATAAACCATACTCAAGCAATGTGCCTTGCCATACCCGGAAAACTTCTTGAAATATTTGATGAAAACGGCCTGAAAATGGGGACTGTGGATGTGAACGGTTCAAAAACAAGAACATGTCTTGAATATGTGCCCGATATACAGACAGGACAGTACACCATTATTCATGCAGGGTTCGCCCTGAAAATTATTGACGAAGAGGAGGCGGCTGAAAGTCTGAAGCTGTGGCAGGAACTTATCGAGAGCGGAGCGTTCCTGCCTGATGAAGAGCCACCACCGCCTGAATCTCTATGAGGCCGGTTCGTATGAAATATATTGACGAATATCGTGATCCTCGGCTTGCCCGGAGTCTTTTTGACGAGATCAGGAGAAAAACTACCCGTCATTGGACGATCATGGAGATCTGCGGTGGGCAGACCCACTCTATTATTCGAAATGGTATAGATCAGCTTCTTCCCGACACCATAGAACTGGTGCACGGCCCTGGTTGCCCGGTCTGCGTAACCCCGCTTGAATCGATTGAGAGGGCGCTCGTTATTGCTGCAAGAAAAGAGGTTATATTTACCAGCTTCGGTGACATGCTTCGCGTTCCTGGCAGCTCGAAAGATCTTTTTATGGTGCGCAGTGAAGGCGGGGATGTGCGGATTGTTTTTTCGCCGCTTGATGCATTGCAGATTGCTCGCGAAAATCCCCTTAAAGAGGTGGTGTTTTTTGCTGTGGGCTTTGAGACAACCGCTCCTGCCAATGCCATGGCCGTTTATCAGGCCGCACGCGAAGGGATTGAAAATTTCAGTGTCATCGTAAGCCAGGTCATGGTGCCGCCGGCAATACGGGCTATTCTTTCGTCGCCCGATAACCGGGTTCAGGGATTTCTTGCCGCAGGACATGTCTGTGCCGTCATGGGTTATGAGGAGTATGAGCCGGTTTCCAGTTATTTCAAAGTACCTATAGTGCCTACTGGATTCGAACCTGTCGATCTGCTGGGCGGTATACTTAAAACTGTTGAATTGCTTGAAGAGGGGCGTGCTGAGGTTGTTAACCGGTATGGTCGGGTCGTAAGTCGTGAAGGGAATCGTGTGGCGCAGGAGACGATCGGGAAGGTTTTTGAGGTTACTGACCGTCAGTGGCGCGGGATAGGACTTATTCCGGGAAGCGGTCTTGGCCTCAAGCCAGACTTCTCTTGTTATGATGCTGAAAAAAAGTTTAATGTTGCCCATATCTGTTCCTGTGAGTCACCTCTCTGCATGAGTGGCAGTGTTCTTCAGGGTATACTGAAACCGGATGCCTGCCCGGCATTTGCCAAAGAGTGTACTCCGGAACACCCTCTCGGAGCTACGATGGTCTCTTCCGAAGGGGCATGCGCCGCCTATTATAACTATCACCGAAATACTTATCAAGGCATATAGCTGCTATCCGGTACTATCCTCATTATCCCGATAAGCGTTATTCCGACTTCATATATGATGTAGTACTGAATGCCCGGAAAGCCAATAGAAGCAAAGTGGGATTTCTTTTTATCCTCGCTCCGGGTTCTTTTTGCATTGATAGTGAGTACATCATCTTCCAGCTCCACCGTGATATTCTTTTTCTTGATACCTCGAATATCGGCTGCGATGAAAAATGCCATACCATCCTCAGCGACATCTACTTTGAAGAATGGACACACTAAGGGAAAAAAGAATGGCGTAATATTGTCGTTCAAAACATCATAAAAGTGTCTCAAAGGATTCCGTTTAAAAAGTGCCAGTGATTTGACATTTTCTTCTTTGAATTTATAAATTGTATTTATATTTTCATTTTTCCGTATGATATTATATAACATATATATACGTACATCTCCCAAAATGGAGACAATGAGAATGAAATCGGTGGCCCTCAGCGGTCGAGCCGTGAAAGTGCACATGATATTTTTTTTAACATATATGCTCCTTATGGAGTAGCATTTGAGGAGAATGCTGTTGCTGAACGGTTTGTATTGAGCGTGCTTGAGAGGGTTATTGAATCCAATGGAAAAGCCTCACAGGCTGGGTGATTGCTAATTTTTGAAATTGGCTGATTTTTAATTTCCGATTTACAATAGTGCCATGTTTATCCGATGGTAGTCCTTTTTTTTATTGCTATTACGAATAATTCAGGTTAACAGAAACAACCCATAAAGGAGACACCTACATGAAAAAAATGCTATCACTTGCAGCAATGTTTGCGGCACTGTCATATGCATCACCCGCTTTTGCTGATGTTACGGTCAATGTTTACGGTACTCTCGATGCCGCTCTCGGCGACGTATCGCACTCATTGAGCATTGATCCTCAATTTCCTGGATCAGTTAACCCTGTCAGCCCTGTAAAGAAAACAGTTCCCGGCGCTGCAATCGGATTGTTTAACGGAGGTATCTCACCCTCACGCGTTGGCGTTAAAGGAGGCGCGGATATTTGTGACGGCATGAAAGTATTCTATACTCTTGAAGAAGGTTTCAATCTTCCAACGGCAAGAGTCAGTAATGCCGCTGCTTTTTTGGCATCTAACGCTGTAATCCCGACAACTGCAGGTGCAAACAGTTCAGTTAATGGTCAGCTATTCAATCGCCAGGCATTTGTCGGTCTGTCTGCCGGTGATTATGGTTCTCTTGCCGTTGGTCGTAACTACGCACCGATCTATGATATCTGTCTGACTTATGACCCTGTTCAAGACTCAGGATTGTTCTCGCCATTAGGCTTTTCCGGCACCTATGGCGGTGGCGGAGGAGTCAGCGAAGATGCCCGTGTCGACAACAGCTTGAAGTACACCAACAAATTCGGTTCGTTTAACGTCAGTGCACTCTATAAGCTTGGCGGTACTCTTGGAGAAGCTACAGCAAAAACAGCTTATGCTCTGAGCGCCGGTTTCGAAGAAAGTGGTTTCGGACTGCAGGCTTCATATCAGGCTTTTTATGATGCAATAGTGGGTGCCTCCAGTGCCGCAACACCTAATGCAGTTGATATAACCAACGAAAATACCTCGGCCTGGATGGTTGCTGCCAAGTATAAGTTTGGTGCGGCTACACTGAAAGTCGGCTATGAGCAATATACTATCAGTTCTCCATCTGATATTCTCTCAACAACTCCGACCCTTTACAACTACTACGGACAAACTGTTGGCAAGGTGACTAATTTTTCAGCAACTGCTTCCAGTAGGAATACTCAGATAATATTTGGCGGTGGCGACTATAATTTCACCGATAAATTCAACCTGGCGGCAGGTATCTATAATGTCAGTCCTCAATCAAATGCTGATGGTACACAGCTAAGCTCCAGTCAAATGTTTTACTCGCTGCTTGCTGATTACCATCTCACCAAGACTCTTGATACTTACGTCGGATTGATGTATGCCACTTACTCTGGATCTGGAGTTCCTTCAGCAACTTATTACCAGAATAACTGCATTTCTGCCGTTGGTATGCGCTTCAAGTTCTAAAAAGTGTGTGTGTTGTTCTTTCGTTGATGTTTTGTGTAGCTGGTTTGCAAGGCTGTTCTCGATGCTGAAGGGCAGCCTTGTATAACAGGTTGATGATCATCTGCCTTGACCCTTTACCGGTATAAACTTCATACGGTGTGTTGGTCGCCATTCCAGAACTGATGGAGGAAACAGAAACGGTTTATCATGGATAAGACCGTTTTATATGTAAGTGTAAAGGATTTCTGCAATTTGGAATAAAATCAGTATAATGGGTTTAGTTCATTGATGATAGTACAATTGCTTTCATATGTTGCCCGCGTTTCCTCGACTTGCAATCGGGGTTTTTTTATTCGATGTTGTACCTTTTTTCTGCCTGAACGCTTATGTGGTTTCTGTAAAATGCTAAATATCATTGTTTTATAGGAAGCTGATACCTATCACTGAAATGCTTATTTCTTATGAGGACTGCCCCTGTCTGCCCTTCCCCGATTATGCAGCATGAAACAGTTCAGATGGCGCATGGCGCCGGAGGACGGTTATCACAGACGCTCATGCAGCGGCTTTTTATGCCGCATCTTCATAATGCATTTCTCGATCTTCTTGACGATCAGGCGAAGCTTGATCTCCCTGCAGGACGAACAGCATTTACCACTGATACCTATGTAGTGAGTCCGGTATTTTTCCCGGGAGGCAATATTGGTGAACTTGCCGTTAACGGGACAGTCAACGATCTTGCGGTCGGCGGGGCCATGCCGATGTATCTGAGTGCCGGTTTTGTGCTTGAAGAGGGGCTTTCGCTTGTAGAACTTGAAACCATTGTCAAAAGTGTTGCTGAGGCAGCCCGGCAGGCGGGAGTCGTTATTGTGACCGGCGATACAAAAGTGGTTGGAAAAGGGCAATGCGACAAGATTTTTATCAATACCTCAGGGGTTGGTATTATCAGGGAGGGGCTCAATCTTTCCTGCCGCAATTTGAAGCCGGGAGACAGCATTATACTTTCAGGTACAGTAGGAGATCATGGTATGGCTATCATGACTTCCCGCAAAGGGCTCTCTTTTCAGTCACACATAACAAGTGATTGTGCAGCATTGAACTCCATGATCGCAGCTGTGCTCGATGCTGTGCCCGCTGTTCATGCCATGCGTGATCCGACCAGGGGCGGGGTAGCGGCAACATTAAATGAACTGGCGGTCTCTTCTTCAGTCGGTATTGAAATCAAAGAGACATCTATTCCTGTAAAACCTGATGTAAGAGGAGCTTGCGAACTTCTCGGCATAGATCCGCTTCATGTGGCTAACGAAGGGAAGCTTGTTATCTCTGTCGATGCTAAAAATGCCGGAACAGTTCTTGAAGTGCTGCGTTCCTTTGAATATGGTCGCGATGCCGTTATTATTGGATCGGTTGTCAGCGATCATGCCGGTATGGTTGTGATGGAGACAGCGTTCGGCAGCCGTCGTATTATTGATTTGCCTCTTGGCGAACAGCTGCCGAGAATCTGCTGATTACATGTTCAAAGCTCGTTTTTCAATGGCAAGCGCTGCCTCACGAACGGCTTCAGAGAGGCTGGGATGAGGATGGCAGGTACGGGCAATATCTTCGGATGATGCCCTGAACTCCATTGCAAGTGCTGCCTCGGCTATGAGGTCGGATGCACTTGCTCCGATGATGTGCACTCCGAGTATTTCGTCAGTTTTCGCATCAGCAAGCATCTTGACAAACCCTTCAGCATCTCCAAGGCCGATTGCCCGTCCGTTGGCGGCAAAGGGAAACTGCCCTGCTTTATAATCACGCCCTTCAGCACGAAGCTGCTGCTCGGTTTTACCGACCCAGGCAATTTCCGGAGTGGTATAGATAACCCAGGGCATGCTGTTGTAGTCGAGGTGAGGTTTCTGGCCGGCAATGAGCTCGGCAACCATAACTCCCTCATCTTCTGCCTTATGGGCCAGCATCGGGCCGCGTACGACGTCGCCGATGGCGTAGACGCCGGGGGCCGCTGTGGCGCAGTGATCGTTGACGGGAATAAAGCCCCTTTCGTCGATCTGAAGGCCGATTGTTTCAAGGTTAAGGTTTTCGGCGTTGGGGGTGCGGCCCACGGAAACAATCAGCTTGTCGCATTCGAGCGTATGTTCGGAGCCCTGGTCGTCGGTATAGTCAATGCTGATACCGTTTGCGGTTTGTTTCGCCTGACCGATTCTCACTCCAAGCTTAATATGGAGACCCTGCTTTAAAAAGAGTTTTGAAGCTTCCCTTGAAACGCTCTCATCAGCAGCTCCTAAAAAAGAGGGCATCACTTCAAGTACGGTGACTTCTGCTCCGAGTCTGCGCCAGACTGACCCTACTTCAAGTCCGATCACGCCTGCACCGATGACGCCGAGTTTTTTTGGAGCTTCAGTGAATTTGAGTGCCCCTTCGTTATCGCAGATCGTTACATTGTCGACCTTGACGTTGGGGATATGACGGGCTTTTGAGCCGGTGGCGATAATGACTTTTTGTGCCAGCACCTCTTCATTTCCCTCTTTTCCGGTGATGTTTATCCGGTAACCGGCATCGGTCTTTCCGGCAAATGAGCCTCGCCCTTTGAGAAGGGTGATTTTGTTTTTGCGAAACAGGAACTGAATTCCTCCGGTCATTCTGGCAACAATATCCTCTTTGCGTTTCTGCATTCTGGCAACATCCATGCTTACTCCGCTGACCGTAATGCCATGGTCTTTGAGGTGATGCGAAACCTTTTCATAGGCCTCTGATGAGGCGACGAGCGCCTTGAGGGGAATACAGCCGGCGTTGAGGCAGGTGCCGCCAAGGCGGGGTTCACCTGTCGGGTCGTCGTAGGAGCTGAACTCGCAACAGGCCACCGAATAACCAAGTTGTGCGGCACGGATTGCGGCGATATACCCGCCGGGTCCTGCGCCGATAACAAGAACGTCAAATTGTTTGTTCATGGTGTTTTTTCTCGTTTTTATCCCTTAGAGATCAAGTAAAAGGCGTGCCGGATCTTCCAGTGCATCTTTGATTGCAACCAGACCAAGTACCGCTTCCCGGCCATCGATGATACGGTGGTCGTATGACATGGCCAGATAGTTCATTGGCCGTATGACGATTTGCCCCTGTTCGACAACAGCTCTTTCCGTAGTCGCGTGAATGCCGAGAATGGCCGATTGAGGTGGATTGATAATTGGAGTTGAAAGCATTGAGCCGAACACTCCGCCGTTGGAAATGGAAAAAGTGCCGCCAGTCAGATCTTCGAGTGAGAGATTGCCCAATTTTGCCTTGGTGGAGTAATCAAAAATTTTACGTTCGATTTCAGCAATGCTCATTTGATCGGCATTGCGCAGGATGGGTACAACAAGGCCTCTCGGAGAGCTGACGGCAATACCAATATCGAAATAGCCATGGTAGATGATATCCTTGCCTTCAACCGAAGCGTTCAGGACAGGATATTTGCGCAACGCGTGAACCGTGGCCTTTACAAAAAATGAAACAAATCCGAGTTTGACTCCATGTTCTTTTTCAAAGGTTGCCTTATAGCGGTTACGCAAGTCGATGACCGCCTGCATATTGACTTCATTGAAGGTCGTGAGAATGGCATTGGTAGCCTGAGACTGCAAAAGCCTTTCTGCAATGCGTGCCCGGAGCCGTGTCATAGGGACGCGCTGTTCAGGGCGATCGGTCATCAAAGGACTTTCAAGGTGAGCTTCCACCGGTTTGAGGGTAGGTTGGGGAGGCGGTGCAGGCGTAGCAGGTTCAGCTCCGCTTGCCATGGCCGCAAGGACATCGCTTTTAGTGATTCTGCCCTCTCTGCCGCTTCCCGATATCTGTGAAGCTGTCAACCCCGTTTCTGCCATAAGTTTTGCCGCTGCCGGCATCACGATATTCTGGACTGCCGACTGCCTACTGTCGACTGTCGACTGCTCTCTGCCAACTGTCGACGGCTCACTGCCGACGGCTTTCCCTTCAGTATCTATGCGTGCCAGCACTTGATTGGCAACAACCGTCCCTCCATCGTCAACAAGAATTTCAAATAGAATGCCGGCTGATGGTGACGGGACATCGAACACAACCTTGTCGGTTTCGATTTCAAAAAGGATTTCATCTTCAACAACGCTGTCTCCAGGTTTCTTTTTCCAGTTAAGCAGTGTTGCCTCGGCAACGGATTCCGATAACTGGGATATGGTAACATCTATTATTGCCATTCGTCGGATATTATTTATTGAAAAAAACGCTGAACTCTCCGAATGCCTGATCAAGCAGCGCTTTTTGCTGCAAGGCATGGGTTGCTGCATAGCCGCATGCAGTAGAAGCCGATGCGAGACGACCTGCATATCCAAACTGCTGGCCTGGTGTCATGGCTTTCATGATATAGTGCTGGAGAAATCTCCAGTATCCCTGATTTTTTGGCTCATCCTGACACCACACAATCTCCTTCAATGCCGGATAGTGATTCAGCTGTGCACTGAACTCTTCAGCAGGAAATGGATAGAGTTGTTCGATGCGGATTATGGCAACATTTTCAGCGGTGTTTTCCCGTCTACGGTTGATAAGATCGTAATAAACCTTGCCGGAGCATGCGATAAGTCGCTTGACTTTTTTCTGTGCAGCCGTAGTATCGCCGATAATTGTCTGGAAATTTCCGCTGGAAAGATCTGCAAGCAGAGAGACAGCCTCCTTGTTTCGCAACAGCGACTTTGGCGTGAGAATAATCAGCGGTTTACGGACCATCGACGTTATCTGACGGCGAATCAGGTGGAATATCTGTGCAGGATTGGTCGGCTGACAAACCTGAATATTATTCTCGGCACAAAGCTGTAAAAAACGTTCCGGTCGGGCAGAAGAGTGCTCAGGGCCCTGCCCTTCATAACCGTGAGGCAGCATGAGCGTAAGGCCGGAGGCGAGACCCCACTTTACCTCTCCGGATGTGATAAACTGGTCGATGAGTACTTGAGCTCCGTTGGCAAAGTCGCCGAACTGAGCTTCCCAGATGACCAGTGTATCAGGTGCAGAGATGGAGTAGCCATACTCAAAACCAAGTACAGCCTCCTCAGAGAGCACCGAATCGATAACGGTAAAGGGAGCCTGGTTGTCGGTGACATTCTGAAGAGGGATATAACTACCCGAATCCCATTTTTCCCGGTTCTGATCGTGCAGCACAGAGTGGCGGTGGGAGAATGTTCCCCTGCCGCTATCCTGGCCCGTAATGCGAATCGGGTATCCACCGGTAACCAGTGATCCGAAAGCAAGGTGTTCTCCCATACCCCAGTCGAGAGGCTGTTCTCCCCGCCCCATACGCGCCCGGTCATTGATGACTTTTTCAACAAGAGGGTGGAGCTTGAACTGGTCAGGGAGTTTTGTAATCCGTTCAGCAATCCGTTTTAACTCGGCAAGTGGGACGCCGGTTTCAGAGATCTCATTCCGTCCTGAAGCCGGTTCGGAGGTAAAGATGGTTTTATTGACCAGTATCGGATTGGCGCTGTATTTTCCTTCATCGAGATCCTTGCGGAATTTCTTGCTGAGCGTCTCAGCGTACTCTTCGGGAATGAGGTTCTGCGATTCCAGGCGTTCAGCATAAAGCTTACGCGTGCCGGGATGCCTGTCTATCTTCTTGTACATCAGCGGTTGGGTCATGGCCGGCGTATCCTGCTCATTGTGGCCGAGCTTGCGGAAACAGATGATATCGATCACAACATCGCGTTTGAATGCCTGGCGGTAATCAAGCGCCATCTGTGTTGCAAGCACAACCGATTCCGGGTCGTCCCCGTTGACGTGCAGCACCGGAGCCTCTATCATTTTAACAACATCGGTGCAGTAGGTTGTTGAACGGCTGTCACGAGGGTCGGATGTGGTGAAGCCGATCTGGTTGTTGATGACGATATGAACCGTGCCTCCGGTTCCGTACCCACGGGTTAGAGCCAGGTTCAGGGTTTCCATAATGACACCCTGCCCGGAAAACGCTGCATCGCCATGCACAAGTATGGGCAATACCTGTGAGCCATCCCTGTCGCCACGGCGAACCTGACGTGCTTTAACGGCACCCTCGACAACCGGATTGACGATTTCAAGGTGCGAAGGGTTGAATGCAAGAGAGAGATTGATCGGGCCGCCTGCAGTGGAAATGTCGCTGGTAAATCCCTGATGGTATTTGACATCACCGGAAGGAAGATCATCGTCATGCTTGCCTTCGAACTCAGCAAAGAGGTCAAGCGGATTTTTCCCCATAATATTGACCAGCACATTAAGTCGTCCCCTGTGGGCCATACCGATCACGATTTCCTGAACTCCTGCTTTGCCTGCACGTTGAATCAGTTCATCCATTGAGGCAATAAAACTCTCTCCGCCTTCAAGGGAGAATCGTTTCTGACCGATAAAACGGGTATGCAGGTAGCGCTCAAAACCTTCGGCAGCAGTAAGGCGTTCGAGAATATGTTTTTTCTTGTCGGAAGTGAAATCCGGTTTTGAGCGTATTGTTTCAAACTTTGCCTGCCACCACCGCTTTTCCGTCTGGTCAGTGATGTACATAAACTCAATGCCAAGCGTGCCGCAGTAGGTTTCGCGAAGATTCTGCAGCAGCTCACGGAGTGGCATGGTTTCCCGTCCGAAATAGGTATTGCTTGTATTGAAGACAATATCCATGTCAGTATCGGTGAATCCGTAAAAAGAGGGTTCAAGATCGGGCAGAGCAGGTCGCTCCTGACGCTTCAGAGGGTCGAGATCTGCCCAGCGGGAACCGATGTTCCGGTATGCTGCGATTAGTTTCTGAACCGACACCCGTTTACGTCCGAGCTCGGCATCGGGACTGGCAACTACACGACAGATAGGACCCATGCGGGCTCGTTCAGCAAACGAAGCCTGGACAGGTGAATGTGCAATATCGCGGGTATCGTTACCGTTTGACCCGGGAACATTTTGCATGGCGTCAAAGTATGCTCGCCAGTTTTCAGGAACAGAGCCCGGATTGTTGAGATAGTCTTCGTAAAGATCTTCAATGTAGGGGGCATTGCCGCCGAAAAGATAGGAGGTGCTACTATATTGCTGCATCATAAGTTGACGTGCTTTTCTTCGATAGGGTTTGCGGGGTAAGGTGAAAGACAAGAGAGTTCGATCCGCGGAAAGGGCGAAGGTAAAATATTTTCCTGTTATGAGTTGCTGCAAAATGGATGACTATTCGATCCATACTTGTTAAGTACTGTTCCCTATGTTGATGTATTACCTTTCAGTATAAGACATATTAGGGTTGATTTCGAAGAAATTCAAGAAAATAAAAAGGAACAAATTGTTTGGATTGGCGGGTATTGGTCATGGAGAGTATAGCAGAGAGAATGGTTTGGTTCAGAAACTTATTATGGATGGAAAAATAATTCTAAAATAATTTTGGATTTGAATGTCATTACCTGGATTCTGACATAACTATCATCTGGTAGGTGTGTGCTAAAAAATCGGTAAATCGGTTCTCACTAAATTCGGCTTTGTTCTGAGATAATTTTATATCCTGAAGAGTATAATCCCCATTTGGCTGTCGCTGAAAATTGCATTTACAGAGACAGCTTTTATATTTACTGCTTCCATTTCCAGTTTCGTATTTCCGGCATATCCTCGCCATATTTTCTGATGTGTTCTTTATGAGCTATCAGACGGTCTTGCACATATTTCTTTACATACGCAGCCCTCTGTCTGAGGCGGGGAACACGATCGATTACATCGGCAACAAGATGGAAACGGTCAAGATCGTTCATGACTACCATATCGAACGGGGTGCTTGTGGTTCCTTCCTCTTTATAACCCCGAACATGCAGGTTATTATGGTTGGTCCTGCGGTAGGTCAAGCGGTGAATAAGCCACGGATACCCATGATAGGCAAAAATAATCGGTTTGTCGGTGGTGAAGATATCATCGAAATCCCTGTTTTTCAGGCCATGGGGATGCTCTTCGGGGGGCTGGAGAGTCATGAGATCAACAATGTTGACAACGCGAATCTTGAGGTCTGGAATTTTATTCCTTAAAATATCAACGGCAGCAAGGGTTTCAAGTGTCGGGACATCCCCGGCGCAGGCCATAACCACATCCGGTTCACCGTCGCTACTGTCATTTGATGCCCAATCCCATATTCCGATGCCAAACGTACAGTGCTTCACGGCGGCTTCCATGTCGAGCCATTGCCATTCAGGCTGCTTTCCGGCAACTATAACATTGATATAGTTACGCGACCGCAGACAGTGATCGGTTACTGAAAGCAGCGTGTTTGCATCCGGCGGCAAATAGACACGGATGACATCCGCTTTCTTGTTGACGACATGATCAATAAAACCAGGATCCTGATGGGAAAAGCCGTTATGATCCTGCCGCCAGACGTGCGAGGTCAACAAGTAGTTCAGAGAAGCAATCGGACGGCGCCAGGGGATTTGATAATGCGTTATTTTCAGCCATTTTGCATGCTGATTGAACATGGAATCAATGATATGGATAAATGCCTCATAGCATGAGAAAAATCCGTGACGTCCGGTGAGCAGATACCCTTCAAGCCAGCCCTGACAGGTATGTTCAGAAAGAATTTCCATAACCCGTCCATTGGGTGAAAGGTGATCGTCATAAGGCATTGCACGATCCATCCAGGCGCGGTCGGTAACGTCGAAGATCGCTCCAAGTCTGTTGGATGCTGTTTCGTCAGGTCCGAATACCCTGAAATTGGATGCTTGTTTGTTCATTTTCATGACATCCCGCAAAAACATGCCCATAACCTTAGTGGCTTCAGCCTCAACTGAACCCGGAGAAGTAACGGAAACGGCATACTCCCTGAAATCAGGTAACCGCAACGGTTTCAGAAGAATCCCTCCGTTGGCATGCGGGCTGTCACCCATTCTTTTCTGCCCTTTGGGTGCAAGCTCCTTGAGTTCCGGTTTTAGCGCTCCGGATACCGTGAACAGCTCTTGAGGCCGATAACTCTGCATCCACTTTTCAAGCAGTTTGAGATGAACAGGATTTTCTCTCACCTCGCCAAAAGGAACCTGGTGAGAACGCCAGAAATCCTCGGTTTTTTTTCCGTCAACCTCTTTCGGGCCGGTCCAGCCTTTCGGGGATCGCAAAATAATCATCGGCCAGCATGCCCTTTCCGCAAGGCCGTGTTCTCGTGCTTCTCTTTGAATTCCTGCAATTTCATCAAAGCATGCATCAAGCGCTGCTGCCATATGCTGATGCATGGTAACAGGATCAGAACCTTCAACAAAATAGGGTCGGTACCCGTAACCATTCACGAGACTCTCCAGTTCATCGTGCGGTAACCGTGCAAGAAGGGCCGGGTTGGCAATTTTATAGCCGTTAAGGTGCAGAACAGGAAGAACAGCTCCGTCGCGGGCCGGGTTAAGAAATTTGTTTGAATGCCAGGATGTTGCAAGCGGACCGGTTTCGGCTTCTCCGTCACCGACAACACAAGCTGCCACAAGATCGGGATTGTCAAAAACAGCCCCGAACGCATGCGAAAGAGAGTAGCCAAGTTCTCCCCCTTCATGGATGGAGCCAGGGGTTTCGGGAGCAACATGGCTCGGAATTCCTCCAGGAAATGAAAACTGTCTGAACAGATTTTTCATGCCGGTCTCATCTTCAGAAACATTGGGGTAATATTCGCTGTAGGTACCTTCAAGCCACACATTGGCCACAATGGCAGGGCCACCATGACCGGGGCCTGCAATGTAGATTACATCAAGGTTTCGCTGCCGGATCATACGGTTAAGATGGACATAAATGAAATTTAGTCCTGGAGTGGTGCCCCAATGTCCAAGAAGCCTTGGCTTTATATGTTCCGGCTTCAGCGGTTCCCTCAGCAGTGGATTGTCCATCAGGTATATCTGCCCGACAGAGAGGTAGTTCGCTGCACGCCAGTAGGCATTGATTGAGTTGAGTTCCTCTTGAGAAAGCGGTATCATAGTAATCTTATTTCGTTTGCTTTTTCCATGTTTCAAGGACTTTCATTGTTTGGCGGGCAATCATCAGCTCCTCGTTGGTTTTCATAATCCGTATCTCCACTGGTCCACTCATTTCTGATATTACGGGAGAATTCGCACTGTTTTTCCTGTCGTCTACCTTTATGCCAAGAAACTCCAGGCCGGCACAGATCCTGCTTCTGATTTCAGGGGAGTGTTCACCGATCCCTCCGGTAAAGACCACGATATCAAGCCCGCCAAGGACGGTGGCAAGAGCTCCGATATATTTACGGGCCTGATAACAAAAAAGCTCAACGGCCTGCCGTGCGGCGTCATCAACCTTTTGGATATTGAGCAGCTCGCGCATATCGTCAGTTCTGCCAGAGAGTCCGAGCAGTCCCGACTGACGGTTCACCATCTCTTTAATTCCCGCCGGTGTCATTTTGTTCTCCTGCAGCAGAAACAAAATGACACCGGGGTCAAGATCACCGGTACGGGTACTCATCACCAGTCCTCCAGCAGGAGAAAACCCCATCGTCGTTTCAATACTTTTCCCGTCTTTTACAGCTGCCATGCTGGCTCCATGACCGAGATGGGCAAGAATAATCCTCTTTCCCACTACCTCCAAGCCATAGCGGCGTTTGAGCTCGAGAAGGATGTACTCATAGGAAAGGCCATGAAACCCGTAACGATAGACTCCCTTTTTGCGAATGGCTTCAGGCAATGCATAGAGCTTTGCAACCGGAGGCATAGTAGAATGGAAGGAGGTGTCGAAGCAGGTCACCTGAAGCGTTCCGGGGAAAAGTCTGGCTGCATGCCTGATGGCGTTAATGGCCTGAGGAAGATGCTCGGGAGCATAGGAACTCATGGTATCGAGTGAAGCAATAAGTTCAGGAGTCACGATCTGAGGGGTGGAGTAGAGGGGACTGCCATGGACTATGCGGTGACCAAGCGCGTCAGGGTTATTGCCTTCATTCTGCGACTGGATCCAAGAAAAAACATAATCACATGCGGCATTATGATGCTGCGTTGCAGCACGCTCATTTGTTATGGAGTTCCCTCGATCGTCTTGAACAGAAAACCTGCCCTCACTTCTGCCGATCCCTGTCAGTGAACCGGAAAAAACAAGGCGTTCTGTTTTACCGATCTCAAACAATGCAAACTTTACACTTGACGAACCGGTGTTTAAGGCGATAATTTTTTTTGACAATGGCATATCAGGAAAAGAAGCCTTGCGCTCTGTTTAGACACAATCATTCATTTTTTATTGATGAGTTGCCGATAAAAAAACCGTTTGGTCATCTCTGCCGAGACAATGTACAAGCCAACAAGCAACAGCATCAAGAAATAGAAAGTGCCTGGCAACCTTGTAAATCCGAAGATTGAAGCTATTGGAGAAAAAGGGAGTGCCAGGACTACCAAAACCACTGACACAGTGGCTATAGTCAGGTATCTGCCAGGCAAACTTTTGAAAAAGGGCAGGCGGGTGCGGATTACCAGAACAATAAGGGCTGCTGAGATAACCGATTCCACAAACCAGCCGGTTTGAAAGAGGTCTTCTTTAGCGTGGAGGAAGAAGAGTAATATGCCGAATGTCAAAAAGTCGAAAATCGAGCTGAGAGCTCCGAAGGTGATCATATAACGCTGGATAAAACGAATATTCCAGCGATGTGGCTGTTCAATGTTTATAGCGTCTACCCGATCACTTGCAATGGTCATTTCGGGGAAATCGGTCATCAGGTTAGTGAGCAATATCTGTTTTGGAAGCAGCGGCAAAAAGGGGAGAAGAAGGGACGCTCCTGCCATACTGAACATATTGCCGAAATTGGCGCTTGTTGCCATAAAGATATACTTCATGGTATTGGCAAATGTTTTTCTTCCCTCTATAATGCCTTGTATCAGCACCTTCAAGTCCTTGTTCAGCAGAACAATCTCAGCAGCTTCTTTGGCAACATCAACAGCAGTATCCACGGAAATACCGACATCAGCATCATGAAGAGCTGACGCATCATTAATTCCGTCGCCGATGAATCCAACGACGTTGCCTCCTTTTTTAAGGGCAATAATGATTTGTTCTTTCTGGTTAGGTTCAACTTCTGCAAAAATATCAGTGAGAAAAGACTGGCGGATCAACGCAGTTTGATTCATTCTTCCAATTTCGGGGCCTGTTAGAATGACAGGCTTTTCAATACCAAGATGTCTGCCAAGGCTGCCGGCTACCAATGCATTATCACCGGTTATAATTTTCAGTTGTACCCCAAGTTTTTTCAGCTCATTGATGGTCTCCTGGACATGAATTTTAGGCGGATCAAAAAAGGTGACAAATCCCAGAAATATCATCTCCTTTTCATCGTGACGGGTAAAATCCGGCTGATTATTTCCATTTTTGTAAGCAACTCCGAGCGTTCGGTATCCTTCTTCGCTCAGCCTTCTGTAGTGCTCCATAATCTGAAGCTTTTTATTCTCAAGCGGTACCAGAGTTCCGTTTTCTGTTTCAGCAAGCGTACAGACTTCCAGTACCTGTTTCAAGGCACCTTTGGTAATGACAATATTTTCAGATGCATTATGAAGTTGCACCGTCAGGCGTTTTCGGGAAAAGTCGTATGGGACTTCGCTTTGTACTGAAAAAGAGCTTTTAATGTCTGGTCTGCTGCTGACAATCGCTGCATCAATCGGGTTGTGAAATCCCTGCTGCAGCGAAGCATTAAGCCATGCATATTCCAATACTCGGGCTGATTGTTCTCCTGAAACTGATAATGCCGCATTCAATGTTACTTTACCTTCTGTAATAGTGCCGGTCTTGTCCGAACAGAGAATATTCATGCTTCCAAAGTTTTCGATGGAAGCGAGGCGCTTGACGATCACCTGTTGACGGGCCATATTGCGGGCACCCGATGCCAGATTTACTGTAATGATTGCGGGCAGCAACTGCGGGGTAAGGCCTACGGCCAAAGCAAGTGAAAAAAGAAATGAGTCAAGAACCGGTTTGTGAAGAAAAACATTAGTAGCAAAAATAATGAGCATAAGCACCAGAGTAATCTCCATCAACATATAGCCGAACCGTCTGATTCCTCGTTCAAAATCGGTTTCCGGGTGCTTGAGTCTCAGACTGTCAGAAATTTTGCCAAATTCAGTGTTTCGTGCGGTTTTCATGACAAGCACTTTCGCTTTGCCACTGATGACATGAGTTCCCATAAAAAGGGTGTTGGTTCGCTTGGCCAAAGGAGTGTCTTCGGGTAACACACCCACATTTTTTTCAACGGGGTAGGTCTCTCCGCTCAAAACGGCTTCGTCAACAAACAACTCTTTTGACTCGAGCAAGAGGCTGTCACCAGGGATCAAATCTCCAGCCGAAAGCAAAACGATATCTCCTGTCACGACCTCTTCAATATGCCTCTCTTTTTCTTTCCCATCACGCAAAACACGGCAATTGATCTGCACCATTTTCATTAACTGATCGAGAGCATTGGCGGCACCCTTTTCCTGCCACCAGCCAAGCAATCCGCTGACCAGAACAATGATCAAAATAATTATGGCATCAGTATTGTCCTTCAGAGCAAGCGAAAGCATTGCAGCACCGATAAGCAGCAGGGTAATCGGGCTTTTAAACTGAAGCAGAAACAGCATGAGTGCAGATGTTCTTGGACCGCCTTTCAAGCTGTTCAGTCCCTCATGCTTCAATTTTTCCTGAGAAACGTTTTCCGATAATCCATGAATATCACTGCCGACTTTTTTAAAAGCCTCTTCAGGTTTAAGCATCCAGAAGCTATCCATTGCTCCTTGAGGGTATTCCGGCAATTCCGCCAGCAGTTAAAATATCTTTCTTCATGGTCAGGCTTTTCTTTGCTTTTAACGAAGCCAGAAGATTACAGCAACTTTAATGGCAATGGAAAAAAAAGATTAAAAGTTGCCTTGAAAGTGGAATGCGGGCGCAGGAATTGTCAGCCAAATAGAGTGATAACCTTGATGCCACTTATCATATTTCGAATCAGAGATATGATCGGTAGCGATAATGGTTTAAATAAGGGTTTTAATCGCTTTCTTCTCAGGTTCGCCGGCTATTGACCATTTGATTGAGTCTTCATGCAGCGAAGTGTAGAATGCATGAAATTGTGCATAAGAAATCAGGGCGGTAATAACCACAGAGCCGATAAGCTTTTCAAAAATAGTGAATAACCACATTTGGGCCTGGTTGTTTGGGTCTCTGAATGGCCAGGGATAGGTTAGTATCAGTAGAAGAATGAAGACTATAAGGCCAATAAATCCAATAGTATACTCTACCTTTTTCTGTTTTCTGGCATAAGAAAGACGGTCTTTTTTTGAGGCAAGTATTTTACCTTCAATTATAGGATCCTTACGGTTTCGTTCAACAAGCTGAACGGGTTTTTCATAAAAGTTGATTTTTTTTTGTATTTGATTGGCGTGCTTAATGCACTTATGAACAAAAACCTGGCAATCAAGCTGCAGAAGAGAGAGGTTCGGGTTAAGAAGTCTGAGAACCCAGACGTTACGCTCAAATGATAAAGTTCCGTGAGTTTCTGTGACCGCACTTAGAAGGACAAACTTTTTACTTTCCAGAAAAAGCGAGATATCGCTTTCTTTAACAGATTCTTTCATCTCAGTGATAATTTTTTCTGCATCACTGGACTGCTGGCCAAAAGTTGGCCACCACTGATTTCCTTTAAGAATTATTATGAGAGACTCATCTTCAAAGTCACTTGTAAATATGATTTTGGCATGCATTGCTGTTCATTGAAAAGGTTTTCTTGACCTAATATACGGCAAGGTCACCTGAGCCGGAAACTCATTTTCTTCGGTGTGTCTCTATAGCGAGCGCATAAAGATAGGTATGACAAAGGGTACAAGACAATCAGTCGTACTCGACGCTGCTGCAATCTGAGGTCTTTATCACACAACTCAAAGCATAGCGCCGATTCGATACCAGTTCTGAAACAAAATTATTTCTTGTCTGGCTGAAAAGAAAATGCGACCATTCGGAGCAAGTTATACTCTTTTTATAAAAGGTCAGAAGGATAACCCTGATCCTCAGTTAACATTGCTTCATCTTGTTGAGAAATTCACCGTTGAAGCAGAAAAAAAACAGGTGTTGATGAGATAATGAAAAAACCAGTTATCAAAGTAATTCCGTCATGACATTCGGCATATAAGATGAACGATAAGCTTGCCGGCATGAACCCTGATATATCACTGAAATTCATATAAATGAAAAAGCGGCTTTAAGCCGCTTTTTCAATGATCAGATGTCCCCCATTACACCTGACCAGACTCACTGGCGTGAGAAGTTTCAAGAATATTTTTACATTTTTTGTGCCAAAAGCGCAAGGGTATAACCGAAAAAAATATTATATCGTTTTATAATAATAGATTATAATCGTTTCAAGCACTGCGTCGTGAGAGCTGAGTAAATGAATTCTTGTCTCAATTTATTAAGCTTGCTATACATAATGGGACACTCTCCTCCTTTTTGAGACAACACTGCTTTTGACAATAAGCAAACTTCTGCTCTTTATGGGTGAACTCGTGAAGAGCCTCAAGCTCCAATACAAGGGAAAAAATTCTTTGATGACCATAAAGAGTCTTGCCGGTACGTCACAGATTTTGGTGAACAAGCCTTGTTATAACTGGTTGTGATGTAAGTTTTGTTGGTCCGGGGGGCTAATGAGTGTTAAGAAAAAGTAAGTAAAAGCACCCGGCGCTTCATTGCGGGAAGGTGCTTTTACTGCAAAAAAAAATTACTTTTTCGGAGCAATAACCGAAGTGACGCTCTGCACTACCTGACCAAGCGTGTTAGTTGCGCTGCCTAGCAGATCAATAGCGGTCTTGCCAAGAGGTTCTATAGCCTGTACAGTACCTTTAACCCCTGAGCTCAAGAGTTCAAGAGATTGCTGAACAAGTGAACTGCTTGCATTCAGCATATTAGCGACTGCATTTGTGAAATCGTTGTTTGTTTCGTTTGCCATGGATGTTTTTGATTATGATTATTGAAAAATGTTCAGAGGTAAAAGGTGACGCCGATATCTAAATGGCTAACTTTTGAAATTTAGTCTATTTTTATTGAACGCACTAAAGAATAATACGCATTATATACAATGTTTGCGTTATAACATTGAGGACTTCTTTTTCTTTAATCACCGGTTCCCCTCCACCAATCAGTCAATTGATCGTTTGTCTTGTGTCTCACAATTTATCCAGAGCGTTCAGAAGGTCAGCTTCAAGATCGTCGGCATTCTCCAGTCCTATCGAGAGGCGCACAAGGTTGTCGGTGCACTTTCTCCGGCGCCGCTCCTCTTCCGAAAGGGGTCCAAGAGTCATTTTTGCGGGCGAGGCAATCAGTGATTCAACGCCCCCGAGACTGTCGGCAAGCACAAACAGTCTAATGTTTTCTATAAGTTTTTCCACCGCAGGGAGGCCGCCTTTCAATGCAAAAGTCAGCATTCCCCCGAATCCGCTCATCTGCTCTTTTGCCAGTTCATGCTGCGGGTGCGACAAAAGTCCTGGATAGAATACCTGTTCCACTGCTGGGTGCTGTTCAAGAAATCTGGCCAGCTGCAGGGCACTTGCCTCATGCTCCTTCATGCGTATTTTCAGGGTTTTCAGACCGCGCAGAATAAGCCAGCTGTCCCAGGGAGCTGGAATGGCTCCGGCTGCGCCCTGATAATTTTTTATTTTTGTATGCAGAGCAAGGTCAGAGGTGATGACAGCTCCGCCGATCACATCGCTGTGACCACCGAGGTATTTGGTGGTACTGTGTACAACAATATCGGCTCCGAGTTCGAGAGGCCTCTGAAAGTATGGGCTTGAGAATGTATTGTCCACTGCAACAAGAATGCCCCGCTCTTTAGCCAGACGTGAAATAGCACGAATGTCAGTGAGCTGAAGCAGGGGATTGCTGGGTGTTTCGAGCCAGATCAGTTTTGTTTCCGCTGTAATGCACGCTTCATAACTCTCGGTTGATTCGCTTGCAGCGTAGAAAGTGTTGACACCCCATGGACGCATCAGCTGCTCAAAAGTACGGTAGCTGCCGCCGTATATATCAAGTCCGGCAACAATATGGTCGCCGGGTTTCAGTACCTGAAGCGCTGCCAGAGATGCTGCAACTCCGGAAGCAAAAGCTAAACCAAAGCGACCGTTTTCAAGAAGAGCGAGGGTTGATTCCAGTGCTTTTCTTGTTGGATTGCCAATTCTGGAGTAGAAAAATTCACCACGATGTTCCAGATCTTCACGCTCGAAGGTTGAAGTTTGGTAAACAGGAACAGTAACCGATCCGGTTTGAGGGTCAGGAGTTTGTCCATCATGAATGGCAAGAGTTTCAAACTGCATGTATTGTTTCTCGTTACGGATGTTGTAGTTATCGGTGACAAAGATAAGCGATATTTTCCTTTTTCTGTAACAGTGAGGTGTGTTTCACTTTTATCGGCAATGTAAACGATATTATCGACGCTGGATATGATTGATCACCTCAGCCAGTCGGTCAATCTCATCCTTGGTATTGTAGAAAGCCAGAGACGGCCTTATTGTCCCTTCAACTCCGAACCGTCGTAACGATGGCTGTGAGCAGTGATGACCGGTACGGACTGCAATACCCTCGCGGTCAAGCAGTTTGCCAGCCTCTTCATTAGGGAGATTGTTCAGCACAAACGAGACCACACCAACCTTGTTGCGTGCGGTACCGATGATGCGCAATCCCGGAATCCGGATGAGCTTTTCCGTAGCATACTCGGTCAACTCATGCTCATAACGGGCTATGTTGTCAAGCCCGATTTTGCGCACATAGTCAAGCGCTGCTCCAAGTCCGACGGCATCACCGATCGATGGCGTCCCGGCTTCAAATTTTGCAGGTGCCTCGTTGAAGATGGTCTCCTCAAAACGCACATCCTGAATCATGTTGCCGCCACCCTGCCATGGAGGCATAATTTCAAGCAGTTTTCGCTTACCGTAAACAACACCAATGCCGGTTGGTGCAAAAATCTTGTGGCCTGAAAAAACAAAGAAATCAGCATTGAGATCCTGAACATTAACCGGTATATGGGCAACCGACTGTGCCCCATCAACCAGCACCTTTGCGTCAAACCGCTTGGCCAGCTGTATCATCTCCCTGACTGGTAGAATGGTTCCAAGGCCGTTTGATGCGTGGGTCAGTGAAACTAACTTTGTTTTAGGTCCGAGCAGCTTGCTATACTCTTCCATGATAATCTCGCCCCGGTCGTTGACCGGCACAACCTTTATGCGCGCCCCTTTTTCCTGAGCCAGCATCTGCCATGGAACAATATTGGCATGGTGCTCAAGGATGGAGAGCACAATCTCATCACCCGGCTGAATAAACTTCCGACCCCAAGTCTGCGCAACAAGATTGACACCCTCAGTAGTCCCTCTCACATAGATGATTTCCGATGCTGACCCCGCACCGATGAATTGCCTTATTTTCTCTCTGGCACCTTCATAAGCATCGGTGGCACGGGCAGCAAGGGTGTGTGCACCACGATGGATGTTCGAGTTGTCGTTAGCGTAAAACTGTGCTACAGCGTTGATAACGCTGAGCGGCTTCTGTGTTGTGGCGGCATTGTCGAACCAGACAAGCTGTTTTCCATGAATTTTCTGGTGAAGAACAGGAAAGTCCTTGCGAATGGTAAGCACGTCAAAGCCTTCAGACTGATGAATTGGTGCTTTAGGTTCACGCAAAAAATAATAGCGCTCTCTGGGTGCTTCAGGTACACTGAACGGTAAAGGCCTACTGCCTGCTGCCGACTGCTTACTGCCAACTGTTCCATGGCTATGCGTCTGAGGGTTTATTGCCGAATAGGCATCTGTTGTTGTGGTCTGATTTTGAGCTGCTGAATAGAGCAGTCTGAATGAAAAATCATCTTCAGCTGGCAGTCCCCCGTTCAAAATTGCAAAAAACGGAGTAATGCATTCCGGATCAGCTTCAGAAAAACGCTCACCACTTTCCGGTTTTGGAGGCAGGTCTCGGCGGATAAACTGGTCGAGACCGTAAGAACCATCCGTGTTTTCTGAATAGTTCTGCTGCTCGGTCAGCTTGTTGGCATGATGTCCCAGTGGTTCCTGCTTTTTTTTATGGGAGCCGGGCAGAAAATAGAAGTCATGCGATTGTATTTCCGGAACCGCCTCAGAAAAATAAGGAAGGTTTGGATGTAAAGGCAATTCCTGCTGCCGAAGATGATTTCCCGGTTCCCCGGCTAAAACAGTTTTATCATGTAAGGTATCAGCACCCGAAGAAGGCGTCGTTGCGGCATCGGTTTCATGTCTCGGGACGGAGCTGGCTTCGGGCACTTCATTGAACAGTCGGCTTGCAATTTGCGCAATGAATGTCGGGTTCAGCGCTTCACTCTCGATTCCCGGAATGTGTGTTTGCTCATATTCTCTCGGCATAAGTCACAATGGTAATTTATGGAGACAACCTTCCTGCAAAGCCTGAAAAGGTTTTCTCTATAGCGGTTTTTGCAGTGTATTTCTATTTTGTTTTTGTGCCTGACTTACGGTGTTCATAATCGTGATAGTATCCCACCTCAACATTTTCAAGGACGGCCAGCGCATCATCGGTCAAAACCGCAAGTGACGAGTAGAGTGTCAACAAATAGGATGCCACACCAAGCTTGTCAAGCCCCATAAGCCTTGCTGAAAGGCTTGGGCTGATTTCGCCAGGAATTCCGGCCTGATGCAATCCAACCACCCCCTGCTCATTTTCACCGACACGAAGCAGGATAATGCTGGTTGTGCCATGACCTGACTTGTTATTCTTGCTGATTTCAAGCTTGTCGCTTGCAATGAGCGGTACACCTCGCCAGGTAAGGACAGGAGTTCCGAACAGGTTGATGGTCGCCGGCGGCACACCGCGCCAGGTGCATTCACGCTCGAAAGCTGCAATGGCTTTTGGATGAGCGATAAAGAATGCAGGTTTCTTCCATACTTTTGTGAGCAGATCGTCAAGGTCATCAGGCGTCGGCGTGCCGTAGCGCGTGCTGATACGCTGTCCGGGATCGACCGAGTGAAGCAGGCCGAACTCCCTGTTGTTGATGAACTCCCACTCCTGACGCTCTTTGATACCCTCGATAGTCAGGCGCATCTGCTGCTCTATCTGATTGTATGGCTCATTGTAAAGGTCGGAAACACGGGTATGGACACGAACAACAGTCTGTATGGCCTGAAGCGAATATTCCCGAGGTTTGTTTGAATAATCCACATAGGATTCAGGGATCTCCACATTTTCAGCAAATCCCGCAACAAGATCAATGTGCTTTTCACCGTGAGTATTGACGGTAGAACGTATTTTCAGGTACTCTCCGACTGCTTTTTCAAATGTCTCCTTCAACGAGGGTGATTCCTTGAACAACTTTTCAATATCGTTGTTCGAAAGGGAGAAGAATGATCCTGGAGTAATGGTACGGATGGTAACCGATGACGGTTTTTCTGAAACCAGATCCTCTTCACCAAAGTACTCCCCCTCAGAAAGCAGTGCAATTCGAAGGTCTTCTCCATGCAGTCCCTTGCTTAAAATCTCAACCTGGCCGTGAGCAATGATAAAAATCTTATGACGATCCTCACCTTCAAGAAGAAGGGTATTGCCAAGTTCAGCTTCTTCAAGTACAAACTTTCCTGCTATTTTTGCGATGATTTCATCCTCAAACGATGCAAAAAGCGGAATGCTTTTCAAGGCATCAGGGCTGAATGATGCTATCCCTTCATGAAAATCTATTCCGATTCGTTCGGGTTTCTGCAGCTCAATTTTTGTTCGGTTGACACGGTAGGTGCCGGATGAAACATGAACCCACGGGAGCAGCTTCAAAAGCCATCTTGGGGTTATGGACATCATCTGGGGAGGTGTCTTGGTCGTATTCGCCAGATTTCTTGCGACATGTGTTGTTACACTGCGCTGAAGCAGACTGCTGGGTTCCTGTTGTGGGTTTGACATGGGTAATCGAAAAGTTTAAACGTATTTAGATAGAAAGTTGATTTTATTAAACAGTATGAAGCTGTCTTTACAGGTCAAATACCAAGTCCGTCGGTAAAGCTGCTTTCAACGGCTTTCTGCTGCAAAACCCTGGAATTCGGCGGAACACTTTTTGTCTGCCACACGTTGCCTCCGATCACGGAGTTTTTGCCGATGGTAATTCTTCCAAGGATATTGGCGTTTGAGTAAATAACCACGTTATCTTCAATAATCGGGTGACGGGGCACATCCTTTGCCGGATTTCCGTCCTCGTCGAGAGCAAATTTTTTCGCGCCAAGCGTTACTCCCTGATAGAGACGGACATGATTGCCAATGATGCAGGTTTCGCCAATGACAACACCTGTGCCGTGATCGATGCAGAAATAATCGCCGATATGCGCTCCCGGATGAATGTCAATCCCTGTTTCCGAATGGGCCATTTCAGCGATGATTCTCGGAATAAGGGGGACACCAAGCGACAAAAGGGTATGTGCAGCTCTGTAATTAATCATGGCCCGGATGGAGGGATAGCAGAAGATGATCTCCCCATGGTTTTTAGCAGCCGGATCGCCATCATAAATAGCCTGGACGTCAGTACATAATTTTTTTCTGATATCAGGTAAGATTTCGATGAATTGGCTTGCGGTTTCGGCAGCATATTCAGCAGCGTTCACGCTGCCATTGCTCACATTGCCGAACTGATGAACACTGAGAATCTGTTCGTTAAGCAATCCATAGAGTCTTTCGATCCTTACACCAAGCAAATGAGAGATGGACTGATGTTGCAGTACCGGCCCTCCAAAATAACCAGGGAAAACGATGGAGCGGAGCAGTTCAACAATCTCTTTCAGCTTCTCAATCGACGGTAAAAGGTGTTCATTATTCGGTAAATAATCGAATTCCGAATCCCCTGAATGGGATAAGAGCTGTATAGTCTCTTCAATGATAGTGCCGGTTTTTGGTTCCATGATCACAAACCTCCTGAACCGGATATGTTTCCGGTTATTAAGCCATTCTTATTAAAAATACCTCTGTCAAGACAAGCCGGCAAGATCGTCGTTCGTTCTCTTGCCGGATATTCCTGGCCCAGGGTTCAGATGTTGACCTGCTCTGGTTCGAACTGGTAGAGAAGTGTAGACAGGTAGCGCTCGCCGGTATCCGGCAGGATGACGACAATCCGTTTTCCCTTATTTTCTTCACGTCCTGCAAGCTGCAAGGCGGCGTAAACGGCTGCTCCTGAAGAGATTCCCACAATGAGGCCTTCAGTTCGGGCCAGTGTACGGCCGGTGCGCAAAGCATCTTCGTTTTTTACAAGGATAATGTCATCAATAATACCGGTATTCAGGATTGCAGGAATAAAACCGGCACCGATACCCTGAATTTTATGGGGCCCTGGTTTACCTCCGGAAAGAACCGGGGAATCATAGGGTTCGACAGCAACGATTTTAACATTCGGGTTCCGCTGTTTGAGTACCTCTCCAACACCGGTTATAGTGCCACCGGTTCCTACGCCGCTGACAAAAATATCAACGTTTCCGTCGGTATCCTTCCATATCTCTTCAGCCGTCGTCTTGCGGTGAATCTCTGGATTTGCAAGGTTTTTGAACTGTTGCGGAACAAATGAATTTGCATACTCCCCGTTAAGCGCTTCTGCTTTTTTAATTGCTCCAGTCATTCCCTCAGGGCCAGGTGTCAGCACAAGTTCGGCGCCAAGAGCCTTGAGCAGATTTCTGCGCTCAATACTCATGGTTTCAGGCATGGTAAGAATAAGACGGTATCCTTTTGCTGCGGCAATAAATGCCAGGGCTATGCCGGTATTGCCGCTTGTCGGTTCAATGATGACGGTATCCTTGTTGAGCAATCCCTTTTGTTCAGCGTCTTCGATCATTGAAAAACCAATGCGGTCCTTGACACTTCCGCCGGGGTTGAAGTATTCCAGCTTGGCAATTATGGTTGCCTGAAGCTTATGCTCATTATTGTAATTTTGAAGCTCGAGCAATGGTGTGTTGCCGATAAGGTCAGTCAGTTTTTTTGCAATGCGTCCCATAGCTGTTGATTGTTTTGTCGTTTGAGAGAAGCTTAAAGATCATCAATAACTGTATAACTGGAAATCCCCTTAAAGGGCCATCTTTTATACCGCAAATATGGTATGTCAGATATGGTATTCGATATTATCGATCAATCCGGCTTTGATGGCATACATTAACAGTTCCGGGCTGCTTGAAACCCCGAGTTTCCGAAAAATATTTTTTCGGTGTGTCATCACGGTATGAAAACTGATATGTTTTTTTGTTGCTATTTCTTTTGTTGACAAGCCGGCTGCAATCATGCGGATTATTTCAATTTCTGAAGAGGTCAGCAGACTGGCGTCTTCATGTGGCCCGTCTTTTTTAAGAAGAATATCCAGCACATCGCCTGAATAGTATTTTTTCCCTTTTAACGCAGCTTCGATAACATAAAAAAGTTCATCCCGATCATCGGTTTTAAGAACAATATTTCTAATGCCGGCATCATGTAACTCTTTTATTTTTATGTTGGTTATTGAATTTGTCAATATAACGATTCCCATCTCTGGATGTTTTTTTCTAAGATCTTCAAGATCGCTGATCGAATCATAATCGAAGAGGGTATAATCCGTGATGATGAGCGAAATCTTCTCTGTTTGCAGATACTGTTGCAATCCGGCTTTTGTCGATACAGTAACGAAGGTCTGGTAAAGCGGCGACAAGAGAGATCGCAGCGCTTCATTGGTTAAAAACTGCGTATCAGCCAGTACAACAGAAATGTTATGAATAATTTTAGTCATTATCAGATACCTGCTCCGTTTTCAAAAACATCCTGAATCATTTTCAGCGCTTTGGTTTCGTTGGGGCCATCGATCGTTACCTGAAGCGTGGTGCCGAGAATGGCACAAAGAGCAAGCACCTCAAAGTAAGATTCTGAGTTGGCTTTTTCTCTGTTCTTATTTTCAAAAAGAACAGAGCATTGCTGTTCCCGCGAAATTCTGAGGATCTTTCCAAGATACCCGAAAATACAGCCCGTCAGGTATCATTACGGTGAGATGCTTGTTTATCATTGTCTTTATTGTGATAAAAAAAATATAAAAGCGACTACTTTTTAATCAGCTTCGATAACCAGCTTGCTTTTTGTGTCTCCTCTGTATGAAGCACCTCATCAAGAGCCTCAATCAGATCATCCGGATGTTCCAGACCTACGGAAAGGCGGATCAGATCGGGTGACAGGCCGCTCTGGAGCTGCTGTTCCGATGATAGCTGGCTATGAGAGGTGCTTGCCGGATGGAGAATAAGGCTTTTAGCATCGCCGACATTGGCCAGATGCGAGAAGAGCTTAATGTTATCGATAATTTTTACAGCGGCTTCATAACCGCCCTTTACGCCAAAAACGACGACACCGCCAAAGCCGTTTTTCAGATCTGTTGAAGCCTTGGCATGCGAAGGGTCATTTTTCAGTCCCGGATAACGTACCCAGGCAACTTCCGGATGTTGCGAAAGATGTTCGGCAACTTTGAGAGCGTTTTCAGAATGACGGGCAACCCTGAGCGGCAGGGTTTCGATACCCTGAATAAAAATCCATGAGTTGTCGGGGGAAATGCTCGCTCCGAGGTTTCTGAGTGGTACAGTACGAACCCGAAGGGCAAATGCAATCGGTGCAAGCGGTTCAGGAAGATCGGTGGCCCAGCGAAGTCCGTGATAGTTTTTGTCTGGTTCGGTAAAAAGAGGGTGCCGGCCGCCTTTCCAGTTGAAACGTCCTGCATCGGTAATGATGCCGCCTATACCGGAACCATGACCGCCAAGCCATTTGGTGAGAGAGTTGATAACAATATCGGCACCAAGGTCGATAGTTTTGAGCAGGTAAGGTGTCGTAAAGGTTGCATCGACAATCAGCGGAAGCCCGTTACGATGTGCGACCTCTGCAATGGCCTTGACATCGGTGTAGTCGAGTACCGGATTGCCGATGGTTTCAATAAAGATAGCTCTTGTTTTATCAGTGATTGCTCGCTCAAAATTTGCAGGGTCTTTAGGATCGACAAATGTAACATTGATGCCAAGTTTTGGGAGAATGGCATCAAACTGGGTATAGGTGCCGCCGTAGAGATTATTCGCTGAAACGATTTCATCACCGGCTTCAGCCAAAGTAATGATGGCATAAAATATAGCTGCAGTGCCTGATGCCAGGGCAACGGATGCGGCGCCGCCTTCAAGCTGGGTTACCCGCTGTTCGAGAACATCGGTAGTCGGGTTCATCAACCTGGTGTAGATATTCCCGAGTTCTTTCAGCGCAAAAAGGTTTGCCGCGTGTTCAGTGTTTTTAAAGAGATACGAACTGGTACGGTAAACTGCTACTCCTCGTGACTGGGTAGCATCGACAGTCTGACCTGCATGAAGGGCCAGAGTTTCAAAGCGGTAATTCTTTTCACTCATTGGTAATACTCCTTGTTTTTTTGTTGTTATTGTTTTTTTAAAATCTTCATTGAACATGCGGCGACGGCAAGATTCGAACTTGCGATTAGTATAGGTTTTGCAGACCCCAGTTTGAACCTCTCACCCACGTCGCCAAGGAAAAACCGCTTCAGGCTTCATCGCTTATTACCTCTGGTTGTTTCGCCTGATTACCAAAAAATTTGTATCGTTGCAGCTTAAACTGGTAAAAAAGGAAGCATCCAAAACAGAATCCTAAGAGAGCTATAGTTGCTGCAACAGCAACAAATCCTGATAAGATCCATCCCGTTAAAGGTGCACCTGCGAGAAAGGCGATCTGGGCTCCACCGAGCAGAATTGCGGCAATAGAGTTATTGAACCGCATAAGTTTCGGGTCTTCAATGGGTGCGTTTTTATTTCGCTTCGCGAAAAGTCGTGATCCGATTATAAAAATAAGGCTGCCGCTTTTACCGAATACTACGGCTGATAGAATGATTAAAAACAGCAGTGTGATTATTATTGGCTGCTGAATGATAATGGCGATCGAGATGCCGCCAAGCAATACCGCCCTGTTCAGTTTGACAATCGGCAATGGAATGCCAGCACAGGTGGCAGATGGTTTTATTTCTGACATAATATTTATCCTTTGGTTGTTGTGATGCTTAAACTGAAATAAAAAAAGCCGGTTCTGACATTCAGAACCGGCTTTAAAGACTTTACGTACTCCATTGAATCATACTTGAGTTACGTCATACTCCCCGATATCCTTTTGTCAGAATGTTTCAGCAAAGCCCAACAGCAGCAGCACATTATGTAGATGGACGAGGTCTCTGATGTCATGATTCGTGTTCCTGTTTGAGTATCGTTAACAATTGTTAACTCTTTTTTCGGAAGTTTCCAAAAATTATTTCCTTTTTCCCCCTTTGTCATTCATTCAGAAAACGTGTCTGAATGAATGATAAAGGGGGTGATCTGCAGGTTTAATTTATTCCGAGGATGACACTTGATGCTTTAAATACAACACATGCTGTATCTCCCTCTTTCAGCTCAAGTTTTTCAGAACTGCCATGAGTAATAATGGCGGAGATAACGTTGCCCCCTCCAATTTCAACATCAACCTCAGTGCTTACAGGACCTTCAATCAGCTTGCTGATCTTGCCTGGTATAACATTGCGCGCACTTAACTTGGTATCGTGCAGCTCCTGGGCGATAATGATTGAACTCGATTTAATAATGGCATAAGCATTCATGCCCTCTTTCAGGCTGAGATTGTCCACTGCACCATTGGTGATAATTGATGCAATACGGGTTTCTCCGCTGATCATGAGGATAACTTCAGCGTTTACCGCACCTCTTGTGATTTTTTCAATAGTGCCTGAAAAAACATTGCGTGCACTGATTTTCATTGATATCATTCTTAAAAATTGATAGAGATTATTGGCTTCTCCAAGACGTCCTTCAAGATTCCGGAGAAACTTTCGGTGCTCTTCCTGAACAACCTGAAACTGCTCGGTAACTTTTTTCCCCTCTTTTGTCAAAACGGTACCTCCACCGCCTTTTCCGCCAGTAACCCGATCCACAAGCGGTTTCTCGGAAAGGTTATTGAGCGTATTGACAAGCTGCCATGCTGTTTTATAACTGATGCCGACAGCTTTGGCTGCACTGTTGATCGATCCGAGCTCATCGATTTTTTCAAGCAGGGCTATGCGGTCACCCCCAAGAAACTTGTTCTCTGCTTTCTGAAACCAGATAGAGGCCTCAAGCCCTATTTCTTCTTGTTTGCATTTCACCCTGCAGTACTTAAGCTCTCGATTATAAAGACTTTCCCTTAAGGGACCGGCTCTCAACTTCGCAAATCCCAAAGCACAATATGGTTTTTAATATACTTATTCTGAAGAACGGGTAAGTTAAAATTCGCAGCTGAATCTAAAAAAAAGAGCTGCTTGAAAACGACTGGTTGGCAAAAAAACAACATCATTTCACCACAAGCAACCTGTTCAGCTTTCTTTCTCTATTTCTCACGATATTCCCCGAAAAGCCAAAAGTTGAAACTTGATGTATGGGGTTACGATCAAGTAATCCTGCATGAACGCGACATCCGAAAAGAAAGTGGCATATTCGCTACGCTGAGAACGAACAGAGCATTGCGAGAGCAGTTTTTGGAAAGGCTCTCTCAAATCATTGCTGATGCGCCCATACAGCTTATCACATCAATCATTGACAAGCCTAAACTGCTGATCAAGTACACGAATCCCATCAACCCCTACGAGTTGGCATTACGTTTCTGTATGGAAAGGGTTTTGAGCTACTTGAGCAGTCAAGGAGAGACCGGGAAACGATTACATGTACTTCTCGAAGCACGAGGAAAAATTGAGGATGCCCAGCTTGAGCTTGAGTTTCGGCGCATTTGTGCCAACCAGTGCGATTGGTATTACAAAGTGATGGATTTTCAAGCAATGAAGTTCGAACCTGTTTTCGTTCCAAAAGCAAGCAACTCAACCGGTCTGCAAATAGTTGACCTCGTCGCACGGCCACTGGCACTTCAGTACTTGCGACCAACTCAATCCAACAGAACCTACGAAATTCTCAAAAGCAAAGAGCTGAACAGAAAAATTTTCCCATAAAAACAAAGAGGCCCCGGAAATAGTCCAAAGCCCCATTGTCGACCGAGAAAAGCCCAATCCTTTGCTTTGACTATACCTGAAAATGGCTCATTTTGCAAATGATTTCTTTTCAGAATCAGCTGCTAACACCTTCCATGGGATGGGATTGGGGACGTTCATGACTAACTGTATTTAAGGTAAGAGGTGACGATATTCATCCTGCATGACATACGATTATAACGATAGCTAAAAAAAATCGGTGTGCTGTCTTTTGTGTTCAGACAGCACTAACCGAATCGTGTTTCAGCTTATCAAGTGCGCTTCGCAGGCCTCGCCTTCTTCAAGTGCCTCAAGAATTTCGTCTATTTTATCCTCACTGTCAATCTCTCCATACCAGAAATTTTCAGGATAAATGACCACGACAGGTCCTTTTTCGCAGATGTTGAGGCAGCCGGTTGCCGAGACGGCTACGTCGGTCATGCCACGGTCTGAAAGTTCGCTTTCAAGGTAGGGGATAAGGCTCAGCGACTCTTTTTTATGGCAGATACCTTGAGGTGTGCCCTGAGCACGGAAGCTTGCGCAGACGAAAATGTGATGTTTTGGTTTGTCCATGGTAGTGTTTTGTATGTGTTACGGTTACTGAATATGTATGATGATTGTTATCGTGGCATCGGGTTCGTTATCCGCAGCCGCCTCCGGTTCCCGAACAGCTTGATCCGCAGGCATGGATTTGACTGCTTTTCATAAGATGTTTCAGATCCTGGCCGTTAAAGACACCGTGCACAGCTTCTTCTATTACTCCCTCAAGAACCATGACGTCGATACCTTTTGCTTTCATGACTTTAGTAGGGGAGTCCCCGGCACCATTGACGATCAGCGCTCTGCAATCGTGCAGAGTGTCAGCAAGCGCCTCCCACCGTTGTTGACCTCCGCCGGCAGGTGGTGCTGTTCGGGAATCAACAAGAATACAGTCGCCGTTTGAATGGTTGAAGCCGTAAATCAAAAAGCGATCTGCCTCACCGAGGTGCTGGTTGATCAGTACGCCTTCCATGCTGCTCACAGCAACGTAGGGGCGCTTTTCCAGTGGATTTTTAGGCAACGCTGCAGCCTCGGCGAGCTTCTTCATCATCTCTTCGTTGTTGAGTTCACCGATAATACCGACTGCATCAGCGCGGCACCGTGCGCAGTGCTTCATTTGCGGCAGGTACTCGCTTGTTGCAGTCTGAATTTCTGCTACCATTTCCAAAGAGGGCTCTTCGATGTTTTCAAAAACAGTTTCCGTTGTACTGTAATAGGGTAGACAGTTCAGGATGTCTGCTCCCAGTTCAGCCACTTTTGATGCTACAGCTATAACATGAGCATCGTTGATGCCTGGAATAATAATCGAGTTCACTTTAGCGGTTATACCCGCTGCCTTTAGCTTTTTAAGGGCCTCAAGCTGGTTCGCTATAAGAACTTTCGCGGCTTCAACGTCACGGTACATTTTCTTTTTGTATCTGACCCAGGCGTAGACCTCTGCACCTATTTCAGGATCGATTGCGTTAATGGTAATAGTGACGTGGCTCACCTTCAGTTCCGCAAGTTCATCGATATAAGGCAGCAGCTCTAAGCCGTTAGTTGCAACACAAAGGAGCATTTCAGGATATTTTGCTCTTACCAGTCGGAGTGTTTCCATGGTTTCGTCCGGATTGGCAAAAGGGTCTCCAGGTCCGGCAATTCCGACGACGGCAATATTTGGTGAGAGCACTAATGCCTGTTCCAGATAATGGAGAGCCTGCAATGGCGAAAGAATCCGGCTTGTTACGCCGGGACGGTTTTCGTTCATGCAGTCGAATTTACGATTGCAGTAGTTGCACTGGATGTTGCATTTCGGTGCAACAGGGAGGTGGATACGTCCGAATTTATGTCGTGACGCATCGTTGAAACAGGGGTGGTTTTCTATTTTTAATGACATGGTGTCCTCCCTTTACATGTAAGTATAGCCAATTGATGAAGCGTTCTGGCGCTGTTCAATAACACTGTTGACAATCCGGTCAAACAGTTCCTGTGTACCTCTATATCCGAGATGATGCATTCTCTGGCCTCCGAACCGGTCGTGAATCGGAAAGCCGAGTCTCAGCAGCGGGATATTGTTTTTTCTTGACATGGTATAGCCTTTACTGTTGCCGATTAGAAAATCGGGGTTCAGTAATTTGGCTTCATCTTCGATATCGACAAAGTCAACGCCTTCACGCACCTTGATTCCCAACTCTTCCATGTTGGGAACAAGTTCTTTTATGCTTTTTCTCAAGAGACCGCTTTTTCCTCCCGAAGCACAGAGTACGGGGATTATGCCGATTTCACTGAGAAATGCTGCCATGCCCACCACAAGGTCTTCCTCGCCGTATATGATGACTTTTTTCTCAAAAACATATTTATGTCCGTCAGCATAAGCATCAATCAGCCGGCGACGTTCCTCATCATATTTTTCTGGACGCTCTTGTTGGGTGAGTGTTTCGAGCAGAGTGAAAAATTTGTCGCTTTCCTTGATGCCGATCGGTAGTGCCATATGATATCGTGGTACACCGAATGTCTCTTCGAGAAAGCCCGCAGCCGATTTTGACGCATCAAGCGTTGAGCCGAACTCGATGCTTGCTATTGCACTGCCCGCCATAGCTATTGCGCTTGCGGGCGTGCCGCCTGGGGGGATGCGGTGATATTCACCCCAGGGACCACCGTCCATAGTTTGCGAATAGTCAGGCAGAAGCATGTAGGGTACCTTGAAATCTTCAAGAATTTCCTTGAGGTGCCGAATGTCTGCCGGTGAAACCATGTTCGGGAAGATGTTGATCAACTTTTTCTGAGCTCCCTGTTCAGCAAGAGTTTTGACGGTTGCCCGAACAGCGGCATGAAAACCGTCAATATGACTGCCCATATAGCTCGGTGTAGAGGCATGTATCATGATCGGCATCGGCGAGCCGTTTTTAAACTCCGCTTGATACTCGCGAAGGATCATAGGAACATCATCCCCGATTGTCTCGCTCAGGCAGGTGGTGGCAACACCTATAACTTCGGGCTTATACTGTTTACTGACGTTTTTCAGGCCAATTTTAAGGTTATGACTTCCTCCGAACACGGCGGTCTCTTCATGAAAGTTCGATGAAGCGATATCGATTGGTTCCTTGTAATGGCTTATCAGGTAACGACGTATATAGGTCGCGCACCCTTGTGAGCCGTGCAGGAACGGAACGCAATTTTCTATTCCTCTGAAAGCGAGGCATGCTCCGAGAGGGTTGCAGAGCTTACAGGCGTTCTGTGTTGCGGTTTTTGCGTGCTTCATACCTTGACTCCTTTTCGTGGAGCGAACTGCCATACCGGACTCATGACCGATTGATAGACCTCCAGTGCAAAATTATACATACCGACAAATCCGGCGAGAGGGATTTTCCTCTCATGGTTATGATCGCAGAATCCGATGCCGAGCTTGAAGGCGATCGGCCGTTCTTTAACACCCCCGATAAGCAGGTCTGCCTCTTTTTCTAAAATGAATTTCGAAAGTTCTACAGGGTTTGAATCATCTACGATCACTGTTCCTTCATCGCACATCTCCTTGAGTCGTGCGTAATCATCCTTGTTGCCTGTCTGTGATCCGGCCAGTACTACCGACATGCCGATTGAACGGAGTGCCTTGATAAGCGAAAATGTTTTAAATGCACCACCGACATAAATCGCAGCCTTCTTGCCGGTAAGTGCTTTTTTGAACTTCTGAAGTGAAGGATAAAGCTCTTTTACCTCCTCACTGACAACCTGCTTCGCAGCTTCCATAATGTCCGGACGCTCAGGGAAATGTTTTGCGACATCATAGAGCGATTTTGACATATCCTCAATCCCGAAGTAGGAAACCCGGATATAGGGAATACCGTATTTCTGTTCCATCTCTTTGGCAAGCCAGGTCATGGACCCGGAGCACTGAACAACGTTGAGCGATGCACCATGTGCTCGTCTTACAGCATCGATTCGTCCGTCACCGGTCAGGGTCGAAACAACTTCGATACCCATTTTTTCGTAGTACTTCCTGATAATCCAGGCTTCGCCAGCCAGGTTGAATTCGCCAAGGATATTGATGCTGTATTTGCTTATATCCTCAGTTGATCCTGTTCCGATAAGCTTCATCAAGGCATGGCATGCAGCTTTGTAGCCATCTTTTTTGGTGCCCTTGAACCCTTCTGAATGGACCGGCAGCACTGGAATTCCAGTCTCTTTCGCAACTTTTTTGCAGACAGCCTCAATATCGTCACCGATAAGACCTACAATGCAGGTCGAATAAATAAAGGCGGCTTTTGGCTTATACTTCTCAATCAGCTCAATGAGCGAATGGTAAAGTTTCTTTTCACCCCCATAAATGACGTCCATTTCCTGCAGATCCGTGGAAAAACTCAACCGGTGCAATTCAGGGCCTGAAGAGACGGCCCCCCGGATGTCCCACGTATAGGCGGCACATCCGATTGGACCATGAACAAGATGAAGGGCATCGGCTACTGGATAGAGTACCACTCTGGAACCACAGAAGACGCAGGCACGCTGACTTACAGATCCTGAAAGGCTTGATGTGTCACAGGAAATATCAATCTGCTCTGCACCTGTTTTCTTTTCGAAGACCTGCTTGTGTCTTCCTTCGAGAATGCTGATCTGTTCCATAGCGTAACCCTTTTAACAATGTTGTACTGCTTTTTTTTACTACATGACCAGTTCAAACTTTTCTTCAAGCGCATCACGATCCTGGCGGTCAAGCAGGGCTGTAAGAATCTTTTCAACCAGTCTCAAGCCGCCGCTGTACCCGACATTCGGAAAGTAACTGTGGCCGATACGGTCGAGAATCGGGAAGCCGAACCTGATGAACGGAACATCTTCGTCACGGGCCATGTACTTGCCATAGGTGTTGCCGATCAGCAGGTCTACAGGCTCATTCTTCATCCACTGGTGAAGCAGAAACATATCTGCGCCAAGCCCGTTTTTGAAGTTTGTTTCCGGTGATCTTGCGTCTAAAATCTCGCGCATGCTTTTTTCAAAGCGCTGGCCGGGAGTGCCGCTGACGATATGGACCGGTTTCATGTTCAGGTCGAGCAAAAACTCAGTGAGCGGAATCAGTTGGTCCGGATCGCCGAACAAGGCAACTTTTTTCCCGTATAAATACTGTTCCATATCTGCAATGACATCGACAAGACGTCCTCTTTCTGCAGTGATCTCCTCAGGGACATTCACACCGGCAATCTGACTGAGTGTCATGATGAATCGGTCAGTTGCAGAAAGACCGATTGGCATGTCAAGCGTTTCAAACGGGACCTTACATTTCTTTTCCAGGGCAATTGCGGCTGGTTCTGCGCTGACGCAGCCGAGTGCAAGCGTATGCAGACTGTCGCCGATGCTTTTTAACTCTGCTATTGTGGTTCCGCCTTTCGGGTAAAACTCGTGCTTGCCGGTCTGTGGTGCATCGAGCACATCCGAAGTGTCCGGAAAGAGAACAATCTTTACGCCGAGCTCTTTTGACAGGCGTTTAATTTCCCGCATGTCCGAAGGTTCCATCCAGCCTGCAATAATGTTGAACTGGTGTTTCTTTGTACCTGTTGAGACAGCAAACTGCTCAGCCATGCCTGTTACCATATTTGCGTAGCCGGTAACGTGCGACCCGATAAAGCTTGGTGTGCTTGCAAAAATAACATGCTTTCCTTCCGGGATTTTGCCGTCATCATTTGCTTTTCTCGTGATCTGCTGCAGGTCATCACCGATGGTTTCAGACAGACAGGTAGAGTGCACTGCAATGATATCAGGATCATAAACCGAAAAGATGGTTTCGATTGCAGCAAGCAGGTTTGCCTGACCGCCGAAAACCGAGGCACCTTCGGTAAATGAACTTGTTGCCGCCATAACAGGCTCTTTGTAGTGGCGGGTCAGAGTGCTGCGATGATACGAGCAGCACCCTTGTGAACCATGGCTGTGAGGCAGGCAGCCATGAATACCGAGCGCTGCATACATGGCGCCGATCGGCTGGCAGGTTTTTGCCGGGTTGATCGTCAGCCCTTCACGCTCTTTAACCTCTTTTGTAGTGTGTCTTAATAGCATAATTCAATAGTCTCCGTTTTCCGATCATTACTGTGTAACGTAACTGGCTTCGATTCCTTTGCTTTTTCCGTTTGTGGCTGGGACTTTCTCCCATGGTGCTTTGATAAGTTTCCATACCGGGTTGTTCACCATGCGATCGATATCTTTGTAGAAGTTCGTTGCGCCAACAAATCCGGTATATGGTCCGCCATAGTCATAACTGTGAAGCTGTTTCAATGGAACTCCCATCTTCTGCACCACATACTTTTCCTTGATACCGGCACAGAAAATATCCGGCTTGTAGATCTCGATCAGTTTTTCGGACTCGTAGTGGCTGAGGTCATCAACAACAAGTGACTTTTTAGTCATCTGCTTCATCATGCCTTCGTAGCCGTTTATTTCAAGTCCTTTTTCCTTAAGGGCCTCAAGCTCAGCCTCGGTTTTCCGCGGATTGTAGAGTTCCGGATCAGCTGTAACCTTCAACTCCTCAATATTTTTGCTGTCGGCATCAACCTTGATTTTTGTCAGCACATCACGTCCTTCGTAGTCATCGCGGTGAGCAAACTCGTATCCTGCGGCAACTGTTGTCATTCCAAGTTCGCTGAAAAGATCCTGGTAGTGATGGGCTCTGGAACCTCCGACAAAAAGCATGGCAGTTTTTCCCTTGGTTCTTGGCAGAATCTCCTCGATAATAGCCTTCACTCTCGGCATCTCCTCGGCAATTACTGCTTCAACTCTGGCCTTTAGCTCTTCGTCACCAAAATATTCAGCAATCTTACGCAGTGATTTTGCTGAGGATTCCGCACCGACGAAGTTGACTTTCATCCATGGGATTCCGTATTTCGTCTCCATCATATCACCCATATAGTTGATTGAACGGTGACAGAGTATCACGTTGAGGTCAGCTGTGTGTGCGTTTTCAATCTGGCTGACCGTTGAGTTTCCGCTGAATGATGAAACCAGAGTAAGTCCTGCTTTTTCGAAAATGCGCTCAATTTCAAAAGCGTCACCGCCGATGTTGTATTCTCCAAGAAGGTTCAGTTTGAACTTCCCTTCACTCGGGGTGTTGTCGCGACCAACCATATGCTTGAAAACACCGTTATTAGCAATGTGGTGGCCTGCCGACTGACTGACACCTCTGTAGCCTTCACAGCTGAAACCGAAAACGTTGCAGTCGCCGAATTTCTCACGCATCTCTTTGGATGCAGCATGAACGTCATCACCTATCAAACCGACCGGGCAGGTCGAGAAGATCGCGATAGCCTTTGGATGGAAGAGGTCATACGCTTCCTGAATAGCCTGTTTCAGCTTCTTTTCGCCACCAAAGACCACATTCTCCTCCTGCATATCGGTCGAGAAGCAGTAAGGAATGAAGTTTGCGTCTGTCAACGACTCTGTTCTTGTCTGGTTACGGCGGGTCAGCCAGCTGTAAAAACTGCAGCCGATCGGTCCATGTGTTATGTTGACGATATCACGTGTAGGTCCGAGTACCACACCTTTACAGCCAGCATAGGAACAGCCGCGCTGTGTGATGATTCCCGGAACGGTACGTACGTTGGCCTGCACTTCTGGAATGACTTCCGGGTCGTTGATGATAATCGACTTGGCGCGTTTTTTGGCAACCTTGGTCGGATATTTCTGTATCAGTTCCTCCCTGACGACGGAAGGATCTGGAAAATTTACGTTCGCTCCCATGTAACTGTCTCCGTTTACACCTTAAAAATTGATCTTCTTAGTTCAGTGCTGCCTGATCCTTTTCTCCTGTTCTTACCCTGATGGTTTCAAGAATCGGGGTTACAAATATCTTGCCGTCACCAGCTTTACCTGTCTGGTTTGTTTTGATGATAGTGTCGATTGCTGTTTTACATAATTCTTCAGGGACGACAACGGTTAGAATTCTTTTAGAAACAAGTCTCGGAGCTTTGCCAAGCTGATCGATTGCTTCCGGGTGACCCGCCTCTGCTCCCTTGAGAATGTCGAAATGAACCTGACCTTTACCACGACCCATAACCCTTCCAGTGGCTGTAAACGCAGGAATTCCTGCATCAATAAGCGCCTGTTTGGTTTCGTTCACCTTGTTGATCCGGATTACTGCAATAATTTCTTTCATGTCAGGCCTCCTCTGCTGATGCAAGTGACGGTTCAGTTTCTTTTTCGCCGGTGCTGATGGTGTAGACCTCTTCGACGGCTGAAATAAAAATCTTTCCATCGCCGAATTTCCCATCCTTACCTGACTTTGCATTATCAAGAATGGCTCTTACAACGAAATCTTTGTCGCTATCAGGAACAACAACGATGAGCATCTCTTTAGGAATTTCATCATAAACCACGTCGCCTACGCGAAGTCCGCGCTGTTTACCACGGCCCACAACTGCTATTTTGGTGACAGCTGGATAGCCGGCATCAAGCAAGCCCTGCATGACTTCATATACCTTTTCTGGTCTGACGATTGTTCTGATCATTAACATGGGTGTGTACTCCGTTTTTTTTAGTTAGCGATACCAAATTCAATGAGAAGCGCTTCAAGTTCTTCGATTTCAAGCGGCTTCGGGATGACAAACATCTTGTTGTCATTAATTTTGTTTGCAAGAGCCCGGTACTCATCTGCCTGTACGTGAGTCGGATCAAACTCAATAACGGTCTGGCGGTTGATCTCGGCGCGCTGAACAAAGTTGTTGCGAGGCACAAAATGGATCATCTGGGTGCCGATCTTTTTGGCAAGTTCCTCAATCATCTGGCGTTCGTTGTCAACATTACGGCTGTTGCAGATAAGACCACCGAGACGGACTCCGCCTGTATCGGCATATTTCAGAATTCCCTTACAGATGTTGTTGGCTGCGTACATGGCCATCATTTCACCAGAACAAACGATGTAGATCTCTTCAGCCTTGCCATCACGGATCGGCATGGCGAATCCTCCGCAGACGACGTCACCGAGAACATCGTAGAAAACATAGTCTAGATCCCACTCATCATCGAAAGCTCCAAGCTGTTCGAGAAGGTTTACCGAAGTGATGATACCGCGACCTGCACAGCCTACACCTGGCTCAGGACCACCGGATTCGGTGCAGCGTGTGTTTTTGTAACCAGCTTTGATGATATCTTCGAGTTCAACTTCTTCACCTTCCTCACGAAGGGTGTCAAGAACAGTTTTCTGCTGAAGTCCGCCAAGAAGCAGTCGGGTTGAATCAGCTTTCGGGTCACAGCCGATAACCATAACTTTCTTACCCATTTCAGCAAGGCCGGCAACAGTATTCTGTGTAGTGGTTGATTTGCCGATACCACCTTTTCCATAAATAGCTACTTTTCTCATATTCGTACTTTTTTAGGTTATCATGGTCTTTGTCATCAGATATTCAGGCGAAGTATTGTTTTCGTCTAAATATATATGCTCTTAATTAGCAATACGCGTGCCAAAGATATTTTTTGTGGACGAATTATTTTCTTGAAAAAAAAGAAGTCGCTCAAACCCTCACTGCTAAAGGGTTTCTGGTGATAGCTATTGGTCAAATTTATTATTTGAGGTCGTAACTGTTTGGTATAAAACGAATTGTCGATGTTGAGGAATATTACAATTAGGTAGGAAATCTAAGGATTATACAATTTGGTATAAAAAATCGTGTTTATTGCAATGTTTAGTCTGTGAAGGTGGGTTCCATTTTGTCTTTCTTAAGTCACGCTGAAATATTTATGTAGAAAGATGTTGGGTGGTTAAAATAAAAACATACAAATATGTAGGATATGCGTCGCGTTATATTTGGAGTAGTCGATTTATTTCAATGATCGGGATCGAATTCACTTTTGAAAGGTGTTATGTTAAGTTCAGTGAGGTCATTTATAATATTGTAATAACCATTATAAATACAGGCAGACCATGCAGACTCGAAAACTTGGTAATACAGACATGTATATAACTTCCATTGGATTTGGAAGTTGGGCCATTGGCGGAAGCAACTGGGCATATAGCTGGGGTGCGCAGGACGACAGCGATGCTATCGGTGCTATTGAGCGGGCTGTTGGGCTCGGTATAAACTGGATTGATACGGCGGCGGTCTATGGGCTTGGACATTCCGAGGAACTTGTGGCGAAAGCTCTGGCAGGTATCAAGAAGAAGCCTTTTATTTTTACCAAATGTTCGCTTGTTTGGAATCATGAGAATCAGATCAGTAGCAGTCTGAAGGCAGATTCGGTAAGACGGGAGTGCGAAGAGAGTCTCAAGAGGCTTGATGTTGATGCTATCGATCTCTATCAGATTCACTGGGCGAATCCTGCTGTTGATATTGAGGAGGGTTGGGAGGAGATGGTTCGTCTGAAAGAGGATGGGCTGGTGCGGTATATCGGGGTATCGAATTTCAGTGTCGAGCAATTGCGCCGCATTATGTCGATTGCTCCTGTTGCCTCCCTACAGCCTCCATATTCGATATTGCGTCCTGCTATTGAACATGAGCTGCTTCCATTCTGTATGGAGCATAATATCGGTGTCATTGTTTATTCTCCGATGCTTTCGGGTATGCTGACCGGGGCGATGACTCTTGAGCGTGTTGCAAACTTTCCTCTTGATGACTGGCGCAGAGGAAACAAGGAGTTTCAGGAGCCTCGCCTCTCTGCTAATCTCGCGCTTGTAGAATTGCTGAAACGCATCGGCTCCCCGCATGGCCGTTCCGCAGGGGAGGTTGCTATTGCCTGGACCTTGCGACACCCAGGAGTTACAGGAGCAATTGTCGGCGGGCGGAATGCAGCTCAGGTTGAGGGTATTATAGGAGCAGAGGCATTCAGGTTAAGCCAGGAAGAGGTTGCGGATATAGAGCGGTTCGTTGCCGATATGCCAAAATAAAACCCATTTTCCGTCCATAAAGGACTTATGGACGGAATTTCCGGTAGTCGATATCAAACTTTTTTATACGGAGACCCATGATTCTGTCAGAGAGCCCTAATTGTATGGCTGCTCTGGACATGTTTCCTTTTGTTCGTTTCAGGGCTTCCATAATCATCTCTTTTTCTATTGCATCCAGTTTCTGTTGAAGTGATCCGGTATAGGGTGTTCCACTGGATTCAGCAGTCTGAAGAGTCGGGGGAAGGTGATATCCGTGAATAACGTTATCCTCGCTCAGAATGACTGCCCGTTCCATGCAGTTCTGCAGTTCCCGAACGTTTCCCGGCCAGTGATATCTCATAAGCATATCGATCGCTGTTGTCGAGATTCGCCGGATTCCTTTCTGGTTTGCAGCGTTGTATTTTTCAACAAAGTAATCTGCAAGCAAGAGGATATCGGTTTTGCGTTCACGAAGCGGAGGAACGGTGATGGGAAAAATATTTAACCGGTAATAGAGATCTTCCCTGAAAAGCCCTTCCCGAATTAATTCTTCAAGATTGCGGTTTGTTGCAGCTATGACCCTTACATCGACTTTTATTGTTTTTGATCCCCCTACCCTTTCAAACTCTTTTTCCTGAATGATCCTGAGTATTTTTGCCTGAATGGGAAGAGTGAGCTCTCCAACTTCGTCAAGGAATATTGTCCCCTTATGGGCAAGCTCAAATCTTCCTTGACGGGTAGCTGATGCGCCGGTGAATGCTCCTTTTTCATGCCCGAAGAGCTCGCTTTCGACTATGCTTTCAGGCAGGGCGGCACAGTTAAATTTAATAAAAGTGTTACTGGCCCTGAGGCTTTTAAAATGAATGGCACTGGCAACCAGCTCTTTTCCAACACCACTTTCGCCCAATACCAGGGTTGTTGCGCTGGTTTTTGCGATCTTGTCAATCATTTTAAAAAGCGAAATCATCGGTTTTGTGTTGCCGATAATGTTTGCTGGACGTTCCACTTCAGCAATGGTTTCTTCGAGGTGCGACTCCTTATGGCGCTTCTGCATCGCAACTGTTTCAGCTGTGGGTTTCCCGTTCTGAGGTTGTTTAGTACTTTCTTCGTGAGCAAGTTGCCGCAGGCGCACCGCCTGTGAAATCATGGCTGCAATAATGGAGAGTTGGTCGACATAGTGCTGCAGCATATCTCTATGCCCGGTATCTGTTTTGGTTTTTTTACCGTATTCATCTCCCGTAAGCGGCTCAAGCTGACGATCCGCGCTCAGGGTTCCAATGATTTCTGTCCCTGCCTTGATTGGAATGCAGATAAAACAAAGGTCCTCTTTTTTTGATTTTGCCCTTGAGCGGGTACGGTCAAGAAAGAGCGGTTCGTTGATAATGCTGGGGACAATGGATGTTTTGCCGGTTTTGACGACCCGTCCGATAATACCCTCCCCAATACGGTAACGACCTCTTTCTTTCTCTTCGATCGTAAGCCCGAATGATTCGTTGATAACAATTTCCCGGGTATCGCGGTTAAGAATCGTGATCATCCCCCTGAGCATGTTCATGTGTTCGGACATGATAAAAAGAACAAGCCTCAACACCTTGTTGATATCATCTTCATTGGTAATCGTTCTGCTTACTTCAGCAAGCAGACTGATACTGCTGTGATCCTCTTCCTGGGCTATAAGCATGGTGCTTGCGGTCTGGTTAATCACTGGTTTACTAAAAGGGTGTTGTAGATGCTTTCAACCTCTTCCGCCCTCAGGGCCCTTTTCTTTTCAGTGGCTGTCCTGCGGACAATTTCAAGCAGTTCACCCGCTTCGCTTCGTGACACCCTAATACCCCTGTTCGAAAAAAAATGTTGTAATGAAGCACTTCCCGAATGTTTTCCGATAACAAGCTCCTGCTGGCCACGACCTACCTGATCAGGGAGAAAAGGTTGATAGGAGAGTGGATTTTTTAGCAGCGCCGAACAATGAATTCCGGATTCATGCTGAAATGCCGATTTTCCAACTACTGCTTTTTGATCCTCGATACCTCTCCCTGACGCTTTGCTTACTGCCTCACAGAGATATAAAAGCTGCCTAGTATCAATAGGTGATTCATATTTTCCCGATAGCTTCAAAGCTATGGCAAGTTCTTCAAGCGCTGCATTTCCCGCCCGCTCGCCAAGTCCGGTAACCGATACACTCACAGCTTTGCATCCAGCTTCAAGAGCAGTATATGCATTTGCCGTAGCCATGCCGAGATCATTATGGGCATGGAATTCAAGAGTTGCATAGCTTATTGATTTCAGCTGCCCTATAAGTTCGATTATTGATGTCGGGGTCGCTATGCCCACCGTATCGGCAATGCGTATTCTATCTGCACCGCATGCTTCGGCATCAAGCACAAAACTTTTCAATAGCTCAGGCTCTGCTCTTGTGGCATCCTGCGCCCCGACGCTGACAAAATTGAAATATTTTTTTGCTTTCGGGACGAGCTCCTGCAACTGTTGCTGTACCCATTCGTAATCTCTTTCCATAAGCTGAAGGTAGAGTGCCGATACAGGAAAACTGATGTGAACTGCTTCCGTGCCACTGAGACGTGCAGCTTCAATATCCTGCCATTTTGCTCTGGCCCAGCTGGTCAGACGTACCGGAAGCTTCAGGGATACAATGTTTCTGATAGTGTTGCGTTCGTCCTCACTGATTGCGGGGTATCCGATTTCAAGTTCGTTTACACCAATATCGGCAAGAAGGCAGGCGATTTCTGTTTTTTCCTTAGCACTGAACACAACGCCCGGAGCCTGCTCTCCATCCCTCAGGGTTGTATCGATTATCCAGGGTTTTATGCTGGAGCGGAAAGATGTCGTGTTTTCTATGCGCATAAGCAAGCTTGTTTTGTCAGCCAGAAAATCACTCTTATTTAAGAAATATTTATTTTGTTCCTTAATTAATAAGGGTATTTATTTAAATGATAATAAAATTTCAGACATTTGCGTGCTATTTTCTTTTATTTTGAGAATAATATTGTTGTGCAGGGTTGATTTTTTGCTGCAACTGAATAATGTAATGGCTGCAATCATGTGAACAATGGGGCGTTTGACGGCAGCAATCAGGAGTTGAGTGCTCCTAACGAGGGGAGTTCCCTGTAGTGTTCATTATAGTCAATGCCATAGCCGACAAGAAAGGTATTCGGTACAATAAAGCCGGTATAGGTAATATCTACAGGGTGTATGCGAGCATCAGGTTTGTCGAGCAGCGTACAGATACTCAGTGAAGCTGGTTTCATATCCATAAGTTCGGCTGTAATTTTCTGTATCGTCAGGCCTGTGTCGATAATATCTTCAACGAGGAGGATATGGTTGTCCGTCAAGGAAAGGTTGTGTTTGATGGAAACTATGCCTGAAGAGGTTTTTTCTGAGCCGTAGCTCGAAGCCTGAATGAAATCGATGGTGCAGGGAATTTTTATCGCACGCAGAAGGTCGGCCGCAAAGATAAAGGCTCCCTTAAGAACTACAACAATATGGAGCGGATTCTCATGCGTCAAGGTGGCAAAATCTTCAGATATAGCGTTACCGATTTCTCTGACACGTTTTTCTATTGCTTCCTCTGAAAAAAGTGAAGTAATGGTATTGTCGTAATTATTGTTTTTCCTCATGTGAAACAGAGAGTAAAATGATTAACTGTTATGTTCGTCGGTGTAACGGTCAATTTCATTCAGATAGAGCAGTTTGTGAATCATGCTGATCGATGAAGCGGTAAATGAGTTTTGTGCTAGCCTGATAATATCGTTGCGATCAAGATGAAGGGCGCTCGCTGCTTCGATATAGTTTTCGTTGATATATCCTCCGAAATAGGCCGGATCATCCGAGTTGACGGTGACCGAGAGCCCTCTGTGAAGCATGGCTTTCAGGTTGTGCTGCTTCATGCTCTCAAATACTCGTAACCGGATATTAGAGAGGGGACAAACGGTGAGCGGAGTTTGATGCTGTACAAGTTCCTCAACCAAACCCTCATCTTCCATGCAATGAACTCCATGATCGATACGGCTGACGTGCAGGGTGTCGAGAGTTTTCCTGACCGATTCGGCGCCGCCTTCTTCGCCGGCATGAGCGACAGTTAGCAATCCTTCATGGTTTGCCCTTTCAAAGAGATGCCTGAATTTATCCGGTGGATTGCCCCGTTCGGAAGAGTCAAGACCAATTCCTGCAATCCATCGTTTCCAGGCAAGAGCCTTGTCAAATATTTCAATCCCCTCTTTTTCGCTCAAATGTCGAAGAATACACATAATGAGCCTGGTTGAAATATTGAGTGATCGGTGTGCCTCAACCAAGGCACGTTCTATGCCACTGATAACGGTTTCAAAGGTAATGCCTCGTACCGTATGGCTCTGAGGGTCAAAAAAGATCTCTGCATGCCGTACATTCTGTGCCGCAGCTTTTTTCAGGTAGGCAATGGTCAGGTCGTAAAAATCATCCTCGGTTATTAAAACAGCAGTTGCTCTATAATAAATATCAAGGAATGATTGCAGGTCACTGAAGTTATAAGCCTTTCGGGCGGCATCAGCATCCGGGTAGGGAAGGGGAACCCCGTTGCGTTTCCCTATGGCAATCATCAATTCAGGTTCAAGCGTCCCTTCAATATGGAGGTGTAATTCCGCTTTTGGAATCCCTGCAATAAACCCGGCAAGGGAGTTCATAGAAGTAAAAAGTTGATGTGCATGTTGGAAATTACCGCAGGAATAGCCGATTTCCATCTTTTCCTTGTATAATGTAGGGAAATCTCTGAAATATGATGAATGCCGCTGTCTGCCCTGTTGTTGTTAAAAAAAAAGGGAAATACACTAAAAAAAAGCAAAATTACTATGGCGTAAACTATATTGTGGCTAACTTAGTGTGCGTTGTCCGCAGAATAGCCCTCAACAGGGAACGTAACACGCTTCAGCCTCGTTAATCACTCCCCTCAATGAAGCGTTTTTCCACCCGGACATTTGAAACATGAAAATGGAAAGAATCTTAACATAAATGATTAAATGTAGTGGCAAGACAGCGTTTTAACAAAAAATCAAAACCCCCGTTAAGGAAGAACACCAGGCAGTCTGCATCGCATACGGGTGAGCGAGTGAAACCGAATGATCATATTCTCATTAACGAGTTTCTTTTCAGGCGTGGCGAAAGTTCTCTTGCTGCCGAAATAATTACATTTTTTTCTGATCACGAAGGCGCTCGTTTACGGTCTTTGGATTTGGCTCTGGCCCTGGGTTATACAGAATCAAAGCAATTGCCTGGTTTTTGGTATGTGCTGCACAAACTTCAGGAAGAAGGTGCCGTTGACAAGGATTCCAATCGCTGTTACGGTCTGTCGGTTATAGAGGCCTCTACGTATGAAGATCATCTTGTGCATGTCAAGCCTTTCCCTCTTCCCGGCAAAGAGCATTACAAGGTTTCCAGGAGTTATACCGGTCATATCTCAACCCATCCTAACGGCTATGGTTTTGTTGATGTTGAAGGGTTCGATGACGATATCTTCGTCAAAGCCGGCGACTTGAACTTCGCCATTCACGGTGATGAAGTCGAAGTTCTTGTGTCCAAAGTCCCCGACACCTATACATCCAAATCTACTCCCCATCAACGGTGCGAAGGAGTGGTAAAGAGCGTTATCACACGAACGCTCAAAACCATTATAGGCACGCTTACCAAGGCAAACCGCAAGTTTGTGCTTAAGCCCGACAACAAGAAGCTTCTCCCCGAAATCATTGTCCCGATCAAAAATTCCGCAAAAGCCACTGATGGCCAGAAGGTGCTTGTGGGAGAGCTTGATTTCGCTAAGGAGGGGATTATTCAGGCCAAGGTGCTTGAGGTGCTGGGCAAATCCGGCGACTCGGCGGTGGAAGTCAGTGCTATTGCCCGGAGCCGAGGCATCGATGAAACCTTCGATACCCAACTTCTTGATTTTGCAACCTCTATCCGCGAAGGCATCACCGAAGAGGACCTTCAGGACCGGCTTGATATTCGCGACAAAATTATTTTTACTATCGACCCTGTTGATGCGAAGGATTTTGATGATGCTCTTTCAATTGAGTTGCTTGATGATGGACTCTATTCCGTAGGGGTTCACATTGCGGATGTATCGCATTATGTGCCAGAAAACTCCCCTCTCGACCGTGAGGCCCTGAAAAGAGCGACCTCGGTCTATCTTGTCGACCGGGTTATCCCGATGTTGCCTGCAAGGCTTTCAGAGCAGATCTGCAGTCTCAATCCCGGTGTTGATCGGATGGCATTTTCTATTTTTATTACCATGACGGCCGACGGTGAAGTGCGTAAGCACGAGTTTCATAAAACGGTCATTCACTCCAAGCGTCGCTTTGCTTATGAAGATGTGGAAAAGATTCTGAAGCAGGGTAAAGGTGATTATGTTACAGAGCTTCAATTGCTTGATCGTATCAGTGTTATCCTGCGTGAAAAGCGTTTCAAGCATGGCGGGCTCGATTTTGAAACCGAAGAGGTGCGTTTTAAACTGGGCAAAAAAGGTGAACCGCTTGAAGTCATTAAAAAAGAACGTCTCGGCAGTCATCGTCTTATTGAAGAGTTTATGCTGCTTGCCAATCGCAAGGTGGCTAAATACCTGACCAAGACATTCAAGGAAAACAAGAAAGAACCTCAGCCGGTCATCTACAGGGTGCATGACTTTCCCCAGCAGGAAAAAGTGCTGATTCTTGCCAATTTTGTCAAAAGGCTTGGCTTCGATCTCAAGTTGAACCGCGGGAAAGAAGGTCCTATTGTCTCAGCCACGGTGCTTCGCCAGCTGCTTCAGCAGGTGAAGGGTACCAATGTTGAGTTTCTGGTCAACGAACTGGTGCTTCGCTCCATGTCAAAGGCGGTCTATACCGGCGAAAACGCAGGACATTACGGTCTCGGGTTCGAACACTACACCCATTTCACCTCACCCATCAGGCGTTACCCCGATCTGATTATACATCGTCTGCTTTTTGAATACGAAGGCCTTCGCAAAAAACGGAAAAAAATTTCCACCCAGCGGCTCGCCGAGCTGACCGAAAAAATCCGGACGGTTTGTCAAATATCCAACGAGCGCGAAAAAAGTGCCGTCGAGGCTGAACGCGAGTCAATCAAGCTCAAGCAGGTCGAATATATGGACTCCCATGTCGGCAAGGTCTATCCCGGTATTATTTCCGGCGCTACCGATTACGGAATCTACGTGAGAATGGTTGATTTTGCCATTGAAGGCATGGTGCACATGCGTAATCTTACCGACGACTATTACGAGTACGATGAAGCCACATACTCCCTTGTTGGAAAACGGCGCAAGAAACGCCTTCAGATTGGTCAACGGGTAAAGGTCAAGGTGAACAGCGTCGATCTCCAGCGCCGTACCATAGATCTTGTATTAGAGTAAACATCGGCATTAATAATCCTCAGTGCCTGCCGATTCAGACAAGGCAGGCAATACTGAGAAAATTGTTCATAAGAGCCAGGCCTGTTGCGGTATATTCTTCCCTGAGAGCATTGAACTGTCCGACAAGAGTGTTGCGATCCATACATTTCAGGTCACGGTCGATGCCGATCCATTCAAAAAACATCTGCTCGGTCAGTTCAAAATGGCATTGGATGCCATAAGCATTATTGCCAACTTTTACCGCCTGGTTTCTGCACCCCTTTCCTGTAGCCAGAAGCTCCATTCCCGACGGCGCAAGCTCAACGGTTTCACCGTGAAGCTGAAAAACCGGAAAACTCGTGTCCAGCCCGGCAAAAAGCGGGTCATTTTTGCCGGAACCCGTAAGCTCTATACGGTATTCCTCCCCTTCATTATCACTAAATCCTCTCTCTTTTACCCGGCTCTGCACCACTTTTCCCCCACCGGCCTTCACCAGTGTCTGCATCCCGAGGCAGATACCAAGATAAGGCACTCCCACATGCAGCGCCCGCTCTATTTGCCGCATTTCAAGCAACATCGAAGGAGTTTCATCATTGGCACTCTGAGGTCCTCCGAGTACAACAAGAGCGCTGTAATCTCGAGGGTCAGGAAAGAGTTTCCCTTTCGCAAGGTCAACATAGGTCGCATCAATCCCATGCTTAACCAGCACAGTTTCAAGAAGTCCCGGCCCTTCATGGGTAATGTTTTTTACGATCAGTATTGTTTTTTTTATCATGCTATTCGGTAATGCAAGGATGTTATCAAACAGATTTGCTTCAATCTCAAACCAGGTTTTGCAGCTCTTTGACTGTTTCTGCATAGGCAGAGTTAACCATCTCCATCCATGAATCGTTTTCAGGCCATGTGCCTTTGCGGGAACCTTCGTTGAGATATTTGGCCAGCACATATATCTTATTGGCACCTATACTTCCTGAAGAGCCTTTGAGTTTGTGCAGTATCTGATCAAACTGTTTCAAGTCATGATTAACTTCAGTCTGGATAAGTTCGGTTAACAGTCTGCTGGAATCATCGAAAAACGTTTCGAAAAGACTTTTAATCAATTCCACTCCGCCGATCTCTTTAAGCCCGTTTATGATTTTGAGGTCCAATATTTTCTCAATGGCAACAGATTCCCAGAATTTTGCATCAGTGGATTTCAGTACAGGTGAATTTTGACTTTTCATGGGGCTTTTTCTCTGCGTTTGGCTTTCCAGAATAACGGTAATCGCTTATATCAGTTATTATTGCTGCCTGAATACATAATCAATATACAAGATCAATACGTCAAGATATAGTGTAATATCCGGTGAGCGATTGAAAAAAATATTATTGTTGTACCTTTGATTATTTTTTAATAGTTTAACATTAAATAATTCGATATTGATCATTATAGAATGCAAACAGAAATCGCGACATATTCTGATACTGAAAAAAGAGCTTTGAGCACCTATACCAAGTTGATGCGAGCAGCGGAATCAGTAACGGGACGCACGAGCCGTATTCTGGCAGCTTCAAATCTGACTGTCAGTCAGTTCGGAATTCTCGAGGTGCTTTTTCATAAAGGATCTCTTTGCCAGCGGGAGCTTGCCGCAAAAATTTTAAAGAGTACCGGCAATATTACCATGGTTATTGATAACCTGGAAAAACGAAACCTTGTACGCCGCGAGCGTGATCATGATGATCGGCGCTTTATAGTCATACACCTGACTGAGTCCGGTCATTTGCTGATTGCAAATGTTTTTCCGTTTATCATGAGTGCGATTGTCAAGGAGATGAGCATCCTTCAAGAGAGTGAGCAAAATGAACTGGCAAGACTTTGCCGTCTTATAGGACTACAGGAAGAAGAGGGTCTGAACTATTGACTTTTTTTAGATATATAGTTTAATATTAAACCACTTAGCTGCCAATAATCAATAAAAGGAGAACGAACATGAGAAAAAACATTACCAAAGCAATGCTCACAGTGGCAATCATGGCCTTGCCTGCAATGGCCACAGCAACTTCATGGAACATTGACGCCGATCACTCAAATGTGGGATTCAGTGTCAGTCATCTTATGGTGTCGAAAGTAAAGGGAAACTTCAATAAGTATACAGGCGTTGTTGATATTAACGACAAGGACATTACGAAATCAAAGGTTGACGTCACTATCGATGCCAGTTCCATCAACACAAATGTCCAGAAACGCGATGAACATTTAAAGAGCCCGGATTTTTTCGATGTTGCCAAATACCCGACCGTGACCTTTGTCTCAAAAAAATGGACAAAGGCACCTCAAGGAGCATTAAAGGTCACAGGAGACTTGACCATCCATGGAGTCACCAAATCGGTAGTGCTGACTGTCGCCCCGTTCTCCAAAGAAAGCAAGGATCCATGGGGTAATACAAGGCGCGGAACCTCCGCAAGCACAATCATCAACCGCAAAGATTTCGGGCTTGTCTGGAACCAGGCACTGGAAACGGGAGGAGTTGCTGTTGGCGAAGAGGTAAATATCATGCTTGACGTTGAAATGATCAAGTCGCAGCCAAAATAATGAACGGGCTGTTGGCTTAGGACGATTTATTCATAACACTTATAGGGGAGGAGTAGCAATGGGCGAGGTAATGCCAACTGTTTTTTTTGGTCATGGTAATCCGATGAACGCGATTCAGTCGAACGTCTACACCGAAAGCTGGCGCAGGTTCGGTCACAGCATCCCGAAACCGAAGGCGATACTTGCCATATCGGCCCACTGGTACACACCTGACATGGCGGTTTCAGGAACCCCTTCTCCCGAAACCATACACGATTTCTATGGCTTTCCCAGGGAGTTGTTCGAGGTTACCTGGCCGGCTCCAGGTAGCCCGGACCTTGCGGAGCATGTGCAAAAACTGTTGTTGCCGCTCTCCGTTCGTTTCGATGCTGACCGGGGCCTTGACCACGGTACCTGGGCAGTGCTCTGCCATGTATTTCCGGATGCCGATATTCCCGTCGTCCAGCTCAGCATTGATGAGAGAAAGCCGCCTGAGTTTCATTATGAGATCGGTCAGCTTCTTCAGCCACTTCGTGATGAAGGGACACTCATCGTCGGAAGCGGCAATATTGTTCACAACCTTAGTGCTTATGCATGGGGCAATGAACATGTGCAGCCATACGATTGGGCACTTCGATTTGAATCAACAGTCCGAAAACTCATGCTCGAAAAAAAAGATCGTGAACTTCTTGCGTACAGAAGTATGGGCCAGGATGCAAAGCTTTCCGTGCCTTCGCCCGATCACTTTCTGCCTCTACTCTATATACTGGGCTTGAGAAGAGAGAACGAACAGGTCAGCTTTCCCGTCGAGGGCATTGAGGGCGGGGCGCTCTCCATGCTTTCGGTCCGTATTGGCTGACAAGAAAAGAAGTGAGTGGTTGAGCTTTTTTAGGACAGAACCTTGCGAGAACCCTTTAAATGAAAACGTTATGAACCAATACCGAATTGCAGTTATCGTCGGCAGCATCAGAAAAGATTCATTGAACCGCCAGCTGGCCGATGCCGTCATCAGCCTGGCTCCGTCCGAATTTTCGTTTCAGCATGTGCAGATCAGAGATTTACCCCTTTACAACCAGGATGACGATCTGAACCCTGCCGAATCTGTCAAGCGATTGAGACTTGAAATACGTGCTGCCGACGGATTGCTTTTTGTGACGCCTGAATACAACCGATCAATATCCGGTGTACTCAAGAATGCCATCGACCACGCTTCGCGTCCCCATGGGGAAAGTGTCTGGGCAGGCAAGCCTGCCGGCATTCTTGGAGTTGCACTCGGAGCGGCAGGCACTGCCTTGGCACAACAGCATCTTCGCAATATTCTCGCATGTCTGGATGTGCCAGCACTTGGTCAGCCCGAAGCGTTCATTCAGGCCAGAGAGGGTCTGTTCAATGAAGACGGCAGCATTGGATCAGGAAGTAGACAATTTCTGCAGAGCTGGGTCGACCGATATGCTGGATGGATAAAACTGCATGCGACCGTAAAGGGAAAAGTGAAATGATGTCAGCTGCCTGGAAATTTCAACTCCTCCCAGTCATCAATCAAATCCCAATCACGACCAATGATCTCGCCCTGCTCGGTTCCTTTCAAATAAACACTCCGGGTCACTGGATCTTCAGCTAACCACTTACAAGGCATTCCTGCACCACCCTGCATTCCTTCATACACGCACACATCTTTCCAGCACATGATGCCATCATGTGCTGCGTAACATTCAAATCCTAATTTCCACCATGCATCAAGCAGTGTTTTCATAGCGTCATGGTTCATTGCCCCATCCCGAAAAAGATAGTTATCAAACCAGACCCGTGCATTCAAGGCTTGATGGTGATCCTTAAGACAACGTTCCCATCCCCCAGGATATTTTTCATTAATAATTGTTATCGGAACGATCAAATCTAAAAATTCTGTCATAATAGCCATCGAGTCTCCTTGGTGAAGGGATGAATGGGGTTTAAACGCAGGTATGCAAACAGTATAAAAAGATTCTCAATGAAAACCTGAAGCAAAGCAGTCCGTATAGAGCCAGCTGCATTGCTCATGCCATCAATTATTGCTCAGACATAACTCACTGCTTAAGAAATAAATAGCGACGGCAGTATTGTTTAAACATCTTCTCAAATAACGTTAAAAAGATCCCCCGTAAAATAGTCTCATTAAATATATATTTCATATATGTATTGTATTTAAATGCTGAAATTATATATAATATATGTAAATTAGGTTAGGCGACTTGAATCGGAACTAACTTACAATGGAGGCTCAGGTGGCTACATTGTCATCCAATGGAAAACCATGTCGGGTGATTGTCCTCTTTGCTGGCAGATGATCCTCGAAAATCTGGTTTTATTTAATGTGAAAAGATACTGGTCTGATCAGCTTATCGAAAAATATCATTGAACACCATATAACCCTCAGTGAAGAAATCCCCTCAATGAGCCGGTGCTAATAGCGAGACAAAGGAGTTGGCAAGATGCTGTAGTGTATTCTGAAAAAAGGAATTGCAACATCCGCATGCAGTTAAAAAAGGGGAGACACAAAATGACAACGCCGATATCAACAGGGACTGTTAACCAGGACAATCATTTTTATGGGTATAGTGCTTCTCAGAATATAATAATGTGTTTGATGGTGGAGATCTTACTGGGCCTTCAACCGGCGCACAAGAGTTAGGTGTTGGCAGGGTCTGGAATGCAGCCATTGGCGGTGCTTATTGTAATTGTATGATAAAACGGTAAGTCGACATAACATTTTAACTGGAGGTAGCAGCTACACCACGTTTAATGGCAGCAATGCTTCGGTTCTTAATGAAATAATGGGTACGTCTGGAACAATGTTTGGTTTTTCCTCTGGCGGATATAACACATTAATTGGTGGTGATAATTTTAGTGCTACAGGGGGTTTGGTTACTAACTACCTTTTTGGTGATTCTCAAATAAAATCAGATCATGCTGCTGGTGGTTATAATACTATAATTGCTGGAACAGGTATTAATGGTAACGGAGTTATAAACCAGATGTGGGGTGATGCTATAACTGTTTCGGGACCTACTACTACCGGCGGTCACGACCTTTTTATATTCGCGGATAATTGTACTGCAAGTGTAGGGACTCAAAACTATATTTACGAAAGCAGTATCAGATTACATCGAATTCAGTCACATTAATGGCGTGACTGGATTTTCAAATCTTGTAATTTCTCAATCAGGTGGCAATACAATTATAAAGGCAGGAAGTGATGCTGTTACTCTTGTTGGATTTTCCGGATCACTTAAAACAAGTGATTTTATATTTTTTTAATCTCTCAGGGTTAAATCAAATTAATTATCGTTGCGTATTTCCTTTGCCGGATTTCCTGTATGAAGTAACAAGCATTCCTAATGTGAGCCCTGATTTTTCGAGGCACTTTTCCAATTTAAGAAGAGACTTTTTCCCTAACCTGAACCGATGAACCAGATCATAATCAGTTTTTGCAATAAGATCTCTTACCGTCAGACAGAGATTTTTTTTGTAATAATCAGGATTGCGATCCTTCCACTCCTGAGGAACAAACGTTTCCTTTAAACAATCGAGTACCCGATCTGGTAATCCAAGTGTACTGATGTCACGATCTAAGATTTGATCTAAGAGAATGCTTTGTTCGTCAGATTTTTTTTCGATTGCTATAGCCATGCAATGAGGGCATCTCGCTCTACCATCTTTCATCGGATGATCAGGAAGCGTGAGGAATTTATGACCTAACAGGCAGGTCTCTATATTGTTTTCCATCGCTTGCGGTTATTAAGGGTTAACCTTCCCTGTGCTCATAGCCTTTAAAATTATAGTTCACATGGTTGTTAACCTCAACATTACAGTGTTTCAGCAGTGCATCCCATTCAGCCATTCTGAACTCATGAAACGTGCAGTCGAACCCCTCACTGGCGATGAATGCTTTTAGGCTTTCTTGTAACTCCTTTTCAATACGAAGCTGGTTCACGAATTGCGCGGCATGTTCTATAGACATCATACACCTCTTTCTTTAATTTGCCGGTGTATGGGGGAAAGTCGCAGGCAAAATTATTATACTGTTACTCAAATTTAAAAACATATGCTTCCATCAATAAATTCCGTCTGAAGTTTGAAATAAATATCAAATTCATTCTTTTATTGCTCTATGCGTTCATAGTATCAAGGCTTAAAATTATGAAAGCCAGTGAACGATATCAATCTATTTTGAAATGGAGGACCACTATGGACAAGGAGTGCTTTCCTCTTTCCAGGGTCTATGGACTGCTTGAGCCGGGGCCTGTTGTTCTGATAACAACTGCCCACCAGGGACGCCACAACATTATGACCCAATCGTGGCACACCATGATGGAGTTTGAGCCTCCGCTGGTAGGTTGCGTTATCAGCGATCGCAATTATTCTTTTAGTCTATTGAGGGCGTCCAAAGAATGTGTGATGAACATTCCCACAGTTGAACTGGCCGAAAAGGTCGTTGCATGTGGAAATATGTCGGGAGCAAAGATTGATAAGTTTGAGAAGTTGTGCCTTACACCGAATCCAGCTGCTACAATTAGTACTCCTCTTATCGCAGAGTGTTTCGCAAATCTTGAGTGCAAAGTGGTTGACACAAGGTTGGTAAACCGTTATTGCTTTTTTATCGTTGAAGTTATTAGCGCATGGATAGACCCTGCAGTGAAAAACCCTCGAACAATTCATCATCTTGGACGCGGTAAATTCATGATTGCAGGTGATCATATCAGGCTGAAATCAAAGATGAAGTAACAAAAAAACTATCCATTTGCGAGAGTTTACCATCGATTTCAATAATTATGGAAAGAAGTCAATTAAGCGATCCAGTACAGTCATGCTGCTTACATCGAAAGAATTGTATTTTGTTTGTATTAAATGTTAACAATTGTTACATTCTTGATATACAATACAAACTGTTTTTCTATAATGACATGCAGCTGGTGTCATTAATTCTCAAATCGTCAGACCGGTCAGCGCATTTCCTTTGCTATGACGAGTTGATTCAGGATATAACCTATAGCCATAGGTAGCAATACCTCCATTCCTCTACCTTTCAGAGAGAGATAGTGAAACTCTATGTTCAAATCGAAGTCATTGGTTTAACAATCTAAATATTAAGGAGCTGCATATGGTTACAACTGCATCCCGCTTTATCAAAACCGCTATGCTCTTCACAGGCATTGGGTTTACTGCCTCAAATGCTCTTTGCGGAGGTACCATTTCCGGAACGATTGATACAGACTTGCCAAAGTACAAAGGAGATACTGTTATCTACCTTGTAACGGTTAATTCTCCGGTTTTAACGCAGCATAAATCGATTGACCAGCAAAGCCTTACGTTTATTCCGAAGGTGACAACGATACCTGTTGGTTCTACCATTGACTTTACAAACAACGATAAAGTCTACCACAATGTCAATTCAAAGAGTGAACCTAAAACATTCAGTCTTGATGTCTATGATCCAGGCGTCCAGAGTGCGGTAACCTTTAATAAGCCCGGTGTAGTTCATTTACTTTGTAAAGTCCACCCTGAAATGTCCGGCTGGATTGTCATTACTAAAAATAGTTATGCTGCAGTAACTGAGCATGACGGCAGGTTCACTATTTCAAATGTACCGGCTGGCAAATACGAGATTGCTTCCTGGAACGAAAAACTTAAACAACAGGGCAAGGCAACTGTCACCGTGACTGAAGGAGATACTGTTCCTGTTGTTATCAAGTTGGCGGAACCCTCCGCTTAACCAAAAACAATAGCTCTTCCGAAAAAAAATCCAACGTTCGGTGAGAGAGAAAAAGAAATAAGAAAGGCGTTTCGCGCTATACATGTGGCTATCATAGTATAGCGCTTCATGCTTTTGACGCTCTTCTGACTGCAATAAACATGTGTAGAGAAAAGTTTTGCAATTCCATGAACAATTCGTAAAATCAAAGTGAAGTTCTGCAGTAAAATAGTCCTTGGGGTTCATACAGCCATCAAGCGATCAGTTATTTCTGCTATGATGATCGAGCCTGTCGTGATAAGGACCAACCATCAGAATTCCGGCATTTATATGTGAATGGAGTGCTGGCCTTGTTGATTTCTTATTAACTGTCAGCCATGATATAAATCAATCAGCAGTGACAGCATAATGACTATCCCTGGCTTTGATATTAATCGCCTTAACGCTTTTGCCCAGAAAATGGTGAAAGAGAAAAAGACAGCAGTCGGTTTCCCTTGTAACCAAAACGTAAAATTAGCGGATTTCTATCACTGGTATGCAGTTTCAGGACTGGCAGATGTCGCTATGAACAACGTGGGTGATCCGCGTAAGTCAAGCTTGTATTCCCTTAATACCCATGAATTTGAAAACGATGTCATTGATTTTTTCTTGCCATTGTACGGATTTTCACAGCAAGAAGCGTGGGGGTTCGTCACTAATAGTGGTACAGATGGCAACAACCATGGCATTTATTTCGGCGTCAACGCCCTGAGGACACGAAGCGAAATCAAGCCAGTTTTGTATGTTTCGGAAGAGGCTCACTACTCTATCAAAAGGCTCAGCGATCTTCAGGGCTTGGAGATGAAGCAGATACCGACTAACGTCAGGGGTGAAATCGAGGTCCATGCGCTCGAACAAGCGCTCGACACAAGTCGTACTGCCTTGATCGTTATCGCTGTCGGCACGACCTTCAAGGGAGGTATCGACAATCAGGATGCAATTGATGATCTGCTGGCAAGAAAACGGCCGGTCGCGGTATACCGTCATGTTGATGCAGCGCTCTTTGGTGGTTACCTGCCCTTTACAGAGCATGCCCATTTGGTCAGTCACAGTGTGCACAATTTTGATTCCATCGCAGTCAGTGGACACAAATTCTTCGGTTTCGATGAGCCATTAGGCCTATTTATCACGACAAACGAAGTTTTATCCAGGCAGAACCCGTTTCAAGTCTCCTACCTGAACGATTCCGTTCCTACAATCAGTTGTTCGCGTTCAGCACTGGCACCACTCAAATTCTGGTGGCAAATCCACAATACTGGTGTAGATGGTTACACTCGACAGGCTGAGTTGATCCTGAAGAATGCAATATATTTGAAACAGCGGCTCGACGAGATCAATTATCCAGCATGGAAGAATATTATTTCGAACACAGTCTATTTTCAGCGACCTGGAGACTGGGTCATGAAGAAGTGGAGTCTTGCACCATACGAGGATAAGCGTCTTGGCGGAAAGCTTGCACACGACATTGTAATGCGCCATGAAGGTATGAACACGATTGATCGTTTCGTTGAAGATCTTGTACTGGATCGGCAAGGGGAGGCTGATCCTTATCCTTACTCTTAAATATTGCCCTTGTAAGATAAGTGTACATAAGGGTTTTTTATTATGTAAAACTTTGGGTATGTAATGGTTGTATCTTTCTGCTTTATAGGTTACCTTGTTTTCGCCAGTATTCGAAACCAGAAATTATTCTATATCTAACATCATCAAGTGGAGTTACCATAAATCGAATCATTGATATTACCGAGCTTGCCCTTCGGGACGCACACCAGAGCCTGATCGCCACCAGGCTTGGAATTGAAGATATGACCGGAGCCTGCAGGGACCTCGACGATGCCGGCTACTGGTCACTGGAGTGCTGGGGTGGCGCTACCTACGATTCATGCATCCGATTTCTGAATGAAGACCCGTGGGAGCGGTTGCGCACCTTCAAGAGGCTCATGCCAAAAACCCCGCTGCAGATGCTGTTGCGCGGCCAGAATCTTCTTGGGTATCGCCACTACCAGGATGAGGTGGTGGAGCGATTCTGCAACAAATCAGCGGAAAACGGTATTGATGTCTTCCGCATTTTCGATGCTCTCAATGATCTGCGAAATATAGAGACCTCGGTACGTGCGGTTAAAAAGGCAGGCGGCCACGCTCAGGGTACGATCTGTTATACTGTGAGCCCTATTCACACCACAAAAATCTTTGTTGATCAGGCTCGCAGACTCCAGGATATGGGCGTTGATTCCCTCTGTATCAAGGACATGGCGGCTCTCATCAAACCTCAGGCAGCTTTTGATCTGGTAAAAGGAATTAAAGATGCATGCGGAAATGACTTTCGCTTGCATCTCCATGTTCATGCCACAACCGGTGTTACGCTCGTAAGCTTGATGAAGGCGGTTGAGGCTGGAGTGGATTGCGTGGATACAGCCATCAGTACCATGAGTCTTGGACCGGGGCACAACCCAACGGAGAGCTTCATCGAAATGCTTGAGGGGACGGGATTTACTACCCGGGTCGATCTGGAAAAGGTCATGCGGGTAAAAAACCATTTTATGTCGATACTGGGACGCTATAGTGAGTTTCTCTCTCAGGTTACCGGTGTTGAAACAAAAATTTTCAAAAGCCAGATCCCCGGAGGGATGCTTTCCAATATGGAAAGCCAGCTCAAACAGCAGGGGGCCGGTGATCGGATTAATGAGGTACTCGAAGAGATTCCCCTTGTCCGCAAAGACACCGGGTATGTTCCCCTTGTAACCCCAAGCAGTCAGATCGTTGGTACCCAGGCGGTTCTCAATGTGCTTATGGGAAGGTACAAGGTACTGACCGGCGAATTTGCAGATCTCATGCTCGGTTATTACGGTGCAGTACCTGGAGAAAAAAATCCGGATGTGGTGAACATGGCCCATGAGCATGCCAAAAAAGAGCCCATCACTTGCCGCCCCGCGGATATCCTGAAACCTGAGTGGGACAAACTTCGCAGAGAGGCCCTCGCCCTGACCGGATGCAACGGTACAGATGAAGATGTGCTGACCTATGCCATGTTTCCTCAGGTGGCCCCGAAATTTTTTCTTGAACGTCACGAAGGTCCGCGCAATCTTGGAAGGGATCCCGCAACCGGGGAATCAGAAACAAAACCGGCGGAAGGTCACCAGGGGGCTATTACTGGCCCAATTACCTACTCCGTGACTTTGAGCGGCCGTCAGCATAAGGTGATCGTAACGCCTTACCAGTAAACATAATTTGAAAATGATTGCACACAGTCGGGATGCCATGAATATAGAGGAGATAGTACAGGATCTGAACCAGAGGAAAGAAAAGTTACAGTTGGGCGGCGGGCAGGAGAGGATTGACCGGCAACATGAAGCAGGCAGTCTCAGCGCACGTGAACGCATCAGCGTTCTCCTCGATCAAGACAGTTTTCAGGAAGTTGGGATTTTTGCAAAACACCGATGCACCAACTTTGGCATGACGGACAAGGAAATGGCCGCGGATGGCGTAGTCATCGGTGCCGGCAGCGTCAACGGCCGCCTGGTGCATGTTGCCAGCCAGGATTTCACCGTTGCCGGTGGTTCGGCCGGGGAGGCTCACTGCACCAAGATCGTGCAGATGATGCAGTCATGTCTTAAAACCGGTTCACCCTTTGTGATGATCAATGACTCAGGCGGCGCCCGTATTCAGGAGGGGATCGACAGTCTCTCCGGCTACGGCAAGGTCTTTTACAATAACGTCATGCTTTCAGGGGTTGTGCCGCAGATCTCCCTTATCTGCGGCCCCTGTGCCGGCGGAGCGGCCTATAGTCCGGCATTGACTGATTTCATCATTCAGACCAGGTCGGCACGTATGTTCATCACCGGCCCTTCGGTCATCAAGGCGGTAACCGGTGAAGAGGTAAGTTCTGAAGCGCTGGGAGGTCCCGTAGCTCAAATGAACAACTCAGGGGTTGTACACTTCATCGCTGAGGATGATCTTGATGCCATCGCCATCTGTAAACGGCTCTTGTCATTCCTCCCCTCAAACAATCTTGAGGACCCGCCCCATTGGGAGGCAGACGAGGTTATATATTCCGACAAGCGGTTGAATTCCATTATTCCTCTTGACCCGAAACAGCGGTATGACGTCCGTGATGTCATCGGTCATATCGTTGACAACGCCGACTTTATGGAGGTGCAGTCCTCTTTTGCCCCCAATATCGTTATCGGCTTTTCCCGGCTTCAGGGGCGCACGGTTGGTGTCGTGGCCAACCAGCCCAACGTTCTTGCCGGAGTGCTCGATATCAACGCTTCGGACAAGGCAGCCCGCTTTATCCGATTCTGCAACGCGTTCAATATACCGCTCATCACCTTTGTCGATGTCCCCGGCTTCCTTCCCGGTGTCGAGCAGGAGTATGGCGGAATCATCCGGCATGGCGCCAAGATGCTCTTCGCCTACGCAGCCGCCACTGTGCCAAAAATCACGGTAGTACTCCGCAAAGCCTATGGTGGAGCCTATCTGGCCATGTGCAGCAAAGACCTTGATGCCGACAGAGTCGTTTCATGGCCTTCAGCGGAGATTGCCGTTATGGGTGCTGATGGTGCCGTAGACATTATTTTCCGTAACGAAATAAAAAAAGCAGCCGATCCTGCAGTATGCCGCCAGGAACTGGTCAAGGAGTATCGCGAAACCTTTGCCACCCCATATGCTGCAGCAGCACACTTTCAGGTGGATGACATCATCGAACCGGCTGAAACGCGCCGTTATCTGGCCATGTCCCTCGACTTTCTTCATTCCAAACGGGAATTCAGGCCTCAGAAAAAACATGGCTTGATTCCTCTTTAACAGTATTCTAATGGACGCAACCCATTCTGAGCCCATAAACAGTGAGTCGAATATAACTCCTGAACTTCTCGTCATCATGTCGGCTGCCATTGCAGCCTATTTGGGAAAGAACGTCCGGATCCGACGGGCACGTTTCATTATCGACCAGGGGCCGAGCTCCTGGTCTCAACAGGGGCGCGTCTCAATCCAGTCATCCCATACCTTCAGCATCACTAAATAAGGAGTTATACCTTGCAATTGATTTTGACCATAGACGGGAAAAAATATATAGTCGATGTGGATGTACTCGAGGGTGAAGAAATCCGGATGCCAGACTTGTTCCAGGAATTGACCTCCACCATTCAGTCAAAGCAGGTCATCGCACCCTCGCCTCAACCTCTGGCAATGCAGCCCGTTGCCGACGGTCTGCCCGACGATAAGGTATGCCGGAGTCCCATTGCCGGTATCGTGCAGCGAGTCAATGTCCAAGTGGGTCAAAAGCTCCAGATAGACGATTTGCTGGTTGTGCTGGAAGCCATGAAGATGGAGACAAATATCACGGCCCATTCTGCCGGCACCGTTAAAAAGATCATGGCATCTCCGGGAGAGGCAGTGAAAAGTGGTCAGGCTCTCATCGAATTTGAGTGAAATCTTCAGATTCTGCACGGTCTTCTCAATAAAGTTGGTATGCCAAGATCAATCCCGTAAATTAATATCTGAAGGTCAAGAGATAAACGGAAGCATAAACGGAGATTGTCATGACTGAACAGGAATATAGGACTCGACTAAGATTCATTGCGGATGATTATGCCGAAAAAAAATTATCACTCGCCAGAGAATTTGCATTTGCAAGAAACCCTGTAAAACATGGTGATATCATATCGGGAAATGTTGGAGGTCGAATAAAAGTGTCAACAATAAAGCATATCGCAAGGGGAGATTACAGACTGCCAAAATCTGTTTATGTCGGAGTTGGACGGTATGCCACAGAAAGATAAAGAGTTTGGATACGTCTGCCGATAAAATCTACGCCCATAGGTTTTCAATAACCGGGTGATCTTCTTCGGTCGCATTCACAATACAAATAAAACAATCAAAGCCCCGCAATCAATGGGGCTTTGATTGTTTGTGCGCCCAGTATGGGCGCAATCTTGGAGGTGTAAGTCCTCCCGTAAGTTGACCACAGCGAACGAAGCGAAGCGCAACTGCATAAGGGTGACTGAGTGTGGGAAGGAAGCGTGGAGCGAAACCGTGAGCCGATGAACAAAAACCGGATAAGAGGCGATGCCGAACAGGGCGAGCTGGCAAACAACAGCAAAACTCTTGTGGTCAAAGTTCAGGCAGCGTAAATCCGGCGATTGTGCGGTGAAGAATCGGGCTATTACCAGGGGAGATCTCGCCGGTGAGTAGATCAGAGGAGTTTCACCTCAAGTCTCTTGCAGAACCGTGCATAAACCTCTCGATTTACACGGCTTCCGTTATCCAACCCTTCCTCCTATAAATTGCCAGTGGGAAAATGTCTGAGGACAAACTTTCTTCATCTTGTTGAGCCAGTCCACACTACGCCGTTTATGGCGACGTAGCGGTTTGTATTTTCGTCTGGCCCATTGTTCCAGTTTCAGATCGATATACTGAAACAGCCCATACATGGATGTCTGATAGAATGCTCCATAATATTTCCGACTTCATACATGAAGTAGTCCTAAATGCCCGGAGAGTCAATAAAATCAAGGGGTGATTTCGTTTTTGCCTTTGTAGTGCCTAGTAAAATATATATTTTGGATTTATTTTTGTTTTTTTGTATTTTCCTGTTATCAGATTTTCTCACTTTTCTTTCCTCGATTATGTTCGTCCGTGTTAAAAGCACTCCGAATTCACCAAGACAATCGGTTCAGATTGTTGCCAGTGAACGCGTTGGCGATAAGGTCATTCAGCGCATTATCCGTCATGTCGGCATTGCCTTGAATGATGAGGAGCTCGTACACATGAAAGAACTGGCTGAGTTTATCAAGGCTGGTCTTGAGGAGCACTCTGCTCCTGCATTATTCCGTCCTGATGAACTCGCTCGGATGGTCATTGATGGGCGCAAAAAGGCTGATCTTTTGACCGATGAACCCTTGAAGGTAGATCTTCGACAACTTCGTGAGGAAAGCCGTGTCGTGGTTGGTATTCATGAAGTTTATGGGAAGCTCTTTGATGATCTTGGCTTTGATCGGGTGGTCGGGGATCCTGCTCGCCGGGTGCAGGCAGCAAAAACCATCAAACACCTGGTAATGGCCAGGATTGCCAATCCAGCAAGTAAACGCCGGAGTGTGATTGATTTGGAGAGGGATTTCGGTATTAAGCTTGATTTAAATGCTGTATACCGGACGTTGGATTATGTTGATGACCAGAGCCTTGCGCTCATTCAGCAGAAAGCATGGGATGCGGCAACAGGATTGTTCGCCGAGAAAATCGATGTTGTCTTTTACGATTGCACGACGCTCTATTTTGAGACTGTGGCAGAGGATGAACTCCGCGATAAAGGATACAGCAAGGATATGAAGTTTAATCAAAGCCAGGTATTGCTGGCTTTGATGGTGACCAAAGACGGTTTACCGCTTGGCTACCGACTCTACAACGGAGCGACGTTTGAGGGCGATACCCTCAAAGATGCCGTGGCGCATCTGCAAAGCAGGACTGAGGTTGACAAGATTATTTTTGTTGCCGATAGCGGATTGCTTTCAAAAGCGAATCTTGACTGGATTGAAGCAAGCGAAAAACACTATATCGTGGCAGCACGACTGAAGAATCAGCCTGAAAACATCAAAAAAGAAATTCTGGACAAGGCAAGTTACGTGCAGGGTGAGCAGATGCTCTATAAAGAGATAGCGCTACCCGGGAACCGCCGTCTGCTGGTTAATTATTCGGAGAAGCGAGCTATAAAAGATGCTCATGACAGGGAAAGAACTCTTGCCAAGCTGCAGAAAAAAGTCAAGGCATCAAAAAGTCCAGAATCGTTTATCAGTAACTTCGGCTACCGAAAGTATCTGAAGATAGAAAATCAGCAACAGGTCACGATCGATGAAGAGAAGATCAAACTTGCGGAGCAGTGGGATGGCTTGAATGGGGTAATCACCAATATCAAGGAGATGGCGGCAACAGTAGCCTTTGAGCATTACAAGGGGTTGTGGCAGGTCGAAGAATCATTCCGTTTAACGAAACATGACTTGCAAGTCCGTCCAATCTATCATTGGACGCTGAAACGTATTCAGGCACATGTGGCGATTTGCTTTATGTCGCTGGTTTGCATCAGGCATTTATCCTACCGGGTAAAACTGCAATACCAGCCATTGTCACCGGAAATCATCCGCAACGAACTGGTGCATGTGCAGCAAAGTATTCTCATCCATAAGACTGGCAACCATCGATACGCCATCCCGTCTAAGCCAACGCTGCATGCCCAGAAGATCTATCAGGTCATGGGCGAAAAACTCAGCGCGACTCCCTTTTTACTGAAGTAATATTCTTTTTTAATTACAGCAATGTAGTGCCTGGTTTCTCAGGCACACTCCCGCTATTGCTGACTCTGCAGGGATTCATGTATGAAGTCGGGAGATTTCTTTGTTGAGATGATGTTGTATGATTTGATATACCTTGACTCACTTCACATTTGCCATTTTCTTGAAGACCTCGTCAAAGACTGGGGAGACATAGAGTGATCCGGCTGTTGAAAGGTGATTATTGTCTGAATAGAGCAATTCTTTATTTGCAATAATTTTGCACTGACCATCGTTATCAAATAATTTATTTCCTGGGTAAATAAATTCTATTTCTGACGGATACGCAAGTCCATTAAAAACTGCTTGTTGGAATTGATTGTGTTCAGATTTTATTGGCAAGAATTGATTGATATTTATATATGAAGGAAAAAGATAATTTATTGTATATAAGCGCGGTACATTGTATTTTATTCTTGGTACATCAACAATAATAACAATTTTTTTTCCCATTTCATGAAGAGCTCTAATAGTTCTATTTAGACCTTTTCTATATATATTATTATTATAATTTTCTATATAGGTTTTCTCGTATTTATCATAGAACCCCTTTCCATAGCCAACCCAACTTGCAGCCAAAAAAACTACTTTTATATTCGGATGGTTTTGGATAAATCTGAATACGTTTAAATTCCATTCTGCCCTCTTAAAAGATGGACTATCTAAGTTGCATCCAATACCTAATAATGGCGGAGTACCTCCTCTAGAAAAAATAAAGCCGGAGACTTTATTTTTTATTGATTGTTTCTTAAATGCAGGGGCCAGTGCTCCTGCATGTGAATCTCCCCAAATAACAAAAGATGGAATAGTTCTTTTATTGCCAAACATAAATGTTGGCGGTATATTTTCGTTGTTGATGTCACAATCATTATATGATTTATTTGTTATCTTCAATAATTCAAATCGCTCGCCGAAACCATCTTGTTTATAAATCACTCTACCGATGATGAAAAAGATGACCATCACGAGAGCAGAAAGAACAAAGAGTTTATTTCTGTTGGGAATAATTGGCTTTGTTCCTCGAAATGGACGTTCGATAAACCTTTGTGAGAGTATGGATATGAGGAAGGTTACAAAGATGATTCCTGTGATTTCGAGAGGTGTAAAAGCTCTAAAAATCAGATACTTTGCGAAGACTATCAAGGGCCAGTGCCAGAGGTAGAGGGAGTAAGAGATAAGTCCAATATTGACTATAGGTTTGAGGCTGAGAAATTTTTTGACGATTGACGTACCTGGTCCTATACCACTATAAATAATTAAACTGGAGCCTAGAACTGGTGGTATAGCAGAAATACCAGGAAAAAGTGTGGATTCGGAATAAAAACCTACACTGAAGACAATGAGGCCAAGTCCGATAACCGATATGATATTACGATAAGAGTTTGATTTGAGTTCTGGTATGACTTCAAGTGATAGAAGAGAACCAAAAATTAATTCCCAAACTCTTGTAGGAACAAGATAAAATGTTGCCACTTGATTGTTATAAACCCCATAGATGCTCGCAAGGAGTGAGATAAGGCCAATTCCTAGTATCCATAGGAGGTATCGGTTTTTTGAAAACCGGTTGATTGCGATGAGTAGTATCGGAAAAAATATATAGAACTGCTCTTCAACAGCAAGTGACCAAGTATGGAGAAAAGGTTTAGTGATTGATGCGGTATCGAAGTAACCAGACTCGTTACAAAAATGGATATTTGAAATGAAGAACGTTGTGAAATATATAGTTGCTCCAAATGCTTTAAGTAAAACGGGATCAAACAGGAGTGTCGCAACTACAGAAGAAAAGGCAATAACGGGAAAGAGTGCGGGGAAGATTCTTCTGATTCGACGTTCGTAGAATCGTGCGATAGAGAACTGACCCAAATGAATGTCTTTGAGGATGATGGATGTGATGAGATATCCGGAAATAACGAAAAAAACATCCACACCAACAAACCCTCCTGGAAATCCTGGGATACCTGTATGAAAGCACATGACTGCCAAGACAGCAATGGCACGGAGTCCGTCAATATCTGCTCGATATTTTATTATCATAAATTTTTTGAAACATTCGCAAGCATAATGGTTTAATCGCATCAAACACCGGTAGATTTGTCGACAGGATGTGAGTATCGCCGTTTAAAACTTAAATTTAACTTCGCTCCTATGACAAAAAATCCTTGAGATTGATGGATATGAAATAATCTTTCAAATTCGATATAACCACGATCCATGATATAGAAAGAACCCGGATCAATCATGAGAAAATCAAGGATATTGACATCATGAACCTTGCCGTCAGTAATGGCGATAAACGAAGGAATATTGCCACGTAAATCTAAAAGAGTGTGCATCTTAACGACTTCTTTATGTGTTCGGAACTTTGCCCATGGAAACTGCGCCAAACAGAGATCGATTGTAGTCGAATCCAACGCATACACCGTTTCATGCAGGGCGTCGCCAAAGTAGTCTTTACGGTAAAGTTCTCTGGCATGATGAATCAGGATATGAGCAAAATCCTGATAAATTCGCCAGTCTCGTTTCTCATTAGCATCGGCTAAAGTACTTCGTGCTATCGTGTCTCGCATGCCCCTGTGATAGAGTGTATTCTGCATACCCAGCAAACAGGTGGTAATATCCCGGAGACTTTCCCTAGAAGTCAGCTGAGCAAAGAACAGACAGAGATATTGATCCAGAAAAGTAAACGATTGAACCTTATGATTGTCGCCATAACGCTTCACACATTGGCGAAATTGATGAATCGGCAAATGTTCTTGAAGCTATGCAAAAAACGGTTTTTCCTGTATACATCGATCATTTCATTTGGCGGAATTATGAAATGATGAAAGATAGCAGGCAATTTTAAGCCGGTAACGGTAAAAATAAGCTGTATACTGTTATAATATAGTTGGTTACAGGATATTATTTTTTCAACAACCGGACGCCAGTGATGTCGTATGTTAAAATAACGCACTGTTTGAATGAATAACCAGACTCTATTAATCAGCAAAAAAAACTTTATGATCCTTTAGGATTTGAACGATCGACTTTATGCATGTAAGTCTTCCAACCTCCTCTGCAGTTAGTGCGATACCGTAATCGCTTTCTAAGGCTATCGCCATGTTAATTATGGTCAAACTATCCCAAGTATCTATATCGTCACATACTGTATTAATTGATATACGTGATTCACTAACATTCAGGATTTCTCCCAATAGACGCAATAGAGTATTCATTGTATTTGAAATGCTGATAATTTATCAATCATAATATATTCAGGCTGCTTTGAATAGCTATCCTTTATCGCTAAAGTGTAGCGCGAATAATTGGATGTCTGTTCTTTATCTACAAAGCCAAGTTCAAGAAATATTTTTTCCACTAATTTATTTTTTGCCGTAGGAATATATTCCCCAATCAGTTCTTCAACACCTCGGGTATAGAGTGCATTCGTAATGATGCCTATTGCTGCATATTCAAGTGAACGACCAATCACCCGACATGACATCAAGAAAGTATCTAGCAAGGCGTATTTTCCAATTATATTCACAAGGGCTACAAGAACGATACCATTATCTCCGAACTTATCTGTAAGCCGAACCACGAAAGTCACCCAATCCAGATTGCGTATCAGCGAAGAGAGAAATAGTTCGGAGTGGCGTCTAGTGGTGACATTGAATTGATTGGTTTTATGAAATAACTGGACAACCCGCTGCAAATTTCCCGCATTCAGGCTGTCGACCTCCACTTTCATCTCTAGAGTGCGTAAATATTCTTCAACACTCGATACCGCATTCATCTCCAACTGACGCTGCTGGTTTTGTAGGTACATCTGATTGCGACCTCTGTCTTCCTCAGAGAGAGTAATACCCACAAAAAGTTTACATAGCTCAGCGAACTGACGAGGCAAAGCGCTCAGGTCAGAAGGCACCTGAAATACCGTTACCTCTGGAATCGCAGTGCGCACACGATTACATTCAACCGGATTATCATCAACGAATACCAATGAATCCATGCCGATGTTGATTTCTTTAGCGATTACCCTTAAATTTTCAACCTTGTCCTGCCAATTAATTTGTTGTGAAATAAAATGCTCCAGTTTCAATAGCATTTCAGGATGCTTCTCGATCATGGACTCTACATCGGCCTTGTTGTTTTTGCTGTTGATTGCAAGCAGGATTCCTTGTTTCCAAAGGTCTATTATTAGTCTTTGAAATTCTTTAAAAATATTACCGGGATAGTCACCACCCAATTTCACGCCTTCGATCCCATCCTCACCGATAATTCCACCCCATAGGGTGTTGTCAAGATCAAGTACAAGGCACTTTCGGCTTTTGCCAGCCTTCTCTCGTACGATCGGCATAATTTCATGCGCGAAGTTGGTTGCAAATTTGGCCCCCCCGGCAATCTTAGCCAGCGCCCAAAGCTTTGGGTCTTCCCATTGTAGCAAACCGATCCGCCGTAATAGTCCATCGAAATCAATAACACAAACACCAGGGAAAGATTCAATGATTTTCGCAAGCATGTCATTCAATCTGTTCCATATTCTAGTATGACCCTTGGGATGCCCAAATTCACGTATACCCAAAGGAGAATGAGTTGGTCGCGCGAAAGAAAGAAAGATGACCTGTATTCCAGCTTTTGTCAACTGAATGAACCAGCCATTCAATTTGATACGGATATCTCCGATCCACTCTACGATCTGTGACTCGTCCAAGTATTCTGTGTTGTAAGCTAGTTCAGGCACTATATCTTCTGCGCGCGCAGCAATTATAGTGATGTCCGGAGAAAACTCGTATAAAGTTGAAGATGGATTCAAAACTTGTTGTTCAATCTGATTCAAGCCAGCGTTCCAGGTTTTTAGTAAAATACGATCGGCAAAGGAAGTCACCTCAAGAGATGGTGTGAGAAAGTCAACATTCGATGTAGCGAGAATCGAGAGCCGAATCGTACGAAAACCAATGGGGTCTTCGATTTCATGTATGCTACGAGCGAAACGCATGACCTGTGCTGGGGACATGCCAGTCCTTACACAATCCCGCACTTCAAGAAGTAGTTGTTCTGTGTCAATCATAAAAGAACCAATTTTCAATACATATATTTTGTCTTAATAGTGGCTCGGACTAACGACTTGTCGTCGGATGTGCGCTTCAACCAACCATTCCAAACGATTACTTTATCGGAATCAATTTTTTTCCTTGAAACTTACCCCTGCGATCATCGCTTCTACATGAATTAAATCTGTGTGTTTATTCATAAATCGTTTTTCCTTTTTGGGCCCAACACTTTAAACAACCGGTCAATTGTGCCGATTTAATTACGCTAAGCTCTATATGTCCAATGCGAGCATTCCGCAACACTCCAGATCGTTCCCATTCGCGTTCATATCGTCTCACTGACCTGAGACGGGATATCGAGGGGTTATGTGCCCTAGTCATCAAGGGTGTTGCAAGTCCTTGATTATCTATCACAGTTGTTTCTATAATCTGTGGTAAATAGACGTTTATAGGAAAATTTGCCCCCATTACATCCTCAACAACGTGTACATGGGTAAGGCTATCGGTGTTGACGCCTAACAATAAGATGTTACCATCCATTGCATCAACGCGGCCGAATGGAGAAAGCGGACCGAAGGGATAGGAATCGAGATGGTGGCTATTCGTCAAGTACTCTGCATATTGACCAAAAGCACATACTGGATGGGTGGGATGCAAACTGCGTTGTACCCCTGGCAAACGGCGAAACATTTCGGTTAATAACCCCATTTTCGATGGCGAACGGCGTACATCAAAGATTCCTGCAGACAAGCTATCCACGTCAGACCAATCAAAGGGAAACGAAGGCATAACTAGTGTGCCGTTAACGCCTAATATCTTGAACAACAGTTCGAGCACTTTCATAGGACCTCCTTCAACCAAACATAACCAGTCACTACTGCTATGAACTTGCAATACCTGTCCAGAACTCACACCAATATTTCGCAGTGCCTGCTCGAGTTCCGTAAGGCTGACCGGCATCTGTTTTTTTCGTATATTTTTAAGGCGCTGTCTACGCATCATTAGCTTGAGATGCTTTTTCCATTTCGGCGGTATCAAAGACTTGAGAACCCCTATCAGCTTTCTAGTCGTTATCCCCATGCCTCTTCACCCATAAGATTGGCGTTTGCAATTACTGCATCTAGATAAAACTTTATGGCCCAGTTGGGATATCTAAAGCGCATATAGGAGCCCCAAATGGGTTTTGATCCAGCAAATCCACCATCGTTGAGGTTTCCAGGCTTCTTAACTTGTACCTTTCGTAAGTAACGGAGTGCAGTATCACAATAATTTAGCCATGGTTCTTGTTTGTTCCCGATCTGATTCAAACGCCCCCACACAATAACTTGCTGAGCGATGCCAGTCAAGCATCTAAAACCTTTTCCAGAAAAACCTGAAGTAACCACACCTGGAAGAGAACCGTCCACAGATTGAGCCCGAGCAAGTGCACGGGAGCAAATCGCCGCTCGTTCAATAAAATCTTGTCGTCCGAAAATAATTCCTGTTTCAAGGAGACCTTGAATTGTGTATGCAAACGTGTGAAGAACAGGTGGAGTACCTATATCGAAACTAGCGTGCTCAAACCAACCATTACTATCTTGAAAACCAAGCGCATTTTCCACATTCTTTAAAGCCCCGATTATCAATTGCTCATTATTCCAATGTTTTCCAGCAAGTGCCATAGCCCAAGCAACACGAGTTTTATAAACATGAAATGTTTCTCGATAGGCAAATTTCCGCCAAGCACCATCTGGATCCTGATTAGCAAGCAACCAGTTAGCGCACTTCAATCCTGCCACTTTCCAACGTTGTTCACCAGTTATCTTCCATAAAGCTAAAAGCCCGAAAAGAACTTGTCCAGAATTAAAAATGCTTGGCTTAGATTCTTTTCCCCTAACCCAAACACCTCCCTGAAATGCACCATCTGGATCTTGGATACTTATCAACCATTCTCCCATCCGAATAGCTCGGTTTTTTATCTCTAAACGACCTAATATATCTGCTAGTGCCAGAAATGTAGGAATAATATACCCTGTGGTTTCCGGGTAAGGCTCTGACCACCCACGTATAGGCATGAAAACCGCCGGTACGCCACCAGATTGATCCGCATCTTGAGCGCGTTCAATCCACGCAACCGCACGCAATACCGAATCCATAGTTTCGTTTCCGATAAGCCTGAACTTTTCTTGATTATTTAATAATCCTTCAGTCATAACTGAATATTTGTCTGATATTAATATTCACCCAGCCATTACATGCTTCTTTAGAGATTGCCTCAAATTCTGTGCCGGCGTTTTAAAAAGCAAAAACCTGACTATGCAGACACTTGCCTTATATTCATTCAATAACAGTAAATAGCTCAAAATGCTCAACTTTCAATTATGAGTATTTTATAAACTTAACGTCTCATAACGAAGCATTATGACCTGCTTTTTTGTCTCATTCAGGAATATGGCAATCTGTCCAACTGGATCACTCTCTATGCTTGTAATTAGATCCGGTTGCCAGTAGTGTTCTTGCTGGCGGATATCCCGAACCTGAAAAACTTGAGACGCTGATCAAAGGGAGTTGCGGGAGGGACATCAAGCACCTAGCAGTCTGTCGGCCTTACAGCTCTAAAAACATTCTGTATAATGCTTATAAAGTATTATATTAAAGGCGAATAGATGTTTTTTTAATATCCGAATTGCCACTCTCCATTCTCCGCTTGTGCCTTATGAATATCGAATTTATTAGAGCAGACCGCGATACCCCGTTCCTGTTTCCTCCATCAGTTCAGGAATGGCAAAAAACAGATCATTTAGCCCGTTTTGTGGTTGATATCGTGGGGCAACTCAACGTATCATCACTCAGAGACGTTTATGCCGGTAATGGATCAAGACCGTATGATTCTGCCTTGTTGCACTCCTTGCTTTTTTATGGCTATGCAACCGGAGTGTTTTCGAGCAGAAAGCTTGAACAAGCAACTTATGATTCCGTAGCGTTCCGTTACCTTGCCGGCAATCAACATCCGGATCATGATACCATTGCG